>Ga0315273_10010313_pt1 | contig 11907 bp, 11 predicted proteins | sample YL17G02_0_MG_FD_205753 | JGI IMG/M metagenome (GOLD analysis project Ga0315273, IMG submission 205753) | Sediment microbial communities from Yellowstone Lake, YNP, Wyoming, USA - YL17G02_0 | ecosystem: Environmental > Aquatic > Freshwater > Lake > Sediment | place: USA: Wyoming | collected... | reverse complement strand
TCTTTCCCAGAGACGACCGGCAGCCCAACCATCAGGCGGCGACCTCAATCATCACGATGTCAATGTCCGGCTTGGGAATTGGCTCTCCATCCTCCCGCAGAACAGCGAGATACCCTTCTACCGCCTCCTGGGCGTTCTTGAGCGCTTCGTTCCTTGTTCGCCCCTGGGTATGACACCCAGGCAGCGACGGCACGCTTGCCACGATCCAGCCGCTCTCGCCCTCTTCCAAAACGACAGCGTAGTGTGCGTTCATAGTGTGCGTCCTCCCGTGTTCAGGCAGCCGAATCAGTCCGTCACGATCATGTCTGCCCCAACGCTCTGCATCAAGTCCACGAACGTGGGGAACGTGACTGAGAGCGCTTCGGCAGTGTAGACCGTGGTTTCGCCCTCGACAGCCAGCCCGGCGACCGCAAGAGCCATGATAACACGATGGTCGTAGTGTCCGTGAACCGCGGCGGCGTGGAGCGGTTTCCCGCGGATGATAAGCCCGTCCGGCAGCTCCTCCAGTTCCCCGCCCATCTTTGTAAGCTCCTCGCGCATGACGGTGATGCGGTCCGTCTCCTTGAGCCGCGCCTGCGGAACGTTCACCAGACGGGTCTCGCCCTCCGCGAAGCAGGCAGTGACCGCCAGCGCCGGCAGCGCGTCGGGGGTATCGGCGAGATCGAACTCGCCGCCGGTGAGCGCGCCGCCTCTTATCCGGAGACCTCCCCCCGCGCCTCCTTCGCAAGGAGGGGAGACGGCGCTTGGGACCCACTCGACTTCCGCCCCCATCGCGGCAAGAACGTCCACGACGGCCTTGTCGCCCTGCGAGTCGTTCGGGTCGAGGCCCGTCAGCGTGAGCTCGGAGCCGGAGATCGCGGCGGCGCACATGAAGAACGTGGCGGAGCTGAAATCGGCCGGCACGGGCTTGTCGAAAGCGTGGTATCGCTGCCCGCTGGGGATCGTGAACCGCTGGAAACCGTCTCTTTCCAGCATGATGCCCTGTTCGGCGAGCCATCCGAGAGTCATCTCGATGTACGGCTTCTCGATCAGGTTTTCGACTTCGATCAACGTTCCGCCCTGACTGAGCGGGCAGTTGACCAGGAGGCTCGTGAGATACTGCGAGGTCTTGCTGCCGTCGAGGGTGATCTCGCCGCCTCTCATCGGCCCGCGGACGACGATTGGGGCCATGTCGTTTCCGCGCGTGGACTCGACGTGCGCGCCCAGGTCATTGAGGGCGTCGATCAGCGGCCCGGCCGGTCTGCGTCTGATCTGGTCGTCGCCGGTGAAGACGCTCGTGCCGCTAACCAGCGCCGCGGACCCCAGGGCAACGTAGAGCGTGGTGCCCGAGTTGGCGACGTCGATCACGTTGTCCGGAACGCGCGGCCGGCCCGAGACCCCGCGCACGATCCATTCGTCGGGGCAGGTGATCTCCGCGCCCAGCAGCCGATAGGCGTTGACCGCCGCCAGCGTGTCGGCCGCAACGAGGGGCTTTCCGATGCGCGATGTGCCCTCCGCCAGCGACGCGATCGCAACCGCCCTGATAGTGTGCGACTTCGAACCGGGGATCTCGACCGATCCCGACAGACTGGACTTCCTCGCTGTGAGCCTCATGGCAAGTGCGCCGTCCTCCGCGCGCTACATACTTTCTTAACCATACAGGACTTGAGGCCCGATTGTCAAGTTGCGGTTTGCCTATTGACATAACGGGCGGTCCATGAGATAAATATGGTCAAGCCCGTCCGTTCCGGCCTGTCGGCAATCGCGGACGCGGCTACTCTAATGGCTCCGCTGCATCTGAGCCATAAGAGGTCTTGGGACACTGGCAAATCACAGTTCTCGGAACAAGGAGAAACAAGGAAATGACTAGGGCACTGTTACTGATCGGCCTGGCCGCGGCTGTAATGCTCGCCGGATGCGGCGGGGGCAGCAGCACGACCACCCAGGCTGGGGGCAACACGACCACCAAGCTGATCACGGCTTCCGCGGGCGGCACCGTCAGCGCCGCGAGCGGAAGCGGCAATGTCAGCGTGACCATCCCCGCCGGGGCGCTGGGCGCGGACACGACGATCCAGCTTACGCCTCTGACTATCGCAACGCTTCCCGCCCCGCTCGCAGCGGGCAATGTGATGCTGGCGGCGGCGACGTTCGGCCCGGCCGGTACGAACTTCTCGTCGCCCGTGACGATCACGTTCCCCCTGCCCAGCGCGAAGCCGGTCGGCGCGCAACTGGTGATGCTTGTGTTGAACGCGGGCGGCACCGGCTGGACGAATCTGGGCCTGGCGACGGTGCAGGGCCCCGGCGGGTTGACGGCGACTATCACCGTTAACCACTTCAGCACCCTGGCGCTAGCCGGCACGAGCAGCGTGAGCCAGGGCAGCGGCTACATTTTCGCCAGCGGCGCGGAGACCACACAGGCCCCTCTCGACTTCTACTTCGGCATCACCGGTACGGAGGTCCAGCCTAACTACAGCCCGGCCAAGACCAGCGCGGCGGACTACAGCACGATAACCCAGGCGACAGAAGGCGGCTACGCCCTGAGCCCGATCCCAATCCAGGTGGGCACGGTGCTCCTCTTCAAGGGCCAAATGCCCAGCGACACCGACTACTACAAGATGAAGGTGCTCGATATTCAGGGCTCGACGCTGACGTTCGTCTACGAAGTGATCGCAGCGCCGCCCGACATTCTCGGCGAGTGGAACATCGGCGCCGCGGGCACGATGTCGATCATGGCGGCCGCGGCAGGGCCCGGCTACGTGATCGATGTCACCGACTCGCAGATGAACCCAACTAAGATGATGGACGGAACCCTCAGCGGGAACACGCTTACCGGCACGTGGACTCATGCCGATGAGACGCCCGGCGGGACTTTCACGATCACGTTCAACGCCGCATTCGACCAGTTCACCGGCTCGTATTCCGGGACCGAGTCGGGGTCGTGGACGGGGGCGAAGGTGCCGTAACAGCACCGCGGATCACTTGACACAGCGAAGCACCAGGCCCTGTGGAGTCTTTGGGAACACGGATTTCACGGATTCCACGGACTGGCACGGATTCCTTCTCGGCTCCCATCTCCGGAAATCCGTGTCAATCTGTGTTCTCTGGGGAACGTGCGCCGGGTTTGTCCGTTGGCTGCTACGATTCGGGAGCAGGGGCGAAGACGGTCACCGGTGTCTTGAGCTCGATCGGCGGGTCGGCATCGATTCTGAGCTTCAGGAGCCAGATCACGGAGATGGCCGTGCCCTCGACCGTTGGCGGCGCGTCGAGAGGCGCGGTGAGCTCGAACCCGGCCTCGATGGCGGGAGAGGTCGGATCGGCGGGCTCGATAACCCACTCGTCAAGCATCTGGCGCTGCAGCTCTTTCTGGGCGGCCTGGCGGACCCATTCGCAGCTCTCGAGCGAGACGATCACGCGCCTAATCTCCGTTTGGTTGGGGTTGGCCACGGTGAGTCGGCCGGTGATCTTTCCACCCAGCGCGACGGCGCGGTCGGGCAGTTCGAGGTCGGCGCTGATGGAGGCGGTGTGGACATTTCCGCCCGCGGTCGGGTAGCTGAGGGCAATGGGCTGGGCTCGTCCCGTGCGAGGGATCGAGACAACCGCCACCTCGCGCGTGACCCTGAGTGTCCGGCCGGTGGCCAACTGCACCCGCGCGGAGGCGGTGTAGTCGATCGTGCCGGCGCGGCCGCGATAGCTCGCCGGGAGCGAAGCCGGAAGGGGGATCGAAAAGGGGTAGATGTGTTCGCCCGCGCTCAGCGTTCTGCCGGTGTCTCTGCCAAGGAAAGCGTTCCAGAGTTGGGAGACCCGGTCGGAAGTAAGGCGCGGCTGCTCCATCCCCGAAAGCAGCGCCTCTCTGGCAAAGAATGAGGCGCCCCCGCGGAACGCTCGCGAAAGGGCCACGCCCGAGGGGGTCTCGCGCCCCTCGAGCGACACGCTTAGCGAGCGGATGTTGATCGGCTTTCTCAGGCGGAGGAGCACGACGCCGCTCATCTGCCGCGCCGTCGCGAATGCGCTTCGGCTGAGGCTGAGTTCGAGAGACAGCGCCGGATTGCGCCCGTTCGACTTTACCTGTTTCGGGTCCCCGCGAGTCGGCATTGGATCACCCAACAAATAGTAACGCGGAAGCCCTGCCTTTTTCAAGTGGCCCTGCCGGCAGTGGACAGTGAACAGGGTACAGTGGACAGTCCGGCCCGCGCAGCCCTGTTCACTGTCCACTGTCCACTGTTCACTTCGAAAGGGCGGGCTACGAATACGCGACCCTGACACGCTTGGTGAGTTCGACTCGCGTTCCCGGGTGGTTGAAGCGGAACCTGACTTTATCCACGAGGGCACGCATAATGGCGATCCCTCGCCCGGTTTCGTCGAGCGAGTCCGGCGCCAGCGGTCTGACCGAGGCAGGGTCGAAACCGCATCCCCGGTCGGTTATGCTGATCTTGAGACAGCGGGCGCGCCTTTCCATTCTGACGCCGACCTTGCAGGGAGGCGCGGCGGCGCCGTGGCGGACTGCGTTCGCGCTTGCCTCTCCCACGGCGAGCTTGATGTCTTCGAGCTCGTCTTCGGTGAACGGCATCGAGCGCGCGAACTCGACCACCCGGTATCTGATCAGGGCGAGCATTCCGGCTCTGCCGGGTACTTCGAACTCAACCAGTCGCTGATCTGACTCGGCGCGCGCTGCTCGTGCCACGCCGCCGACGCTCGAGGGGTCGGTTATGGTCTGCGCCGTCTCGGGGGCAAAGAGGTTGTTTCCGGCAGCCTCGGCCGCTGCGAGCGCGGGGAACCCAGTGGAACACATCCTGACCACCTCCCATGCGTCCACGCCCTAAGCTGCCTGCCGTCGCGGAGACAGTCCATGCTGCCTCCACAATATAATATACGATTCAGCCCCCCATTTTGTTCGTACGAGTAACAAGCTGGACGGTTGTGTGGCAGTGTTTGCAGAGGCTCGGGTTCCGCGGGAAAACATATGCTTCGAGCACGCTCCGTCGGCGCTCAAGAAAGCCGGCCAGACTCCTCTTGCGCATCGATGGTTGTTATGGAAGACGCGCCTGTCTGCCCGCGGTCGTACGTGGCGCATTGTGCACGGCATGTCCGGGCGGGATTGAGCTGTTCCAACGGTCATTGCCAATGGGCGATCTTGTGGGCTATAATGTAGCTAGCCATACGGAGGGCTGGTCGTGCGAGCGGAGATCATCTCAGTGGGGACGGAGCTTCTGCTTGGGCAGATTGTGGATACGAATGCGGCATATTTGTCCAAGCTGTTGCCGGAGTTCGGCATCGACCTGCACTACCGGGTCACTGTTGGGGACAACGAATCCCGCCTGTCTGAGGCGCTCCGGCTCGCCCTTTCGAGGGCGGACGTGGTTTTTACGATCGGGGGGCTGGGGCCGACCCAGGACGATCTGACCAAGGAGACCGTCGCGCACATCGTCGGCGACGAGATGAAGCTCGACGAAGAGTGCGCGTCCCACCTTCGCGCTTTCTTTGCCGCGAGGGGGATCGAGATGCCCCAGACCAATCTCAAGCAGGCGATGGTCCCGGGGCGGGGAAAGACGCTTTCGAACCCTCTCGGCACGGCGCCGGGCGCGGCGTTCGAGACCGAGGACGGCAAGGTCGTGATCGTGCTGCCCGGCCCGCCTAGAGAGTTCGTCTCGATGGTGGACGAACGCGTGGCGCCGTATCTGCGGGAGCGAGTCGGGAAAGCGCCGGGAGTAATTCGTTCGAGAGTGCTGCGGCTGGCAGGGATCGGCGAATCGAGTGTAGAAGATAGGGTTAAGCATCTGTTAAGCGGCACAAACCCGACTGTCGCGCCGCTCGCGAGTCCGGGCGAGGTCCATCTGCGGATCACGGCGAAGGCGGCAAGCTCCGCCGAGGCGGAGGCCGTGATCGACGAGATGGATGCGAGGCTTGTTTCTACCCTTGGCGACCGGGTGTTCGGCCGCGATGATCAGACGCTGGAAAGGGTAGTAGTAGAATCGCTTATTGCTCGCAAGCTCACGCTGGCGATAGCGGAGAGCTGCACGGGCGGGCTTGTCGCAGATCGAATCACGGATGTGCCGGGATGCTCGGCGACGTTCGTGGTGGGCGTAGTGAGCTACTCAGACGAAGCTAAGAAGGACCTTCTAGGCGTTCCCGAGCAGTTGTTGGCGAGTCACGGCGCGGTGAGCGAGGAAGTGGCGCGCGCGATGGCCGAAGGCGTTAGGATGGCGTTGGGAGCGGACGTGGGGCTATCGACCACCGGGATCGCAGGCCCGACCGGCGCAACGGCGACTAAACCCGTCGGACTGGTCTATATGGCTTTGGCCACCGCCGGGGGAACCGCTGCCCAACGGCATCAGTTTGCCGGCGGAAGAACCGACGTCAAGCTGAGGGCGTCCCAGGCCGCGCTGGATATGCTCAGGATGTCTCTGGTGTAGGATGACGGTTGTCCGCACATTCGTAGCAGTCTTGCTCGCCGATGAGCTCAGGAAACGGATCTCCGAGGCTCAAGAGCAGGTCAAGAAGCTCGCCCCCGACGTGAAGTGGGTCGCGCCCGACAACTTCCACGTCACCCTCAAGTTCCTTGGCGACGTCCGGGAGGACGCGCTGGGCGGGGTGTTCTCGGCAGTGGAGGAGGCAGCGAAGGCGTTCGCACCTTTCGAGCTGTCGATGTCGGGGCTCGGCGCGTTTCCGAATGCGAGGAATGCCAGGGTGGTGTGGGCAGGCATCGAGGACGGGCGTGACGAGCTTGCGGCGCTGGCGTCCGCAGTGGACGTGGGACTCGTCAAGCTCGGCTATCCGAAAGAGGAAAGGGATTTCAAGTCACACATTACGATTGGGAGAGTGAAGACGTCGAGGCGGCTTGACGATCTCGCCCGCGGGATCGATGAGATCGATGCCGGCGAGATTGGCAGGCAGACGGTGTCGAGCGTCGCGGTAATGCAGAGCGACCTCCGCCCCGAGGGTCCGATCTACACCGCGTTGCGGGTTGTCGAGTTTGCGAGTTGACGAGTTGACGGGTCCCTGACTCGCTAACTCGCTAACTCGCCAACTCGCAAACTCAAGGGAGGAACGAGCGTATGGACAGAGGCAAGGCGCTGGACATGGCTCTTGCGCAGATCGAGAAGCAGTTCGGACGCGGCTCGATAATCAGGCTCGGCGAGAAGCCGAAACACGACGTGGCGGTGATCCCGACCGGCTCGATCGCGCTCGATATCGCGCTGGGGGTCGGGGGTATCCCGCGCGGACGTATGACTGAGATCTACGGACAGGAGTCTTCCGGCAAGACGACGCTTGCGTATCACATCGTTGCGGAATGCCAGAAGGCGGGCGGCGTGGCGGCTTTCGTGGACGCTGAGCATTCGGTGGACGCAGCCTACGCCAAGAACCTCGGGGTCGATATCGACTCGCTTCTGGTCTCCCAACCCGACACGGGCGAGGAGGCGCTGGAGATAATGGACGCGCTGATCCGCAGCGGGGCGGTCGATATCGTGGTGCTCGACTCGGTCGCCGCGCTTGTTCCCAAGGCGGAGATCGAGGGCGATATGGGCGATTCGCACATGGGGCTGCAGGCGAGGCTCATGTCCCAGTGCCTCCGGAAGATCGGAGGGTCACTGTCGAAGTCGAACTCCTGCGCGCTCTTCATCAACCAGATCCGAGAGAAGATCGGTGTGATGTTCGGCAACCCGGAGACGACCCCTGGAGGCCGCGCGCTCAAGTTCTGGTCGAGCGTGCGACTGGAGGTCAGGAGGATCGAGACACTCAAGGTGAGCGGCGAGGCGATCGGGACCCGCGTCAAGGTCAAGGTCGCCAAAAACAAGGTCGCGCCGCCGTTCAGGGAAGCGGAATTCGACATCATGTTCGGCAAGGGAATCTCGCGCAGCGGGGGGATTCTTGACCTGGCGACCGATCTGGGCATCGTCAGCAAGACCGGCACGTGGTTCACCTACGCCGACCAGCGCATTGGACAGGGCAGGGAGAACGCCAAGAAGTATCTGGAGGACAATCCCGCGCTGATGGAAGAGTTGGAGGCTCTGATCAGGAGAGCGGAGCCCGGGCAGGCGGCGCCCGTCGCCGCCGCTCCGGCCTCGAATGAGGCTTGAAGGCGTAGTCTAGCCCCTGGTGGGCGCTGAACGGGCACAAGGCCCTAGACTACGGGAAGTGAGATGAGCATCATCACGGCCATCGAGGCGCAGACAAGGCGCGGAACAAGACGGTCGATATTCGTGGACGGCGAGTTCGTCGCCGGGGTCCACGAGGACGTGGCAGCCGCGCTGAACCTGGGTGTCGGACAAAGCTTCGACCGGGACCGATTGGTCGAGCTGGTGAAGGCCGAGACTATGAGGAAGGCGCGCGAGCGCGCGCTGAGGTTGATAGGCTACAGGGATCGTTCGAAATCGGAGATCCGCAAACGACTGGTCGGGAGCGATTTTCCCGAGGATATCGTAGAAGAGGTGGTTGACCATCTGTCCCGGGCGGGGCTTCTGGACGACCGGAAGTTCAGCCGGGATTGGGTGAAGTCGCGGACGGCCTCGAAGCCGATGGGCAGGACGAGGCTCGCCTGGGAGTTGAGGTCGAGGGGCGTTGACGCCCCGATTGTCGAGCAGGCGCTGGAAGGGCTCGATCAGGAGGCCGAGTACGGGCTGGCCCGCTCTGTGGCGGAGGCCAGGCTGAGGAAGATGGACCGCGACGACCCTTCTGTGAGGAGCAAACTGGGCTCTTTCCTGAGAAGGAGGGGCTTCAGTTGGGACGTGATCGAGAGGGTGCTGGACGAGCCCCTAACGTAGTGTCCGATCTCCGTATCGGACAAGGGCCGGGACGGAGCCCGGCCGCTACGTGGGTGATGAGGCCGGGACGGAGCCCGGCCGCTACGTGGGTGATGAGGCCGGGACGGAGCCCGGCCGCTACGGAGTAGGGAGGAGGAGACGTATTCGAGTATTGTGGTGGACCCCGCGAGGGGATTGCTAAAGTCAGTTGAGCCCGTTGGGGCAGTCAGTTGGAACATAGTTCGCTCTACCTCACATCCTACAAGAACCAAGGAGGTGAGGGCAGGTTGGATATAGCGATATACGCAGTAGTCGGCTTGTTAGTCGCTGCGGCGACAGTTAGTGGAGCCTATTTCTGGCATATTCGACCAACGCTACGCAGGTTGAAGTCCGCCAAAGCGGACATCGGAGAACGAGAAGAACAACTCCGAAAAGAGATCGAAGCCAAACGAAAAGAGGTTCTCCTTGAGGCAAAGGAAGAGGCGTTCAGGATACGCCAGGAGATCGAAAAGGAGAACAAGGACAAACGGGCTGAAATCCAGAGGTTAGAGCGAAGGCTGACGCAGAAGGAAGAAACGTTAGACCGCAGGCTGGAAAACCTCGATCGAAAGGAGCGGAGCATAGCGCAGAGGGAGACCGACACGCAGGCCACGCTCGACGAGGCCGCTGAGGTCGTCAAACAGCAGAGGGCGGAGCTGGAGAAGATATCCAGGTTGTCCACCGACGAAGCGCGACAGCTCCTCTTGCAGCAGATCGATCGGGAGATGGAGCGGCAGACCGCTCGCGTCATCCGAGAAGCCGAAGAACAGGCCAGGGAGGAAGCGGACCGCAAAGCCCGCGACATCATCACACTTGCCGTGCAGCGCTGCGCGGTCGATCAGACGATGGAGACAACCGTCTCCGTGGTTCCCCTGCCCGGCGACGACATGAAGGGCCGGATTATCGGCCGTGAGGGACGCAACATCAGAGCGTTCGAGACACTTACCGGTGTCGATCTCATCATCGACGACACCCCGGAGGCTGTCGTGCTCTCGGCGTTCGACCCGGTGCGGCGCGAGGTCGCGCGGGTCGCCCTTTCGAACCTGATCGTTGACGGGCGGATACACCCCGGCCGGATCGAGGAGACGGTTGCCAAGGCCCAGCAGGAGGTCGAGGCCAAGATGAAGGAGGCCGCCGACCGGGCCGTCTTCGAGACAGGCGTAACCGGCCTCGACCCCGAGCTTATGAGGCTCCTGGGCCGGCTCAAGTTCCGAACGAGCTACGGGCAGAACGTGCTGCAGCACTCGATCGAGGTCTCGCACCTGGCCGGCGCGATCGCGGGTGAGCTGGACGTCAACGTCCCGCTGGCGAAGCGTGCCGGCTTGCTCCACGACATCGGCAAGGCCGTCGATTCCGAGATCGAGGGGCCGCACGCCGTCATCGGGATGGACCTGCTCAAGCGCTACCGCGAACCGCCGGATGTCGTCCACGCCGCAGGCGCGCACCACAACGACATCGAGTGCCACTCGGTCGAGGCCGTGCTGGTCCTGGCCGCCGACGCGATCTCCGCATCGCGCCCCGGCGCCCGCCGCGAGACCCTCGAGACTTACGTGAAGCGTCTGCAGAAGCTCGAGACGATAGCGGATTCGTTCGCGGGTGTGGAGAAGACCTACGCGGTGCAGGCCGGTCGCGAGATTCGCGTTATGGTCAAGCCGACGGAGATAGACGACGACGGCGCGGTGAAGCTCGCTCACGACACCGCTAAGCGCATCGAGGACGAGATGGAGTATCCCGGGCAGATCAAAGTCACCGTGATACGCGAGACCCGCGCGATCGAATACGCTAAGTAGAGAAAGCTCAATCGCTTTCGCGATTTCATCCGGGATGTGTGCGTGCTAAGGATACTCTTCATCGGCGATGTGATGGGAAGTCCTGGGCGCAGGGCTCTGAGCAGGATGCTGGGAGCCCTGCGCTCGCGTCTTGGCGTCCGTCTGGTGATCGCAAACGGCGAGAACGTAGCCGGCGGGCTCGGGATCACGAAGCCGACCGCGATCGCGATATTGGATACGGGCGTTGACGTCATCACGCTCGGCAACCACTCGTTCTCTAAGAAGGACATGCTCGGCTACATCGAATCGGAGCCGCGGATCCTGCGGCCGGCGAACTACCCGCCGGGCGTGCCCGGCCGGGGATGGGGCGTGTTCGAGACGAGCTCGGGGGACAGGGTGGCGGTCGCCAACCTGGCGGGGCGGACGTTCATGGCGCCGCTGGACTGCCCATTCCGCGCTGCGGATGCGATCCTGAGCGAGATCGGCGGCGATCCGAATGTGCTGGTCGTCGATATGCACGCCGAGGCCACTTCGGAGAAGGTGGCGATGGGCTGGTGCCTGGACGGGCGTGCCTCCGCGGTGATCGGAACACACACCCACGTGCAGACGTCAGATGAAAGGGTGCTGCCCGGCGGCACGGCGTATATCACGGATGCCGGCATGACCGGAGTGCACGACTCGGTTCTCGGACTGGACAAGAACGTGGTGATCGGGCGGTTTCTGACCCAGGTGAGCGGGAAGTTCGCGCTTGCGGAGGGGCCTGCGACGCTGCAGGGTGTCGTTATCGAGCTCGACTCCGAGACGGGGCGTGCGGCGAGCATCGAGAGGGTGAGCGTGGGGGAGGGAGAGTTATGAGTTACGAATTACGAGTTATGAATTACGAGTTATGAACTGCTCCCGCACGCGAGCGTCCCCTAACTCGTAACTCGTAACTCGTAATTCGTAACTGCATCGAGTTTGACTTCCATCCTGGCTGACTGTAAAATTGGACCCGGAGGATTTGGTCTATGCGGTTCTTGATGTTCCTTGTCGTGACGGGGGTTTTGGCAAGCGCGGTTGTGGCACAGGCCGCCGTGCCCGACAGGGAGGTCTACATATTCAGGGGCACGCCGCTCGCCCAGAGCGGGATATCGGCTGGTAGCTGGGGAAGCGGCAAGGCGATCGAGTCGGCGGACTCGAAGATGGTGCTGGCCGGCAGCAAGTCGATCAAGATCACGACGCAGGGGCTCTACGCGGGGGCAAGGATCGACTTCGCCCAGCCGGTGGCGCTTTTCACCGAGGGCATCGACCCGACGCGCTACATCGTGTTCGCCTTCTACTTTGACGACCAGCAAACAATCGATCCAGCGGGTCAGAACCCGGTCTACTCCTACGAGATCGAG
>Ga0315273_10010312_pt1 | contig 11907 bp, 5 predicted proteins | sample YL17G02_0_MG_FD_205753 | JGI IMG/M metagenome (GOLD analysis project Ga0315273, IMG submission 205753) | Sediment microbial communities from Yellowstone Lake, YNP, Wyoming, USA - YL17G02_0 | ecosystem: Environmental > Aquatic > Freshwater > Lake > Sediment | place: USA: Wyoming | collected... | reverse complement strand
TGCCTTTTTTAGCCTCGCGGTGGCTCAGCAAGCGGCGCTTACCTTAGCTGAAATTCTCCCGCATACCGCGGCGCTGACGGTATTGCTGGGCTTGCCGCATTATTTTGAAGGTGCTCTCTATAACTGCGCGGTGATGGTACAAGACGGACTTATCCTCGGTATCAATGCTAAGCGCGTCTTGCCGCGCGAAGGTGTACACTATGAGCCGCGTTGGTTTCGCCCCTGGTCCTTTGGTCGGGTCGAGACGACGACGCTTTGCGGCCAACAAGTGCCGCTGGGCGATATACGTTACCAACTTGGCGGCCTCGGTGTGGGCATCGAAATCTGCGAAGAAGCCTGGGACAGCGTCCCGGCATCGGCGGCTCACGCCGATGCGGTACAGCTCATTCTAAATCCCAGCGCGTCGCATTTCGCCCTCGGTAAGTATGCCAAACGAGAGCATCTAGTCGCCAATAGCAGCCGCGCTTTGCAGGTCTTCTACGTTTATAGCAACCTGCTTGGGCTGGAGGCAGGGCGCTTAATCTACGACGGGGGTGTGCTGTTCGCGGCGGCAGGGGAGGTCATCAGGCGAGGTCGACGTTTTGGTTTCCATGATGGCGAGGTCGTCTGGCACGATATCAATCCCGAGCTCTCCAGTATCGCCAAGCTCACGGCTAAACCAGTGCGTGCCCAGCCCGCTCCCTTGGCGCAAAGCGCTGCGGCCTGCGCCCGCCCGGTGGCGATCTTGGGTCGTGATCCGCGCCACATTGCGAATACGGGTGCGGTCAAAAACAGCAAGTTCGTAGCCAACCCGGCGCTGGCTCGGCCCTGGGAACGTAACGATGAATTCCTGCAGGCCGAGATGCTCGGACTTTTCGACTACCATCGCAAGTCCGGCGCCAAAGGCTTTGTTTTATCGCTGAGTGGTGGTTGTGATTCCGCTTGTTGCGCGGTCTTGGTCGGGCACATGGTGGCTGCCGCAGTGCAAGAGTTGGGGCTGGCCACTGCAGCTGAACGCTTGGGGATGCCGATGGCTCGGCGAGGGCAAAATATTAGTGAACTGATCAGCCAGGTTTTGACCTGCGTCTATCAAAAAACGGCGATGAGCGGTGCGGTTACCGCGGCAGCGGCAGCCGCCGTGGCGGCGGCCGTGGGCGCGACCTTCCATCTAGTCGACGTGCAGCCAATGGTGGACGCCTATGTCCAGAGCGCCCAGACTGTCCTCAAGCGCGCCTTAACCTGGGAAGGCGATGACTTAAGCTTGCAGAATATTCAGGCGCGGACCCGCGCTCCGTTGGTATGGATGCTGGCTAATGTCGCGGGCGCGTTATTGCTGACCACCAGCAACCGCAGCGAAGCGGCGGTTGGCTATGCCACCATGGACGGTGATACCGCAGGCGGCCTTGCCCCACTTTCAGGTATTGATAAGCCTTTTCTTCGCGATTGGCTGCAATGGGCCGAGACCACATGCGCCATGGGACTTGGGCCACTGGCGACCTTACGCTTGGTCAATGAGCAGCAGCCTACAGCCGAATTGCGCCCAGCCTCATCCAAGCAGCGGGATGAAGATGACCTGATGCCCTATGTGATCCTTGAACGCATCGAGCGCTACATGGTTAGGGACCGCCTGGGCGCCAGCGACATCCTGCACAGCCTCGGCATGGATTTCCCCGGCGAAGACACTCGGGTATTGAGCGCTTATATCAATAAATTCGGTCGATTATGGGCCGCGAATCAATGGAAAAGGGAACGTTATGCGCCAGGGTTTCATATCGATGATGAAAGTCTCGATCCCAAAACCTGGTGTCGCTATCCGATTTTAAGCATGCCGATGCAGCTACCTAAAAAGATCTAACATCCTGAAAAGGTAAGAAATATCGAGCTGATTGAACTAATGCTCTCGTTAGATTCGGTTTTTATATTAAAGTTTATAGCGGATCTTCCGATAAGAATCTTGTCATTTGGGAGTGTGTATAACTATAAATCTTACCTTTAAAAGTGGAGCCACGCATGTCTTTCTTTAAATCTATTAATAGCAGGTCATTAGAACAAGGTTTCAGCTTGGTCGAACTCATGATCGTGGTCGCGATTATCGGTGTACTTGCCTCGCTGGCAGTGCCTAAATTTCAGGTCTTTCAAGCCAAGGCTAAGCAAAGTGAGGCAAAAAATAACCTCTCGCATATTTACACTCTGGAACAGACGTATTACGGCGACAACGATGCCTACGGCACGGTCCTGCAGATTGGCTTTTCGACCCAGGGTGGCAACGGTGCCAACGCTGCGCGTTATGGCTATGTGGCCGCGCCCGGGGTCGGCACTTTCATTGGTACAGCTACGGCAACATCTAATACCAATATCGCCTCGAGTTGCACCTTTCTTGATACCTGGACGATTAATCAAACTAAAACCATGCTTAACACCAGGAATTGTGCAATTTAAACAGCCTCGATTCGCCGAGAGCAGACTTATAACCACCCATTTGGGTGGTTTTTTTGCTCGTGGGTGACCTGAGTTTACTGTAGATCTTAGTTTGCGCCGGAGAAATCACGAACCAGTAGGCGCAAAGGACTTCACATTTATGAACGCAAACGAACTAGCGGCAACAGTGGCGGCATTGGTGGCCCCAGGTAAAGGTATCTTGGCCGCGGACGAAAGCCACGCCACGATCGGTAAGCGCTTTGATGCTATCGGGCTAACGAACTCCGAAACGGCGCGCCGCGACTACCGCGAAATGCTATTTAGCTCACCCGGGGGTTCCGAATATATCAGCGGCGTCATCCTTTACGACGAGACCCTTCGGCAAAAGGCTGCTGATGGCGTGTCCTTTGTCGCTAAAATGCAGAAGTCCGGAGTGATTCCCGGGATCAAAGTTGATTTGGGAGCTAAGGATCTTGCAGCCTGCGCGGGCGAACAGATTACAGAAGGCCTAGACGGGCTGCGCGACCGCCTTAAAGAGTACTATGCATTGGGCGCGCGCTTTGCTAAATGGCGCGCGGTGATCAACGTCAACGCGACCTTGCCGAGCGATACCTGCTTGATTGCCAATGCCGAGGCACTGGCGCGCTACGCTGCTTTGTGCCAGGAGCAAAATATCGTGCCGATCGTCGAGCCGGAAGTGATCATGGACGGATCGCACAGCATCGAGCGATGCGCGGAGGTGACGGACCGTGCTCTGACCCATTTGTTTGCTAAATTGCGTCAGGCCCGGGTGCAACTTGAGGGGATGCTGCTCAAGCCTAACATGGTGATCAGCGGCAAGTCCTGCACCCAGCAGGCCGATGTGCAAACAGTAGCGGACCTTACCATTCGTTTGTTTCTGCGCACTGTCCCAGCGGCCGTCGGCGGCATTGTCTTTCTCTCCGGCGGCCAATCCGACGAATTGGCGACGGCTCATTTGAATGCCATGCACGTCCAGTTTAAGAGCCTGCCTTGGCCGCTTAGCTTTTCCTATGGTCGGGCACTGCAAGCGGCTGCGATAAAGGCCTGGGGCGGCAAACCTGGCCAGGTTGAGGCGGGGCGCAATGCTCTGGTCAAGCGCCTCCAATTAAATAGTGCGGCGCGTTATGGGAAATACATTGCGGCTATGGAACGGACCTAGTCTTTGTTTAAATGAGCTGGCGCTTGTCGATGGCAACCTGAAGTTCTAAGGCCTCGGCGAAAGTCGGGGCCTTTGCTAAAACCAGCTTGACGCACGCCTCAGCTTCGGACCATTTGCCGCTTAAGCCCAGGTATCTGCTCTTTCGTAGAAGAATATGGCGCTCGTTGACACCGACACACTGTAATGCGGCGTCGAGTACTTTGATGGCACTATTTTGGTCATGAAGCTGTTGCAAGCAGGCGGCATATAATTCTAACAGCTCCCAACGTAGAGGGTAAAGGCGGATTGCCGCTTCGCAGCAGACAGCAGCCTGAGCGGCATCACCCTCGCTAAGTAGCAGCCGCGCCGACAAGAACATGTAGCGGTAGTCCTTACCAAAGTCTGTGGACTCCGCCGCGATCTGCAAGACAGCGCGGGCGCCATCGTTTTGTCCGTGATCGATCAATAAAGCGACGATTCGTTCGAGGCGTTCGGGTGTACACTTTTCTTGCTTGGTCAGCCACTCGGCCAGTTGTAGGGCGGTAATCGGCTGGCCGCTACGAGCATCGAGCGCCGCATTTGCTAGGCGCACCGCAAAAATATCAGGCGCCTTTTTGCTTAGCTGTTCTGCAAGTGATCTTGCGGCATCCGATTGCTCGGTGCGGATCAACCAAGCGAGCTTGATCAGATCGAACCAAATCTGTAACTCTGGAGCTTTGACGGCCAGTTTTGCGGTATCTATAGCTACGAGTAGATGGACAGGGATATCTTTCCCGGGTGCTAAGGTGCCGGATTGTTGTTTAAAGAAATGCAGTTGCGACAGCATTGAATTGGGATCCTGCATCGCGGCAAGTGTCGAGTTGATTTGCTCCTCGAAGCGGGCGCGGTTCCAGTTTATCAGGGCCATTTGGTCCATCAGCAAAAACATCGCCTTCTTGGTTAGTGCTTCCTCTTGCTGCCTATCGCCGACGGAATGAACCAAGACGCCGACCCTTGTGCTAAAGTCGGCATCTTGGACTGCTTCGATTAAGTCAAATGCCTCTCCATCATTCCAGATCACGAGCATTGAATTTGGAGAAATCCGGATGGCGTCGAGCAGCGGCTGGATCTTGTAGCTGCCGAATATCGATTGGGCGCCCAGAGAATTTAGCTGCTTTTCCGCCCTGCTCCAGGCTTGGTCTTGATCGTGATAAAGAAAATAGCTTGCCTTACCAAGGGGGGAACTACTTTTTGCCAGAGTGGCTTGAAGTTTGCTTAGCTGGGCCAAGGCCACTTTGATTAGGTCAATGGCTACCAGAACGGAAAGCGTTTGCTCTGGGATCTTGAGTGTTTCAGTAGCAGGAGGCGCTAAGAATTTGGGCTTGGCTTTAGCTTTGGCTGCGGCCTCTGCTACTGCTTTGGCTGCGGCCTCTGCTACTGCTTTGGCTGCGGCCTCTGCTACTGCTTTGGCTGCGGCCTCTGCTACTGTTTTGGCCGTGGCTGCGGCCTCTGCGACTGCTTTGGCCTTCGCTGCGGCCTCTGCGACTGCTTTGGTGCTGACATCGGCCGAGGGCGCGTCCTCGATTTCGAATGCTAACTCTTCGTTTATATCCGACGATGCTATCCTAACAGCATTTTGGTTTGCATAGACCTCAGTATTTGTGGAGTCATGATTGTTTAGTGCTAAACCATCCAAAGCTGTGCGCGCCTTCACCAAGGTGCCGCCGGAGAGGCGGAGCGACTCCTGGTACCATTTCTTCGCGTCGTGCGGGCGTCCCGCCCGATTCAATCCCAAGCCGAGATTATATGACAACCGCGCTTGATCCGTCGAATTTCGAACGAAATCCAGAGCTTCTTCGTAGCGCTTGATGCCGGCTTCGTAGTTACCACTGCGCACCAGCGCAACACCTAGTAAATTGATCATTGCGGCGAGCGATTGGCAGGTCTTGCCCGTTGTTAGGTCTATCGTCGGTTGCTGTTGCAGTGCTGAGCTGAGTGATTTACCGCGCTGAGAGGGCTGGTGTTCAGGATCGATTTGCAGGGCAGCATCGAAATAGGTCTCGGCTACTTTGGGCTGGCATTGGTTGAGAGACAGCTCACCCATTATGTGGGCGCGACTTAGGTTCTTTGGACTAAGACTTTGGGCAGCAGTGAGCAAGGTCATGGCTTCAAGAAGACGCCCATCTTCAAGCAACACCTTTGCCAACTCGAACATTGCAGGTACCGAATCGGGCTTCTTCTTTAGTACGCTCCGTAGCAGGGTCTCCGCAGTTTTTGGGTCTTTAGCCTTTCTAGCCTGGCGCGCGGCCATGATGCTAAGGGGCAGGGTATTAGCGCTCGATTTTTGCAACAGCGCTTGGAGTTCATCAAATGCTGATTTTTGCTTCTGTAAGACGCCGTCCATTATCTTAACCAATTGGTCTTGGTGATTGGCATACCATTTGCTGTCGGCTAAGAGGCGGTTGATAGAATCGTTAAACTCCTTTTCACTGTAAGGTTTGGCCAAGCTAAGGGTACACGGATATTCCTCGTGGAGGCGGAAATCTGCCTGCTGCAGCAAGCCCGAACTGACCATGATCGGTGTGTTTTCGTATGCCGGTAAGGTGCGTAGTCGATTGAACAGAGTAAACCCAGAGACACCTGGTATCTTCCAGTCCAAGATGACCAGGCTAAAGTGACTTTCTCTTAACGTATTCCATGCATCAGTGCCATTGTTTACGCTGACAATCGTAATCCCAGCGCGGACGTTGAGGAAGTCGCGCAACATGCTATTGAAGGCGTCGTCGTCGTCGATGAGCAGGATGCGAGATTGGGTGTCGATATTTGGGGCCAAAACTGCGGATCCTCCGGACGTACAAATATCATTCATCGCTATAATATCGAATTCTTCCCCTAATGGAAACCATGGCCCATCATCTAGACCGACGGCAGCTTTTGCATGAGCGTTAGCAGCATGGCGGTCGATTGTGATTTACAGAAATAAAATTGACGAAGTGACCAATGGTTAGGCAGGCGCCAGCCTAAGCTTGGGCAAAATTTCTTTAAATATTAGGGTGTTGAATCGATGAAAAGTTGGCCCGCGACTTGTAATGAGCCTTGGCAAGGCAGCGGTCGCAGGACCAATAGGCATGGGGCATATTTAGTTTGGTTGCAGCAGATGGGGATTAAATGATCGGCTTGCATACTCTGGTAGAGAAACACCTGAAGGTCGTGGTGCCGAGCAAGTCAGCATGGCTTGAGGCTTGGGGTTTTTTGCTTCTGGGCATCGGCTTTTATCTCGCACTGGCCTGTTACACCTTTAATCCCTACGATTATACCGCTGCTGGACTAAGTTCCCACAGCGTCAAAAATCTTGCCGGGCCATCCGGAGCCATCGCGGCGGCACATATCCTGGGGCGCTTTGGCGTGATAGGTCTGGCCTGGCCCATCGCGTTTGGCGCTTGGGGTTTACTTACCGCTACCGGCTTTGTGCTATTGCCGTCGCCGCGGCGCTTCCTCGGCTTAATAATTATGGCGGCGGATCTGGCTGGGTTCGCCCAAGTCGTCCTTGGCAAAACCCGGCTGTCGGAGCCTAGTTTTGGCTTTGGTGGTTTGATCGGTCGCGAGCTGCAAGCTTGGATTGTGCCACAGATGGGCTATGGCGGGGCATTGACAGTCTTGACCGTAGGCGCCGTCATCTTGCTGGTACTGACCGGCAATGTTTCCCTGTATAGAACCGCTGATTTCTGGCGCCATAGCGCTTATCTGCTCCGTCGCGCTTGGCGCCGCTTAGCATTGCACAAACTATGGCGCTCTCTTCACGCTACGCCTGTCCCACGCGCGGTGATTAACGCCGAGACGGCCACGGTAACACCTAGGGCCCGGGCTGCGACCCCGGTCCCCACCCATTCACCGAGTGAAGTGCACCTTGATTTTCATTACGAAGGCCCAGCCCACGGTAAGCCTACCGCCGTGTTATTCGCTAAAACCGCAAAGGCCCGCGATCAATCGGCGCATTTTCGCACTATGGGCGAGCAATTGGTGGCACAGCTGGCCCAGTTCAAAATTGCCGGTGACATCGGCGATGTCACCCAAGGACCGATCGTAACCACCTATGAGTTTAAGCCGGCTCCCGGCACTAAATTGAGCAAGATATCGGCGCTTGGTGAGGACCTAGCGCGCCTGTTGAAGGCGCAAAGCCTGCGTGTTTTGGCGCCGATCCCAGGCAAGGATACCGTCGGATTTGAGGTGCCAAATGAAGGTCGTGCGATCATTGGCTTCAATGAACTAATCGGCGGTAGCGACTTCGCCGCGCTTACGCGCAAGCTGCCCATTGCCATGGGCCTCGATATTTTTGGAAATCCGGTCATTGAAGATCTGGCTGAGATGCCCCACCTGCTCGTAGCTGGTTCAACCGGCTCCGGTAAGTCGGTGTTTATGAACACGCTTATCGGCAGCCTAATCGCCCGCCATAGTGCCGCGACCCTGCGCTTTGTCATGATCGACCCGAAGATGGTCGAGCTAGCTGCCTACAACAGCTTGCCGCATATGGCCTGCCCGGTCGTTACGGACCTGGCTCTTGAGGCGCGTGCCGTCTTAAACCTTTTAGTGGTGGAGATGGACGAACGCTACCAGCAGATGCGCGCCGTTGGTGTCAGAAACATCGACAGCTTTAACGAAATCGTACGTAGTCGCAAAAAATCTGAGTTTATCGATTTCGATGGTAAATGGGTGCAGATGCCTTATGTCGTCCTGATCATCGATGAAATGGCCGATATGATGATGCTCCTTGGTAAGGATGTCGAGACTCCGATTACCCGCCTTGCACAAAAGGCTAGGGCTTGCGGTATCCATATGGTGATTGCGACCCAGCGCCCGACGGCCCAGGTGGTGACTGGCTTGATCAAAGCCAACTTTCCAACTCGGGTCGCCTTTCGCGTGATGAGCGGCCTTGATTCCCGCACCATTCTCGACCAAAACGGTGCGGAAGCATTGCTGGGTAAGGGCGATATGCTCTACCTCGCTGCTGGCCGCGCGCGGCGTCTACATGGTGCCTACCTCCCTGAATCCGAAGTTCACTCTATGGTGCAAGCTACAAAGGTCAAAAAATCATGAGCCAAAACAATGCCTCTGTCTCAGCAACAAATGTAAAATTGGCCCCTCGGGCTCGTCTCTATCCGGACAGCGAAAAGACGCGCATCGTCTTCTCTAGCAGTGCCGAGGAGCAGTTTTATAATCAATGTCGAGCTACCCTAGGCGGAGGCTGGCAGGTGTACCATTCGCGCACGCTATCGACTATGGATGGCGAAGAGGGCCTGCGCGACAATGAGATCGACTTCGTCTGTTACCACCCACAATACGGCATCATCGTCGTCGAGGTCAAAGGGGGCCGGATTCGTCACGACGGCCAAACAGGGCTATTTTACTCGATCAATCGCCACGGCGAAAGCTTTGCCATCAAAGACCCTTTTCATCAAGCTCTGGTTTGGAAGGGGCGTTTTCTCCGCTACCTGCGCCGTCACAATCTGCGCGTGCCGGTTAGCCATGCGGTTTGTTTTCCTGGTGCTGCCGAGGATGAGTTTCCTGAGTCTTCAGCCATGGTGCCTGAAATCGTGATCGGTCGCACCCGGATGAAAGACCTGGATGCAGCACTTAAAGCCATTGCGACCAAGTCCCAACCTGAGAAATATCTCGATTTTCAGGGCGTTGGCCCTGAACTCGATCGCCTCCTTATCGGTTCGACCTTTACCACCAAGCTTTACCTGCGCGATTATATCGACACGCACGAGCACCGCGTTCGCGACGTCGAACATATCCACGAAACATTAATCATGCCTATAGCGAGCACCAAGCGCCTCGCCATCGAGGGTGAAGCCGGCACCGGCAAAACCATGCTCGCGGTGATGCTGGCCCGGCATCTGCGCGATCAGGGCAAAAAAGTTCTTCTGGTGGGCTCGAACGCCTTGCTTACACTCCTGCTGCGCCGCGATTTGGGTGAGTCTATTACCACCATGAGCTATGCGGAGCTTGGCTTAACTTACGGTGTTAATCTACTCAGTCCCGCCGCTGATTTTTGCGGCGAAAAGGACGACTGGATTCAATACGAGGCGCCCGTCCGGCTTAAGGCGGCTATTGCTGCCGCCACCACCCGCTATGACGTTATGATTTGCGACGAAGCGCAAGATGTTCAGCCTTTTTGGTGGGATGCCCTAGAGCTACTCCTCGCCACGCCAACCGAAGCTGAGGCATCCACAGAAGCCCAGCCGCATTTCTACCTGTTCTTCGATAGCAGCCAGGGCGTCTTTGGTTCTGGTGGTGGTGAGCAGGTCTTTGTGGCTGCGGATACCCTGCCGATTAAGCCGCCTTATTTCCCTTTGGTGCACAACTACCGAACCACGCGTGAAATCGCGACGTTTGCGCGCAGCTTTAGGGTCCAACAAGCAACGATGCAAAGCCACGCCGGTCGCCTTGGGTATGTGCCTGAGTTGATCGTCTACCAAGATGCTGAGGACGCCCGCCGTCTGCTTGGGCGTCTGGTGCGCAAACTGACCCGCGAGGAGGGCTTGACCAATGAGGATCTCACCATCCTTTCGGCTCGCAATCCAGCCGCCAAAGAGTCCGTACTTTATCAGACGGATGAAGTGATCAAGATTCCGTTGCATCGCCTGAGTCACGCACAAAAAGTCACTTGGCGCGAAGCGAAGGCACCCAAGGGCAGCATCGGTCTATCCACGATCACTGGCTTTAAAGGTATGGAAACCAATGTCGGCATCCTGCTAAATGTCAGTGAGTACAACCTGCCGGTTACGAATGCGATCATGGCCAGCCTGATTTACGTGGCCTGCACCCGTGCCAAGCATATGCTGTATATTTTCGTGCAGGCGGATGACCCTAAACGCGGCGCCTTTGAAGCTGCTATCGCCGCCATTCATACCACCGGTGCCATGGTGTTGGATCCAGGGACCCAAGGTGACTTTGAATTTGTTGGCCGCGTCACCCACTACAACCCTGAACGCGTCGGCTGGTTGGCCGTCGATGATCCGACCTTTAAACAAGCTAGCATCATGTTTTTTCCGTCAGACGTGAAGAAATCCGAGATGGGCCACATGAAGGTAGGTGCTCTCGTCAAGTTTCGGCCGCGCGCCGAGGGCTCTGTCACCATTGCGTGCGATCTGTTGCCTGCTTCTTTGGGTGCTTAGCACTTTAGGCTCGTCAAACGGCACAGGCCATTGGTTCCTTCTTTTTGCTCCTCCCTGCTCCTCCTTGCTCTTCCCTGCTCCCCTTGTTGTTGAGGCTCCTGATGTTGCCTGGTCGTCTGCTGCTCTTGCTGACTTTGATAACTGCCTGCGGCAAACCCTCCAAGGGTATGGATGCCGGGTTGCCGCCTTATATTCAGCCGATGCAGACTACGGGTGAATTCTTTGATGCCTATTTTGCTGATTCTTATTTCGTCACCGACCCCACCTGCCAAGCGGAGGGTAGCGGTGGGGGGGTTATTGAACGCGCCAATATCACGTTATGGCAGGGTGGCAAGGCCGCCCCGTGGTTACAATCCTTTGCCAAAACCCAGGCTCGTCCGGCCCTTACTAGCACGGCGATTAGCCTAGTGCAGTATGGTCTATATCAGCAAAGCGACTGTGGCAGTGCGCTTAATTTTGGCGCTTGCGTGACCAAGACTAAGACGATTCTAATCGCTGCCGCCAGTCCACTGAATATTTGTGATACCAAGCGTGATTTTGCCCGCACCTCGGTTGAAGGCGTTGGTCTGACTAGCCTGGCGATGATCGCAGCGGCATCAGATTTCTACAACAAGGTCGCCGGTCATTTGCCGGATTTGCCCACGGCATCCTTGCTGATTTTGCCGAAGGTTGAGACCCTTTACGCCGACGGTCAAACGCGCAGCGAAGCGGTGGATAACCTCAGCTACGTGCCCAATTTTGCTGGGAGTCCGACCTTTGCCGTGTTCCCTAAAGGCGCCTACAACGTCGCGCATGGTCGCTGGGTGGACGTAAACCTATGGGAGATCCCTTGGACCCTTGCGCACGAATTCGGCCACCATATCTTTCGCTTCCACAGTGAATTAGACGACGCCAGTAGCGGCATCGCCGTGGTCCCTTTGCATTCCTTCACTGCTGGCCAAGTATCCGATGCTGGACTAAGCCTCGACCAAGCAAACACTGCGCGCCACGTCGGTAACGCTGAGGTGATTGCCGCAGCCAACGAAGGCTTTGCTGATCTGTTTGCCTATTATGCATATGGCGCGGTTCCGGGCATGACCAGCGGTATTGACTGCTTCCATGAAAATCGCGACCCTGGTTTTGATGCCTTTGCCGACGACCAACCCAAGGTACTAAATGAAAGCGTTTTGGCGCAGTTTATGACTGGCACTAAGG
>Ga0315273_10010311_pt1 | contig 11907 bp, 25 predicted proteins | sample YL17G02_0_MG_FD_205753 | JGI IMG/M metagenome (GOLD analysis project Ga0315273, IMG submission 205753) | Sediment microbial communities from Yellowstone Lake, YNP, Wyoming, USA - YL17G02_0 | ecosystem: Environmental > Aquatic > Freshwater > Lake > Sediment | place: USA: Wyoming | collected... | reverse complement strand
TCTTATCGAGGATGGGTTCAATTGATATTTCTTTCATCTTCCGTATTTTCTATCGATTTCAACAATTGCGTTAAGAAAATCGGCTCTCACTTGAGCTTCCTTTTCAGTTTCACATAGATCCAGATCGCCTTCCATAAGCAATCTGCTTTCACCTCTCATAGTGGAAATCACATAATAATTAATACGAACAACAAGATCTATTGAATTAATTATTATTCTTACTTCGGCAATCCAACCCTCATATACGCTATAACCCCGTGGATAATTTTCATTGAGTAATGTCTCGGCAACATAATATACTGTTGTCTTCGGTTTATATTTATATTGTATTGTTTCCATTGATATTTCTTTCATAATACAAATATAAGAAAATATTTGATATGTCCAAACAAAAAGGGGGGTTTTTAACCCCTTTTTTTACGATTATACATCATCATTATTTAGATATTGAAGATATTCTACAAGGTCGATAACGGAAGTGCCTCTTGATTGATTAAGTTTTCCAAATTTTTCAAAAGCATCCTGCTTATTTATGGTCATTCTTGTTTCAATATCTTTATTGTTTTTATTAGCCTCGTCAGTACCATTGACGGGAACACGCTTAAAATCTTCACTATGTTCAACATACCACGCTGGAAGACAATAAAAATATCCGATAATGTCAATTGGGTCCTTTTCTTCAAGATCAATTACTTCCAAATTCTCTTCCGGAAATATCATATCTACAAGTAAAATAATATAATGGTCAATTATTTGTGTAGGTTTAAGTCGAACAATCGCAAAGGTTGAGTTTGTTGTGGAGTTACAATAACTTACTTTAATTTCTATTATTTTATTTTTTCTTGTGATAATATAGGTATTTTCTGCGAGACTGAATTTTGCAGATTTAGAATATACAACAGCATCACCAGCATTATCTGTTGAGGGAGATGTAACCATTTCAGCTATATCTTTGATTAGTTTTTCGAGTGCAGTTGAATAACCTTGAGAATTTTTTGAATAAAGAGCGGAAATAGATTCTTCAACTTTAATGGTATAATCAACCTGTCGTATCTTTCCACGATAGGCGTTGATTCCCATTTTGAGATATATGTTTTTGGCTTGTATTTTCTTCTGTTTCTTCTGCTTTTTTCCAATATTTTTAGCTTTGGATTTATAATCCAATCGCTCTTTACATCCTTTTTTTTCGTCACTTAATATTTTCGACACATGCTTTCCGATGATGGCCTTACACGCATTTCTGAAAGATCGGTTGATTTGATCTTTATTCAACTCCCTGATGACTTTAATATATGTTAAATTGAACAACTCATCACAAGTACCGTCCATAAATAATTCGATTCGTATTCCACTTTTATGACCGTCAGCTGCCAATCCCACTATATTAAGATCAAGAGCCTCACCAACTAATCTCTTATTACGGAAGATGTATATACCAGCGCTGGGTTTGTTTCTTCCAATCTCTTTCGAACGCTGAAGGGAAATAATGGGAATGTTATAAACACTATAGACAAATTTATGTTCCTCATATTCAAAACTTTCATTGACGGCATATGGAACAATTTCAGGTAATTCTCTGGCAATCGGATCGATTGGATTGACTTCTTTACCATTCAAAAAGAAATGTTTACCGTATTTAGTGATAAAATAATAATATGTCTTTCCTATAGAGCAAGCAAGCGCGTCAATATATCCATCCATATCGTTATTTTTCATTCGATCAAGTTCTGAAACCGTTACAATGGTTCCAGTTTTAGAGAGTGTGGTCTTCATAAAATCGATATACTCCTCAGTAGTACCAATTCTTCCTGGTGCATCAAATCTTTCGGTTTCGGTTATTTTAAGATAATCGTATTCAATGATATAAAATGGGCCGTTCTCTGATTTGGTTCTTATTTCAAACTTCGTTCCCATTGCAATAGCTGCGGTATTTAATCCACTTCCATAACCGCCAAGATATGTGGTTTTATCTCTTCCTGTTTTGGAACCATATTTAAGAACCTCATTTATTTTGGCTGGTGTGATTCCCAAACCATCATCTGCTATTCTTATTTGAGTATATTCACCATTGGATTGTTTAATATCTACCCATACATTTGTGGCGTTAACATCTGGATCAAGAGCGTTATCCATAATATCTTTTGGAGCGGTAAAATTATCATGTCCCAACTGTCTCTGAGCTTTTAGGAACTCAGTATTAGGAGTTACATCATATGTTTTTTGTAGTTCGATGCTGTCCATAAGCTCATTTCCATCGGAAAAATGATAGGTTTCGGGGGTTGTGTGTACAAGTTCAGTATTTATTTTTTCTACTTGGGTGGTGTTAAGATTTTTTTCCATTTAAATAAGATTTAAGTTTATCACAAATACTATCATTTGTGATATTGGTACAAAAGTAAATTGAATAAATGAAATATCCAAATATTTTTACAAATATTTTTAAATTATTTTATTTCTTGCACAATTAAAAACATATTCACCGAGTTCCGGATCGACGGAATTCCTGATGATTTGGTCTTTTCGATGATGTATCTTATATTTCCTTAAATCGAAAAATCCTTTGTGATGCATACCTCTTTCATTATGACTTAGACCATCATCCATAGTTTTAAATGGTATATCAAAATTACACCATAGATAATGTCTACCGAGTTTTTGATTGTTTGGAACTAATGGTTGATAATATGGTTTCACATTTTCCACAAGCCATAGACAATCAGCAAAATGTTGTAGGAACAATATTTCACTATACAATGTTAGATCGGGCATAACAGGGGGATATGAACCACCCTTGCTAGCCATCATTCGTACTTTACTATGACTCTGACAAGGTGGACTGCTCCATATAAAGTCAAAATTCATATAGTTTTCCTGTAGGTATTTATGAGCGTCGCCGACAATGACCGTATCTTCAGGGAAGAAGTCTTTATATATGTCCGCAATTTCTTGATTATATTCCACTGCTGTTACTTTAACATTTGTCCAGTTCTTTCTATTACCGCCAATTCCCGCGTATAGATTTAAGATTTTCCATTTTTCCATTCAATAATGATTATGTATAAAATATAATCATTATTTATGAATAAAACAAATTTTATTAATTATATTCTTCTCTAAAGCAAAAGTATGGTGGTATACCGTCATCGAAATATTTCTTTACCTCTTCCCTGTTGACCTGAATTATATCAATAGGGATACCAGTTTTCTCGGATGTGATCTTAATGAGTTCCTCAATGTATTGATCGAGAGTTGCTATTTCCATTTTAAACATCAATTTCAATTGTGATTTGTGCCACACCAATATCTGTGACATTCTTCAAATGTCTTGTGGGTATTTGAACAGGTGTTGATGATATGTCTCCAAGTTTTAGCCATGAAACATTAACCATCCATTTATCTTTGGTTTTTGAGAAATAGACAAGACCTTTTCTATTGTGAATTGCTCTTGGTACTGTTCCTTTTAATATTGTTTTCATGATGTTTAATCTATAAGAGGTGTGTTTATATTTCCAATGTTTTCATATTTGTCATTTCTTAAAAAATTCAATTGCTGATTCCCACAATGTTGGTAGATGAAGCCATTCCCATATTGCAATAGTAACCAACCATATAAGTACCGTGGCAACCGCCACTTTGATGAGATAAGGAGCAATGTTAATGAAAGCTCGTCTCAATCTGATCATTAACAACGCCATAAATCTTTTGTCATGATCTTTGGTCGGCTTGTAAACGTTGAATTCACTCTTATTTTTCTTGATGAATTCCTCTAATTTTTCTTCACTTATGTTTTTCATCTATTTCGTATTTAATAGGTAAAATTTATTTTTATGTGACAAAGATACAGATAATAATCAATATTTGATTTCATTTTTATATTTTTTATGTGACCTCTTATGTTTAACAAGAATTTGACATTTTTCATTTTGGCCTCCCGTCTTTTTCCCACTCTTTAATATCTCTCATTATCCATTCCGTAAGTTTTTTGGATGGCTTACGAAATAACTTACCGTATTTTCTTTCTTTGACATCAGACCAATATCCATTAGGAATAACACCTATATCAACAAGATGTGATTGTAACCACATCTCAATCGACACTTCTAATCTCAATTTTAATGGGATTCCGTGAAGAATATCTTCGACAATCTTATAATGTTTTTCATTTTCCATTTTCATAACACAAATATATTAATAATATTTGAATTAACCAAATTTTTTGAAAATGATTTTAGAATCTTTCGTGTTTGAATAGTAATTTCATTGCATAGATGAACATTAAGATATTCACAGCGGCTTCTGAAGCCACGAAAAGCCAAAAGAAAAAGAGTACCATACATATAAATACTTCTACTCGGCATTAGCTATCCTTTCTTTATATCTCCTTGTTTGTTCTTTTACTATTTCAAATGACCATCCATCACCATAATCACAGAAACCTTTTGGGTAACCATAAGGGACATTACAATGTTCGTTCATTTTCAGATCTTCACCTTCGAACATAAGTTTGAGTTCACAGGTTATTTTTCCAGTGAGTTTCATAGCTCTAGCAGCGGTAATAACATTCTCGGTTGAGACATTAAACTGTTTGTCCTGTCCATTTTTACAGAGAGACGCCTCTTTCAGGATTTCATATTCGGCTTCACAATCTGCAACTGGTCTTCCGTGTTTTGTGTAGTTAATATAAAGTGTGTTCATCTTTAAAATTGTTTAGTTATTCGTACTGTGGGTACAAATATAAGAACAATTTTAATGAAATCCAAATATTTTATGATTTATTTTTTAGAGTACGACGATTTTCTCGTTCTTCTTTCTTCTTCTGGTGAGCGAGCTTCACCAACTGCCAGCAGTCCATGATGTTTCGATTAACATCTTTAATTTCAAATGATTGTGTATTAGTTTGTGTTTTCATATACCAATAAATATATATAAAAGATTAAAAATATTTTAATCTTTTATAAAATAATTCCGGATTAAGGATCTCTTCATAGGTAGGTGGATTATTACCGATTAGAATTTCCACACCTTCTTTAACTCCGTATTTGTCTAAGAAGTCTTTTAGAAAAATAACAGAATAACCATATATGTTATTAACTCTATTATTTTCATCAAGTAAATCGGTGAGATTATCAGGTATTGGAATGTCCTCAATTGGGTTACTTTCATTTAAATGATAGATCACATATTCACATATTCCTTCTTCAATAAAATCGGTATTAAATTTTGAAATGGGAAACATTCTAAGAGTCGAATATTCAGAAGAGATATGTTGACCCCTATTTCTCATCATAATCGATGTCCGATAAAAATAGGTGTGAGTTAATTCATGAAAAACAACAGCTTTAACGGTTCGTTCCGTATATGATATAGTTCTTTGTTTAAACTTCGACAGATCTTTAAATTCATATGCCGCGTATTTTTCTCTATTGCTGACAACAACATAATCGGGAATATAGAATTGACCCAGATCTCCATCTGATGTTTCATCTAGATCATCTGTAAAAATATTAACATCAAAGAGAGTATCAACACGATATACATATTCTCGTATTAAGCTTTCTTCATTGTTTTTAATGTAAGTATTAATTCCGTAGGTAGAAGGTCTTCCTTGTTTATTATAATTGAGATCTTTCTGCGGATGTAAAAAGAATAGAAGTAATATTAATATAATTGTAAATCCATTCCACATATTCCACAATATACTCCATCATCACTAATAATAGGAGAATGTTTACCATCTCGGCTCAACATAGATAAACATTCTTTTTTTGGTTTTGGCGTCCTGTTTAACTCAGTCATAATATCGTCAGCAATTTGATCGAACTCATTTGCATAAATCACATCTCTAGGTTTTTCATCGTTCCAAACATACATAAAACTACTGTTATTCTTCAGTATATCAACTATTGTTTTTTTTGTTAGTCTCATAATAACAATATTTTACTTCCTCTTCAACATTATATCGATCATTAAGGATATCTTTAGCAATAAGATCGATGAGTTCATCTCTCGTAACCCATTTAATATACATCCCTTCTTCATAATATAGATATAGTTTATCTTCAAGGTATGTTTTTAGTACATGTTTTATTTTATCTGTGGTCATTATGTCGTTCCATATGCTCCTCGGCTTCCCGTCGCGCCTTTATTATTTAATTTGTCACATTTCTCTGTTGCATCTGTGATATTCTTATACAATTCAGAATCTTTTATGTTTTGACCCCAACCATTTTCGACATTACAAAGATTATATGAGATATCTATACCGTCTTTTTGGACATATATATTAAGAGCATTAACAATACCTGTAAATACTTTGTATGATGCATCGTATCCAGAGCTCATTTTCCCCGTACCTTTACATTCCCGACATTGAACTAAAGTCTTATCGACCCGTCTTAGAAAATTACCATCTCCAAGACAAAAGGGACATTTAGCATCTACTGGCTTATTATGTAAACCAATCCAATATACCCTATCATCAGGGTCAAATCTATATTCTACTGTTTTCATGACCCCACTTTTTCATCTGTTCCATACCATACAAATTCATCGACAGGTAAATGTTTTCCACATCTTGCACAATATGTTGCTCCATAGAATTTAGGGTCTCTAGCATATGTTTCAGATAGCTCCCGTCCCATTGATGTAATATCCCCACAGCCACCAATATATTTATCCATATTATCCACCTCTTCTTGAGTAAGAGCCTTCCCCACAAGTGGACTTTCAGATTCGGGGTATCTAAGAAAAGCAACATACTTATCAGGATCACCAAATCTCTTAGCTTCTTCTCTTGGAAGAGGTTCTATTGTTCCACCTTTCATTTCGGTTTTTCTACCGACATGCACGTAAGAATGTCTCACGGGACGAACAAATCCTTTTGATCTTTCTTCTTCCGAAAGAACCAAATAGATTTCATGTTGTCCTGTTGGATTTTGTTGACCCTCTTTTAATTTAGGATCATTTGGATCTGTTGTTAAACTCATAGGTATTTTTCGTATATTTCTTGTGTTATTTTAGTAACCATAATTCTATCAACACTAGTGATTTTACCACCGTCTTTAAGTTTGACCATAATCTGCGAATAAACTAAATCGAGAATATTCTCAATTGTTGATTCATCTTCAGTAACGATACCAACACCTTCGGGTGTTATAACACAGTCACCCTTTTCAATGTATTCAAATTCAATTGTACCTTTTTTCATCCAAAACCTCCTAGTATTCTTTCTTCGTGAATTAATTTACCACAAATTTTACACACATCTTTATTAATGTATACACATCTATCTAGATATCCTCCAGGTTCATAATCGTGTTGTCTTTCTATCTTCTCATGTGTACACAACTCTCTGCTAATTATTTTACCGCAAGTTTTACAAACATCTTTACTGATGTACTCACCCAGAAGTTCCTTTTTTCTTTCTATCTCATTATGGATACACACCTCTTCAATTTTGAGCTTTAGCCCCGCCATTTGACCGTGGATGGCAAATGCCCGTCTTGTTAATGCTCTCATCTTTTTCTGAAGATCGATGGCTTCTTGATTCGGGGATGGTATTTTATTCATATTCTTCAATCGTATCGAATTTAAAGGGAAACCCATCATTGATATTGTTTTCAACAACATAAGATTCCCATGTCATTTGTAATGAGTCCTCTCCGTCTAATTTATTTAAAAACCAATTGGTTTCATCAAATGAACTACCCATAAGCTCAAAAAGTTCCTTAATGAAAGATTTCGGAAAATTCCATTCTTGATAAAGATATTTGAGAGGATTTTTATCTTGAATGGATGTATTTAATCTAAACGCTTCGGCCATCAATCCAAATGCTTTCCAATTAGGATTCTCTGGGCTTGGATCTTCAAGAAGGGATTTTAAATTCTTATCAATCGGTTTACCCGTTATTCTTGATATTCTTTTATTATTCTTTTTCATTTCTTCGAGGTAAATTATTCCATGCTTCAATTGCGTTCTTATGATCCATATGATCGGCATGAGCGTCATTGTTTCCCTTATTCATTTTGGGGCCATCCATAAGACAGTTTTCGCATTTCATATAAACATAACAGTCTCTAATATGTTTACACTCACAATTTGGACACGGTTTTAAATCTTCCATAATTAAAAAGGTGATGTTCTTTTATTTTTCTCACCGAAAAGATTAAAAGCTTTTAATAATTCCTTTTTAGTGTATGTGTTGAATTCAGCCGACACTACTGTAAAAACTTTAAATTCGTTTTCAACTTCCTCACTTCCAATAAGTGATGATGTGGCTTGTCCAATTCGATCAATGTTTCCATAGGAAAGAAGTCGTGCGGTTGCTCTATTTCTTCCGCTACTTTTTCGAAACATTATTTTACCACCATCCCACACAGATATTCCCATATCAAGCTGTTGTCTCTTTCCCACAACGAGACCAGCAACTGTAAATCTAAATCCATCGGTTGTTATTCCGTGGAAATACATAACTTTTTTTAAAAGTTCTGAGTCGAATTTTTTTTCTTTTTTCATATTATTTTAATTGTTACTAAAATATAAACAATTTTCCCTGATTTTCCAAACATTACGAGATAAATAAATTGATAAAATAATAATCTGCTGGTTTCCACTCAGGACTCTTAGCAACCCACTTGTTACGTTTAAATTCCCATTCATATGTTATTTCATCAAACTCCTCACGAGTGTATGTTTCGAAAAATCTACAATCTTCCGGACTTAAATTAAGCATATCGACAATTTCTGATGCCAATTGCTCTGATGCGTTTGTTACTGATGTTCCGTGATTAAGATCTTCAAAATAGACCGCGTGTTCATTATCGGTTGAAACAACCTTTACTGAACATGTTGAAGGAACTCTTCCATATCCCTTAAACTCATATTGAAATTCATGTGTCATTTCTCAATAGGTATTATAACTTCATTATCTTTTATTCTTCTACAAATTTCATCGAATCCGTCGAAAACAATTAGAAGCCATTGTTTTATTCTCTGCACAAACGGAACTTGATCGTGATCTATTAACTTATGTGGCATATCATCACCGTGGGCAAATGCCACATATTCCCATTCGGTATCCGAATACATTTTACAATTCACATAATATTCTTTCATAACCTCAAGGTCATCGCCCGTATATCCATATTCTTCTAGACCGCCATTAATTCCATCCTCCAACTCTTTGAAGGTTGCTTCAGAATCATATTCTCGACCTTTTTGAGTTGAGTACATTTCCAATTTTTCGAGCCAATAGTAATCACTAACACCACCATCAGCCGATGGATGAAACTCTCTACAGAACATCCAATGCCCATAATCGCCTATAACAACCATTGCCCCTTCGATATTAACAAATCTGATTCTACCCATTAATGAATTGGGCTTCTTTAATTCATGAATTAATAATCCATCCTGTTTAGCCGTGAGAAGTTCATATTTATCAAATTCGATTCCTGTTCTTTTACCAATTTTAAAATAACGAGTTGAATCTAACGGTAACAAACCTAGTTCGATTGTTCTGTTAATATCCTCTAACTCACTTTTCAGACGAGATTCATTAATCTCTTCTGTGGTTCTCATAATTGTTTTTTGTCTCTTTGCCATAACTTTTAGATTAGGCTATAAGGATAAAACGAATTTTTGGATTTACCAAATATTTTAGGAAAATAAATTAAAAAAATCCTTTTTCATTATATTCAAGTCAATATCTCCAACATAACCATCTATTTGACCTTTTTCAGTAAATTGCCATATTTCCCATTCATTCCATCCTCTTGGAAGTACGGGTAATCTAACTTCTGGATTATTTATATATGCGGCAATCCATAATGGATACTGACCATATATTGGCTTCGTGTTGATATCCAAAAAACTCTTATATGAATAGATAATGATGGGAATATTGTGTTCCTTTAGTTTATCAATAAATGTTTTAATAAATCTATTCATATGATCTATTTTATTGTCCCAAATGTTTGTGTTTGAATATGACTCAATATCAAGGACAAATGGTAGTTTGACTGTGGGTAAATACCCAATATGACCTAATACATTCTGAACCTCTTCATTAGCATCATCCTCTGGAAGATTCACATTTCCTGGTCTGGCGAAGTGATAGTATCCGATCTTCACTCCATATTTTTCCGCATCGAGAACTCTATTTCTTAAATTATAAAGTTGATCCTCGTGGACAGTAGTTCCTTCGGTAATCTTTACAAACGCAAATTCAATTCCCGCAGCTTTCGCTTTACCCCATGTGATATCTTTCTGATATTTAGAACAATCAAGGCCCAAAACACAGTTTAGATCATCTAACCTTTTTTGTGATATCATTGATTTCATAAAACTATATTTAATTTATCTTCCACAATTTCATCGTATTTTATTCTTATAAGATCAATATGATGATCATTACAAAATTGGGTTTTAATTTTATCTCTTTTTTGTAAATTTTCAAACTCAATTTTATTGGTGAAAAATTCATTTAACTGAAAATGTTGAATACCATCGAATTCAATAACTGTATTATATTTGGGTAGGTAAAAATCAAATGGCAATTTGCGTATATGTTTACAATTTATAAATGTTTTACCACAAACATACTCTATATTTTTGTTCTCAAGAAGTTTACGAATTTGTTTCTCTCCCTTTGATTCTTTACATATGGGGCATCCCGATCCGCGTAAATGTGAACTTGGCGTTTGGGTGAATACTCCGTGAATTGGACAAATAATTTCAATTTTTGTCCTACCGTTTATATATTTGGACAATGAATAGTCATATTTATTTCTATGTATATCTTTAGCTTCATTAATAAATTGATCTTTCTCTTTTTTGTGTTGATTACCGTTAACAATATCACCGCATGCTGGACACCCAGATCGGCTAGATATGTGTGATTGTGGAGTTTGATTAAACTCTCCATGCTCATTACATATTATTTTAACCTTCGATGCGTTATTAATATATTTTACTAATGAATAGTCATATTTATTTCCATGTATTTTCTCAGCTTCGTTGATAAATTGGAGTGTTGATTTTCTATATGTGATAGAACACTTCGGACAATTAACATTTCTTAAATGCATATGTGGTGACTGTAAAAATTCACCATGCTTTGTACAGATAATTATTACTTTTGTAACTGCGTTCACATAATTTGTTAATGAATAATCATATTTATCCCTGTGAATTTGTTTTGCGTGGTGTATAAATTCTTCTGTTGTTTTATTTCTACTCATTCACATAAATATCACGATTTTGTGTTTTTAAAATGGTTACAGATCTTAGTACATTTAGTTCCTCTTTGTTGTGGATGTTGACATTTCCAAATACGATTATAGTCACAGTACGATGCTTTAAGAACAAATTTCTTTTCGGCTTTACTCATTTCATCAGATTGAACTTTCATATTTAAAAACCATGAAAATCAGTTTCTTTGACACCTTTTACATTTCTCCAGTAAATTGACGAATCTCTGAGGTAATCATTAATCCCGTCACAATTTGGTATGGTAGCATCACTAATTGCGTAGTAAGTCAACACGGGTTTGAAAGGTTCTGATGTTTTTACCACTACATTGGAAAGCCCAAATATCATAAATAAAAGGTTAGGTTTAACTATTTCAATGGATTTAATTCTAAAACAATGGACTTCTACCCTTGTCCGTGAGAGCACTCCTTTAGTTTCAATAACATATTCCCCTTCAATTGGAATTTCATAACTCCAACAAGCAATTGTTAAGATTTTTGCGAGACAAAATGGAATTGGAACTATAAACCATAAGTAAGAAATTGGGACAGATCCAATATGCGGCCGCCCAATATTTAGAGCATTCCCCACATCTGGGAATGAACTTACTATCATCGAACTTAATATCACTAACAAACAGAAAGTGAGTAATAATA
>Ga0315273_10010310_pt1 | contig 11907 bp, 9 predicted proteins | sample YL17G02_0_MG_FD_205753 | JGI IMG/M metagenome (GOLD analysis project Ga0315273, IMG submission 205753) | Sediment microbial communities from Yellowstone Lake, YNP, Wyoming, USA - YL17G02_0 | ecosystem: Environmental > Aquatic > Freshwater > Lake > Sediment | place: USA: Wyoming | collected... | reverse complement strand
CATAGTCGACAACGTGCTGTGGGGAGGCTCTGTCGTCGATCCGAGCGACCAGACACCCTCGACGGTCGCGATTCGCGCCTTTAATGACCTGGTGCGCCGTGACCCACGCACCGATAGCGTGATGATCAACGTCGCTGATGGTCTACATTTGTGCCGCAAGGTTTAATTTTGACTACCCGGCTAAAAATCTGCGAATGGCCGCTGATTCCGGCAGCGGCTACCTGCAGAAAAGTGCTTCAATTCATTAAATTTCTGTCAAGCTACAATGCGCGGGCATAAAAAATGCACGTTATTAAGGCAGAATTTATTTCATGTTCCTGTGCCTGCCTATTTTTTAGGCGAAACGGCGAAAGCGCTAGCGCCCGTGGGGCTTGCGGTGGCTCGCAGTGCAGTTATCAACACAAACTGTGGATAACTTAGCGGTAGCTTCGTGATCAAAAGGGTGCCTGCGTACTGCTACGCAATACTGCAAACCATGCAGATATACGGGCAAACGCAGCATGATGTGCATAAATGCATCGACCATCGAATTATCGCTAGCGTTTCTGTCGAAGGTTCGATAACTTCAACAGCCCAGCGCTGCAGTCTAATTTCAGGAGCATATGCATCAGCCCGCGCTGTGGTCTTTTCTAGCGGCTCCTTGTTTACAAGCCCCCCCTACCCCCTCTGAACACCTTTGCCAGCCTGTCTCATTATTTTCGCCCGAAAGTATTGTCCTTTCCTCCGACCTCCTAAGGTTTTGTCGGCATTGTACCGATCGTTAATAGGTCGTGGTCACATGGCTCAGGTCAATGGCATTAGGTAGTTAGACGAGGGGGCGGGAATGAAAAAAGGGGGCAAAAGCCGCCTCAGAGACTTGGCGCAGCACTGCTTGACTAGCCTCGTCCTGCTGTCAGTGCTCGCTTCTCCCCAAGCCAAGGCATTGACCTGGCAGGCGGGCCCAGTCCATTTCGAAATGCTAGAGCACTCTCCGCATAACCTTCTCATTCATCCAAATCTCGACCACTGGCTGGCTCAGCCCAAAGGTTTGGCGCTGTTCAGCGCAGGTCAAGTCACTTTTGATGAATCCATCCGCCTGCTGCTGCGCGACGAATTAAACGGACCTCTCATCGTCACCACCGCAGCAGACACCACCTCTGCTGCTCTCGGCCTAGATGCTCCGAGCAGCGAGCAATCGATCGATTACACCTTTAAAGTCGGCGGTGTTCCCTTGTGCGGATTTACGGTGCGTGCGCATAAACTCAGTGATGGCAGTGCCTTTATCCTAGGCACTCTACCTGATATCGACGCCCGCGAGACCCCACCAACCGACTGGCCTGACCTTGCGCTCAGCGCCGATCAAGCCGGTCGCACGCTGCGCGCACAAAGCGGCATGCACGACCTGCAGCTTGGTCACTCCGAGCGCTGCCTCTATGTCGCCAATGGCAAACTCATTCCTGTTTGGCGTATGAACCTCTATGCTGGCGGGAGTCCCTATATCGCCGTGGCCGATGCCTATGAAACCATGAAGCTCGATCAAAATTTCTTTGACGTAGTCAATGGTACAGCCCGAGCTTACCCGCGTAATATCATCTCGGACACCGCTGCAAGCGTAGCCGTCACGGACTTGGTAGGCGATGGCACTCTGACATCCGCCTTCCTACAGACTCTCGTCCCGGCTTCGTCACCTCAGATCAAGCAGGCAGACCATTCTTTTGACTATTCCGACACCGACGGGCGCTTTAGCGAAGTCCAAGCCTATGTGCACGGTGCTGCTCATTTAGCCTGGTTTAAAGCGGTGGGGTTTCAGTGGTATGGCCCGCAGCCATTGCAGCTTAAGGTCCACGTCTCCCCCAATGGCATTCCTAATAATGCATTGTTTACACCCGGCAGTACCGACGACGGTACACTGCCGTCGATTCAAATAGATAACGGCGATGGCAAGATTTTGCAAAACCTGGTCACCGATTCTGACGTGGTCTCTCACGAGATGGGTCACCATGTCATCTATAAGACGCTGCAGACGACGTCGGGCGAATCCTTAGTCCTGCATGAAGGACTCGCTGACGCTTTCGTGTTCCTGCGCAACGGCGATCCTTGCCTCGGTCGTTCGATCTGCCCCTTGACCAGCTCGGCCTGTAACATCCAGGGTCAGTGCTTGCGCAGCGGAGCGCTTAGCTTGGCCTATGGCGATGCCCAATGGGTCGGCTGGAGCGGGCCGCAAAAGCTGCTGGGGCACAAGCATGGCCAGTTGATCTCTGGCATTATCTGGGACCTTGTTAAGAGCCAAGGCATGGCTAGCAAAGATGTCGCTGCTCTGGCATTTAAGACCATCGGCTATTTCAAAGTGAATAGCGGCTTTTGCGATTTTACCGCCTCGCTTTATGCGGCGGAAAAAGCGCTGTTTCAGGGCGCCCACGCCGATCACTTGACAGCGGTGCTAACGGCACGCGGCATGACCCCGTTTTTGCCCACGACGACGCCGCGCTGTGCTAGTATCAGCACCGGCTCTGGAATCTCCGATTCTAGTAGTTCGGACGCCACGACCACCCAAAAGAAAAAGGGGCTACTTGGCTGCGGCGTCATTGAAATAGGCGATGTCCCAGTCGCTTCTGGCCTGTTGCTACTGATTTTTGCTGCGCCGCTGTTATTCATGTATCAGCCGAAGCCAGCCAGGCTGCGGCGTAGGCAACCCGTTCGCGGTAAACGCTCCTAAAGTCCGTATCTTTGCAGCTAACCGTTTACACTCTTGTCGTGGATGTTCGATGCCAGCCACCCGCTCCAATCTGCTCCCAGTCGCCCTGTTAGGATTTATACTTATCCTGTCGCCGATGTCCGCCAAGGCCGAGGAGTCAAGTGCTGATACTGCTGCGGTGAGTCCGCCGCCAGTCGACGTCGCTCCCCGTAAAGTCAGCACCGTACATGTGATGCTGAGCCTGGCTTGGGATGGTCGTGACCTGACTCCCTTTAACCTCCAAGCCCTGCAGGCCTTTCGGGCGCAGTTTCAGAGTATTGAAATCATGCACCTGGTGAGCCCCGCCTATTTCACTAAGCCTGCAGCCGTGCAGTCAGCAGTGCGTGCTAGTATCCGCCAGGTCATGCGGCCAAAGGACCAGATCGGACTACTGCTAGGTAACTGGCAGTCATTGGCCAATGCCTCAGGCGTCATATTTCGCAGCTCACCAACCTTTTGGGGCAGCGAGCTAAAGGTTGCGGACTGCAAGACTGATTGTGGTTTAGAGGTACCCGTCAATGTCTATCCCGAAGCGGAGCTCGACAAGCTGCTGAAGACCTCGCTGCAGATACTCGAGCAGCAGGGTTTTGGTCGTGTGCGCGCCATTGCCGTCGAGGGGTGGGTGGCCTCGCCCGCAATCCTAGAGGCCGCTTACCGCGCGGGCATACGCTATGATCTATCGGCGGTAGCGCCAGAGATGATTAGCGCGAAAACCTATACTTACCCGATATTTAACTGGGCAAAAGCGCTTTGGTCTAAAATTACTCCACATAGCCAACCGTACCAAATCCAGCTGACTTCCGGTTCTATGCAGGAGATGCCGCAATCACTCGCCGCAATAGATTATCTTAGCCGCAGCGACGTTTTGGCCATTTTCAAGGAATACGTCGAACGCGTACGCCACGCCCCTGAGTCGACGCTGGTATTTCCTCTGTTGGCGCACCAGGAGTCAGCGTACATTACGTTACCGCTGCTCGCCAATGCCCTGCAGGATGTATTTGCCTACGCTCGGCAAACCGAGGTGGCGATTGCGTCACTACCTTTGCCTGACCTGCAGCTGCCCGAGGACCGTCTTGGCCATGCTGAACCACAGGTAGCGCACTGAAGTGCCCAGTCAGATGTCCGTAGTCTACACCAGCCAAAGATAGGGGGTGCGGAGGCGACGGCTTTCGGCTAGGAGAGATGTATGCTAGTCGATGTTCACACTCACCTAACCCACGCCGCCTTTGCCGCGGACCAGACACTGGTCATTGCACAAGCTGAAGCAGCAGGACTTCGCGCCATAGTAGTCAACGGTCTGGACCCTGACTCCAACCGTGCAATCCTAGCACTTGCAGCGGCCCATGCGGTCGTCAAGCCCGCGCTGGGTATCTACCCAGTCGAAGCGGTGAGCCATTTGCTACCTCCCGACTTCAACCTCAAGGTCAATCGATTCGATGTAGATGCCGAACTCGACTTCATAGCTGAGCAGGCGCAGCTAGGCCGGCTCGCGGCGATAGGCGAATGTGGCCTCGATGGTTATTGGCTGAGTGAAGCGACTTTTGCTGCCCAGGAGCGAGTGTTTAGGCGCTGTATCGAGATCGCGATGAGCAACGATTTACCGGTGATTATTCATACCCGCAAACTCGAGCAGCGGGCGGTTGATATCCTACGCGAGCACCGCGTGGTTAAGGTCGACTTCCATTGCTTCGGGGGCAAAACCAAGCTGGCCCAGCAATGTGCCGAGCGCGATCGCTGGTGGTTTTCAATTCCCACCAATGCCACCGTCAACGAGGCCTTTCGAAAGATGCTGGCAACCTTGCCACCGGACCGAATTTTGACCGAGACTGATGCACCCTACCTACCGCCACGTCGAGGCGAGCGTAACGTTCCCGCCAACGTGGCAGGAACAATCGCCATACTAGCGGAGCTTAGAGGCTGGACGGATGCCGCGGCTCGCGAAGTGGTATGGGCCAATTACGTCGCACTATTTGGCGAAAAGTGGTCTTGATTTTTCGTGGCACCACCACCATAATACATGAAATTCCGTGGTGGAGTCCCGAGTGTACCGCAGAACCATCTATCTAAACGATATCGTTAAAAGAAAGAGCATTTTTTTGCTGGGTCCTCGGCAGACTGGCAAATCGACCCTGCTCAAGACGGTCTTTCCCGACTGCCGCTATATCGACCTTCTAGAGGCTGACACGTTCCGCGAGCTCAGCGCCTTTCCCGAGTCGATGCGCCAACGTCTGACACCTGCAGATCGCCTCATCATCATCGACGAGATCCAGAAGCTACCCTCGCTCCTTGATGAGGTGCAGCTACTGATCGATCGTAACCGCGACCTTCGGTTCATCCTCACCGGCAGCAGCGCTAGGCGCTTAAAGCGTGGCAGTGCGAATCTGCTCGGTGGACGCGCCTTGTTCTACAACCTGCATCCCCTAACGAGCGCCGAGGTTGGCCATGAACGGCACCTCGACCGCATCAATCGCGGCGGACTGCCATCCATATTGGATTCGTCCGCAGCCCAGCAAGATCTAAATGCCTATGTTGGGACCTACTTAAAAGAGGAAATTCAAGCTGAGGGACTCACTCGCTCCATCGGTAATTTTTCGCGCGTCCTTCACTTTGCCGCTCAGCTCAATGCGGAACAGGTGAATTACACCAAAATCGGCAATGATGCCCAGGTGCCGCCCCGAACGATACGCGATTATTTTCAGATCTTCAGCGACACTCTTGTCGGTCACACCTTGCCACCGTGGCGACAGAGCAAACGCAAGGCGGTGGCCACCGATAAGTTCTACTTTTTTGACCTTGGAGTAGCGCGAAATCTGGCCCAGATTGGCACCATTGCGCCTGGTACCAGTGACTATGGAAAAGCACTGGAACACCTAATATTTCTTGAACTGCTTGCTTACCGTGATTACCTTGATCAGGATATGACGTTAAACTTTTGGCGCACGACGTCGCAACTGGAGGTCGATTTTCTCGTCAACGGTGCGATCGCGATCGAGGTAAAAGCTAGTGGTCGGGTTGGGGCTAGCGACCTGCGAGGTCTCAAGGCACTGGCTGAAGAGACTACTTTGAAGCGGCAGATTGTTGTGAGCCACGAGCCCACTGGGCGACGGATCGATGCAGTGGAAGTGATGCCAGTTGCAGATTTTCTCGCCATGCTTTGGCAAGGACGTCTGCTCAGCGATTGATTTATAGTGGCCCGAATTTGATCACATCGTCTGCCAGCTGGCCACCTACTCCATGTCAAATGCTTCAGCAGACAGTGATTCAGCCCCTGAATCACTGAGAAAGGCACTCTATTATTTGACCAGCCCTTCATCACCCGCAGCAACAGTAGGAATGCCTCAGAGATTGAGCACTGCTTGGTTACCGCCATTCATACACTGATCGTCAGTCACATGCAGTCGGAAGTCGGCCAACGTTTCCCACAGGCGTTGACCACCGCGAACGCCGATCGAGCTGTCGGCATAAAGCGTGGCGCAATAAATTTTCGTCACATGGACACCGTCCTCCGGGGCACTCAGGAGCTGCCCGTTGGCCGGCTTCGCCGGCTGTGGTGGCAGTGTGTTGCCTGGGGCGGTGGTGCTAGCTGGAGGGACTCCTGCACCGGTCGGTATCACCACGGAAGTTGGGCTACCCCCAGCGTTGCTGCCGGACGTCGTCGTCAGCATGAACTTTACCGACTTGCTGACGCGTATGTCGTAGTTACCGGGGGCTAGGTCGTCGATGCTGAAGTTGCCGTCACTGCGCAGATTGCCCATGCGAGGCGTCGGGCCATTATACAGCTCATAAGTGAAGCCTTGGATAAAACTGTTATTGTCGAGCGCAGTCAGCAGTTTGAGGGCGTAGCCATCCAATCCTTCGTTGAGCCTCTTGCCGTCGGCTTGTACGTTGAGCAACTCTTTGAAGCGAGTAGCCAGGTCATCGGCATTGAAGAACTGTTTATTTTCGATGTTAAATGCTGTTTTGGCCGCGACGTGGCCATCAAAACAGCCCTTGCTTAAGGTATAGCGACAGCTAGTGACATCGTGATCTAGCTCTAACCCGTGATCGCTGGGGATGGCCTTACGTTTTTGTGCGTCTTGTTCGTCAACCTTGGCCGGCTCGACATAGCAGCCAGAGACCAGCAGCAGAGCCGCACTGAAAGCGCGCCATTGGCGAAGCATTTTCATAGATCACCACCCATTTTAGCCCAAGGAGCAATTATTAACGTCGAGGTACACTAACACTAAATCAGGGAATGGTAGTCTGGGTCAATACTGAGTTTGTCCTAGTCGAGTAAAGCCGCGGGCCTTGCCCTGCCTTTTGGACAGGCGGGGATAAATGCCGCCGCTCGGGCGGGAATTATATATTTATACAGATGTCTGCGCTAAAGTAGCTAACCATTTTGGCAGGCTCAATGGATTAGGCAGTGCCACTATTCTAAAACCAGATGCGAAAGCCAAGGCCGCCGCCCGTGCTTTTAGCATCAATCGTATCAATAGCGGTCCCACCGGCAGTGTTCTTCATGTGTTCGGTGGTGTATTTAATCTCAGAGTAAACGGAGAGATGCGTCATTAGGAAGTAACTCAGGCCAATGGACACATAGCTGCCAGTGCCGTAATAGGTTGCGCTCTCTTCATGATTGACGTGATCAAGCCTGGATGCCTGGAGTCCGGCGCCGAGTTCTAAATTAAATAATGGCGCGCTGAAATTGAGGCGTAAGCCAGTATGTAAGCGAGTGCCGCTCATGCGATTGAGTTTGTCATTGGCTTTATGCAGATTAAGGGCGCCGTATCCGGCCTCGACCTGAAGGAATTTCCACATTTCGGTGCCGAGGCTGCTGCCGAGGTTTGAACCCTGCCAGGCTTCGCTGCTCGACTTGCCGTTGCTACCGTTTAGGCTGTAATGCCCGTATTCGGCCTCGAGAGACTCTTGGAAGTAAACGTAGGAGTTTGCGCTTGAACGGTTACCGGTGATGTAGGCATGCGAATCAGCCTGTGCCGCGCTTGCCGCCAGTAGCATGCCGAGGGCTGCGAGTCCGAGATTCCTCAAGCTAGGACGTGATATATTAGGCTCTACTGCTGCATGGCTCAGTAGGTTCTGCTGCACATTTACTTGACCTAAACACCGGTCATCGCTGCAGTCGCGTAATGCAGCTAGATCTTTCTCAATACGCCCGTTAGTAACTCGCATAAAACACTCCACTGCAACTTGGGCGAATCATTCGCCTGGTGTCCTAGGCTTCATTGCGTCACTTCTCAGCCTTAAAGACTAAAGAAGCACAAATAATGCCAAGTCCCTGCTACAGTGAAAGATTTATAAAAACAGCGGGTTGTTTTCATCGAGGGGTGTCTACGGACTAGCCACCTGGCAGAAACGAGCGACTAAAAGCGAGCGCTCGCCGCAGCTGCGGCCCCCTTATTGGCGGCGTTCGGATTCAAGCTGGGCGCTTTAACTTGAGTCGTTGGTGCCACTGTGATGGCTGCGGGTTGCGAGCCTGCGATGACGTCGAGGTAGGGGTTACCAAATTTATCGCGTAAGCGCTGCCTAACCACACCGACAAGCACGTGGACACCGTCTGCTTGCTCTTCGAGATCTCCGCTCAGCACGACCGAACCGACATTTTCTTCGAGTTGTCCAAAGGCGCCGTAGCGGCGGTAGAGGCTAAGCTGCACCTCGTAACGGCGGGTTTTTTGTATCCATTTAGTCGGAATGGTTTCCACATGCCAGTCGCCTACATAGAAATGATTGCCCTGATTTAGGCGCGCACGCAGCGTATGGCGCAAGGGCTCTCCAGGGATAAACCTCGTCTCGGTGCTGCCATCGGCATGACGGGTAACAACTTTCTTAAACGGCGTTAGGCGCAGACCAATGCGCACTCTAGCCGGCATCGCCGCTTGCTGGTTGAGGGCCTTGACCTGCTCGGACTGCGGTGCCATCCAACGGGACTTTGTCACCTCGGCTGATGGTCCCATAGCTGTGGCCTCTTGGGCCTTTACTTGCCCAGCGGCCATGAAGCCTATTAAGATTAGCACTACCTTTGTGAGGTGCATTCGAAAAGTGGACATATGGCTTTTGCCCTTTGTCATGCGGTGAGTATTTTATGGTGTGCTAGGTCAGACAGGATGGAGCGTGGGATCACCTCAGATTGTACCAGGTAATGGCCCGAGGCGCCCAGCGGCCCAGGTGCGCAAAGCGGCGGCCAGACACCGGCGTTTTGTTGGCTTGGTATTTGGCGTGCTGCTGCCTATCGCTTGGATAGGTCTGACGCCGCCTTTTAACCCTCTGTATCAACCGCTAAAACGCACACGCAGATTGATTCGACAAGACACCATGGTCATCCATGCATTTCTTGATAAATTCAAAAAAACGCCGACCAGCCTCAGTAGTATCCGCAGCTTTGCCCGATCAAACAAAATGTCTTACTCTACCTATGATGGCTACGGCCAGCGCCTCGACTATCTACGCTTGGATGACAAGCACTATTTGCTCCGATCATATGGTGAGGATCAGGAGCAAAATACAGTCTTAAGTCCGGCTGATATCGGCACGATTCACTGGGGCGAACTCCCTCCCACACCCCTCACCTACGAAATCCCGGAGATAGCTGAGCCAGGATTATACCCAGCGGCCCTGCTTGCAGGTGCCGACTCCCCTGAACGCTTTTGGCTGGCTCGACTATTCGCCGATCCTAGCAAGCCGGCCCGGCACTTGGTGGTCCGCCACCTCAGTAAGTCTGGGTTGTTTATGGTTGCGCCGCACGATCAAGTTGAGGAGTTCTTGTGGCTGCCCAGCGGCGAGCAGATCATCTACACTGCAACGTCAAGTTTACGTTACCGCGACGGCCTATATCTCTGGAATCTGCGCACCGATCAGGTGGTGAACCTGCTCGACCTCCTAAAGCGGGTGCTGCCGCCCGCCCCAGCTGGCAACGGTGAGCGCTTGTGGTTATCGCTGGCTGGAATTGGGCGCCATGGACCGACACTACTAGCCTATATGCATCCTCGGCACGACGGCACTTTGGACCCTCGGGACTTCTTTAGCACTGCCCGTTTGCTGGCGATCACGGTGCCAGGGGAGCAGCCAGCACAGACTAGGTTAGCGGGCGCTGGCGAGTGGTCGGCCACGGCCACCAAGTCTATGCTGCTGCAGCAGTTTGACCTCGCTGCCAAGCTGGTCGGCACCGGCGGTCTAGAGATGCAGCAGCAGTGGCTGCAGCAGCAGTTTGGGGGCGAAGCTTTGCCCTTGCTGCTAGCGGCGCAGGCCTGGTCGGCAAAAAGCGCTGCAACACCGATGTTTCCTTATTCATTGTGGATATTGCCAGCTCTTTATAGCCAAAACGCAGCAGCCTTGGCGCCTAGCGAGGCGTCGACGTCAGCCAGACTGCGCGCCAGTGGAGCAGAATTCTCAAGAGCGTTATTGAATTATCCACTCGCTCCGTCCTATCTTAGCGGCTTGGCGCTCTATGCCTATGAGGCCTTGATGGACGGCCAGTCATTGCCATATCGCTTTGCGCAGTTACCGGAGGCTGGCAGCCCGGCTCCCGTGCCGGGGTCGAAGCCGACCCAATAATTCATACAGGAGTGTTGCGATGACTACCAATGTGCCCAAAGGTGATGTCTATGCCGTGATCCTTGCAGGCGGCAGCGGCACAAGGTTTTGGCCGAAATCGCGGCACTTGCGGCCAAAACAGCTGTGCGCTATCGGCGGCCAAGCAGAAACCATGATCGAAGTGACGCTGCGCCGTTTAAACGGTTATATCCCGCCTGAACGCCGGGTGATCGTGACGCATACTGATCAGATTGCTTTGACCCGGCAAATCTGTGGGAACACAGTCGGCCATTACATCGCCGAGCCGGAAGCAAAAAATACCGCCAACGCACTAGCCCTCGCCGCGCTCGAAATCGAGGCGCTAGCCGGCGGCAAGGGCCAGCCGGTGATGATTTCCCTGCACGCCGATCACATGATTCGCGACGAGGTGGCCTTTCGCAACGCTTTGAACGCAGCGGTACAAGTAGCTCGCGGCGGCTCTTTGACGCTGCTTGGCGTCGTGCCGGAATATGCCGAGACCGGATTTGGTTACATCGAACGCGGGAATGCCCTCGCCGGTATAACCGAAGGCTACCAGGTCGCGAGCTTCCGCGAAAAGCCAGACCTTGAGACCGCGCGAGCTTATCTGGCGACCAAGCGCTTTTATTGGAACGCCGGACTTTTCGTCTGGCGTACCGATGTGCTGCTGAGAGAACTGACAAAATCACTGGCGCCCTCGCTCGCTGTACTGCGGCAAGCACAAAAAGACCTCGGTGGCCACTTTACCGCGGCTTCTAAAGCGCCAGAGGCGATGCGTCAGCTCGCTGCCGCCTATAAACAATTGCCTAAGATTTCAATCGATCACGCGGTCCTTGAAACGAGCACCAACGTTGCCGTCGTTGGCGCCGATATCGGTTGGGCCGACCTCGGTAGTTGGGATGCTTTAGCGCGCACCTTTGGCCCAGATGCCCAGGGCAACCTGCTGTTTGGCGATGGCTGCCTTATAGACAGCAAGCAGACGACGGTCGATACCGACGGCCCATTTGTTGCTGCGCTTGGCCTAAACGAGCACATCGTGGTGTGTTCTGGCGGTGCCGTGCTGGTCTGTCCTAAAGAGCGTTGCCAGGATGTAAAGAAGATAGTCGATTGGCTGGCCGAGCATGGCCGCCGTGAACTGCTGTGAGGCCGCAGGCCAACGCCACAGCACCACGATGGTTGTTTTGGGCCTTGATGGCGACCTCGCTGGCCATCCGCCTAATATGGGCGGCAGGGGCGCCACTGTCTAACGACGAGTCCTACTACTGGGATTGGTCGCGCTCCATGCAACTCAGCTTTCTTGACCACCCGCCTGGCGTGGCGTGGTTGGCCTGGCTAGCAAGCCGTGTTTTTCGTGGTACGTTGGCGGCACGGGGTGCGGTGGTGTTTGTCCACCCGCTCGGAGCTTGGTTGATGTTGCGCTGCAGTGAATTGATCAAGGGCGCGCGCCTAAACCTTGCCCAGCTAACCACGTTGCTGGTTATCACCGAGTTGGTGCCGGCTTTTTCGTTTGAAGGGCTGCTGCTGCTGCCTGACGCGGGCCTTTTAGCGGCGCTGGCAGCGGCCCTATACTGTTTTCTTAGGGCAGGTAAAGCCTATAATTTAGCCCAGAAGGGTAAGGGTGGTCCTTGGGTTTGGGCGGTTGTCGGTGG
>Ga0315273_10010309_pt1 | contig 11907 bp, 11 predicted proteins | sample YL17G02_0_MG_FD_205753 | JGI IMG/M metagenome (GOLD analysis project Ga0315273, IMG submission 205753) | Sediment microbial communities from Yellowstone Lake, YNP, Wyoming, USA - YL17G02_0 | ecosystem: Environmental > Aquatic > Freshwater > Lake > Sediment | place: USA: Wyoming | collected... | reverse complement strand
CTCCGGCATGGCGTACACGGGCAGCTTGGCCGCCCGCAGTCGTTCGACGGCAGGCGTGGATTGCTCGCTGAGCGTGCAGATGAGGACGGGCTTGTCAGGAGCCTGCGCGGCCGCTTCGATGATGTGGCCAGCGACCGCCTCGGGCGCGTCCTTGAGGACGAGCGGAGGGCGGAAGATCACGATCGCGGCGTCCGCTTCGGCCAATCCAACGGCGAGCCCGTGCCCGTAGTCCGAGGCTCCGGCGGTGGCAATCATGTCGATCGGGTTTCCCAATCCGGCCTCGGCGGGCAGGAACTCGGCGAGCTTCTGCCTCGCAGCATTGCCGAACGCTGGCACGGCGATGCCCATTCGTTCGCAGGCGTCTGCCGCAATGATGCCCGCGCCGCCGGCGTTCGTCAGAATCGCAACACGGTTCCCGCGAGGCAAAACGCCGCGTTCGATCGCCCGCAGCGCGGTCAGCGTTTCTTGGATCGTCGTCACGCGCAGCGCCCCGCACTGGTTCAAGAAGGCGTCGACGATCGCATCCGGGCTGGCGAGGGACCCCGTGTGCGAGGCGACGGCCGCAGCTCCTGCCTCCGTCCGGCCGGCCTTGAGGACGACAACGGGCTTGTCCTTCGAGATCCGCTCGACGTACCGGCGGAATTCGATCGGATCCGCGAAGCTCTCCAGGTAGAGGAAGATGGCGGAGCATGCCGGATCGAGTTCGAGGTGAGCGAGGAAGTCGTTCTCGGATAGGCCGGCGCGATTCCCGAGGTTGATGAACAAAGACACGCCGAGGCCGGCCTCCCCGAAACACTCGAGCAGCGTTTCGCCGAGCGACCCGCTCTGGGAGACAAAAGCGATGCCCCCTCCTTGGGGAAACCAGCGCGAGAACGAGGCATTGAGACGAACCGACGGCGTGCTGTTGATCATGCCCATGCAGTTCGGGCCGACGACGTTGAGCGAGTTCTCTTCGATCAGGCGGCGCAGGGCGCACTCCCTCTCCACTCCCGCGCTACCACTCTCTTTGAACCCTGCGGTGATGATGACCAGGTTCCGAATGCCACGCCTGGCACAGTCTTCCACTCCGGCCAAGACAAGATCTCGATTGATGGCAAGGACTGCGAGATCAACCCCGCTCGGCAGATCGGCGACGGAGGAACAGCACGGCAGCCCGTCCACGCGATCGTACTTGGGGTTGACGGGGAGGATCGTGCCGGGAAAGCCGCATCGCTCTAGGTTTCTCAGGATCTCGCCCCCTACGGATCCCGGCTTGGGGCTCGCGCCGACGACGGCGACCGAGCGTGGCGCAAGAAGCTTCGTTAGACCCCTACGCATTCGTGTTCATCCCCTTCGCAAGCAGCCAGACCAAGCCGATCATGATCAGCACATCTCCCACACTCATGACTGTCGCAAACGGGACGCCCCGCGGCAGGCCGATCCAGTCTCCTAGGACGTTGAGATGCGTCGCCGCGCTCATGCCCACGAGGTTCCCGTAGGTCTCCCCTTGAGCAAGGAGCCTCGCAACGGAGATGAGGCCGGCACGCTCGAACGCCGCGGGGGAGGCCGGCATGTAGCCACCATTCAAGGCGACTACGAGAATGTTCAGCAGAGCCCCACCTCCAACTGCAATCAACGGCCGGACTCGAACGTTGAGCAGGAGCCAGAGGAGGACGAGTCCGTAGGAGACGCCGTGCAGGATCGCGGTCCCGAACGGGATGATGGGATTCGGCGTGAATAGCGGGAAGATGAGGAGCTGGATGCCGAGCGCAACGAGGACGAGCCACATTCCGCGCAGGCGGAGGAAGACGAGGCGGGACAGTCGGCCTCTCAACACGTACCCCAGAGCGATCCCGACGACCACCGCGCAGAGGAAGATCATGCAGGCGTTTCCGCAGCCACCACCGGGCGGCCGTTCTCCCTGACACGCTCGCGCTGGACGACCAGAAGAAGTGCATCGGCAACCATCGGATCGATGTCCGTTCCCCGCATCTCCCCGATCATCCGGATCGTCTCCTCGTGGGTGAAGGCCTTCCGATACGGTCGGTCGGTGGAGAGCGCATTGTAGATGTCGGCCGCAGCGATGACTCTAGAGAGGAGGGGAATCTGTTCCCCACGGAGCCCATCAGGGTACCCCGAGCCGTCCCAGCGCTCGTGCTCATGCCGCACGGCAGCCGCGACACTGGAGTAGATCTCGAGGCCCTCGATGAGTTGCGCGCTCACGACCGGGTGGGTCTTCATGACCTTCCACTCGGCGTCGTTGAGGGGACCTGGTTTGAGGAGGATCGAGTCCGGGATCGCCACCTTCCCAATGTCGTGAACCCTGGCAGCGACGTCGATCTGCTCCAACACGCCCTGCGGCATGCCCATTTCCCTGCCGATCTCGAGCGCGAGGCTAGCCACCTCCGTCGAATGCACGGCAGTGTAGTGGTCGCGCGTGTCCAGAAGCTGGGAGATCCTTTCGAATGTACTCCGCGCCTGCGTCTGAAGCTTGAGGTAGCTGCGAAACGAGATGTGCACCAACGTCAGAGGGAAGAGGGCGAGGAGAATGTGCCAAACGGAGATGGAATGTAGCACGGCGAGGAGAATAGCGGAAATGCAGAGCACAGCGTACTGAACGAAGAACGCGCGCAGGTTCTCTCCGAGCAGATGCCAGAACTGCCGCCGCTGGGTGAGGGAGATGATGCACACGACGAGCGATACGTTGAGCAGGAAGTAGACAAGGAACGCGACGGAGGCCCACAGGAAGTCGGTCGGCTGCTGCATGCCCAGCTGCGCGCGCTGGGCAAGGCGCATCACGAATCCGGCCGCCACCACGGCAGCCATGGTCTGACTTACGTTGAACGCGATCGGCGCCACGGCCTTGGACAGGCTGTCGCGTCGGCTCCCCCACCGAAGGAGTAACTCGGACACCAACGACGAACCGCACACAACGATGAGCGCGAAGTCGGGACCCAGAATGAACAGGGCCGCAAGGTAGATGGCGATCGAGCTAGAGATCTCCCACTTGTAGGCAGGAATCCACGTTGCAGAAACCTCCGCCAAAATGGCGAGGACTGCAAAGGCGCAAGAGACAAGAAGATCCTCAGCTGAGGGATGTCGTGCCTGAGCCAGTGACCAGCCCAGCGCGACGAGAGCAAAGAGAGACAGGACTACGACAAGGACCGCTGCTCGGAATGGAAGTCGCATCCAGCCTCCTCGCCCCCCACTCGTTCACCATACCCACCGCGGTCCGATCGTACTGAACTAGCTGGTGCGTAGCCAGTCTCCGCTTCGCCACTTGACTAGCCCGGCCGCCACTTCAGCGTCTCGCTCATCAACAACCCCGCCGCCGCAATCGTCAACAGCACGTACAACACCTTCCCGCCAAACAGCTTCTTCATCTTCTTCTCTCCTTCGCGATTGAACCCGCCCCACTTCATGGTCTTCTCCTCCTCATCGTCCTTCGACTAGCCCGGCCGCCACTTCAGCGTCTCGCTCATCAACAACCCCGCCGCCGCAATCGTCAACAGCACGTACAACACCTTCCCGCCAAATAGCTTCTTCATCTTCTTCTCTCCTTCGCGATTGAACCCGCCCCACTTCATGGTCTTCTCCTCCTCATCGTCCTTCGACTAGCCCGGCCGCCACTTCAGCGTCTCGCTCATCAACAACCCCGCTGCCGCAATCGTCAACAGCACGTACAACACCTTCCCGCCAAACAGCTTCTTCATCTTCTTCTCTCCTTCGTGATTGAACCCGCCCCACTTCATGGCTTTCTCCTCCTTCTCGGATCTGTCTTCATGGCACAGCCGGCCCTCCGGCTGACCCGCGTCGAGAATACACAGCCACCTTTCTTCCGTCAAGCTTGCATAATACATACACCGTAAACCTCCGCTCTTCCAGGACGCGGCTCACCATTTTGCAGCCCACCGGCCTCGTCTGGGCACTTGAGTAGGCGAGCGTCGCGAAACCAGCTGCGTCCTGCGGTTTGACTTCGCAGAAGGCCAGGGATACCCTCTCGCGAAGATCGATTGAGAGGTGCCAGAGTGCGAGATTACGAGATTGTGTATGTGATTCGTCCGGACCTTTCTGACGAGGCGAGGGCCGCCAAGGTCGAGCGGGTCCACTCCCTCGTCACGGAGAACGGTGGTGAGATCGGCAAGGTTGATGATTGGGGCAAGCGCATCCTCGCATACGAGATCCGTCACTTCGCCGAAGGCTACTACCGATTGACCGAGTTCCGAATGCCTCCGGGATCCGTCAACCTCCTTGAGGCGCGCCTCAACCTTGATGAGGAATTGCTGCGCTACCAGATTGTGGTGCGGGAGTAACGAGACATCATGTCCGCAAGCCTCAACCGAGTCATTCTCATCGGGAATCTGACGGCCGACCCCGAGCTGCGATACACGCCGGGGGGGACGGCACGTGTGCGGTTCTCGATCGCCGTGAATCGACAGCATAAGGATGCTTCGGGGAAAGTGCAGGAAGAGGTCACTTTCGTGCCCATCGTCGTCTGGGGGACGCAGGCCGAGAACTGCGCCAACTATCTAAGGAAGGGCCGTTCCATCGCTGTCGAAGGTCGGCTCCGTATTGACTCTTTCGAGAACGCTGATGGAGAGAGGGTTCGAATTACCGAGGTCGTCGCATCGAACGTGCAGTTCCTGGGCGGGCCGCAGCGGGCGGCCGACGAGCCGACTGTGGCTCCCGAGGCTCCGATTGCCAGCGACGAGGCTCCACTCCCCGAGGAGGAGGTTCCTTTCTAAGCCATGTTTCATAAGCGAAAACGTAAGTGCCGCGCATGCGAGAACGCGTTCCTGCTTGACTACAAGAAGGCCGAGGAGCTCAAGCAGTACATGAACCGCCTTGGGAAGATCCTTCCCAAGAGGGCAACCCGTCTGTGCGCGAAACACCAGCGCAGACTCGCCATCGAGATCAATCGCGCCCGTAAGCTCGCTCTTCTGCCGTATGTGGGCGAGCGCGAAGCGATGAGAGTGCGCCGCTAGCCCGCGCGGGGCACAGAGCGCGCTTCCCTCAGCGAACAAGAGGCAGCCTCCTCGATCTTCCAGGACTGGATCGAGGAGGCTGTTGTTTCGTTGGGACGGAGACGAGACTCTTCTGGCATGCTCACGATCCTGGCGAGAGCCATGCAGCACGGAGTAGGATCGGGACGGCAGGCCCATGCCACGCCGAACCGTGGGCCAGAATCGGGGGATCCATGAGACGAGTCGGAGGCCTCATCTTCCATGCGCCTCTCGGAGAGAGCCGCGGGGAACGCCTCGTCGAAGAAGGGCGATGGGCGGCGGCCCTCGGTCTCGCGAGACGTCTACGTGCAGCCGGCCTGGAAGAAATCTATGTTGTAACGCCTAGCGCCGGCAGATGCCCCGGAGGGGAAGGCATCGTCGAGTTCGTCCTCTCCGAAGCCTCGGACTTCCACTTCGGCAGGGTCTTCGCGCGTCAGATCGCTCGCCTCGAACTCGACGGAGTCCTCTACTTCGGAAGCGGAGCCGGAGGGCTCTTGGCGGAGGGCGACCTCGCTCGTCTCGTCGAATTCGCGGAGAAAGAGATGTCGCGGGCGTTGTTCAACAACTTCTACTCGTGCGACTTCTGCTCGGTCTCGGGCGCGCAGCGACTGCTCAACGCTGACCTCCCGGCAATCGACAACTCGTTGGGATTCGTCCTGTCGGATGCTGGGATTCCCTGCTTTTCCCTCACGCGAACTGCGGCGACCCAGTTCGACATCGACACTCCGACCGACCTCCTTCTCCTCGCGCGCAGCGGCCTAGGAAACCCCGAACTGCACGCATTCTGCACCACCATCCATCCGTCCCATCCAACTCTCGACCGCGCCCTCGCGACCCTCACCGATCGTTCCGCGGTGACGTGTCTCGTCGGACGGCTGAGCCCGGTCACCTGGGCTCAGTTCGAGTCGCAGGTAGCCTGTCGAACGAGCGCGCTCGTCGAGGGACGAGGAATGCGCGCCGGAGCCTCCGTACACGTGCCGTGGCTGCGCCAGTCCCTGATGGACGACGGCCCCGAGGCGTTCTTCGCTCGACTTGCCCAGGCCTGCGATGCGGCGTGGATCGACACGCGACCGCTTCTCGCCGCGCCGGACTCCTTTCCTCCCGCAGCGGTCCGCTTCGCCAGCGATCTCTTCCACTCTGACGACGTCCTCGATCCTGCGTGGCGAGCATTCACGGACGCCGCGCTGCGTTCCTCGATCCCCGTCGTGCTCGGCGGGCACAGCCTGGTGAGCGGTGGGCTCTACCTCGCGGCAGAGGCGTGCTGGAAAGGAAGAAACCTTCTTCGTAGACTTCACCCGGAAACCTTCGCGTGAGAAAAGGAGCGATCATGAGTCTCGGACGTTCTCCCCTACATGTGCTCGATGTCGACGCACAGACGGCCGCTCTGATTGCCGCCGAGGAGCGCCGCCAGCGGGAGAAGATCATTCTCATTCCCTCGGAAAGCCTGACGCCGCTTCCCGTGCGCGAGGCTTTGGGATCGGCGTTCACCAGCGTGTACGCCGAGGGCTACCCGCGCAAAGCGATGATGCGGCAGACCCAGGATGAGCTCGCCGACATCGATGTGCAACTGGCAAGCTACCGGCGCTACGCGGATCGCCGATTCTACAAGGGAACGGAGATGGCCGACCTTGTGGAGTCGCTCGCCGCGCGACGCGCGGCGGAGTGCTTCGCCACGGCGGAGTACCCAGCGGATCGCATTTTCTCGAACGTCCAGCCGCTCTCCGGAGCCGCGGCGAACCTTGCCGTCTACGATGCGTTCGTCAAGCCCGGCGAGACCGTCATGGGCATGGCGCTCACCGAGGGCGGACACCTCACGCACGGGTCGGAGTTCAATGTGACCGGCCGGAGATACCGGATCGTCTCCTACGCGATCGATCGCGACACGGGCAAGCTCGACTATGAGAAGATCCTCGCCCTCGCCTTGGAACATCGCCCGCGCATGATCATCGGCGGATTCACCTCCTACCCCTGGCAGCCGGACTGGGCAAGATTCCGAGAGATCGCGGACGCCGTCGGCGCCATTCTCCTCGCCGATGTTGCACACACCGCCGGGCTGATCGTCGGAAAGGTCTACCCGAACCCGATCGGACACGCGCACGTCGTGTCCTTCACGACGCACAAGACCCTGTGCGGCGGCCGCGGCGCCGTCATTCTGTCGACCGACCCTCAGATCGCCTCGCGCATCGACACGGCCGTGTTCCCTGGCCAGCAGGGCGGGCCGCACGTGAACAAATTCGCCGCCCTAGCCGTCACGCTCAAGTTGGCACAAGAGCCAGCTTTTGCGGCTTTGCAGCGCCGCATCGTCGAGAACGCACAGCATCTTGCGCACGCGCTCGCGGAGAACGGCCTCACGATGGCCTACGGCGGCACCGACACCCACCTCCTGCTCGTCGACCTGCGAGGGATTAGGACAAACACAGGATTCGTCATGATGGGGGAGATCGCGTCCCGCATCCTCGACCTCGCCGGGCTCGTCTGCAACAAGAACACGCTCCCCGGCGACCGGAGTGCCGCGGACGCCCACGGCATCCGACTCGGCACACCGTGGGCGTCCCAGCGCGGCATGGGCAAGGTGGAAATGGAGACCATCGGGCGCATCGTCGCCGAGGTGCTGTTGTCGATTCGCCCCTTCTCGTACCAAGGACTCCGCGGCGAGTTGTCGCGCGGCAAGCTGCCGCTCAAGGTGCTCGATCGGGCGAAGCAAGAGGTGCGGGAGATCGTAGCGCACATCGAACCGAGAGTCGGCGGTCGGACGGAGGAAGAGCGCCGGCGCGCCGGTGCATCGCAGTGGACTGTCCTGCGAGTGCGCAGCGGGCGGACGGGCGCGTTGCTTCAGGAGGCGACGACAAGCGATATTCGCCAGCTTGCCGCGTCGACGTCGTGTTCGACGTATCTGCTCGACGAACAGGGGTGTGCGGTCTCTTTCGCCATCGTTGGGTGTCTCGGCCGGGACGACTACGTTGTGCTCGTTCCCCCCGACCGCGCCCGCGACGTTCGCTCGTGGCTGGAGGGGCTGGCCGAAGGGTACACCTTGTTCGATTCCGGCGACTTGTTCCGCAAGATTCAGGGGCCAGCGCTCATCGAGGAGACGGACGAGTCCGCCCTGCCGCAGGCCGTACGGTCGTGGCTCGCGCTGCCGATGGAAGAGAGCGTCGCGGGCCAGTCCATCACGAGGCTCGCCGCCGAGAATCCTCAGAGGTTCGCACTCGACAAGCCGTACTTCGTCGGCCAGCGATTCCTCGACCTTCGAGGAGGTCATGCCGCGCCCCCGGCGTTCTCGTGGACCGAAGAGGGGCAGAGGAATCCACGCACGACGGCGCTCCACGAATCGCATGTCGCGCTTGGAGCGAGGCTCGTTCCTTTCGCCGGGTGGGAGATGCCGGTCTGGTACACGTCGGCTCTCGAGGAGCACCGCGCCGTGCGCCGCGCAGCAGGCCTGTTCGACCTTGGCCACATGGGAGTGTTCCAGGTCGAAGGCGAGCGCGCGACCGAGTTCCTCGATGCTGTGACATCGAACTACGAAGGCTGGCTCGAGGACGGACATTCGCACTACGCCTACTTGTTGGGTCCTGACGGAAAGGCCATCGACGACATCTGGGTATACCGACGGGCGTGGAATCGTTACCTCGTCGTTGTCAACGCGGTCAACGAACAGAAAGACTGGGCCTGGCTGGCCGGCGTCAATGAAGGCCAGTACGCCGTCGATTCGGACCATCCAACATGCCGCTTGGCTCCCGGCGTCGTGCTGCGGGACCTGAAGCGAGAGCGAGGCGTGATGGACATCGCTCTTCAAGGTCCGAAGAGCTGCACCGTACTGAAGGAGATCCTCGGCCCCGGCGAACGCCGCATCGTGGCTGCACTTGAGAGGACGGAGTTCGTCGAGGTCACCGCAGACGGCCACCAACTGCTCGTAGCACGCACGGGGTACACGGGCGAGCCGTTGGGATACGAGATCTACTCCGCGGCGGCAGACGCGCTGTGGTTGTGGAACCGCTTGCTCGATCTCGGCCGACCGCTCGGCCTTCTTCCGTGCGGACTCGCGTCGCGCGACTCGACGCGGACGGAGGCAGGCCTGCCGCTCTACGGCCATGAGCTGGCCGGCCCCCATGACATCAACCCGTTCGAGGCCGGATTCGGGCCGTACATCAAGCTGCACAAGGCCTTCTTCGTCGGCCGCGCGGCGTGCATCGACTACTACCTCGAACAGAAACGGGAGATCGTACGGTTCGAGGTGGAAGCCGGATCACGCCCCGTTCGCGAGGGCGCCCTCATCCTCGACCGGAACGGAACGGTGCTCGGGCACGTGACGAGCTGTGTCAGTCTTGGCGAAGCACAAATAGGGCTCGCCCTGCTCGAACGGCGAGGACTCGATGCGGACACACCCGTCTTGCTCGTCCCCGCGCCGCGCCCCGACTCCTCGCCGCAGACAGCGGATGTCGGATCACGCCTTCCGGTGGCCAGCCCGGGACGAATCGTCTCGCGCTTCCTGGCGAGAGACCTCGCGCCGGAGAGCGAAGCAGAATAGCTCAGCTAGAAGTGACACGCCGAGTTCTGGAAGTGCCAGGAAGAACTAGTTCAGGCGGCGGTCGCCGGTCGATGTCGGCGCGACCGAGTGCAGCCACTTAAGTTCGGGAGGCAACACGGATTGGAGAGCGAGCGCGTATTCGCGCCACTGGTCTCGTTCCTGACTCATGTCCTGGAGAAGCTCCTGGACGAGGGCCATCTCCACCTCGGGACGAATCACGATGAACACGCCCGAAGAGACGTCGCCATCTCCGAGTTCGCTCCTCAGGCGGTCGGCAGCCTCGCGGATGGGGAGTCCTTCCTCGCGCCGCAGCTCTTCGAGCCTACGCAGGATGGCCACCGCTTCGCCGCGGAAGACTAAGCGGTTGCGGTCGCCGCGCGTGAGGTAGCCTTCGAGCATGTCGCCGAGGGCGTCAACTCGCAAACGAACTGCCCGCTTAGACAGGCCGAGGAATCTCGCCACTTCGTCCAACGTGACCATGCGCTCATTATACGCAAAAGATCCCGTACATCGTGTGATGCAGGAAACCGTCGGGGCATCAGATCACGCCTCACAGACCGCGCCGTCGGGCCGCGCGGGGGTCAGCCTGGAGGACCCTGCGGACCCCGCTCCCCCTCGACCAGCCCGGACAGCGAGAATCTCTCGATGGATGCCGGATCCGGCGAAGTGTCGAAGAAGCCATGGATTCTCGAGAGAATGAGAGTCCGCTCCGGCAGATTCTGGAGGAGAGTGTTCGCAAGGCACACGTAACTCAGCCGCAGGAGATCGAGGTCGATCGGCCGAGCGCACGTCGTCGGTCGCGTCGCTGCAATCCCATCGGAACGCGCACCCTTCTTCGCGCTCGCGGAATCCGGCGGCGAGCCGATGACCGACCCGCCGACCTGCGGGAGATCCGCCTCACTCCTGACCCAGTTCATGTCCGCCTCCTCCCGAGAAAAAGAAAAGACCCAGGCCGCGCCTGTGGTCTCCATGCCCGCGCCGCCCGGCTCACGCCGGCGTCCGGGCTACAGCGTCGTGAAGAGCGATGCGAAAGCGGAGCCGAAAGCCGGCTCCTCGGAAACATCCATCCGCAGATCGCTCGTACGTCTCATGACTCGGGCAACGTACCACGGAATGTCGCCCACGTCAATGGCACGCATTCTCCGCGAGTGGCGTCCTCGGACCCGCTTTGGTAGCCTCATCTCCATGGATCTCATGCAAGCGGCGCGTGACGTGGAGCAGTTGCTCGATGCCGAGGGAAGGTTGATTCGCCTATCCTCCAGAGCGCGGACCGTGTTTGTCGGCGACGTGCACGGCGACCTTGACGCCGTTGAGTGCGTGTTCACAGAGGCTGCACCGGCGGGAACGGTCATCGTCTTCCTTGGAGACGTCGTCGACCGTGGGCTCTCGTCTCGCGAGGCCCTGACACGCGTTCTTCTTGCGAAACTCGATCGGCCACAGTCGGTCTATCTTCTCATGGGAAACCACGAGGCGTGGGGAGCGGCCAGCTTTCGGCCCGCCGACTTCTGGGAGTCGCTATCGCGGAAGGAGGTCTCCACCTTGTCTCCCATCCTGCTCAAACTCCCCTTCGCCGCATGGCATGAGGCTGGAGTTCTCGGGCTGCATGGCGCACTGCCCGATCTACCGACGCTCAACCATCTGGCGACCGTGGCGGTCCCCAGCCCTCCGTGGCGTGACATCACGTGGGGCGATTGGAGCGACTCAGCAACGTCCCCGGAGAATCTGACGGGGCGACCGACGTACGGGACGAGCGAGTTCATCGCCCGCGCCGGCCGCCTCGGAGTCCGCGTGCTCGTCCGCTCGCATCAGCCGCACGCTCCGACCTACCTCTTCGAGGATCGGTGCCTCACGCTGTTCACGTCGAGAGCGTACGGAGGAGGGCCACGACGCGTAGCGGTCCTTGCGCCCGGAAGGGCGGTATCCACCGCGCACGATCTGGATGTCGTCGAGATTTGAGAGACCCTTGCCGCGGGTCCGACGGGCCGCTTGGGTCGGGAGACAGCGTGATCGGTTTTGACGAACGCGCTTTGGGTGTGGCCGTGCGCGTCTTGTCTCGACTCGTCATCGACCTTGCGAGAGAAACGCAAGAGCCAACGTAGGGGTCAGAAGAAAAGAGGTGGCTGGTGCGCGGAAGATGCGGAAGAGGAGGAACTCGGCGGAGACTCCTGGCCACGTGGCTGCGCCTCTGGGCTGGACAAACGGGAGGAGACGGAGTATTGACTGGACTAGCGGGGAGTCGGTATTCTGCGGCCCCGAATGGCATGTTGGATCTCGGCCTCCAAGACGCGCCAAGACGTAAGAGAGTTGTTCGCGTCAACGGGTCGGGATTTCGGAGTACCGGGAGAGCTGGAATGGCGGATGCGGCGGAGCAGCGTGCGACGATCGAGGGGACACCTGTGC
>Ga0315273_10010307_pt1 | contig 11908 bp, 14 predicted proteins | sample YL17G02_0_MG_FD_205753 | JGI IMG/M metagenome (GOLD analysis project Ga0315273, IMG submission 205753) | Sediment microbial communities from Yellowstone Lake, YNP, Wyoming, USA - YL17G02_0 | ecosystem: Environmental > Aquatic > Freshwater > Lake > Sediment | place: USA: Wyoming | collected... | reverse complement strand
CCACCTTGTAGAACCCGCCCGTCGCCACCTGCATCTCCCCGAGCCGCAGGTCAGCGCGGTCGCGGGCGGTCACGAGGCCCTGATCGAATCGGATGCGGACGGGGGAGCCCATGTCAGTCGAAGTCCGCTTCGCGGTTCGAGTCCGCGACAAGTTGCGTCCACATGTCCTGCGACCGGCGGAACGCCATGTCCGCCTTCTCCGGGTAGTGCGTCAGCGCAGCCATCCCCTTCGCGTGCCACACGAGGAACGACTCCAGCTCCGTAGGCCCGCCACCGAGCGTCGTGATCGTGTCCGTCAGCGACGTGGAGAAGAAGTGGAGCATCCGCTTCAGCAGCCGGACCTTCAGCTTGGGGTAAAGCGCCACGAACCCGGCATCGGGAGGGACGTTCAGGTCGATCTTCCCGTCAGCCGTCAGGTTGAAGCAGGTATAGAAGCTCGGGGATCCGTTCGTAGCCCTGTCGGGATGATCGAGCAGGAACGTCTTGGGATCCTTATACAACAGGTAATCCTTCTCCTTGTCTGCCGAGTCGAGCAGGTGGACGTGGCGGACCTTCTTGGCCGTCCCCGTCGCCAATTCGTAGGCAGCAGTTCCAGTCACAAGCGTGATGTTCTCGCTTGTCAGCAGCCACGGCCACCGCTCGCGGGTCGTCAGCTTGTCGATGCCGTCGTTGATGTAGTCCACGAACGTCCCCGAGAGGGTCGCGTCTACCGGCGCGAGGACGTAATTGCCGATCTCCGTCTGTAAGGAGGAGAGGGCACGCATGGCGGGCAGCGGGGTCCAGACCATGATTCACTCCGCGACGAGAGCGTCGTAGATTTCGTCCGGTGAGCCAACGGGGAACTTCAGCATGTCCACTCCGAACTTGTCCCCCAGGATGAGCCGTCCGATTCCGGGGATCTCTCGCCTCAGAATCCCCTCGAACGTGTGTCTCCACCCGAGCTTGATGATCGGGCCTCTCCCCTTCATGATCCGGTATCCACGGTTCTTCACCAGCATGGGCGTGCCGTCTTTATGCTTGTCCCACGAATACCCATCATCGAACGTGTTGGCCTTGACGGAGGCGTCGAGATAGGCGGGATCGGAGGGCAGCACTTCGTCCCATGACACCGTTGCGAACTCGTGCAGGTATACCTGATCGACAGGTATCTCCACCCTGCGTTCGCTGACTCCCCAGATTTTGAATTCCGGGATCTGGTCGCGGTCCATCGAGCAGACGTGTTGGCCGAGATAGAACACCCCGGCGAACTGATCCTGCTTCGGATGCCACCCACCGAGTGCCGTCGCCATGTCGAAGTGCATGTCGCGGTTGAGTTCCTGAAGCCCGCGAACCACGTCGCCATAGAACAGCATCCGGCCAAATTCGACCGTCACGAGTAGAGTCCCACGATGAGATCCGCGAGGGCTTGCAGTTCTGCGACGACGATCCCATCTGTCACGCCGCGCTTCTGCACATTATTTTTGAGGAACTCGATGGTGTCGGAAATCTTCTTGAGATCAGCCATCGCGACTGCCTGGTTGCCGCTGAACGCTACGTCTACCATGTGTGCCTCCTCTTGGTGGGCCGGGAACCCGAAGGCCCCCGGCCCTGGTTGTCTAGCTCACCGTGTAGAGCTTGCACGCCCGGCTGGCGTCGTTGACTGCGGTGGCGAAGTAAGCGTGCCACGCCACCGTCGAGAAGTTGCGGTAGGGGTTGTTGGTGGAGGCGGAGGTGGGCGTGTTGACGAACACCTGCGGCTCCATGTCCTCGAACGCGAGGGCTCCGACAGCGCCGTCACCGATGACGAAGGCGTTGGTGACGTTGACGCCGGAGAAGGACGGACCCCCGACGAGCTGCTGCGACACGTGCACCGCAGTCCCGTAGATGGATCCGATGTACCCGTTGACGTACCTCTCCTGTCCGATCTTGCCGGCCACGTTCGTGACCGCCTGGCCCCACGTCATGCGTCCGGTCGTGAACTCCGTCACGATGTCGAGGGATGCCTGCTCACCGATGATGCAGGCGTAGTGGCCGTCCGTGTGGCCCGGCACGCCGTAGAACGGCTGCGCGTAGTTGTCGCGGACCTTCTTCCGTGCGGTGATGATCGCAGCCGCACCTGTGGGAGCCGTGGGAGTCCCGAGCGCCCCGGCCCCGTTCACGGTCTGGAGCGTCCCGAGGATGTTCGTGACGTTCTTCCCGAATTCGGCCAGGACGAGGGAGTCGAGCTTGATCCGGCCGCCGTGGGCGAACCGCTTCAGGATCTCCTCGCGGGCTCCTGAGGCTTGCGCGTAGTCCACCACGCGGAAGACCTGCATGAACTCCCCGTACTCCGCGATGGAGATGTTGGTGGTGTTGGTCGTGATGTCCACGATGTTTCCGGTCGAGGTGCCGTCCGCCAGGGCGGCGGACGTTCCCGGCGCGGAGGTGAAGCTCACGAGGCGTCCCACGCGGCCCATGCCGGGCGGGATGATCGCCTTGGTGGTGAACTTCACCGCCGTGAGATCGCGTTCGAGGGCAGCAACGAACTTGGGATTGATCCAAGTCGTCAAAAGTGCCGCTGCCTGTGTTTCGTTGAATTGTCCAGCCATGTGTGGCTACTCCTTCATTCGAGGCCGATTACCGCAGCGAGTTCAATGCAGCCACCAGCTCGGCCTCGGTCATATTCTGCAAGGTTTTCTGAGGAGCTCCCGAGGGCGCAGCCGTTCCCGATCCTGGGATCGAAGCGGCCCGCTTCTCGTCGGCCAGTCTTTGAAGCTGTGAGGCCCGCGCGGTCAAGCGTTCCGTCCGCTTGGCCGTCGTCCTCGCCTTCTGCGCGTTGAGATAGGCCGTGTCGAGGGTCATCCCTGCGGCCCTGCGGATCATCTTCGGGTCGCCACTGTCCAGCCACGAGGCATATCGGTCCCGCGCCTGGGCGATGAAGGGTTCCATCTCCTTCACCGCCTCGCGTGCGTCCGGGTTGGCCGCGAAGAACTGGTTGAGGGCTTCCACCTGCGCCCGCTCGACGGCATCCTCCCGAAGTGACTGGATCTCAGCCTCGAACCGTGCCGTCTCGGGGGCTACCCGTGCGGCTGGTTCGTCGCCAAGATCGTCGTACCCGGTGGGTGCCTGCGGCTCCGGAGTGCGGCGAGACGCCGCGAGGTCCGTTGCCACGCGCTTGTAGTACCCCGCCTTGCTGGCGGCTTCGTCACGGAACATCCGTTCCGCCTCAAGCTGCTTCTCGATCAGCTTGTTGGCGATCTGCTGCTCTTCGAGTTGCAGCCGGATTTCTTCCAGCGCCGACGTAATCGGATCGGCCTCGGGCGGGACGACCGCGGGAGCGGGAGGCTCCGCTTGGGCCGGTTCGGGTTCGGGAAGCGTCTGGGGGATTGGCTCCACCGGAGGAAAGGTGATGGACCCCACCTGGTCCGCTGGGGGCGGCTCGGGGAGAATCGGATCGGTTCCGGCGGGGGGGACGTAGAACGCGGGGATTTCTTCCATTGGCATTACGTTTCTCCTGCGACCGTCCGCGTCGCGTCCACGGTGCGACGTGCGCGGAGGAGGTCGCCTCGAATCAGGGCCAGCACTTCCTTGACCCCGTTACTGCGTCCCACGGCGGCGGCCAAGTCCCCGGTGATCGGGATGGCTCCATCCGCCATGAACTGAATCTTGTCCACAAGGGCGCGAAACGCGGGCTGTTCCCACAACGCGAGCGTCCCATCGGCCCAGTCCTTCGCGTCCTCCACAGCCTGCGCGGCCTGCGGGGTTTCCTCGAAGAACTTCTTGTAAACCTCACGCACCCCCACCGGGACCTCCTGCCGCCTGGGCGGGCAACATCCCTGCGGGCTGAGGCGCTTCCCCGACGCCGTTCGCGGCCGGACCTCCCGCCCCCATCATCATCATCGCCTGAGCCTGCATCGCCACTTCCTCCGGGGACGGCATCTGAGCCGCCAACTCGGGAAGCTCCAGAAGGTCCCCGACAAGCCGCTGGGCCAGCATCTCAATCGGGAGATGCGCGGCCAGGAGCGGGAAGGCCGGGATCATCGCCCCGAGGGTCTGCCACGCCTGCAACTTCTGCTGGTGGCTTGTGACCTGCCGCGATCCGGTGAAGATGATGTCGTATTCAGCGAGGATGTCCCCGATCCACATGCCCTCGGGAATCTCCCCGATCCGCTGAGCCAGATCCTCCCGCGTCCGGAGGAACTGCTGGTACCGGCGCAGGATGGCCTTCCCGATCATCGGGAAGGAGTCCCGTTCGAGAACCATCGCGGCCAGCTCCGGTCGGTCCATCGCCATCGAGATCCGGTTCGCCCCGACAGTGGCTGATTCCCTGTCCGGCCCCGCCTCTCCCATGATCGCACCGAGCGCCCCCGTGCCCTCCTGGATGGACTGCTTCGTGAACTGAAGCAGCGCCATGGCCGAACCGATATCCGCCCCGTACTGAAGCGTCCCAACGCTTGCCGCCCCGCCACGGGAGGCAATCGGCATGTCGGCATACCACCGCCGCAGCATCGCCGGGTCGATGTCCGGGTCGGTCGGGTCGTAGACGATGGGCGGGTGAACCTTCCGGATGACCGCCCGGGCGATCAGTTCCTTCAGAACGTCCGCAAAGTCTTGATCGAACCGAACGACTTCCGCCGGGGCGGGACCGTAGAAGCGCCCCGACATCGGATTGATGACGAGGGTTTTCCACGGCAGCTCACAGTCGGCCAGCGACCACTTCTCGTCCCTGACCAGTTCCCCATCAATGACGGTCAACTCGCGGCGGCAGGTGCCGTCATCGCTGATCCACGGCACGTCGCCCCGGTAGGTGTAGCAGATGCGTTCTTTGAACCGTCCGAGCCGGGCGGCGTCGGAAGGCTGGTCCAGCCCCTCCCGCCATGTGTCTTGATCCGGCTGGCTCGCTCGTGAGGAAGCGCTTCGGAAGGCCCTGTCTACGGAGCCGGGTAAATAGTATCCGCTCGATTCGAGGAATCTGGCCCGAGTCTCGGATTCACGGAATCGCTTCGCCGCGCCGCGCATCCGTTCGATCCGGTATTCGCCGGGGTCCGGAAAGAAGTGCTGGGGATCCACTACGGTCAGATCCACGTCGTCATGGACGGGGAGCCGCATGGTCGTCATCTCCCCTCCCATCTCGACCCCGGACTCCATGGTCTGAGAGACGACGGGCAGCTCCCGCTCCTCGTAGCGCCAGCCGACTTCGATGATGCCCGGGTTGAATAGGAGCGCGTCGAGGATACCTTCCACGAGCGTTCGGAAGTGCCCCGGAAGCGTGAACGCCCTTCGCATCAGCCGCGTCACGGTAGGGGCTGCTTGGACTGCATCCTCCCACCCGACAGGCTCGGCCTGCACGTACTCGGCGCGGTTGTTCCCGAGAAGCGCCCGCACCAGCTTAGCGCAGTACATCATGATCGCCTTGTGCGTCTCCGGATCGCGCAAATAGATCGAATCGAGCGCCGATGACTGCAATCTCGATCCTCCCCGGCGATAGGGGTTGGCCGTATCCATCCGCCCGCGATTGCCGGACAGCGTGAAGTTGTCCAGCGTCTCCATCCACCGCTCGACGTACTGCTCCCGGTAGTGGTTGGATGCGTTCACGAACTCCATGACGAACGCGGCCTTGCTCTCGCGGGTTTCGGCCATCTCTACCTCTTGTCCATCAGCCCACGGAAGTCGAGGGATGAGACATTCCAGTCGGCGGCATCCAGTTCGTCGTCCAGTTTGTCCTCGGGCCATCCCAGCGGGATGGTCTTGTAGTGAAGTGCCCGAACGGAGAAGTCCACCCAGATGTCGAATCCTGCGTTTCGCACCTTGTCGCAAAACGAGAAGTCCTCTCCCTGCTTGACGTGTCCGACCTTGTAGGATTCCTTCCGCAGCGTGTCGTCGATCAGGAACCCATACCCTCCATTCGAGTTGATCGTCTCGAACACGTCGCGGCGCACCGAGACGAGTCCAGTCCCAACCTGGTGGACCTTTTTCATCCCCTTCGCGGGGAATCTGTCCGTGAATCTGTAGGAGGGGAATCTCGGAACGCCCTTGGCATCCGGGACGGTGAAGCACGCGAAGATGCCGCGCTCGGAGTTGTACCCGGCAACGACGCCTGACACGACGGGCTTGTCGTGGAATGCCAGTCGCAGCGGAGCGTCCCACTCGATTGCCTGATCGTTGTCGATCATCACGAGGAACCGGACCTCCGGGTGCTGATCGCACATCTCCAGGAATGTCTTTTCCATGGAGCCGCGCACGATCTCCACGAACCCGCCATGGGGGTCCTTCAGGACGGCGAACTTGAGGCCCATCCGCCCCCACAGGGGAAGGTGCATGGCGGTGCCCGTGTTGATGCCTTCTCCGGACCGGCACGGGATGACGACAAGGATGGACTCGACCAGATTCTTGAAGTCCACGTCCGTCAGACTGGCGAGCGGGATGACATTCATCACATGCGTGCTTTCTCCAGCAGTCTGCGGATCGGGCATTGAGATCATCACTTCAGCCAACAGTCACCCCCATGCGGTCTAGGACCGCAGCGAATCGGCGTTGATAGGTATGCTCCGCGTAGAGCCTCCGTCGCGCCCGCTGCGCCATGGCGGTGCGTTCTGCATTCGACCGGACAAGGGCGCGGATCTGGTCGGCGCATTCTTCAGCCGAGCGGAACACGACGCACTCTTTCCCCGGCTCCCAGTACTCCTCCAGTCCCGCCACGGGTTCCGTGACGAGGATCGAGTCGAACATTTGCGGCTCGAACAGGCGGGACTTCATCTGCCGGGTGCGGCGGGACGATTCGGTCAGGCAGATCGTGAAGGCCGATCCGGAGATTCCGGCAAAGTACTGCTCGGGAGTGAGCAGTTCCTCGCCCGTGTCGTTGACGAATAGGACGATGGGACACGCCTTGTCACTTAAAAGGGCTTTCTCGATCCCGGCGAGGACCGTCCGGCGCAGGCCGTGTATCTGACCCTGAAACGATGCCGACAGCCCACCCGGCACGGATGGAGCGAGGCGATGCCACTCAGGACGACACGCCCAGTTGGAAAGCAGCCCCTTGTCGCCGTAGAGGACGGCAGAGGCCGGGTCGGTCGTGACGATCAGGTCCGCGACATCCGCCCACGGCTTGCCGAAGTCCGGGTATCGCCACACGTCGTCGCACATCCACGCGACGACGGGGCCATGGGCGCGGAGATCGAGGACCTTCTGATACGGGACGGTGAACACGAGATCGTATGACCCAGAAACGGCCCCCCTGGATTCCAGCGCAACATGCGTTTCATCGAACCCGAGTTGGTCGAACAGCCCGTGCCCGAAGATCATGTTGTCGGACGACTCGCCCTTCCCGGTGCCGTACCAGGTGTCGAGCCAAAGCGTCAGGACCCTCGGGCGGCTCATAGGCTCAAGACCTCTGGCTTCACGAGCCACGGGAAGTTCACCTTCGACATGAGCCTGTCGTCAAGCCACTTGCAGACGCGCTCCTCGACTTCCAACTGGTCAGCACGGTGATCCTTGGCGTCGTTCAATCCGTGGATGCGGTAGGCGTAGGTAATGTCATGGATCGCACGGTGCTGACGGGACAGATAGACTATCGGCATGAAGATTGCCACGTCCCAGCCATAGCGCGGAACCTTGCCGTCCAGACCGAAGACGACCTCGCCAAGCTCTGCGAGAACCCGCTGGCCCACCTCGCGCTTCCACGTCAGGGATTTCGGGAAGCACCACTTCTTCCACCACAGGAGGTGCGGCTTATGGGTTACGACGCCGCCGTTGGGTGTCACGACGAATGACCCCGACGTGGACTGACAACGAGGGTTGGCGTCGTATTCTCGGACGATGCGGGCGAGGGCGTCGGGACCGGCGAGGAAGTCGTCCCCGCCCAGCTCGACGCAGATGTCGCCGGTCGCCAGTCCCATCAGGTGCCGCAGGTTCTCGCCGCCGCCGACGTTCTCATCGTGCGGATGAAGGATTTGGAAGCGACCGTCGTTGTTCACAGCCAGCATCGCCACGGATACGGTTTCATCCGATGAGCGGTCGTCCCCGATCAGGCACTCCCAGTCGGTGAACGACTGCTCCTTGACGGACTGGATGCACTCCGCGATCCACTCCTCGGCGTTATAGCAGGTCACGAGGATGCTCACGCGAGGCATAGCGCCTCCCTCAGAACCTTCTCAAGCGCGACCTCGGTGCAATACAGCTCCTTGGTCCTTTCGTAGTTCGCGTGGATGGCGGCCCGCATGGCTTCGTACCGCTCCACGCTCAGGCTGCCGACGAGATGCGCCAGTTCTTCAGGCGTCGTCCAGGGCAGGATACCGGCGGGATCATACCCCCATTCCGTCAACTTGGTGAAATCATCGCAGCCCCAATACAGGGGAACCGCCTTCGCCGCGAAGCAATCGAACAGCTTTTCCGAGTGATACCACGGGTATTTCTGACTTTCGACGGCGATGGAGAAGCGATACGGCCCCAGCACGTCGCCCTTGTCCTCGATGGGCCGTCCGAACAGCCGCCCGAACCCGTGCGGCCAGTACATCCCCAGCATCCCGCGCACCGACTTGCGAACCGCGTAGCCCTCGATCCCCTTGGTCGCCTTCGCGGAGGCGATCATGCACGCCATCCCCGTCTTCGTCAGGTCCAGCGGCTCTTTCAGCCATGTCCCGACGAACGGGAGGTAGACGGCCCCCCGCGCCACGTCCACCTTGTCCGCAGACAGCACGAGGGCGGGGCTGGACTCCCAATCCTTCGGCATCAGCCAGCGGGCCTCTTGCCTCCAGAGGATTCCCCCCTTGGCAGGCAATTCGTGTTCGGACTCTGCCGTCGCCAGCAGGCAATCGGGGTCATCATTCGGATACCAATAGCTGAATGTCTCAGGCGGGACTTGCCCGTGAGTGATGGACGGGGCGTGGAACGCCGTCGTGTAAAGACCGACCTTCATGCGTTCACTCCTGCCAGAAGCTCATCTGCCACGAATTCCGCGTCCTCGTTCGTCATTTGCGGGTAAAGCCCGATGTAAGTGCCGTGTTCGTGGAGGTATTCCGCCCCGCTCATGCCGATACCTGAAACCGCGTTCCGATGGAACAGGGCCGGTTGGTGGACGACGTTTCCGGCGAGGATGGGCCGGGTTTCGATCCCCGCCGCCTCTAGCTGTTGCGCCGTCTCGTTCCGTCTTGCGTGGGACAGGATCGGGAACGCGAACGGCACCGCGCCGGGGGCGAACCGGAACGCACGGAACAGATCGTCCCGCAATTCCACCGCTGCGGTCAGGGTGGCCGCAATCGCCCGCCTCCGCTCGATCCACGGGCCTCGCTTGCGCCACTGGACGAGGCCGATGGCCGCCTGGAGCTCCATGGGCCGCAGATTCCAGCCAGCGGTCAGGAACAGGAACCTGGGGTCGATGTCGGGGTAGCTCTCCGCCTTGGCGACCCGCATGTCCTCCGCCATGTGGCGGATCATGCCGTGATTCCGCAGCGACCGCGCTATCGAGGCATCCTGGGCATCCCGGCACAGGAGCATCCCGCCCTCGATCGTACTTATATGATGGGAGAGGTAGAAGGACAGCGTGCCGAACCGCCCGAAAGTACCCACGGGGCGCTCGTCGAGGGTCACATCCAGGGCTTCGCAGCAGTCCTCGATCAGTTCCAGCCCGAATTCCTTGCAAAACGCCGCGTATTCGGCTGCTGGAGCGGGGTTTCCGAGGAGATGCGCGGCGAAAACCGCCTTCGTCCGCCCCGTCAGGGCCGGTTTCAGGCAGTCCGGGGCGAGCCCGAGGTGATAGGGGTCCACATCGACCAGAACGGGGGTCATTCCGAGCTGGATGACGGGCCAGATGCCGGTCGGCCACGTCACGGCGGGGCAAATGACCTCATCGCCGGCACGCAGCGTCCGATTCCCTTCCGGCTCCATTGCGACGGCGAGGGCGAGGAGGTTCGCGGACGATCCGGAGTTGACCATGACGGCATCGGCCACTCCGTAGTCCGCAGCGACGACCTGCTCGAATTCAGCCACCCGCTTGCCCATCGTGATCTGTCCCGAGGCGAGGACATCCGCGACGGCTTGCTGCTCGTCCTCTCCGATGGAGTTGCCGGCGAGGGGGACGCGCCACGTCATGCGGCTTTCCTCTCCCACGCTTCCCAGACCCACGGAAACTGCCAGAGAACCCGATGAGTCTTCTCCAGATCCTTCGTGATCGCGTCCCTTCGATGCTCGAAATAAGGAACACAGGAATGCCACTGAATCAGCAAAAACCTGACCTTCCGGATGTACCCCGTCTCGATCAGGTGCGGGAGCAACTCGTATTCACCGCCCTCAATGTTGATCTTCAGGAGATCCACGATGTCGAGGCCCAATGACTCGAACATCGGCCCGGCAGCGACCATCCTGGCGATGACGGTCGGCTTTTCGCTGTCATGGTCCCATGCGGAACTCGCGTCTCCGGCAAGGGTCATCTCGGTCTCGCGATCGTCCGCGCCGAGTCCGGCGGTATGCACCCGGCATTTGCTCCCCGCGAGGAGACGGCGAGCTTGATCCGCATACTGCTCGATGGGCTCGAAGACTTCTACCCGGCAAAGTGCCGCCGAGGCGATTCTACCGGCCCACTCGCCCGTATACCCGCCCGCATCTACCACAATGGATCCCATCGTCAGCGGAAACGCATACCGCAGCCGCTCCCCTTCGCACGCGAGCCAGGCGGCGTGTGGGATCACGAGTACGCAGCCTCCATCCGGTGCGCGTATTCCGTCATCTGCGCGTCGTGGCCCGTCAGGATCACCCCAGCAGCCCGCCAGAACGCCGCTTCACGGGCGGGATGGATAAGATGAGCCTCCTGAGGCCTTGGCCGGGCTCGCTTGTGGAACAGAATCTCCTCCGACACGACGCACCGGCCCCGCATCAGAATGTCCAAGAGCAGCAGCACATCGTCGGCGTGATTGATCCCGCTGCGGTTCCGCATCCCACCGGAAGCGACAAGCGCATCGAGGCGCATCAAGCCGTACACGAGGTTCGCCTTGCCGAAGCCGCCCGGCTGCGTAAGGAATTCCCTGACTTGGCGATCAAGAGGAAGTCCATTCAGACGGCGCAGGCACGGGTAATCGTCGAGAACAATACCCGACATATTTATGAGGTCGCACCCACCGAACGCCAGCACCGCGTCCGGCTCCGCACGCAGCGCCCCGAGCGTCACCTCCAGAAACCTCGGCTCCCACAGGTCGTCTGCCCCGGCCCACACGAAGAATTCCGTCTCCGCAAGCGCCAGCACCCGGTTGAAGTTCGCCTCCCCACCGATGTTCGTCTCGTTCCGAGAATACCGGACCCGATCATCCTCCCCCGCGATCTTCTCCAGCGCCTCGCTCGTCCCGTCCGTACTCGCGTTGTCGGAAACGATCAGCGTGAACTCCCCCACCGTCTGCGCCTGGAGGCTTCGCACCGACTTGACCACCCACGGCATCCCATTCCATACCGGCATCCCGAATGTCGCCTCAGTATTGGACGTAACGCCTCCCATACGAGTGCTGGTCCTGATTCTCACGGAACAACGCCGCAATCGGGCTTTCCACCTCCGCCAACATCTGCCGCGCATACCCCGCAAAACACGGGTCCGTCGAAAAGCTCACGCAGTTCGCCCGATCGTCTAGCTTCAGGTTGTTCCGCCCCCCCGGCAACGCCCGCCACTCCCGGCATTGACCAAGGAACTGATCCACGAAGGCTTCCGGACAAGAATCGGCAATGATGAACTCCCCATTCCGAGCCTTCTCCGCAAGCCTCGCGAAATACTGGTTCTTCCCCTTGTACGTCAGCGTCAGGTCTATCGGGGAGTGCCTGACACCCATCGTCCTCGACACGCGGGCGAGCGTGTCCGTGTAAAACGCCACCGCCTGACCCGTCTTTTCGATCGAGCAGTACGGCGTGTCCCACACCCGCTTCTGCCGGCAGACCTCGCTCCACCCCTGGTCCGGCTCCCACTCCTTCGACGCCG
>Ga0315273_10010306_pt1 | contig 11909 bp, 10 predicted proteins | sample YL17G02_0_MG_FD_205753 | JGI IMG/M metagenome (GOLD analysis project Ga0315273, IMG submission 205753) | Sediment microbial communities from Yellowstone Lake, YNP, Wyoming, USA - YL17G02_0 | ecosystem: Environmental > Aquatic > Freshwater > Lake > Sediment | place: USA: Wyoming | collected... | reverse complement strand
TATCAACGACTACTTTCGCCGAGCCAACAGGTTCGGCCTGTCCAACCGCACGTTTCTCCTCCTCTTCCGCGGCCCCAACGCGATAGAAACACTCAGGCGCGACGTGGTCGGGTCGTTCACCGCCGCCTTCCAGGGCGACACGGTCCGCGGCACCTACGGCGACTACCTTGTCGGCATGGACGGAAAGGTCGAGTTCTTCCAGCCCGCGTGCCTCGTCGGCACGGACCTCCAGACCACCAGCCAGCAGTTGAAACTCCTTGCGGACTTCGCCGATTCCGATGGCGGAATCATAGAGGACGCCGTCAAGTTCAAGCCCGGCGAAAATCCCGAAACGACCCTCGTCATAATCAAGCCTGACGCTTTCAAACGCCGCAGCGCCCGCCCCGGCAATATCATCGACATCTTCTCCAAAACGGGGCTCTACCTCGTGGGGGCCAAGCTCCTCCGCATGAGCTGCGCCCAGGCCGAGGAATTCTACGCGCCGCTCAGGACCATGTTCGTCGAGCGCCTCAAGGGCAACGTCGAACGCGCCCTTGCGGCCCGCCTACAGGGCACCATGGGTTTCGCGGTCACCCCTGACGAGATCTCGAAAATGGCCGATACCCTCAAAGACGAAAACGCTAGGTACGAGTTCGACAGGATCGTCGAGTACATGACCGGGCGTTCCGCCCGCACGGTCAAGTCGCCCGACGAGCGCACAGCCCCCGGCACCGAAAAAGCCCTCGCGCTCCTCTACAGGGGCGTCGACGCCGTCAAGAAAATCCGCGAGCGCCTCGGCGCCACCGACCCCTCCAAGGCCGCCGAAGGCACCGTTCGAAGCGACTTCGGCTTTGACCTCATGAAGAACGGCGCCCACGCCAGCGACTCCCCCGAAAGCGCCCAGCGCGAGCGCACAATCATCGGTCTCTGCCCCGGCCAGCGCGACCTGGAAATGCGGCAGTTGATACTTGACTACCTGCAGGCACAGGCGCCCGCGTTGAAGTAACCCCCTCTTTTCTTGCCGGAGCAGCCGATGAATATTGAAACCATCGTGGTCGGGCCGCTTGACGTTAACGCGTACGTCTTCTATGAAGCGGCCGGCTCGACCGCCGTCGTCGTCGACCCCGGCGCCGACCCGGACGAGATCCTCGCGCTTATCTACTCCGCGTCGCTGAAGGTCACGCACATAGTCAACACGCACGGTCACGGCGACCACATCGGCGCCAACGCCGCGCTCAAGGAGGCATTCCCTGCCGCCAGGCTTTGCATTCATGCGCGCGATTCACACATGCTTGCCGATGCTCGCGCCAACTTCTCGCAGGACTTCGGCTTCGACGTGATTTCCCCTCCCGCCGATGTCACCCTGACGGGCAATACCGAGCTTGACGCAGCGGGCATACGCTTCAGGGTCGAGCACGTCCCCGGCCACAGCCCGGGCTCCGTTTGCCTCGTCGGCCTCTTCGAGCCCAGGATCGTCGTTACCGGCGACACGCTCTTTGCCGGCGGAGTCGGAAGGACGGATTTCCCCGGCGGCAACATGGGGCTCCTTCTTTCCGGCATCAAGGAAAAGATACTCTCGCTGCCCGACGAGACAATCGTCCTGCCCGGGCATGGCATACGGACTACCGTTGGGATGGAAAAACGCTCGAATCCCTGGGTCGGCGACGTTCGGGGGCCTCAGGAGCCTGATGCGGACGATGAGGCCGGCCTGGAGTCGGAGTGAGCCCCAGACGCGTCCAGCGCTTCGTCCGGATTCGTCGCGGGGCCTGACGGCGCGCCCATGCTGCTGTCGGAGCTGCCAATGTCCCTGGCGGTGTCTTTCCCCGCGAGTTCCTGCAGTTTAGCTGCGGCCTTCCTGCCCCCCTCGGTCTCGCCATAGTCGTCCGCAATGCGTCGAAGCTCCAGAATCGCCTCCTGGCGGTTGCCCTTCGTCAGTTCATCGAGGGCGTCATTGCAGGGGCCGAGCATGTTGGGAACCCGCAGCCTCGTTGTCGTGGTGGCGGGCTGTTCCTTTCGCAGTTTGTAAAGTATCTCGCTTATCCGGTCCTCAGCCGCCTTGGAGAGCGATGAGTCTGAGTGAAAGTATTCGACGTGCTCGAAATACGACCTTGCCTCGGTATAGTTCCCTTTCCTGAGCTGTGCCAAGCCGCACTGATACTTGTACTCCGCCGTGGTAAAGTACCTGTACCTGATGCCCGTCGCGGCGAGGACGGTGATAACCGCCAGCGCCGCGATACCTGCGACCTTGAGCGCCGCGATCTTCCAGTCGTGAGCCGGCATCAGGGCAAACTGCACCATCTCTCTCGCCGATTCGCGTTCTTCGTCCGTCAGCTTGTCGGCTGTCGCATCCATCGCATTCATGGCCGCTATGACTTCGCCCGCTGAGCTTATGCGCTTCTCCGGATCCTTTTCCATCATCGACTCGACCAGGCGCGCGAGCCTCCCGGGCACGGCCGGGTTAACGGACCTGACCGAATCCGGAATGCTGAACCTGTGCGCCCTGATAACGTCGAGGTAGGTCTTTCCGACAAAGGGTAACCGCCCTGTCAGCATTTCGTACAGGCACACCCCAAGGCTGTAAATGTCGCTCTTGCGGGTGACCCTTCTGCCCTCGGCCTGCTCCGGGCTCATGAAATCGGCCGTCCCGACTATTCCTCCCGTCACGGTCAGCCGCGTCGCGTCAACGTCCTGCGCTATCCCAAAGTCAGTAAGCTTCACTATCCCGTTCGCCTGCGTCATGATGTTGGCGGGCTTTATGTCCCTGTGGATGAGGCCCTTTGCGTGTGCGTATTCGAGGGCGGTTGCGACCGCCTTCGTGACGGAAAGCGCCTCGGGTACCGCGAACTTCCCCTTCAACCGCAGCTGCTTGTCGACGGTGGGGCCGTCCATGTACTCCATAACGTAATATTCCGTCAGTCCGTCCTGCTCGCGGTCAAGGATCTTCACTATGGCCGGGTGGTCGAGCCCCCGAAGCGTCTCTATCTCGCGGCGGAACCTTTTCACGAACGCCGGCTGCCCCGCAAGCTCCGGCAGTAGAGCCTTGATCGCGACTATCAGTCCGGTCTCGGTATCCTCGGCGCGAAAAACGCGCGCCATCCCGCCGCGACCTACTTCGGCGAGAATCTTGTACTTGCCAAGCCGCTCTATCTTCGCATAGTCTTCCTGGGTCATGTCACCCGTCCGAAAAGGCCCCGCTGGAGTATAGAGCCCCGCCACACCCGGTCAAGCATCTCTCCGATCCTGGCCGGACTGCGCTTTGTCCTTCAAAAACAGCCCTCCTGTCGCTACATTATACCAAGAGAGGCGGCCCGCGCAGCCGCTTGCCGCCTCCTTTCGCGGCTACGTGCCCGCCGCGTACGACGTTTGGCAGGCTTATGCGGCTCGTCGAGCGGGCCGCAAGTCCTCCATGGTCGGAGGCTTTTGTGGCAAAACCGCACATCAGGGTGAGCGAAAGCTGGCAGCGACACTTCGCCGCGCCGGTAGCCATCGCGCTCCTGGCCCGGTCCAGCGCCGACGTCCTCGCGATTGACGAAGAAGCCGGCCTGTACCTCCTCAACCCCGCCGGCTCGGTGCTCCTCTCAAAACAGCTTCCCTGGATGCCCGTCGCCGCCGCCGTTGACCCCGCCGCGGACAGGCTTGCCGTCATCTCGGCCGCAGGCACGCTTCTTATATTGGACCGCAACGGCCGAATCGTCTACGAAACCAGGACCGTCCTTCATCCGACCTCGCTCGATTTGTCCCCGATGGCAAACGCAGTCGCCTTTGCCGACGGCGCCGGAAGAGTTGGCACGATCGAGTTGGCGACAGGTACGACCGAATACCTGCCGGCAAATGCCCCCTACTATTACGTCCGCTTTGCAGCCCTTGGCGCTGATATCCTGGCAGTCGGCCAGTACGGCCAGGTGATGTACCGCGGCGGGGGGAATCGTCCGGACTGGCAAAAGGACTTCCGCTGTCACACGCGCCTCCCGGCGATCGCCGAAGAAACCGGCACAATGCTCATCCCGTCGCCTTACTACGGCATAATATTCGCGCGCCCTGACGGCGTGGAAACGGGCCTGTTCGAGGTCCCCGAGGGGCCGAAGTCCGTCGCGGTGACGGCCGACGGACGGCGCCTCTTCGTCGTGAACGAAAAGAATGAGCTCATAATCTTCGAGTCCGGCGGCCGCATTCTCTTCCGTCAGCCTCTCGGAGGGGGAGTCCTCCACTTCGAGTGCGACTCCCTCGGCTCGTCCGTCGTCGCCGCGATGACGACGGGGGCGCTGGAAAGGTTCGCGGTTACGGAGATCAGCGCGCGCGAACAATCATATCTCGAATTCTCCCCGCAGCGCGCCTCGGCCGCGGCGGCCGGTCCGGCAGTCATCTGGCGGACAAAGGTCTTCCCGGCCATAGGGGGCTCTCGCGGCGGCCAGCTCGCCATAACGCTGTCCGCACGGTTCGTGGCGCTTCTTGACATTGAGGGCCTTCTGCGCGTCTTTGACAAGACTGGAAAGCAAACCGCCGAAGGCGAGAAAATCCCCGGTCGCCAGGGCGCGCTCAAGGCGAGCCGTTCGACGGACCTCGTCGTCGCCGCGTCATCGGATAAACTCCTCGCCCTCGACCTCCGCGCATACAGGCAGCGTCGCCTCGCGCTGCGAAACGAGTGGGCCACGCACTTCGACATCTCCCCCAAGGGGATTTTCTTCGCCGTGGCGGATTACTTCCGCGGAGTGTCACTCTTCGACCAGACCCTCGACCGCAAGGAATTCCTGGAGACCGATGCGGACGTCACGGATATAGCGGTTGACGGCAACCGCCATACCTTGCTCTCCCTGATTGACGGCACGATGTCCTTTCATGACGATGGCGGCCGCCTGTTGCGGCGCGTCCCGGTTCCGGGCGAGCACGTCGTGCCGATCGTGTCGCTCGGCCAGGGCTTCATCGTCGCCGCCGCCGGCCGGGTCGAGGCCTTCGACAGCGCGGGACAATCCGCATGGCGCATCGATCTGCCCGGAGAAATCGTCTCCGTCCAGCCGACCCGCGCGGGATTGGCCGTCTCGACCGCGGAAGGCGATACGTTCATCACCAACGCCCACGGCGCCGTCGTCAACAAGATGCTCAGGCGTTCCTCGGCGACCAGGTACTTCTCCGCCGGGCACTCGCCCAAGGAGGTCATCTCCATCGAGTACCGGGACCGGCTCCTCACCGCGCGCTCCAGCGACTCCGGTGTCCTCTGGCGCAAAGAGATGGAAGATGATATCCTTCATATGGACGTCTCGCCCGACGGCGCCTTCCTCGCGGTGCTTGCGGGTACGTTCCTCTATGTGCTTTCGACGGCCGCCGGCGGCAAGCCGCCCGAAGAACGCCTGTATCTGGAAATCTAATAAACGGAGGCCCTATGGGTATTGAGCGGCTGAAGACCGAAGTGAGCCTCACCATCCGCGCGCGTTACCCCATCGTCTACCTCGTCTCGTGGGAAGAAGCCCGCGTCCTCGACGCCATCAGGGATGTCGCCACCGGCATGTCCAAGCTCGTCTACACATGGTCGTGCACCGACGGCTTCGACAATGAATCCTTCAATCTGGACGAAGGCCAAAAGGTGAATCCCGCCCTTGACCGCGTCGTCACTTCGCCTGAACGCGCGATATTCGTGTTCAAGGACCTCCATGCCTTTTTCGACGACCACCGCGTAGTCAGAAAGCTCCGCGACGTCGCCAACCACCTCCGCAGATCGTACAAGACCGTAATCATCTTGAGCCCCGTCCTTAAGATCCCGGTGGAGCTCGAAAAGGATATCACCGTTATCGACGTGCCCCTTCCCGACGAAGCCGAGATGTCGGTGATCCTCCGCACTTTCCTCGACGCCGTGCGCGCCCACCCGTCAATCCAGATGGACATCGACGACGCGCTCTTTGAGCGCCTCGTCAGATCCTGCCTGGGCCTTACCGCAAGCGAGGCCGAAAACGTCCTCGCCAAGGCCCTCGTCTTTGACAAGCGCTTCTCCGTCGACGACCTGCCGCGCATCATCGACGAAAAGAAACAGATCATCCGAAAGACCGGCCTGCTCGAATACTTCGAGCTCAAAGAGTCCATGCAAAACGTCGGCGGCCTCGACGAGTTGAAGAAGTGGCTCAGGAACCGCTCCTGCGCCTTCAGCGAAAAGGCGCGCGCCTACGGCCTCCCCGAGCCTAAGGGGGTCCTCCTCCTCGGCGTCCAGGGATGCGGCAAGAGCCTTGCCGCCAAGGCCACCGCCGCCGAATGGAAGCTGCCCCTCCTGCGCCTCGACGTCGGCAGCGTCTTCAATTCGTTCATAGGCTCCTCCGAGGAAAATATGCGCAAGGCCATACGCATAGCCGAATCCCTCGCGCCCGCCGTCCTCTGGCTTGACGAGATCGAGAAAGGATTCTCCGGCGGCGTCGGCAGCGGCCAGGTTGACGCAGGCGTCACCGCCCGCGTGTTTGCGACCTTCCTCACGTGGCTCCAGGAAAAGAAGGCGCCCGTCTTCGTCTTCGCCACCGCGAATGAAATCTGGGCGCTGCCCCCTGAGTTCTTCCGCAAAGGCCGCTTCGACGAGGTCTTCTTCGTCGACCTGCCCCAGTGCGCTGAACGCGACAGCATCTTTCGCATCCACCTCGCCAAGCGCGGCCGCAGGGCGGAAAAGTTCGATGTTCCGGCCCTTGCCATCGCCTCGGATGGCATGAGCGGCGCGGAGATCGAAGAGGCCGTTATCTCGGCGATGTATGACGTCTTCCCTCAGAATAGGGACATCGCCACCGACGACGTCCTCAAAGCCATGAAGGCCACTGTGCCTCTCTCCGTGACGATGAAGGAAAACATCGACGATCTCCGCGAGTGGGCAAATCACAGGGCCCGAAACGCCTCCGGCCTGCCGCTGCAATCTGGTCCGTTGCCGCCGGCCGAAACGGACAAAGACGAATAGACGCCGCGTTTGCGATGTACCGTCTGATGTCGGGGTTTTGGCATCCGGTTCTATAAGGGGGCTGCGCGCGGGTGAATTTCTCGATTAACCTTAGCCGCGCAGCATAATAGGTGCTGTTGCCGGTCTTCTTTTTCTCGTAGTGTCGTTCCTGTGGGTGAACCTTTCCGGCCATGGAGGATTTCCGAAAGTGCCTTCCGGTCCGATAGTAGTGGCAGTGTTTCTCGCCCTCGCCGCCGTCGGCATCGTCTACTACATAATCGCCGCCAGGAAACGCCGCGAAGCCCTTCGCGCCGTCGCCGTCTCTCGCGGCCTCGCTTTCTATTCGAGAGACCCTTATAACCTTCCCGTGCGCTATGAAGCGATGAAACTCTGCGGCCAGGGGCACGGCAGGGCCGCTTCCAACGTCATCGCAGGGCCCGTCGGCGACGGAGAGGTCAATTACTTCGACTATTCCTACACGGTCGGCAGCGGCAAGGATTCCCACACGTACAGCTTGAGCGCCTGCGCGTTTCGCGTCCCCTGCATGTTCAAGCGCCTGCTCGTGCGTCCCGAAAACCTGTTCGACAAGGCCGCGGCCCTCATCGGTTTCGAGGACATCGATCTCGACCTCGACGAGTTCAACAGGAAGTTCTATGTCTCCAGCGAAGATAAGAAGTTCGCGTACGACGTCCTTAACCAGCGCGCGATGGAGTTCCTCCTTGACCTGCCGGGCATAACCATGGAAATGGGCTGGAACTACTGTCTCTTCAATTACAGGCGCGTCTTGAAGCCCGACGAGGTGAATGAGCTCATCTCAGCGGCAAGCCAGTTCTACGACCTGCTGCCGGACTTTCTCAAGGCCGATGGCCGTCTCGTCCCACCCGGCGAACGCAAGGCGACGGGGTCCTCGGGCCAGAGCGCTTCCGGCGGCGTGCGATTCTCATCCGGCATTGCGCCGACCGTGAGGCGCGACCGTAAGGAAAGCGCACCATAAAGCCGCGAGCCGCGACGCCCCGGCGTTTCGCGCCGCGTCTCTGAGGCAGTGTCTCCGTTTGTGGGGTATCTGTTAGGAGGACGTCTGAATGGGTGGTCATGACTTTATCGGCGTGCTCTTTGTGATTGTGATCCTCATCATCCTGGTGCCTTTGGCCTTCGTTATCGTCACGTATAACTCTCTCGTGACGCTCCGCAACCTCGTCAAGAACTCGTGGTCCAATATCGACACGGAGCTCCGCCGCCGCTACGACCTTATCCCCAATCTCGTCGAGACCGTCAAAGGCTACGCCGTCCACGAGCGCGCCGTCTTCCAGGCAGTGACCGAAGCGCGTGCTCGGGCAGTCGCGAGCACCGGCAGCCCCGCCAGCCAGGCGCGCGATGAAAACCAGCTTATCGCAACACTCAAGACGCTCTTCGCGGTCAGCGAGCGGTATCCCGACCTCAAGGCAAGCCAGAACTTCCTCAAACTCCACCAGGAGCTTGTCAACACCGAAGACCGGATACAGGCCGCCCGCAGGTTCTACAACGGCAACGTGAAGGATTTGAACACCAGGTGTGAGATCTTCCCAGCCAACATCATCGCGTCGCTCTTTGGTTTCGAGCACGCGGAGTATTTCGAAGTCGACACCCTCGATATCAGGGGCCCGGTGAAGGTGTCTTTGGCCTGAAATGACGGCCCGCCGGAGCGCTTGTGAGGCTGCGACCGGCGCCCGGGCCGCTACCTGCGAATCATCATCCCCCCTGGGAAATGCGAGAATCCAAGCTTCTCCCAGAAAGCCACTTTCGCCAGCGACGTCACGAGGGCGATCGTGTCGAAATCCTCCAGAAGCTCGAGCGTCTTCTCAACGAGGCCGGATCCTATCCCTGCGCTTTGATACTCCGGGTCAACCGCGAGGTCCGCGATATACGCCGTGTACTGGCCGTCGGTTACCGAGCGGCATATGCCCACCAGGCGCGTCCCATCCCACGCAGTAACTATCGGCCACGAACGCTCGAGCGCAGCCTGAAACCGCTCGGTGGTGCGGCACTTCATGTTGGCCCAGTTCAGACGGCTGAAGAGTTCCAGCACCTCGTCGCTCTTGGGAAGTTTGTCAGTCATTATCTCGACTCTTGTTGCGATGTCAGTCATGGCTGTGTCCTTCCCGGCTATCCGTGTCCACCTGGTCAAAGGCTCAAATCTTGTACGCTATCATAAACAGATTTAACCCGGTCGTATATGCCACAATTCAGGGGCAATCTGCGCCAATGCTGGCGCGCCCTATCGACACAAGTGATTGACACTCAGTGACTTGCGGCATCAAGGCGGCCGGGTTTCAATCGCCGCCCTGTCGTGACTGCAAAAGCGGCCCAAGTCTCGGGCTGTATACTCCCGGCAAAACGCTTTTCCGCCCCCGTCGTGCCACCGTGCGTGCGTTTTGCTCTACTAATCTCTGCCACCGGTATCTCTGTCCGTAGATGTCGCCGTAACGCCTCAAGAGCGCCGCGAAGGAGCAGTTCAAGAATAGCTCGTCCAAAGGATCCAGGTGCGCGAGCACCTCCTGCCGGAGAGTTTCATACGTCTTCTCAAACGCCTTCTGTGACGAACCGTGCGCCCAGCGGGCGCCGCCGAAGGTGCGCAGCTCGCCGTTGAATTTCGGGTCGACGTGGTGGAGTTCGTGCAGTATGGTCTCGACCTTCTTTCCAAGCGGCAGGTCGTGAAACCGGGGCAGGAAGAACTTGACAAGGTACAGCACCTCCCTGCCGTCCTTGAAGATTCGCTCGAGTTGCGGCGCCTGCGCGGGAGTCTCAAACGACGCCCGTCCCGTCGGGTACCTCAGCGACGTTATCGTGGCGCACGTGCCGCTGACCAGTCTCGTGCGGCATTTGACGACGGATACCAGCACCCGATCCATGTCTATGTGGCACAACTGGGGGTAACGGCTGCACCACAATCTGATGACGTGCTCGAGGTGTGACGTGTAGTTGAAACTGCAGCGGCTTCCGCCGTCTCGAAATCTCACCATGCAGGAAGTATTACCTGGGCCGGATATTCGTTCGGCCGTGCCCATGCGTGTGCCCGCCTAATCTCCCGGGATTCCCTGGCCAATCACGGATGCCGCTCGATGTGGAACGCCTCATAATAGGCGTCGACCATACACGCGCAAGCGGAAATCTTCGTGTCCGGCGCAGGATTGTCCAGCCTGCGCCACTTGCCGTCTGGACCGCTACAACGCCGGAGCCTACCCGCCAAGATACGCCTCCACGATTGCACGATCGGACTTGAGCGCCTTCGCCGGCCCGGAGACGGTCACCCTTCCGGTCTCGAGCACATAGCCCCTGTCGGCCACCTCCAGCGCTACGTGTGCGTTCTGCTCCACGAGAAGTATGGTAACCCCCTCGCGCCGTATCTGGGCGATCGTCGAGAAGATCTCCTCTATGAGGATGGGCGAGAGTCCAAGGCTCGGCTCGTCGAGAAGTACCAGCTGCGGCCTCGCCATAAGCGCCCGGGCGAGCGCGAGCATCTGCTGTTCACCGCCCGACAGGGTCCCGGCCCTTTGTCTCCGCCGCTCGGCGAGAACCGGGAAAAGACCGTACGCGCGGTCGAGGTCAGACGCTATGCCGCTTGAATCGCCGCGGCTGTACGCGCCCATCTCGAGGTTTTCAAGCACCGTGAGGTTCGCAAAGAGTCTCCGCCCTTCGGGGCAATGCACGATGCCAGAGCGGGCTATTTCGAAAGGCTTCCTCCCCGCGAGCGGCCGGCCTCCATACACAATCTCGCCCGATCGCGGCTTCACGAGTCCCGAAATGGCCCGCAGCACTGTCGACTTCCCCGCGCCGTTTGAGCCCAAGAGCGCCACGATCTCCCCCGGCATCACCTCGATCGACACGCCCTTCAAGGCCGCTATCTCGCCGTAACTCGCGTAGATTTCCTTCAGCCGAAGCATCACTCTGCCTCGCCAAGATACGCCTCGATGACGGCGGGGTCCGACCTCACCGCGTCCGGCGTCCCCGATGCGATAACCCGCCCGTGGTCGAGCACCGTGATCTTCTCGCAAATGCCCATGACAAAGCGCATGTCGTGTTCAATGAGGAGCACCGTGATATGGAACTCGTCGCGAATCCACCTCACCAGCTCCATCAATTCCGCCGTCTCCGTGTTGTCCATTCCCGCCGCCGGCTCGTCGAGAAGCAACAACCTCGGCTCCGCCGCCAACGCCCTCGCGATCTCCAGGCGCCGTTGATCTCCCGTCGGCAGGCTTCCTGCCAGATGATCCGCGCGGTGATCGAGCCTGAAGAGCCGCAGAAATGAAAACGCCTTTCCGGTCGTTTCATCTTCCTCGCGCTTGAATGCCCGCGTCCTGATGACGCTCGACACGATGCCGCTTCGCGTATGTTGATGATACGCGATCTTCACGTTGTCGAGGACTGTCAGCCCCCGGAAGAGACGGATGTTTTGAAACGTGCGCGCTATCCCAAGCCGCGTGATCTCGTGAGCGGGCAGCCCCGTGATGTCCCGCGTTTGAAAGACAATTCTGCCGGCCGCGGGGCGATAGAGGCCCGTGATGATGTTGAACGCCGTGGTCTTCCCCGCTCCGTTCGGGCCGATGAGTCCGGCAAGGTCCATATCATACATGCTCAACGTCAGGCCTTCTAGCGCGCGAAGCCCGCCAAAGCGCATTGACACCCCTTGAAGGCTCAGCATCGCGAATTCTTCCCGGATCCCCTGGCTCGCCAGTTCGCGCGTTTCAGTCATCCCGCCTTGCCCTCCCGGCGGCCCCGCCGCGCCAACGCGCCCCGCGCGATGTCCGTAATCTCCCGATTGCCCAAAAGGCCCTGCGGCCTCAGTATCATGAGGACTACAAGCAGCAGCGCGTAAACTATCACCCACCAATCGGCAATCGGCGCCCCAAGTATCGTCGCCCGCGACAGCCGCAAAAGCTCCGGCACCTCGTAAAGAATGACGACCGAGATAAACGTCCCCGACAGGCTCCCCATCCCGCCCAGGACCACCATCAGCAGGATCTTCACCCCTTCCATGAAGTTGAATGCGTCCGGC
>Ga0315273_10010305_pt1 | contig 11909 bp, 10 predicted proteins | sample YL17G02_0_MG_FD_205753 | JGI IMG/M metagenome (GOLD analysis project Ga0315273, IMG submission 205753) | Sediment microbial communities from Yellowstone Lake, YNP, Wyoming, USA - YL17G02_0 | ecosystem: Environmental > Aquatic > Freshwater > Lake > Sediment | place: USA: Wyoming | collected... | reverse complement strand
ACTAGAGCGGGGGTTCGTGGTGGTCGGTGTCGATTCCTCCAGGGAAATGCTTTCACGCTGCCCGAGGCAGAAAGAGAAGCTGGAATTAATCCAAGGGGACTTAAGGTTCATGCCTGTCATGAGTAATTCTACGCAAGTCGCAATCTGCAATAGATTCCTGCACCGAATACCTCCAGATCATCACAAGGCAACTCTGGATGAAATCGGTAGAGTCACCAGCCGATACGCCATCTTCTATTTCGCGATTGAGAAGAACACGACGAGAGCTGTAAGTCGAATGGAGCGACTCCTCCAATTGGGGGAGAGGGGCAGAATCTACTACATGTCGAAACAAGACATAATGAGAGAGCTTTCAGACAACGGATGGAAATTCATAAAGGCAACCCACGTCGTGCCCATCATGTCATCTGGATGTGTCGTACTTGCTGAGAAGATGGGATTGCCATGAGAACCGCGGCTCTCATCCTTAGAAATACGGGCATGGCATCATCAAGAGATGACATAAGAATACTGAGGAAGTTCTCCACTGTATACTCTGAGATATACATCATTGAAAATCGCGGGAAGAATGCGTATCCTAGTAAGATGGTCATCAAACTATGCCATACGAAGACTCCGAGCGAAGTCATTGCGGAATTCGATGCACTGTCCAGATTCAATGCCAAGTTCGACGATGGGCGAATTGGCGTCCCCAAACCGCTTTCGGTGGATCCAAGTAGCAAGGCAATAGTGATGGAGTATGCCGATGGAATTAGTCTCAAGAAACTCCTTCTACACCTAAGATCGACGAGAAGAGGAATGGCCCTAAGAGTTGTAGAGTTGGCTGCCATAGCATTGGCGAGATTCCACAGAATGTCAACCGAGATGATTGACAAAGACCTCTCAGTCAACAGCCCATTTCTTGCCAACAATCTAGACTTGACTCGGATAGAACCCCTGATTGACTCGTGCAATATCAATCTCAAAATCAAGTCTTTCATCGATTTCTCGGCTTGGAACATACTTGTTGAACGCAGGTCGGCAGAACGAATCACTTTGATTGACTTTCCTGACAATGATTCTATCTGCACCCCTCACATCGACCTTGCTAGATTCAAGTATAGTCTTGACATAGTGGGCCTTCATCCACAATTCAGGTTTCTCGGGCTTCGATGGTGGAATCCGGATGATCTCCAAGACAGATTCCTGGCCACTTACACCAACGAGATGGGGGTCAGAGCAAACGATGGAGACCGCATGTTGATAAGATGGTTTGAACGACAGTACTTCCGTAAGTTGCTGGAAGTATATGACAATGGCAACTCCAGTATCAAGTACATGTTGGAGGGACTCTACATGAAGAAGTCCATCACAAGTGTGCTCAAGAACGAATCTGAAGAGGTGAACACTGATGAGAGTCCTGCAGGTGATTGACTTCTATTACCCAGGCATGGCTCACGGTGGGACCGCGAAGGCCGCCTACTGCATATCTCGAGAACTTGTCAGAAAGGGCCACGAAGTTACCGTCATCACGAGCGACAGCTACAACAGGACGAGCAGGATACCAAGTCGGTTCGCGAACGTGGAAGGAGCTAGAGTCCACTACTTCAAAAACTTCAACAGCAGAATCGCTTGGGACCATAAGGTCATGTTCTGTCCAGGAGAGATGCTGTTCTGGATGAAGTTGAACGAGCACTACGATGTTGTTCACCTCCACAATCACTACTCGCTTCAGAACGCAGCAGCCAGCTACTTCGCAACTAGACGCGGCATCCCGTATTTGGTCCAGGCCCATGGATCGTTGACTTCCGTTAACCAGAAGGAGAGACGAAAGAAGCTCTTTCAGTTGGCCTTTGGGTCCGAGATCCTAAGAAACGCATCAAAGGTCATAGCCCTCACCGAAACTGAAGCCTCCAATTATCAGACCAGGGGAGTAAACCGGAACAAGATCGCGATTTTGCCAACCGGAATAGACATTGCAGAGTTCGAAGTGCTTCCAGAAAAGGGAGATTTCCGGAAAGAACACGGGATTGATCAAGGTGCCAGAGTCCTGCTGTACATCGGAAGACTGCACAAGTCCAAAGGATTGGAGATGTTGCTCGCCTCATTCATCGAGATAAGTAGGAATGACCCGAGTGCTCACCTTGTCCTAATCGGACCGGACGACGGATACAAGTCGGAGATTGTGAGGACCTCCGACAAAATCGGAATTTCAAGTAGAATCCATGTGCTAGGTTTCGTGAACGAGGACGAGAAGAAGGCCGCACTGGTGGATTCAGACGTTTTCGTCACGCCAGCCTACTCTGGATTCCCTGCAACATTCCTTGAAGCTTGCGCCTGCGGGACACCCCTTGTGACGACAACAAATGGCGACCAGCTGAACTAGATACATGACAATGTCGGTTATGTTACTCGAAGTAATGTCGAGGATTTGGTGAATGCCATACAGACAATCCTAGGAAGCTCGGAGATTCGACGGAGATTCAGTGCCAACGGCCGCCGAATCGTCGAGGAGACATATAACTGGGACAAGGCCGTGGACAGACTCGTGGGAATCTATGAGAGCTGCTTGAAGGAGTGATAGCGGACTTGAAGATCGATGTGGTAATCGTTAGCCCCGGTCTTCTGGAGGCATACACCAAGAGAGGTGGAGGGATAGAAGAGATAGACTACAACGTGGCTTTAGGTCTCTCCAATCGATTCTCAGTGCAGTTAATCGGACCACGCTATCGTCCATATCTCGGGACGACATACATCAGTCACTCATTCACTGTCAAGCAGATACCGTATCCCGCAATCAAGAGATACCCCTCTTCTCAGAAATCTGACAAAGCCTCCAACTTCCTGCAGTCATTTCCGTATTCTCTCACCCTTGGGTTGTCGCTCCTGGGCACCTTGATCAAGAATCGGATACGTGTAGTGGTCGTTCACAACGGACTTCCGGGCCTCGTTGCTTCATTCCTAGCTAGAATCAGTGGACGATTCGTTGTGTATTCTGAAGGGAATACCGTTCCATGGTTCAATCCGTTTATTATCCAACCGAACCTGTCATTAAGTCAGAAAGCGATGTATTATGTAAATCTTGTGAATGGGAAACTACTGGCGATGCTTGCCAACGTTGTAAGGACGCAGGATGATGCAATTTCTGAGGGTATGGTAAGGGAAGGAATAGACAAAGACAAGCTCCGTGTGATTCCTGCAGGAGTAGATTTGCCCACAATCATGACATCCTCAGCTGTAGAACGAAGAGACAACCTCATTCGAATAGGGTTCATTGGGAGACTGAGTGATGAAAAAGGCGCGCCACTTCTAGTTGAAGTCGTCAGGAAGGCTGCGATCGAGATTCCGGCAGTCAGATTTGTCATCCTCGGCGAGGGGCCGCATAGAAGCAGTCTATTGGAACTGCAGAATGTCGAGCACATCGGATGGGTTAGCAGGTCGGAACTGGCGTCTTGGCTGAACGGTGTTGACATCGTCCTGTTCTTTCAGAAATCAATCGGGTTGGCTGAATTACAGGCGATGGCCGCTGGAAAGGCAGTAGTTGCAGGTGACTACAAGGAGGTATCAAAAACAATTGAGCATATGGCGAGCGGAATCCTGTGCCAACCCAATCCTGAATCCTATCTCGCTGCTATAAAGAATCTAATCGACTGTCCGCGACTCAAGAGTAGAGTCTCTGAGGGCGCGCGTCTGACCGCCATGAACACATTCAACTGGAACGTCATCAATAACAAGTGGATTGAACTCTGTGAGGAACTACTGGTAGAATGAGCGATTCCAGATCTAGTGCTGCAATCATCGGAAACCCTGTCTCGAGCATCAGCTCAGGCAAATTCCTCACGAAATTTCTGAGCATGGTCAGCCCAATTTACATGTCCATTTATGTCATAAATGATGGAGTCTGTCCTCAGACAGGGAACATACGTTCCATTGAATCCACGAAACTAGCTGCAATCATCAAACGGAATCACGAGTCGGGTATCGCTGCGTTGTTCGCATATCTGGTCGCTCAGCTAGGACTCTTCATGGGTCTGTTGAAGTGCATTAGAAACGTGGACCGAGTGATTGTCTTCCCCATCGTCTATTTCCTCCCAGTAGTTCTAGCCAAGCTGGCGGGAAAGGAGCTTCTTCTGTACGAAGCGCAGGACATTCTTTCTTCCAGAAATGGAATTGCCCGCAACACAATGCTCCACCGAATGAAGTTCGCTTTCCTTCTCGTCGGTAGAAACTTGGTTATCAGATTGGTCGACACAATCGTGGTCGAAGGCGATGATGTAGTCCGCCAGAATCAGATTGAGGCTTTCGCGTCAAAGATTAGGGTCATTCCTCAATATGTTGATACTGGCAGATACCAATCAGTCATTGATGTCGAACAGAGGACGAATCGGATTGGTTTCGTTGCCTCACTTGATCATAGAAAAGGTGCAATGGAATTTGCTACAGCTATGAAGAACCTGCTTGAAGACTGCGACAACGTTCAAGTAGTCATCGTGGGTCGTGGAGTCCTCGCTCCTAAGATTGCAGAGATTCTGAAAGATTCCGTGGAGATTGGGGACGTCCAGCTCGTAGAAGAGATACCAGAAGACGATCTACCAGGGCTAATGAACACGCTCAAGCTGCTGGTTGTGCCTTCCCTATCCGAAGGTTTGCCGAACATCGTCCTCGAAGCGATGGCTTGCGGAACGCCTGTCTTGGCAACGCCTGTCGGGGCAATCCCAAATGTCGTTCTCCATGGCATCACGGGATTCCTGCTAGAAGACAACTCTAGTGACTGCATCGAGATGAGCGTCAAGGAGGTTATCTTCAGCTGTAATCTACATTGCATAGCCGTATCTGCGCGCCGACTCATGGAGACCGAGTATTCCTACGAAATGGCTTTATCCAGATGGAGAAACACAGTAGATTAGGGCGGCATTCGTTCGGTGGACGAGTCTAATGCGTGTCTCGGTGGGGGAACTTGCGATTGAACCATCATGCGAAATGCGATGTAAACGAACCCGTGAAAGAGCGAAGCTATAATCAGAAGCGAACGACATATTCAGAGAGTGGAAGGAGAGATTCATTGAGATTGATGAGAGTCTGTTCGCGTCTTGCAGTACTGCAGTGTCTCATCGCATTTGTAATCTTCCTGTCGAACCCTCCGGCAGGAGGCTATGAGATCTCCATATACGAAGCTTTCCCAGACATCTTTTGGATTCTGGTGATTGGAGGATATGCCGCCGCATTTGTGTCCGTCGTCTTCGCTGCACTTGAAAGCAATCCCACGTCAAGAGCCGTGGCTCTGCCGCTCATGACAATTGTCTTTCTCAACATTCTCGTCATCCTGCTTCCTCTTTCTAGAGGTTACTTCCTGAACGATCAGACCGACGAAGTGAGCCATCTTGGCATGATAATGGACCTGGCACTAACAGGACGCGCAAACGAGAACCTGTACCCAATTTCCCACATTCTTGCACATCAACTCGTTACGACATGCAATCTCGACCCTATGATTGTGATGAAACTAGTTCCCGCCCTGTTCTACATGCTACTGATGTTGGGGGTGTTTCTCCTAGCTAGAGAACTCCGAAGAGGGCTGGGAGTGGCTGCAATGATAACGGCTTTTGCATCCATACTGTATTTCGGCTATTACGCTGCGGCTTTCTATCCGACACAATTCTTCCTGAGCGAAATCCCTCTTGTGCTTTTTGTAGTTTGGAAAAGGAGATGGAAATTACTGAACCGGTCGACAGTCCTCATCGCCCTTGTCCTGCCACTTCCATTTCTGCACCCTATGGGGTCGCTCTTCTTGATCCTGATACTCCTCTTGTATGATTTGTCCCATAAGATTACTGCCCGATTCGATTGGCAGAAGAAGGGAATTGGAGTGAGCAAAGTGATTCCCCCGATGAATGTCACGGTGCGCTTGGGGACACTAGTTGGAGTCATTCTACTGCTTTGGTTCTCAAACTTCCTTGCCTTTCATAGCAGCATCACTAAGGGTTACGAGTGGCTCTTCTTTGGATCGGGCTCATCAGGGGCGGATGCCCTTGTAGGTATCTGGAACACGGGCGCATTCTCAGTAACGGGACTACTCAGCCAGGTGATTCGGCAGTTTGGACATCTTGCCATCCTATCGCTGCTCACCGCCGGCATCCTACTGACGTCTCTCAGCAAGAAGAGCCGCTTCCGCCAGTCTCGGAGCTTCGATGTACTCTTCTTTGCGCTGATGTTTTTCAGCCTCTCGGTCGTTTTTGTTATTGCGTTCTTCGGTTCATTCACATCTACTGCTGGGCTATCTGTGAGGATGTTACTGTGGACCTTGATTCCATCATGGATTATTGCTGGCATCTTCTTCCAAGGAATTCTTGTCAAGAATGGAACTAGACGACGAGTTCTCTACGCAGGCTTTCTTTGTTTGCTGCTTGTTGCCGCAGCAATTGCCGGAGCTCTTTCAACACACTACTCCCCCTATGTGAATTACACCAACCAAGAAGTGACGGAGATGAACTGGAATGGAATGATTTGGTTTTACACCGCCAAGACTGACGACAGGACAATCTACTTCAACCAATTCGCATACAGAGCTGCTGACGCGTTGTACGGATACGAATCACCGCGACCATCATCGATTGGCACATTCGAGCTTCCTCCGCCGCATCTCGGATATGACAGTGGTGATAGTCTGGGGCTTGCGGTGGAAGATAGGTGCTATGTGATAGTCGACGAAAACACACGAGAATTCAAATCGATATTGTGGCCAGACGTCGGGCTATTCACACTAGACGATTTGAATCGCTTAGAGACTGATTCACAGGTCAATCGAATATTCTCCAATGGAGACCCTGTAATATATTACGTGATACCATCGTAGTCCAGAACGGGTGGCACAGCCTTGGCAGAAGCTTTGGATGCACAACTGTGATGCGCATCGCGAGGCACGGCCGTTGCAGCCTCTTGTGCCCGTCGTTGACACCCCACGAAAGGTATTATAACGAACCCATCAATCAGAACCGGCCATTGGTGCACTAAATGCGACTGAAACTCTCTAGCGATCCGCTATATAAAAATTCCATATTCATAATGCTGAGCTCCGGTTGTACAGCCGCGATTGGTTTCGCTTTCTGGACTCTGGCAGCGAGGCTCTACTCGAGCGAAGACATCGGGATTTCAACTGCGCTGATATCAAGCCTATCTCTGCTGCTAGTCTTATCGAGAGTTGGCCTAGAGCACTCACTGATTAGATTCTTCCCTGAGAAAGACAAGAGCAGATTGTTCTCCACCTGCCTGTTGGTAACAACAGGGCTCGCCACTATACTGGGAATCGGATTCTTGGCGACCTTGAGAATATGGTCGACTAGCCTGACCGTCATACAGGGCTACTCATATCTGTTCCTAGCCTATCTTGCAGCCGGATCGATGATATCAGTCACTGGGACGGCCTTCGTGGCTTTGAGGAAGGCTGAGAAGTATTTCTATCAGAGTCTCTTCACGGCAACAAAAGTCGTGTTCCTTTTTCCTTTCATGTTCCTTGGTTCAATCGGCGTCTTCTCTTCTTATGGAATATCTCTCGTCATTGCGGTCGCGGCGTCAATTCTCTTGCTTAGCAGAAGCGGAATCCGATTTGGCAAGATAGACAGGGAATTCCTCAGAGAGACTTCTCATTTCTCGCTTGGCAACTACGTGGGGGAGCTTCTAATCGTAACTCCGAATCAGATACTCCCACTCCTCGTTTTGAACTCACTGGGCCCGGCAAATGCCGCGTACTACTATGTCGCATACATAGTCATGGCAATTCTACTAGTGATACCCGCAGCGTTTAGCGTGTCTCTATTTGTCGAAGGGAGCCATGGTGGCTTAGTGGAGTTGAAGGCTAGGAGGGCACTCAGGGGTATCCTATTACTCCTGATTCCCGCAATCGTGGTTATGATCCTGTTCGGGGATGTTTTCCTGAGCATCTTCGGAGAGGCATATTCGCAGTGTTACGACCTTCTGGTAATTATGGCAATCGCTAGTCTCCCAATGAGCGTGTTCTTTGTCCTCTGTTCGATAGCACGAATAAGAAAGAACTTAATGGCGATAGTGTCACTTGGGGCACTACTGTTCGTCTCAATCATAGGCCTGAGCATTCCGTTCGCCAATTGGTTTGGCCTAGTCGGTATCGGATATGCCTGGATACTCGCATACACCCTCTCTTCCTCGATTGCATTCATCATCTTGCGGAGGTAACATTCAATTCTCTTGACAACAGTCTCAGTAGTTCGTAAAGTCGGCTTTTAACGTAGCCAGCTTCCCCTTTCAACGTTGCGTTTTCAGAAATGATTAGGAGCCATCCCTCCCGTGCCAATGTTTGTGCAAACATCCTGACCTTGACAGGCGCTCCGCTCAGAAATTGCTCCATACAACAAACCACTTATGTGCCATTCTCTCATTCATTGTCGCGGCCTTACCACCCTCTCCTTGTTGCAGGCTTGATCCAAAGCTCCAATCGATGGCAGATTCTGAGATTTTGCGAAGCCCTTTCACCCAGAAGAAAGACTCCAGTATCGATTCATCATCCAGTCTAAGAGGTTCTGCGACCGTCGGGTCGTGATACTCCACAATGAACCGCACTTTCCCATTCGGCTTCAGAACACGCCTAATTTCTCTCGCCGCACTGCGGATATCGTCCACGTGATCCAGAGCGTTCACGGCAATTACAGCATCAAAGAAACTGGATTCAAAAGGCATACGCTCTGCCTTGCCGTCGATGAAGTGATATCTGGCACCGTATTCATTCATAGGAAAACCCATTCGAGCATAGTAACGCATGAGATGATCCAACCCATAGATCTCGCAATCTTCAAAGCAAAGAGCAGCTGGATGTGGACCTGCGCCCACGTCTAAGATCGTCCCGCCAGCAAATGCATTTGGGGTCAGCCTCAAATCGTGAAGGTATTTGACTTGCTGGTGAATTCTGTTCCAGGTCATACACGAATTCTTGACTACGCAATCTGATGATAGGCATTTGCCTTCATCTTTGGGAGGAGGAACACCATGGAGGTGCTGCTTTCCTTCAAACCACAGTACATAGTCCCTCATTTGTACCCTCCATCCGGCAATCTCCGTCTTGTTCTTGCTTTCGCGCTTCACCCTTGATGTTATTCTTTCCACCGTCTCGCTGATGCGGGTACAAGCGTAGTTGAAGCTGAGAGTAGCAACGGCGCGCATCTGACCTACCACTAAACCGAGTATCCGCTTCTCTGGTAAAGCATTTTCTCACATGATACCGTGCGTCTGCGGGATGACGCCAAAGGAATGATGCTGCCCGAGCCTCGCAGTCTTGACTGATTCCAACCTCCGGCGGAATAGAAAGCAGAATAGCTCCAAACGTTTCAAAGGCGTTTCCTGAAGACGACCAGCAGGGCAGGCCATGGCCACAGTGCAGCGATTGGTCCAAATGAGGCACTCTCAGGCTCCCCAAGGGCCAATCGACACATATTATTGGGAGATAACTCATCAAGGAGCGAAGACGGATGATAATCTCAAAGACGCCACTGAGGGTGAGTTTCGCCGGCGGAGGCACTGACATAGCCAACTACTACAGAATGGGGTATGGAGCAGTGGTCAGTTCCGCCATCAATAAGCATGTGTATGTCACAGTCAACAGACGGTTCGATGACGACATCCGTATAAGCTACTCCAAAACCGAGATCATTGACTCCATTGACAAGGTCGAGCACGGGCTCGTCAGGGAAGCCCTCCGCAAGGTGGGCATCAGGAATGGCATCGAAATCACAACAATTGCAGACATACCTTCGCGTGGTACAGGCCTTGGCTCGTCATCTGCAATCACCGTCGGTCTTCTCAACGCCCTGTACGCTTACAAGGGTTATCGAGCATCTCCGAAGAAGCTCGCGGAGGAAGCGTGCGAGATAGAGATTGAGAGACTCGGAGAACCCGTTGGCAAACAAGATCAGTATATCGCAGCCTACGGTGGTCTCCAGCACTTCAGATTCAACGCGGACGAGACGGTCCTCATAGACCCTGTTGTGTGCCCCGCGAAAACCAAGCGGGATATCGAGAGTCACCTGATGCTATTCTACACGGGCAGGGGCAGGAACGCCAGTAGCATCCTGTCGAAGCAGAAGGACAACTCGAAGGAGAACAGGGGAACCCTGGACATCATGCGCGATCAGGCCGTTAGGTTGCACGAGGACCTGGTATCACTCCAGGTCGACAAGATAGGCGACACTTTGAGGGAGGGGTGGGAACTCAAGAAATCACTAGTAAATGGCATCTCGGATAAAGAGATAGATGGCCTAATGCATAAGGCTATCTCCGCAGGGGCCAAAGGCGGGAAGATCACAGGCGCAGGCGGCGGGGGATTTCTGATACTGTTCGTTCCACCTGAGAAGCAATGGGCCGTCAGGAACGCTTTCATTGACCTTAAGGAAGTGGAATTCAAGATAGACCCCCAAGGCTCAAGGATAATCTACGTCGGGGATGAGATGTGATGAGCGACATAGGAAGCCGTTCGACACAGTACTTGGACGACATCATCTCCTCCCTGGAGGCGATGAAGAAGAACTTCCCGAAGAAGGCGGAGGACATCGCTTCCATCCTGACTAAGGCCCGGGACTCAGGGAAGAGGATCTATGTCATGGGCAACGGCGGGAGCGCGTCCACGGCCTCGCACATGGCCTCCGACCTCGGCAAGGGCGCCAGCAGGAAGGACGCCGCACGGTTCAGATCCATCGCGCTCACGGACAACATACCGATCATGCTCGCGTGGGCGAACGACTCGTCCTACGAGGACATATTCGTCGAGCAGCTGAGGAACCACCTCGAGAAGGCGGATGTCGTCATAGGCATAAGCGGCTCCGGCAACTCGGAGAACGTACTCAGGGCGATAGAGTACGCGAACAAGGAAGGCGCGGAAACCATAGGGCTTTCAGGGTTCGACGGTGGAAAGCTCGCGAAGCTGGCGAGGACCAGCTACATCGTGCCCAACCACTGCATGCAGCAGATAGAGGACATCCACCTCATCATCGAGCACCTCCTGTCCATAATACTCAGGGACTCCGCGGAGTGCGCGGGGAAGTGCGAGCGTTGAACGTGTCCGTGCTCGGGATGAAATACCATGCCTACCTCTACCCGTCCGATGGCTGGGAAGGTCGCGGTCTTCGTCGACAGGGACGGCACCATATGTTTTGACAGGCATTATCTGGCCGACCCGGACGGGCTCGAGCTCATACCCACGGTCGCCGAGGGGATCAGGAGACTGAACGAGACCGGGATGCCCGTGATCGTCGTCACGAACCAGTCCGGGATCGCCAGGGGACGGTTCGACGAGAAGAGGCTTGGCGAGATCCACGACAGGCTCCGACAGCTTCTCGCAGAGAAAGGAGCGAGGATAGACGACATCTTCTTCTGCCCGCACATGCCCGACGCGGGCTGCAGATGCAGGAAGCCCGCGCCCGGGATGCTGCTCGACGCGGCCGAGAAGCACGGCATCGATCTCATGGGATCCTTCGTCATAGGCGACCGCATGATGGATGTCGAACTCGCACACAGAGTGGGTGCGAAGGCCGTGCTCGTGTCCGAGCCTGGAGATCAATACGATATCGAGTCGGAGAAGAAACGATCGAAGGAGAGACCGGACTTCGAGACAGAAACCTTCTCCGCTGCAGTCGATTGGGTGACCAGACAGCTCGAGGAGAGAGACTGAGCAGCCCTACACTATCGTTCACTACAGACCACTTAGCCGGATTCTCGTGTCATGGCAGGGGTTAGACTCCGAGCAAATTCCTCGTTGGCAGGTCCTCTATGCAGTACAGTATGTTCGGCTTGTTCGCGATCGGTATGAGCTGCTTCGGACCGGTGTGCGTCAGAGGCCTCAGCCTCGTGCCGTACCCGCCGGACAGTACCAGACCCTTCATCGCCTCTTCCCCTCCGGCTCCCTCATGACC
>Ga0315273_10010304_pt1 | contig 11911 bp, 12 predicted proteins | sample YL17G02_0_MG_FD_205753 | JGI IMG/M metagenome (GOLD analysis project Ga0315273, IMG submission 205753) | Sediment microbial communities from Yellowstone Lake, YNP, Wyoming, USA - YL17G02_0 | ecosystem: Environmental > Aquatic > Freshwater > Lake > Sediment | place: USA: Wyoming | collected... | reverse complement strand
ACAGCGGTGAGACATGCCATCACGAAGACACGAAGGCGCCAGGAAGAAGGGGCCTTTTCTTCGTGCCTTCGAGCCTTCGTGGCCGAGGGTTGTCGTGGCCGCCGGGGCCGCGATGGTCATTCTCGCGGCACTCGCGGCTGTCTTCTTGCGGTCAGGGCGACCGCAGGCCGATCTGCGTCGGATCGGCGGCCAGAATGTGCTCCTCGTCACGATTGACACGCTTCGCGCGGACGCGCTCGGTGCGTACGGCGGACCGGCGATGACGCCGGCGCTCGACCGGCTGGCGGCCGAGGGCGTCCGCTTCGATTTCGCCCACGCGCACGCCGTGCTCACGCTGACCTCGCACGCGAGCATCCTCACGGGCGAGTATCCGTTTCAGCACGGCCTCCGGGACAACAGCGGATATCGCCTGCCTCGCGATGCGCGCACGGCGGCGACCGTGCTCAAGCAGGCCGGTTACGCGACGGCGGCGTTCGTCGCCGCATTTCCACTGCACTCCCGGTTCGGGTTGAACGCCGGATTCGACGTGTACGACGATCGCTTCGGCGACGCGCACGGGCTGACCGAGTTCAACATGCCCGAGCGGCCCGCGTCCGCCGTCGTGCCGCTGGCGCGGGACTGGATCGCAGGCAGGGCTGGTGGGGCTGGTGGGGCTGGTGGGGAAGAGCAGAGGGCCCAGCCGTGGTTCGTGTGGGTTCACCTGTTCGATCCGCACGCGCCGTATCGACCGCCTCCGCCGTTCGACACGCAGTACGCCTTGCAGCCCTACTACGGCGAGGTGGCGGCGACCGACGCGGCGCTTGCGCCGCTACTGGACGATGTGCGCAGCTTTGCGCGGCCGACGCTGGTCGTCGTGACCGGCGATCATGGCGAGGGGCTCGGGGATCATGGAGAGCAATCGCACGGGATCTTCGCCTACGAATCCACCCTGCGGATCCCGCTGATCATCGCGGAAGTGGGTGGTGCGCCGTCCGATGCGCACGGGGCGTCCGCCTCGAGGCGGACCCGTGCGGGTGAGGTCTCATCGGTCGCCGCACGCCACATCGACATCCTGCCGACGATCCTCGACGCGGTCGGCCAGATGGTGCCGTCCGATCTTCCCGGTCGAACGCTGCTCCCCCGCGAAGAGCGGGAGGCGGCATCGTCGCCGCGCGCCACGTACTTCGAGGCCATGTCCGGGATGCTCAATCACGGATGGGCGCCGCTGACCGGCGTGCTGGTGGGGCGCGACAAGTTTATCGACCTGCCCATTGCCGAGCGGTACGACCTGGCGAGCGACCCCGCGGAGCGGTCGAACCTTGCCGGCCGCTCGCCGGAGCGCGATCGCGTGCTCGCCGCCGCGTTGGGCGCGTTCACACCGGCGCTGCCCGGCCAGCGCGTGGCGGAAGATGCGGAGGCAGCCGCCCGGCTGCGCGCGCTTGGGTATGTCTCCGGCGATGCGCCTGCGAAGGCGCAGTACTCCGAGGCTGACGATCCGAAACGGCTGATGGAGCTCGACAGCGCCGTCCACCGGGCTGTCGACGCCTTCAGCGCGGGTCGCGCCGCGGAGGCCGTGGACATCTATCGACAGGTGATCGATCGCCGCCCCGGCATGGCGATCGCGTATCGCCACCTGGCGTTCATCCAGTGGCAGCAGGGGAACGCCGCGGGCGCCGTCGAGGTGCTGCGTCGAGCGGTTGCGCACGGCGTGACCGACACGCGAGCGCTTGCGCAGCTGGGCGAATACCTCACCGACACGGGCCACATTGCGGAAGGGATCCGCATCCTCGATCCGTTGGCGCGAAGTCCCGCCGCGGACGCCGACACCTTGAACGCGCTCGGCATTGCGTACGCGCGCGCCGGCCGCGCCCAGGACGCGCGGCGCGTGTTCGAGCGCCTGCTCGCGGTGATTCCGGGGAGCAGCGCTCCGCTCGAGAACCTGGGCAGCCTCGCGCTCGAGCAGGGTGACGTCGGCGGCGCGAAGAGGTACTTCGATCGCGCGGTCGCCGTTGCGCCGGGTTCGTCGCGTGCACACGCCGGCGCCGGCACCACCGCCCTAGAAAGCGGCGATCGCAAAACCGCGTACGAGGCCTGGACGCGCGCCCTTCAGCTCGATTCGACCAACTGCGATGCGCTGTACAACCTGGGAGTCAATCTGGCGCGCGATGGTCGAATGGATGCGGCGCGTCCGTATCTCGAACAGTTTCTACGGACCGCGCCGCCATCTCTCCATGCGAACCAGCTGCGAGAGGTCTCGCGCCTGCTGCACTCGGGACGGTGACGCGTTGGCGCACCGATCTCATCGCGCTCTTCCATCGCCTCCACGGGCGATGAAGCGGCGCACGCGAAAGCGCCCCGCCAGGATCTGGCCCGGGGAGATGCCGGCGGACCCGGAATCCCGAATCGGCGCTTCGTCCGACGCGGACGCCGGAAGGCAGGTGTCGGGGGACGCGGGCGAAGAGTCGTCCGGACGAGCCATCTCCGCCCTCCTGACGTGCCGGTGAGTGCCGGCCCGACCGTCGGGTTGCAATTGCAGCCCACGTTGGTGGCGGGCCAGCCCCCTGTTGCCGGATCGAGTCCCCTTGTCACCAAACCGAAAGTGTTGTTGGCCCTCGAGAGGAGTACACTGCAGGCGCCAGACCGACACATGGACGCGTCATCGGTCCGTGTGAAATTCGAGATGGCGCCGCCAGGCAGCCCCGAGGCCTTCAAGACCTGCACGGAAGCCGTCACGCGCAAGGTGAAGGGGGGCTCCCGGCCGGAGACGTGCTCATGACGAGAGTCGCTGTGCTGTGCGCGTTGTGCGCCGTGCTGGCCGGCGCGTCGGCGCCGCAGGTCTTCACGATCCGCCCGACGCTGGCGACTGCCCCGGTGGCCGACGATCCCGACGATCCGGCCATCTGGGTGAATCCCGCTGACCCCGCGCGCAGCCTCATCTTCGGCACCAACAAGGTGAAGGCGCCGACCGGGGCGCTCGTGGTGTTCGGCCTCGACGGCGCCATCCGGCAGGTGGTCGCCGGCCTTGAACGCCCGAACAACGTGGACGTGGAGTACGGACTCGTCGTGCAGGGCCAGAAGGTCGACATCGTGGTGGTGACCGAGCGGCTGACGACGCGCCTGCGCGTGTATCGCATCGCGCCGGACGGCAGCGGCATCACCGACATTTCGGCGCTCGACCGCCTGCAGGTGTTCCCGGGCCGGACCGGCGAGAAGGCGGCCCCGATGGGCATCGCCCTCTACCGCCGGCCGAACGACGGCGCGGTGTTCGCCATCGTCAGTCCCAAGACCGGTCCCCGCGAGGGGTACCTGCAGGAGTACCGGCTGGAGGATGTGGGCACCGGTCGCGTCGGGGCCAGGTTGGTGCGCACGTTCGGGCGCTTCAGCGGCAAGGCCGAGATCGAGGCCATCGCCGTGGACGACGCTGCCGGGTACGTGTACTACGCGGACGAGCGCGATGGCATCCGCAAGTACCACGCCGATCCCGACCATCCGGACGCGGCCAGGGAACTGGCGCGCTTCGGCACGTCGGGCTTCGCGGGCGACCGGGAAGGCATCGCCGTCTACCAGCGCGACGCGACGACGGGCTACATCGTCTGCACCGATCAGATCGACGGCAACAGCCAGTACCACGTCTACCGGCGCGAGGGAGCGCCCGGCAATCCGCACGACCACTCCGAGTTGCTGAAGATCGTGGCCGGGGGGGCGGACGGTGCCGACGGGATCGAGATCGCCTCGGCGCCGCTCGGACCGAAATTCCCGCACGGCCTGATGGTGACGATGAACAGCGGGCCGCGCAATTTCCTGATCTACAACTGGGACGATATCGCCAACGCCGGGTCTCCACGGCTGCTGCTGGCCTCGCCGGCGCCGGCCGGCGCGGGGCAGGGCAGGCCAGCGCGACCCGTGCCAGCAGTGGCGAGGTGAGCGCATTGCCTCCCGCCCGGGCTGGGAGCAGACTCGGGCCGGCTTCGACACACTTCTTGCCGGGAGGACACCTGTGGTTGGCCAGGTCCTCGCGCACTGCCGGATCCTCCAGAAGCTCGGCGAGCGGGGGATGGGCATCGTCTGCAAGGCCCGGGACACCCACCTCGACCTTCGACGAGGCGAAGGGCACGCTGGTGGACGTGTTCGACTTCGAGGGCCGCTATCTCGACAGTGTCTACCTGCAGGTCAACAACGGCGGGTCGGTGGCGTCCCTCTCGTTCGTCTCGAAGGCATCCAACGGCAAGGACCTCGTCCTCATCCTGCGGAAAGGCCAGGAACTCTCGGTGTTGAAGTTCGCGCTGCCGAGCGGGGCGTCGCACCTGTCGGCTGGGAGCGTGATCGCGTAGTGCCCAGCACGCTCCTGGCAGCGCCGGCATCGCCGGCGGAGACCGAGCGAGGCGGGTGAACCGGTGTCGTGCCGGGCGGCTCGAGGCGACGGCTCGCTGGGCGCCGAGGGCCGGCGAGGGCGGGCGGAGCGGCCCCGCGAGCACGGCGATTGGCGTCAGCACGAGAAATGCGCCGTGAGCGTGACAGGCGTGGCCGCAGCGTGAGGGAGCGGCCGATAGCGGAGTGCTCGCTGGCGGCAGGCGCATTGTTCCGCCGTGTCGAGCGGGCCGCGAGTCCGCGCCCGGCGGCCGTTCGCGGGGCCCGGCCGGGTAGGCCGAACCGCAGGACTGAAGTTCTGCGCCGCGCCAGACAGGGAGCAACCGACGACGGCCTGCGCCTCCCGGGCGGTAGGCAAACGCACTCTCCCGGAATTGTCACACTCTGGGAGTCTCCCGGCAACCCGGGGGGGTATCTACTTCTTGGACTCCGAGATCTGCGAAGAGAGTTCCCGGGCCCTGAAATCATCGAAGGCCGCGGCGGCATCGGCCTTGGTGCACACACCGACCGTGCCGGGTGCCCCAAAGGTGGTGTCGCTTACGGTGATGAGTTGATTGCCGTCCCAGGAGGCGGCGATTCTGTCCCCCAGATGAGTGACCTTGATCGTATGCCATTGTTGCGGGTCAGCCGCAACATCCACGGTCGCCAGGCGTTTCGCGTTCCCGTCCTTGATGCAATAGACACGGAAGTTCTTGGAGATCCCGGTCCAGCGAGCCAGATAGTAGTTATTGGCGTCGACGGCGCGCCAGATCACACCGCTCCCCTGATTCGTCCGGCCCGAGATCACCTTGACCTTTACTTCAATCTCAAGGTCCTTCAGCCTCCGGCTGCCCGCCACCAACAGGTTCATGGTATTTCCTGCGTTCAGCGTTTCAGTCAATGCCAGTACATTGGGGGTACTGGGAGCCGCGGCATCGGCCATGACCTGCCACCTTCCAGGCTTGCCCTTGCTCCCGGTCTCGGCAGCCGTCCAGCCTGCAGGCACGCTTCCCACTTTCTGGTCATCAAAACTCGATTCGGCCGGCGACTGCCCCTCTTTCCCCGGAGTTGCGGCGGTATTCTGATTGGAGCAACTCGATACGAACATCCCTCCTGCCATAGCAAGGACAGCCAGGCCCTTGTTGAGGTCAAAGCGTTTCATGAATCATCTCCCCTCAATATGCTGACGACAGGGCACAGACCTAAACAGCTTCCGGCTGGTCATCCAGCCAGCATGCACCTTCCGTGTACGGCCGTGCAAACACCACGCCGACTTTTCCAGTATCCCTGCATTGGTGATGGCGCAGAATAATCCGATTGTCCTCATGAATGTCCAGGATCTCGATCTTCCCGCTGTAGTGCGACATCACATATCGATAGGTCTTCTCGACACCGCTCAATCGTTCATCGATCGCATGAGCGATTTCGATGCCTCTGCGCAAAGGGACCTGGAAATGAGACGCTCCCTGGACGGGGCGGGCCTGAAAGAGATAATACGGCCGAACACCGAGGGCGTGCAGCCTGGCGAATGTTGGCGCAAGGATGTCGGGATGATCGTTGACGCCTTTGAGGAGCACAGTCTGGCTGAACAGCTGGACGTCCATTCTGTGGAGCTGTTTCACCGCCAGTTCGGCTTCCGCCGAAATCTCACCAATATGGTTGACGTGGGTCACGATCACCGGCGTCTTCCCCGCCGACATGATCCTTCGAAACAAGTCGGGAAGACTGGAATCGCCGAATCGCTGCGGAGAATAGATCAGTGCCTTGCTGCCAAAGCGGATCGAAGTCAAGTGCGGAATCGGGAGCAGGTGGTCGAGAATCCGCTGCAGCGGCTCCGTGTTCAACACAAACGGGTCGCCTCCGGACAGCAGAACATCGGTAATCTCAGTGTGTTCCCTGATGTAGGCAGACACCTGACCGTAATCGCGCACGGTTCCTTCAGATGACTTATCGATGATCCTCCTGCGAAAGCAGAAACGGCAGAAGGAAAAGCACTGATCGCTGACGAGCAGAAGAACGGTTCGAGGGTACTTGTGCTGCAAGCCAGTCAGCTGTGTATTGTCATCTTCACCGCTGGGATCCAATGCTCCATGGCTCTCATATTCCGCGACCGCAGGCTCAACCATTGTCTTGAGTCGATCATGGTAGCCGCTGCGGAGGATGTGCGCCTCATAGAAGGAATTCACTCTATACGGCAGGCGGCCACCGGCTGGTTCATCCCCGCATGAAACAGCCTGGCTGCGCGCGTCGGCTTCGGGCACTGTCCCATTCCCTTCAGCCGCCGGCTCCGGCTGCGCCATTTCCTCCCCGCCGGCATCGGCCGGCGCAGGCACGCCGAAGTAGCGCCGATGGGCGACATCCAGAATCCGGGAGACCAGGGATGAGAAGCTGTAGCCGGCCTTTTCAGCAGCGCAGACAAAGGACCCGGTAGCCCCCAGGGAAGCCATGGAGTTGATTTCGAGGACGAAGGGATGTCCTTCGGGATCGATGCGGATGTCAATGCGGGCGTAGTCCCTGCAGTGGCAGGCCCGAAACGTGGCCAACGCGAGCTCGGACAAGCGGCCGGCCAATTCCCTGCCCACTTCCGCAGGGCAGATCTTCATCGGCTCATCGTGGCTCTTGTGAAATTTGTCCGCCCGGGTCATTGCGTGCGTTTCCCGTTCCCCGAACTCGATCTCGACGACAGGCAGAAGCTCTGCCGGATCGTTGCCGAGCAGCCCGATATTCACTTCACGCCCGTCGATGTACTCTTCGACGAGGGCATCCTGCTGATAGTGCGCGACCACGTCGAGTACGGCTTGCTCCAACTCCTGGTGATCCCGGACAAACGACAGCCCATAGCTCGTCGATTCGTGGCGTGGCTTGACAATCAGCGGGAAGGACAGGCGCCCTGCGAGCGGATCGGGCCTGTTCATGACAAGATATCGGGGAGTGGGAACGCCGGCATCCAGCATCAGAATCTTGGTGACAACCTTATCCAACGCCAGGACATGTCCGAGCGGCGTCGAACCCGTATAGGGAACTCCAGCCATCTCCAGCATCGCGGGGACGTGGGCGTAGCGGCAATCGCCCTGGATGCCGTACGACATGTTGAACACGAATCCGCCGGGAAGGCCGGTCGCGGAATCCGGCGGCATGAACTGTTCGAGGTTCGCGATCAGCCGCTTGTCGCCCTCAAACACGGCGACGGTGTGACCGGCCGCCTTTAAGGCATCGATGACCATCTGCACCGACCGCTTTCCATAGACCTCGGGGCACGGCCGGCCAAAGCGAGTGATGATCCCATCATCGTTGCGATTGCGGACTACAGCGACTTTCATATGAACCATCCATTCGAGGTTCGAAAGTGGGGACTCATGATTGCTGGTGTCGAATGTCACACCTCGAATCCGGAAGTGGTCTGGGGACTTTCCCGGCTGAACGTCTACTCGATACCCGCGGGTTCAACCGGGCCAGCAGGCGGAAATTACAATACTCGGCGATCGCGATCATGATGCCGACTTCGAGGACAAGCGTTTCCGGGAAAGCGAGGAAGAGACCCCGGATTCCATCGATTTCGAAAAGCACCGTGATAAGTACCGCCACCAGAGCTGTCATTCCTCCCCGCCAGATGGCGGAGCCCATCCCTTCCCGCCTGAGGGTCTTGGCAAACCCTTCGCTGATCAGGCAGAGCACTACGATGGGAAAGTAGGCCATCTGGCGCAGCGACTCGATGTCCAGCCACGAGCTCATCAGCACGGCGATGAGCATGATCAAGGCGACCGCACTGAGAATCACCGAAACGCGCGCAAACAGCGGCAGGCGAATCGCCTTGATGAGAGGCCGGATCACGAGGACGGCGGCGATTACCAGCGCCAGAAAGACGAGTCCGGGCAGGATCCCCGTAGCCTGAAAAGCGACCGCAATGAGAATCGAACGGAAAGGGCCCAGAAGCCGAATCCCCAGACAAAGGCGGAAGAACACCACCACGGTAGCGCCGAACGGCACGAAAAGGATGTAGGACACCCGATTCTGAAGGTGCACGGGAAGGTGCGACAGCGACAGGTGCCTCATCAGGAATTCGGAGGTCGGCAATTGCGTCCACTTCCCCAACATGACCAGCAGAGGCACAATCAGAAGGGAGCTCACAATCAGAAGGGAGCTCACGATCAGCTTGTGTGTGCCGGTTAGAGTCCCTCTCTTCAACACCAGCATAGGACATCCTCACGTCGGATGGTTGGCTCGCGGTCAGAGGCCGGCGGCGGTGCCATCACGCCTCGGATCGGCCATACCAATCAGGGTGCGATCCGGTCCAAACTGAATGGCCTGTACGGCACCCATGGAGTAGCTGTACGGCGCTTTCACAGTCACGTTCAGAAAGCGGTGCCGAAGCCGTTCAACGAATGGCTCCGAGGCCGCAGGCTGTTCGATGCGCACCTTGCGGCTGAGCACTCCGTGGATGCGGGGGAGCTTAACCGCCTCTTCGAGCGACATGCCGCAATCCAGTATGCCACTGATGACCTGCAGGATGGCGGACGTGATCCGCCGGCTTCCCGCGGCTCCCAGGAGCAGAAATGGCTCACTCGGATCGTCTCCCCGGGTGAACGCCGGCAGGGCCGTGTGGTGCCGGCGCCGCAACACGAGGGTCGGTGCGATATTGGATTCGGGAATACACCCGCTGCCGAGGCGATAGGGATGGCGACGGCGTGTGCAGGTGCACAGATAATTATTGTAGAGAAAGCCGAGTTGCCCGTGTGCCACCTTGGCACCAAAAAGCGACTGGATGGATTGGGTCAGAGACACAGCGTTTCCGTCGCCGTCCACGACGCAGAGATGGGTGGTCTCTCCGGGTTCTTCCATATCAGCGGCGCCGGCGTGTTGATTCCCGAGGTGGAGGATACGGCCGGCAATGTCGCTAGCTCGCCGTTCACTCACCAGCCATTCGAGCAGCGAAGGGGTCAGATCCGCGGGATGGGTGCGCTGGCGATCGCGCTCCTGAAAGACCCCGTGCGTCACATCAGCCAGGAACTCGTACCATTGCTCCCTGGTCGGCAATCGGTCGCCGGACAGGAGCTGTGTGAGAATCTGCAAGCCCAGCAGTACCTGCAAGCCTCCACCCGGCGGAGGCACGCCGGCGACATCATAATTCCCATATCGGATGATCACCGCATCACGCTCGACGGGGGAGTTGCAATCCGAGAGGTCCCGCTCCGTGATGAGCCCGCCGTTCCTCCTCATGTCTTCGGCAATGTCACGAGCCAGGGAGCCCTGATAGAAGTCGTCGACTCCGAACTCCACCAGGCGCCCAAGAGTGGAGGCCAGCTCTTTCTGCCGGAAGATCGAGCCTGCGTGAAACGGGCGCCCATGGTTCAGGAACAGCGCCGCCGTGGCCGGTGAGGCGAGCAGGGTGTGATGGCACCAGCGCATCTGGCGGCGTTGCAGTCTGGTAATTGCATATCCATTCTCGGCGATGCGAATGGCCGGAGTCATCACGAGTGCCAGCGGCAATCGGCCATAACGCTGCCGCGCGGATTCGAGGGTGGCGGGAGTCGTTGGTATCGTGCACGACCGGTAGCCGGTCATTTGCTGTTTCCGGGAGACGTGCTTTCTGCAGACGGCCGCCGGCGCATGGGAATGGCCATCGATCACCAGGATCCTGCCCGTGGCAAAACGAACCAGCATGGTTGTCTGGCCACCCAGGCCGGAACCGCTGGGTTCGCAAACTGTCAAGGCCCAGGCAGCCGCAACCGCCGCATCGATGGCGTTGCCGCCGGCCCGCAGTATCTCGATCGCAGCGTCACTGGCCAGGGGAAAAGCGGTGACAACCATCGCGGAAGATCCAGTGACCTGCCGGTGCAGGGGGTCTTTCAGATTGGCGGCAACTGGAAGTGCGCCGGACTCGTTGTGCTTGACCAACCGGATCCTCCAGGCATCTCGCGACAGGTCAACAAGCGATGGGCAACCCTGACTACGCCTGCCTTGTACGGACCCAACACGATAGGACGATGAGAACGGGTGTGTCCACCATAAATCCACCCTGGCGCGCATCTCTCACCAGGTGTCGTAGCGGGGCGGCGCGGACCGGCATGGATACAAGGCGCGCGACCCGGGACTCCGCAGGCGTACTCGACAGTACGTCGAGGAGCCCGACCGAGCGCAGCGCGGTAGACATGCTCGGATCCATCGCCGCCGTAGAATCCGGGTGAAAAGTGCGGGCTAAGAACGGACCACGGGCGGGCCGCCCGCAACAGGCGGAAAAACCCAACATCCGCACGAAGAATCCCGGATTCCGAAGTTGATCCGGAAGTTGTGGACCGAGGGACATTGTTGGACTCAGCGTCGAAGACGCGGCACTGCGGTAGCCCCGGCCGTGATGCCGGGGTTGAGGGGGAGAATAGGCTCATTAGCGCCGAAGGTGCGGCACGAGAATCCACGGTCCCGCTCTTCCTCTTTGCCCCGGGGCAACGCCTGGATCGTGCAGCCAACGGCCACGACGAACACGATTGCCGCAAGGATGCCCGGACGTGATTTCATGGTGTGCTCCTTTCGTGGTCTCTGCCCCCGCATGCCCACACCATAGACCAGAGGGCCGGCGCACACCACTGAAGATTCCGTCAGGACAGGGACGCCGCCAATCGCTCACGACGGGCCACGAGGCGACCGGAATCCGAATGAGGTGTCGGACACGCCGGCGCGTCGAACTCGAAAACGGGCCGGACCGGGTCCGCCCGCTGCAAGCCGGCCCCGTGAGCCGGCGCAAAGAGGCAGACGCTCACCGGGTCGGCGGCCGGCGAGCAGCCCGATGGGTCGTTGGCATCGAGCACGACGAGTGCCGCCCCCTTGTGTTGGTTGTTCGAGGCCCCGGGCCCGACCAGATCGTGAAGGCCACAAGTCCGGCTGGCGCGGTCGTGCACCTGGACGCGAGCGCGTCACGTCCGCAGCAGGGAACCTCGCCGACCTGCCTGTGGGGGGACAGGACAACGGCGACGATCCTCGGTCACGAGGCGGTCGTCGACGTCACCTTGCCCCCTGGCGTGACGACCGTGACGCTGACGCTGACGCTGACGATGACGGACGAAGCCGGGCAAAGCGCCACGGACACGGTGACCGTCACGGTCCGTGAAACCACGCCGCCGACAGTCGAGGTCATCTCGGTCGGCCCCTGCGTCATCTGGCCCCCGAATCATCAGATGTGCCGCGTGCAGGTGCACGCGATCGTGTCCGATGCCGTCGATCCGGCGCCGGTATGTCGAGTGCGCAGCGTCTCCAGCAACGAACCCGTCGATGGCCCGGGGGACGGGGACACGGCGCCAGACTGGATCGTCGGGCCGGGCCTGTCGGTGGATCTCCGGGCCGAACGTGCCGGAGGCGGGAGCGGCAGGATCTACACCATCACGGTCGAGTGCGTGGACGCTGCCGGCAACCGGTCCTTGCCACAGACGGTGACGATCAGCGTGCCCAGACATCTTCCAGGGCCGAAAGCGTGACGATTGAAGCACGTTTCACGCGACCGCCCCGGAATCTGTCTTGGGCCCCTTCGGGGCCAAGTGGTCGTTGGTCCGGTCGACCCTGGAAGATGTCGTCGCCCCGCGCTTCGCGGGGCCAG
>Ga0315273_10010303_pt1 | contig 11911 bp, 13 predicted proteins | sample YL17G02_0_MG_FD_205753 | JGI IMG/M metagenome (GOLD analysis project Ga0315273, IMG submission 205753) | Sediment microbial communities from Yellowstone Lake, YNP, Wyoming, USA - YL17G02_0 | ecosystem: Environmental > Aquatic > Freshwater > Lake > Sediment | place: USA: Wyoming | collected... | reverse complement strand
CGTCTCGATCGAGAGGTCTCCCAGGGAGAGCCTGGCCCCATCCCCCAGGGGCAGATGATCGAACGCCAGCCCTGCGCCCGCGCTCGCCCCCACCACCAGGCCTGCACGTACAGACGCTTCGCGCGCCCCTGACAGAAAGTCGTTGTGCAGATGGGTGTCTAGTGCATAGGTCAGGCGCAGGCCGAGTCCCTCGGCGACTCCGAAGTAGCGATCGACGTCGCGCTCCGCATCAATCAGGACTGCCTGGCCGGTCTCTTCCGATGCCAGCAGGTATGAGCTGTTGCCCAATCCCTCATCCACGAATGGCTTGATTAGCATCTAACCTGACCTCCAGAATTCGCAGCGTCTCGGCGGCCACCATCCGAGCGGGATGAACGCTCCCCTCAACGGCTCAGCTCTTGCGCCGGCCTCTAGCGCTCCAGCGGCAAACCTGCCGACTCCCACTCCGGCACTCCTTCCTCCAGACGAGCCACCTTGCGACCTTGCGACGAAAGAAGCTCGAGCGCCTGGTCGGCATATACGCAGTACGGCCCGCGGCAGTACGCGATCACTTCCTTGCCGGGCGGCACCTCGTGCATCCGCGGCTCCAGCTCATTCAGCGGTATGGAGATGGCTCCCGGCAGGTGCCCTGCCGCATACTCAATCGCCGGCCGGACGTCGACGAGGATCGCGTCTCCCGAGCGCATCCGCTCGCGGAGTTGCTCGATCGACACCTGTTCGAATTCGTGCCGCCGATCTCGATAGGCGTCCAAGGCGCGCTCAACTTCGGCCAGTTGGCGCTCGGCTACCCGTCGCATCTCCAGCCAAAGGCGGGCAATCTCTGGATCGGCGAGACGGTAGCGGACGCGTAGTCCCTGGCGTTCGTCGACCACCAGACGGGCCTGTTTCAGCCGCTGCAGGTGCTGGGAGGTGTTGGCGAGGCTCATGCCCGCTTCGGCCGCGAGTTCCTCTACCGTGCGCGGCGCCTGGACCAGGAGATCTACGAGCTCCAGGCGGTGCGCGTTGGCGAGTCCATTCGCCACCCGGGCAAACAGCTCATATAGCTCGTCTTTGGCATGTCGTTTTTCGTTCATTGGACGCCAGCCTACATTAGTCGGACCGATATTGATGTAATCAATGTATCAATTGATACCTTGAGTAATTGCGATGCTCCCTCAGTCGTATCATCTGTTATGGGAGAGCCAGCCGTCGCTCGCATCCACGGTCCATGGGCCAGGAAGGGTGAGCTTGGCGCCCAAGACGGAAGAAACGGGACTGGAATGATTCCAAGGTGAAACCCGCAGAGCTGGGTCTGAGCCGGTGTGTCACTTGTACAGATCATATTCGGTACTGGTAGACAAGACTGGTTAGGCGGAGCCGGACCTCGGGCTAAGAGCGCTTGGCCGCCAGCCGCTGAGCGCGAGTTCTGTGCCCTCAACCGGGCACTTGGTAAGGAGACATGGGGATGACTATACCAAATGATGAAGCGGCACTGGGTCGAGCCTCCGTGCCTGCAGCTGACGCTGTGCTCGCGATGGACGGTGGTGGGGCCGGCGCTCCAGCGAGTTGTGCCTTGCTAACCCCCGCTATTAGGGCCAGGCTGCGAGAGCTGGCCCCCGGACAGGTGCTGGAGGTACGCGTCAGCGACGCCACAGCCCAAGATGATATCGCGGCCTGGTGCCGGCTTACCGGCAACGAACTGCTGTCGCTCGCATCGGACGTGACTGGGCACACGAGTTACTACCTGCGCAAGAAACTTAGCTAGATCGTAGAAGGAGAAAGACAGATATGTCAAAGTTACTGGTTCACGGCACTCACGGCAGTGAGGAGCCGGAACGGGCTCTGCTCGCCTTCATAGTCGCCAACGTGGCGGCCTCTGCCGACCAGGAGGTAGCTCTGCTCCTGACCATCGATGGGGTTTGGATGGCGACGAAGGGCTATGCGGAGCGGGTGTCCAAGGAAGGTTTTCCCGCCGCGAAGGAAGTCATCGGCTCGTTCGTCGCCAATGGCGGGCAGATCTGGGTATGCGGGACGTGTGCAAAACCACGCGGCATTACCGATGCGGACTTGATCGAGGGCGCCAGGATTGTCACTGCGGCGTACGCTGTGGAGTATTTAGTATCCGGCGCGGCGTCTCTAGACTTCTAAGGACAACGTGACGGGGACCGGCGCCGGCAGGTTGGTAGTTTCGGCGCCGGTTCTTGCTCATGCAAGAGCTGGCGCGGCGACAGGCCCCGCGTTACGCCCACCCGGGGAAGGGTGCCACCGGCACGAACCGAATTGGCACCTTGTTGTACAATTCGAGCGCGCGCTGCTGAGAAGGCTCAACTGAGACCTGACCGGCACGTGCTGGATGTGGGTTGCGGTGTGGGCACCACCGCCATCGAGCTTGCACGCCGCTTTGCCGTGCGCGTCACCGCGCTGGATGTCTCGCTGCTCCTGCTCGAACGGGCAACGCGGAATGTAGCATCTTCCGCAGTCCGGGACCGTGTGACGGTATCCGCTGGAGACATCGCCCAGATCCAATATCCCGACGGATCCTTCGACTGTGTGCGTGTTGCCGTCTTCATCGAAAAAGCCTGGTGTCTTCGAAGTGATAGCGTATCACGTACTCTGCAACGATCCGCCTTGGAATCCGAGCAGCCGCAGAGCATTGAGAACCACCACGATGGTGCTCCCCTCGTGGAACACGATGGCGATGCCAATCCCCACCAAACCGAGCAGCGACGTGACCGAGAGCACGGCGATAACGCCCAGGGCAATGACCAGGTTCTGGACGATGATCGCCCTGGCAGCGCAGCCAAGGCCGATGGCAAAGGGGAGCTTGCTCAGGTCATCCGCCATCAGCGCTACATCGGCCGTCTCCAGGGCGACGTCCGTCCCCGCGCCACCCATGGCTATTCCGACCGTGGCATTGGCTAAAGCGGGCGCATCGTTGACGCCATCGCCGACCATAGCCACCTGGCCGTAGTTGGCGACGAGCGTGCGGATGGCCGCCAGCTTGTCTTCGGGCATCAGATCAGCCCGGACGTCGCTCACACCGGCCAACTGAGCGATGGCCGCCGCCACGCGCTGATTGTCGCCGGTCAACATAATTGTCTTTGCCAGGCCCATCGTTTTCAGCGCGGCCATGGTGGCGCGGGCATCGGGCCGTAGCGTGTCTGCCAAGGCCAACAGGCCAGCCACCTGCTCGTCGATAGCAACGACCATCACGGTCTTCCCGTCTGCTTGCAGCGCCTCGACCTGCTGGCGCAAGGCTTCAGATACACCGACGCCTGTCTCGTCCATGAGTTTCGGGCTGCCGATCAGTAACTCCTGGCCTTCGACCGTCGCCCGCAGCCCGCGCCCCGTTAGCGACTCCACCTCGCCGACTGTCGGCAGGCTTATGGTCTGAGCCTGGCCGGCCCGTACCACCGCCTGGCCGAGCGGATGCCCCGACCGGCTCTCGACTGCGGCGACCAGCCGCAGAAACGCGGCCTGCGTGTCCTCTCGCGCCGGCTGGTTCCTCGACCAGTAGCTGGCGTCGGTGATGATATCGGTCACTTCCGGCCTGCCGTGGGTGATAGTGCCTGTCTTATCGAACGCAATCGCTTTTAGACGCCCCAGGTTTTCCAAGTGCGCTCCCCCCTTGATCAGCACGCCATTGCGTGCCGCCTGGGCCACCCCCGTAAGAATGGTCGCGGGCGTGCCCAGCGCCAGTGCGCATGGCGAGGCCGCCACGAGCAAGGTCATTGCGCGCAGGAAGGAGACGGAGAAAGGCGCGCCAAACAGCGGCGGCACGATGATGAGCAGCACAGCGACGGCTAACACCACCGGTACAAACACCCGCTCGAATCGCTCGGTCAACTGCTGGGTGGGCGATTGTTGGGCCTGGGCTTCCTCCACCATCTGCATAACGCGGGCCAGTGTGCTATCTTTGGCCAGACGCGTGACCTGCACTTCCAGGGCGCCTTCGCCATTGACCGAACCGGCGAAAACCTGGTTACCCGGCTGCTTGTCCACCGGCACCGATTCTCCGGTCACAGGAGACTGATCCACGCCCGAGCGCCCTACCAGGACCAGGCCATCGACCGGGATACGCACGCCCGGCTTGACAATGGCCACGTCCTCAAGGCGCAGTTGTCCAACCGGCAGCTCCAACTCCGCGCCATCCCGCCGTACCAGCGCCGTCTTCGGCGCCAAATCGGCCAGGGCGCGCATGGCGGCACGGGCGCGATCAAGGGCGCGCTCTTCAAGCGCATGGCCCAGGCTAAACAGGAATAGCAACAGGGCGCCCTCGGCGAAATCGCCCAGCAGCGCGGCACCCAGGGCAGCCAGCACCATCAGCAAGTCCGTATCAAAGTGACGTTCGCGCAGGGCGTGCCAGGCGTGTCGGGAAATGTCCCAGCCGCCCAGTACGTAAGCAGCCAAGTACAGGCCCAGGCTGAGAGGGGCAGGGAAGGCAAAGAAGCGCGCCCCGAGCCAGCTTACCAGGACCAGCAAGCCGGCGGCCAGGCTAAAAATCAACTCTCGGTACTCAGAGTAATGCCGAGCCAGACCTTCCGCCGGGATGGCATAGCCGAGCGAGCGGATACGCCCTTCGATGGCCCGTCGGTTGGTCTTCTGACCGTCGAGCTCCGCCCGCAGCACCCCGGCGGCGAAATTGACGTTGCAATGCAGCACACCGTCCATGCGCCCGACGCTGTGTTCGATCACCAGCGCGCAGTCCGAGCAGTCCATGCCTTCGATGGAGATGGTCGCGTGGTGATAGCGCTGCATGACACGCGCACCGGCGCGCTCAGCCAGGCGTTGGACTTTTTCCAGCGAGAGGAGGTTCGGATCATAGTGCAGGCACAGCGTAGCCTCGCCATCTTGGCGATCGACGTGGGCGCGGTAGATGCCTTTCTGGCTGGCGATTTGTTCCTGGAGACGTTGTACACATGGGTCGCGCTCGTCCTCGATATCTGGTAGCAGGACCGGGAGCTGGATTGGCAGGGTTGACTCGGCCATGCAGTGATAGACCCCCTTGTTGTACTAGCTTTCACGACAAACATGACTACGCAGACATGTGTTGCAGCAAAGAGAGAGGGCGATGCCGGAATCGCCCTTGTTAGCTGTGCTCGACGTGCGCCAGGCCCTGCGCAAACAAGTCGCGTACGTGCTCATCGTCCAGCCGGTAATAGACGTGCCGGCCTTCCTTTCGGAAGCAGACGAGATGCATATCGCGCATGTCACTCAGTTGATGGGAAACGGCCGACTGCTCCATCTCGAGCGCGGCCGCCAGGTCGTCCACGCAGAACTCGCGCTGGGCCAGGGCCGAGATGATACGCAAACGTGTTGGGTCGCTGAGCCCCTTAAAGACCCCGGCCAGCAATTTCGCCGTAGGGACATCGAGCATGCAAGCGCGCCCCGCTCGCACATCTTCGGCTTTGACCTCGTCACAGCTTTCAAGCGCCACGGAATGACTCATCTCAAACATCATACCCTCGAGATATGAGCATCTGTTCATACATTATCTGATGGGCCACTTGTTGTCAAGTTCTGTTAGGCTCTTAGTATTCCTCTTTGATAAATGGAGGATTATGCCGCGCGTGGCCAATACATGATTACGGCCACGCCGATCAGGCAAATCAACCCGCCAATCAACTCATACGCGTCCGGAGTCTTTCCGTCAACCCGCCATCCCCAAAGTAGGGAGAGAACAATGAAGACACCACCGTAGGCCGCATAGACCCGGCCAAAGTTGAAGGCCGCCGGCTGAAGCGTAGGGATGATACCGTACAGCACCAGAACAAGCCCTCCGAGCACCCCAAATAGGGGACTCCTGCCGTCTCGCAGCCAAAGCCAGGTCAGGTAACCTCCGCCAATCTCGCATAATCCGGCCACAATAAACAGGAATACTGATCGCAGATTTTCCATGCCCGTCCTGCTGCCTGCCTGAGCGAACAGATGCCATCAGCACGTCGCCTTGCGCAGAATTGGCTGAGACAATGATACTGGAGCTTCAGCCCACAGCAAAACCTCTCACCCTGGGCCGAACCTGCCAGACGCCTCGGGCAAAATGGCGCTGGCCGAGCGCCAAACCGGGCACCCGGCCAGCAAGGCCAGCAGTATGAGGCGGAGAGTGGGTGTCAGGCTTGCTCCTCTATTGACAGCTAAGGGAGCAGCGGTCGCCTAGTGTTGTCAGGTCCTGGCTACCCGCCACGTCGTTCAATCGTGGCCGGAATGATGGCCCGAGTCGTGGCCCCCGCCCGAGGAACCCTCGAGAGGGTGCGCTGGCTGCGGCGAAGATGGCTGCGGCTGAGCTGGGTGTTGGGCTGGCGTCTCCGCCTGATGAACCGGCTGTGGGGCCGGCTGCGGCGCCGACCCGGTGTGCTCGGGTTGAGCAGTCTGCTTTGGGCCGGTCGCCGGCTGGTGGGCCGCCGCGTGGTCATCCGCGGCCGGGTGGTCGTTTTCACCCAGATGGATTCCATGGTCATCGCGCAGCCACTCCGCTGCATGATTCTGCGCCTACGTGGTACCTGTCATAGTGACTGTATGCATGTGCAGGACTTCCAATGTCCGGTCATTATGGAACTGCGCCCGCACGTGGGCGTGCAGCCCGGCGGTCGGCGTACCCTCGAAAACGGTGGCTCTGGTCTGATGTAGGACCACTCCGGCCACTGCCCATTGCCCGGGCGTCCCGGTCTGCTGCAGCGTACCTGCGAACTCGACCTCTGCAGGCTGGCCGGCCTTGATCAGCGCCAGCACCTGCCGGAGTCGAGCCTGTTCCAACCGATCCACAACACTTATTTGCGCCTGGTAGGCTTGTTCGAGAGCAATCTGCATATGCTGCCAGGCCGTGCCGGCCGGTGCGGGAGCGGTCGCCGGCGAGTTCTTGGCCGGAGCAGCCAAGGCGCTGGTGCCCCCGACAATGGGCAGTAGCAGCGCAATAGCAGTGATGCGCACTAGGTTCTTCATGGTTGTATCCTTCCTTATTGGCTGTAGTTTAGACATATCCATACTGCATAACAACCGTGGCGTGTCTTTGGATACGGGCCTTATCGGTAGTCAGTGAAGAACCAAACGCAGGATCATATCTTGGCGTGGCATTCACGGGCCGATTTTTGGTGACCTGGTCGGTGGAAATACCGAAGGTTAACGCTGCGGAGGAGCACGAGATATCGTCTCGTACTCCTCCACGGTTTGCGGGACATACTTCTGTTACGGTCGGCTTACGGCCGGTTGGCCGCACATGAATCGAAACCGGCCCGACCAGGCTAGAGCACGAATGCCTGTTTAGTCCTCCAGCAATGGCACATAGGCCCTGAATCCGGCCGGTGGCGCGGCGGTCACATCGGGAGCCGTTGTCACGAGTGGTGCGGTTGGTAAGGACTTGTCGGGCGCCGCCTGCAATCCGGCGCTGTCAGCTGGGTTGTTCGTTTGCAGGTTGAGGTCATAGACGGCATCGGTGTAACCCCGCACCTCGACCAGGTATACGCCGGTCGCCGGCGCCACCAACGACACCTGTTCGTCCCCGCTGTGTACGTTACTGGCCCAATCAGGTACGCCCAAATGTCCGGGCTGCCAGACATATAGGTCGGGGTCACCGGAGATGACGTGCAGCGAGATAGTGACTGCTTGGCCGGCCTGCAATGTGTAGCGATAGTGGTGGCCCTCACCGAGGCGTAAGCTGGCTGGCTGCGGCACCAGGTTGATTCTGGCGGTCGCTGGCTGGCTGATGTTCCACGCCGCATCGGCAAACCAGGCAGTGACATACTTCACACCCGGAAGCGGCGAGAGCGGCCAGCCGGCCGTATCGGTGAAGGGCTGCCACGTGCCCATATGGTTCATCCCACCATAATGCTCGCCGCCGCCATGCATATCGTGCCAGCCCTGGCTCATGTCCCAGCCCCATTCCCGGACCATCATCCAGACAACACCTGTTCCACCTGGATTATCCGTGGCTGTGAAGGTGAGGGTTACCGTCACTTCGTTCGTAACCTGTGCCCTGTGTTTGATTTCGAGGTTGCCGGTCGGTGCGACCGTATCGCCGCCACGCGGGGTCCCTGTCGGATGCGGTGTCATGTGTGGATCAGGTGTCATGCGTGGATCGGGTTCGTGCGTGCCCGTGGCCGAGGGTGTCCCGGGTGTCCCATGTGGGTCAGGATAGTGAGTGCCCGTTGCCCAGGGCGTCATCGTCATCATGAAGGGTCGGTTGCTGGCGGCAGTCTGTGCCCAAGTCTCAGTGACTGCGAACGCCAGAGAGCCGAGTGCCGTGGCAAACACGGCCAGAAGTAGCAGGTTTCTTCTCATGACAGATTCGTTGCTCCCCTAAGAATGAGAATTATGAGCCTCGAGGAGGCCCATTGCTGCCGCGCATCTTCCTGTCAATGGCGGCGACTTGAATCGTGGCCGCCGCCCCCCGGTGCTGAATCGCCCTGTCGCGGCTCCGCCGGCACGGGTGCGGGATCGCGGTGCGATGCTTCTGAGGTCGGCATCGGCTGATGCGGAGGCTGCGCCGTGGCCGCCGGCTGCCGTGATGGTTGCATGGAGGGATCGGCATGGTGGGCCGGAGCAGCCGTCGGCCCAGCTTGCTGAGGTATCGCCTTCGTCTCCGAGTGATGTTCGGACTCAGCCGTAGACGCCTCGTATGGAGCTACGGTCGGCAAGACAGTCCGTGCCGGTTCAGGTGTCGACAGCCAATCATCCCGCGCCCCGGGCGTTGGCGCCAACAGGCGGTCAGGATGGTCTTCTGGTCCGTCTGCATGGGTCGGCTCCGGCAACTGCTCATGCCCTAACGGTGGTGTGGGTGCACCCGCCGGCAGAGGGCTTTCGAACCTCAAGCCGTCGGCGCCTGAACGATGTTCTGGTCCATGCCCCTGGCCGGTCTCCTCAATCACCTGTAAGGCGGCGAGCGTGCCATCGCCGACGACGCGAACCTGGACGCGGACGCGCCCGCCGGGCGTTGGCTCGCCGACCACCACGGTGCTGTCTGTCACCCGCACCGCAAATGGCCCGATCGTCCACCAGCCATTATTGCCGATCGCCTGGAGCACGTCCTCGAACTCCACCACTGCCTGGCGATGCAGTTGGAGCAGCGCCTGGACCTCCAGTAGCCGCCGTCCGTCAAACTGAGTCTGCAGGGCCTGCCTCGACTGGTGGTCCACGGTCAACGCCACGCGCAGGCTTTCGACCGATTGCTTGACTGGATAGAGAGCGTCACCGGGTATGCTGCCCGAACTGGCAGCCACAGCGCTGGCGGTGCCGAGTCCCAGTGCAATCAGCGTCCCCAGAGCGAACCGGAGCGCAGGCTTGCTGATCGCGATCGGTCCTAAGCCGAAGGCGCCGGTCAGACGTTCCCCGAAGCTCTGTCCACTTCCTCGCGAGACCGTCTGCGGCGGTCGCTGCGCCGCAAACGCCGCCATGACCTTTTCTCTGCCTTCCGCCACCGCCTCGGGTCGGGCACGAGGTGCGGGAGCTGCGCGCAACGCGCCGGCCATCGCCAATAGAGGACGTAGCTCGTCTGCCAGCGCAGGATAGGCGCTCAGGCAGGCATCCGGGCTCTCACCGCTGCTCAGGCGCGCCAGGCTGGCGTCCAGCGCTGTCTCGAAATCAGCGCTCATGGCAGCGCTCCTTCTCGATAGCCCGCCGCATAGCCGCCAGCGCCCGGTGTTGCAGCGATTTCACCGCATTTTCGTCTCGGTCTACTACGGCGGCCACTTCCGCATTACTGTACCCTTCGATGAATTTCAGCCAGACCACCTGGCGCTGCGGCTCAGTCAGCTCGTCCATCGCAGCGTGGATCTCCTGCTGCGTGAGACGATATGCTCCTGTCAGGTCCAAGGTCTCGTCCTCGACGGTGTCGACCGTTTCGTCGAGGGGCAACCACTGCCAGCGGCCGTCGCGACGATGATGGTTGGCGACCAGGTTATGGGCAATGGTGTAGAGCCAGGCTAGGATCGGCTTGCCGCGATCTTCGAAGGTATGGACTTTGGCCACCAGGCGCACGAAGACCTCGGCCGTGAGGTCTTCGGCCCCAGCCGAATCGCCCAGGCGGTAGTAGACGTAGCTGTAAATCGCGGGCTGGTAGAGCTCATAGATCTCGCCCATGGCTGCCGCATCGCCGCCGCACGCCCGCCGTATCAGCAGCGAGTCCGCATTTGCCACTTAGGATTCTTCCTCCCGTGGAATAACGCTCAAACTGCGCCGATGGATACGGCTGACCCTGAAAGACAGCAAATGGCCAACCCTCTCATCGTCGCATGGAGGTGTTGCTGAGGAGAGCTATTGCGCACTGGCCTAGCGCGTCCCGCTTCAAACGAATGGGCTTGTTCGGGTAAAGGAGTTCTCGTTAGCGAGGATGATTGCAGGGCTGGTAGGGTGTAAGAAATGCGGGTTTCGCAGCCGTGTCCGCCGTTGTTCTGGAAGAAATATAGGGCGTTGCCGACCAGACTGCCAGTAACATGGCGGATCGAGCCGGCGCCGGCGAAGTCCAATCGCGGCGGCGCCTCGGGCGGCTGGACCAGGCGCTGTAGTAGTCGGTCAGCTACTACTCCAGGGCTGTCTCCCCACAGCGATCGCTGCCCGGCTAATCATACTCCGGCTGCCTCCGCCGGGCTAGCGTAACGAGTGCACTGGTAGACGCCCTTTGCCACGTCGGAAAGCAACTCTTCAGCCAGGTTCAGGAGCTGCGCCACGCGTTCATCGCTGAGGCGATAGCTGACGTACCGCCCATTTTGCTCCGAGGCGACCAAACCGCAGTCGCGCAGGCAGCCCAGATGATTTGACACGTTGGATTGGGTGAGTACGGTCGCTTGCACAATTTCGGTCACAGTCAGCGGACCAGCGCGCAGCGCCTCCAGAATCGCCAACCGCGACGGATCGGCAAAGCCGCGGAACAGCTTAGCCTGCAAATCTACAGCCTGGACCTGAACAGCAAGTAGCATTTGACTTCTTCTCCACTTTGTTGTACAATCATATCAGCATATGATGATATTACCACGATTCTTAGTTCTTGTCAAAGCTAAGATACGGGAGTCAGGGTCAAGACAGATGCAAGCCTAAGAGGGGGCTTTGGTCCTGCCAGATATTAGCGAGCGGCGGGGCTGATTGGAGAACGGCAACATGACCGATTTACAAACGATCGAGATCCCCATCCAGGGCATGGATTGTGCAGAGTGCACGATGCACGTTCAACAGGCGATCGCCGGCCTGCCCGGAGTCCATGAGGTAAACGTCTTCCTGGTCTCAGAGAAAGCCGTCGTCCGGCTGGACCCACAGAAGGTAGATCTGGCGGCCATCGGCCAGGCTGTACAGAACGCGGGTTATGCTGTGGCTCCCCCTGCCCAGGACATGCACTCCGCCGGCCAGACTGGACTCGCCGTCACACCCGCGGCTGACGGCAGATCGAGCGTGGCCGTAGCTGATTTCACTCGTCCGATCCTGACGCTGTTCGGTGTCGTCTTTGGGGTCGTGTTGTTCGTCGTCGTGGTGGGCGAATGGCTAGGCCTCTTTGAGGCCATCACCGAACGCGTACCGTGGCCGGTGGGGGTTGCCATTGTACTGATCGGCGGTTACCCCATCTTTCGCAACGTAGTGCGTGCCACCCTTCGGCGGCAGATCATCTCCCACACTCTGATGACCCTGGGCGTGGTGGCGGCCCTTGCCGTCGGCCAGTGGGCCACAGCCGCGGTGGTCGTGTTCTTTATGCGCGTGGGCGAGTATGCCGAGCACTTCACCACCGAGCGCGCCCGGCGTGCGGTCAAGGATCTTACGGCCATGGCGCCGCAGACGGCGCGCGTAGAACGCGACGGGATGGAGCAGGATGTGCCGGTCGGCCAGGTCCGGGCCGGCGAGGTCGTCGTGGTGCGTCCCGGCGAGCAGATCCCGGTGGACGGTGAGGTGGTTGCCGGGCAGGCTACGGTCAACCAGGCCACGCTCACCGGCGAATCGATGCCGATCGAGGCCGGTC
>Ga0315273_10010301_pt1 | contig 11912 bp, 11 predicted proteins | sample YL17G02_0_MG_FD_205753 | JGI IMG/M metagenome (GOLD analysis project Ga0315273, IMG submission 205753) | Sediment microbial communities from Yellowstone Lake, YNP, Wyoming, USA - YL17G02_0 | ecosystem: Environmental > Aquatic > Freshwater > Lake > Sediment | place: USA: Wyoming | collected... | reverse complement strand
TCTGTCATTCTCGAATGAAGGTCACTGGCGCGTGGTGGCTTGAGCCCAACAGCAACGGGATGCTTCGGATCCGCTGCGCGATCCACAATGGAACCTTCGATCGCGTCTTCCACCACCACGTCAAACGGCCACAAGATGCGCGAGAGAAACGATCAACATCCCCGTAGATGCGACCCTCGCACTGAGACAAATTGGGTATGCACCCTGTCCGCTCCGATTCGGACAGCTTCAGTCGAGAATGTCGCTGTGGATGCTGACGAGCGCATCGCCTTATCCAAGGACCCCAGGAAACTCTCAGCCGATATGATCGACATCGTAAACAGCGATGTATCCTATTTCATAGATAACCACCTTCAATACTTCGAGTTTGATCGTCCACTGAGCAGCGATGATCTTCGCTCGCGCGACAACAACTATCTCGTGAATCTTCACGGGAACCAGACTCTTCGCAGGCTCCGCGCGGTGATGGCACAACACTTACCTCTCCCTTGTCACCACGAGGACGTCGCCGCCTGGATAGTGCAACCGGCGCGAACAGGGCCAGTCTCGATAGGGATGACCGTCGAAGAAGCTCAGCGCGCGGCGCACGATGCGCTCATAGGCGATTACCCGAACTCTGACTGCTACTACGTTTCGCTGGCGCACGGATCCGGCGGTGTGTCATTTATGGTCCGAGGCGGTCGTATTGCACGAGCGGATGTTACAACGAGGGCGATACGCACCGCTGAAGGCGCGGAGGTTGGGATGACCGAAGCACAAATCATCGGGCTGTACGGTTCGCGGGCTATCTTACGGCCGCACAAGTATGTGGAGACGGGCCATTATATAACTGTCAATCCAAAGTCTGCTTACCAGATCGAGTTCGAGACCGATGGCCATCGAGTGACGCAATACAGAGCGGGGAAGACTCCCGAGGTTCAATTCGTTGAGCATTGCCTCTAGCTGAAGGGGTGAGACCGAGAGTCGCTCGTGCTGGAAAGGGCGAGAAAATTCACGACGAGGCGAAATGCCAGTATCGAGATGCGCCATGGCCTTGGGGGGGGATGGGATGGCTGGCAGCACCGGCTCTCGCGATCGAGATGCACAAAACCTGTTAAGGGTGAATCTCGTTGGCTTGCCACCCGGATGACGCCCTCACGGCATAGGAGAATCGCGATGAAACTTGAGCCCCTCTATACCGTGCACGTCGACTTGAAAGCGCCCGTCGCGGTCGGCCCGGGCCCCATCGGTACCCGAGTCGTTTACGACGTCGCGGGCGGAACGTTCGAAGGGCCGAGGATGCGAGGCACGATCCTTCCCAGCGGCGCCGACTGGCTCCTCGTCGGGGGCGACGGCGTCTCCCGCCTTAACGTCCGTGCGATCGCCGCCACGGACGACGGTGCCTTCATTTTCTTGGACTACCAGGGCATCCTCGCTGCGACGCCCGAAGCCGGTGCAAAGATCGCTCGCGGCGAGGTGATCGACTACGGCGAGACCTACTTCATGACCGCGCCCCGCTTCGAAACGGGGGTTTGAACCACGTGGTTCAAACTTCGGTGGTGTGCGTTCTCCCTAGGTGCACTCGGCCTAGTCTTCGGTCTCATGTTCAGAACGAGCCCGTGTAGCCGTTGGGACCAGGCAGGTCCGGGCGCCCTTACGCCGGTGACGAACTGCCGCGCGCCAACTCCACGGCGTATAGGCGGGCCAGGAAGTCGTAGAGGATGAGCTCGTGAGCGCCACCGAGCGCACCATGCGGTTCACGTGCACGTGAACGTAGCTCGGCGCGAACTCGACGATCGAATGGCAGAGGCGCCCGGCACGTTCGGCCTCGCGAAGCTCGGCGACGCTGGGAAGGTGAGCCTCGACGCGAGGCTTGCACAGCTCGCCCACGCCGCCGGCAAGGCGACGCTGATTGGCGGAGAGGGTCCTTCCTCAACGTCGGAGATGCCGCCACGTCCCGGACGGCCGCCGGATGCACCTGCGCCGACGATTCGTGACACGGATCTCCCTTACAACGACCATCCCTGCCACCCATCCCTCCCCAGCCGTTGCTTCCGTCCGCGCTCGATCCTTGCCAACCCATCCTCAGTTTCGGCTGGGCGCCAAGAGCTACTCGAAACCGCGACGCATCGTCCGAGCTCAGGTGCCGCAGAACGTCCGCTGGACGACTTCCTCCGGGCGGGGCGGTCGAGCGTAGCGGGCCTTCTCCGGGCGCCACTCGGTTGGGCGTGCGAGGAGGTCGACGAGGTCGTGGAAGGGCTGGAAGTCGTCGCGGGCGACGGCGGCGGCGATGGCCTCCTCGACGAGGTGGTTACGCGGGAGGAAGAGCGGGTTCATCGCCGCCATGCGACGCCGCCGCTCGGCCGGAGCGACCGTGCTCTCGACGGCGATGCGCTCGCGCCAGCGGGCGAGCCAGGGGCTGAGTGTCTCGGGGAGCTCGTAGATCGAGTCGATCTCGGCCGCCTGCTCGGAGTCGGCGAGCTCCGCTAGACGCCGGAAGGTGAGCGTGAAGTCGGCGCGCGCCGCGGCCATCGTCGAGAGGAGATCGTCGATCAGCCGGTCGTCTCCCTCGCGGTGGGTCGTGAGGCCGATCTTCTCGAGCATCGTCCGACGCCGGGCGGATAGGAGCCGCCTGGGGAACTCGTCGAGCGCCGACTGCGCAGCGGCGATCGCCCGCTCGCGATCGTCGTCGAGCAGGAAGAACATCGCCTCGGCGAGGCTCGCTAGATTCCAGTGTGCGATCGGCGGCTGGTTTCCGTAGGCGTAGCGCCCGCCGTGATCGATCGAGCTCAAGACCTTCTGCGGGTCGTACTCGTCGAGGAAGGCACAGGGGCCGTAGTCGATCGTCTCTCCCGAGAGCAGCATGTTGTCGGTGTTCATCACGCCGTGGATGAATCCGACGGCGAGCCATCGCGCGACGAGCTCGGCCTGGCGGGCGATCACGCCGTCGAGCATCGCGCGGTAGGGGTTCTCCGTACGGCGCGCGTCGGGGAAGTGGCGTTCGATGACGTGGTCGAGAAGGATGCGGACGGCGTTCTCGTCACCGCGGGACGCGAAGTACTGGACGGTGCCGACGCGGATGTGGCTCTGAGCGACGCGCGTGAGCACGGCGCCGGGCACGGGCCCCGTTTCGCGGAAGACCTGCTCCCCGGTGGTCACGGCCGCGAGGCTTCGGCTCGTCGGGATCCCGACCGCGGCCATCCATTCGCTCACGACGTACTCGCGCAGCACCGGGCCGAGCGGGGCCTTGCCGTCCCCGGTGCGCGAATAGGGCGTTCGGCCCGATCCCTTGAGCTGCACATCGTAGCGAATGCCGTCCCGGCCGATCAGCTCTCCGAGCAGGATGGCTCGGCCGTCGCCGAGGCGTGGGTTCCACGTGCCGAACTGGTACCCCGCGTAGACGGTCGCGATCGGCTCGGCGCCCGCCGGGATCTCGTTTCCCGCGAACGTCCGCACGGCGGCGTCGGATCGGAGCCACGAACGATCGATCCCGAGATGCTTTGCGAGCGCCTCGTTCACGCGGATGAGACGCGGCTCCGGCACCCGCACCGGCTCGACGCGGCTATAGAAGGTCTCGGGCAGGCGGGAGTAGCTGTTGTCGAAGCGAAGCGCTGGCGTGCTCACGCCGCCATGTTCCTACGAAGCGGACGCTCTGGCCAGAGGATGCCGAGCTAGCGACGATTCGCGACGATTGCAGCGAATGGTGGTTCGAGAAGAAAGAAGAAAGTCGAGCAGAAGGGATTTGAACCCCAGAGTAGGTGCTGATTTCTAAGCGTTTTCCGCGATCGGATCGTCCTAACTTCGTCCTACGTAGAGCCCGAGTTTGAACCACGTGGTTCAAACGATCGCGTGGACTGAATCGGCCTGCTGTGCCAGTCGCCGAGGCGAGAGAAGGCCTATTCGGCGCGGCGGCAGAATCATCCAGGATTGGGACGGGCACTGCATCGAGGGAGTGTGCGATGCACCCGCGCCCTAGGTCAGCGGGAATTTCTGGCCGACGAGCTTCTCCGACACCTCCCAGAGCCGCTCGGCGTTGGCGGGGTCGAGAGCGTAGGACTTCACGCCGTCGAGCGCGTCTTCCGCGTCGTTTACTGTGGCGACATGGCAGTCCTCGAGATAGAGGCCGCCGCGTCCTTCGAGCTCCGGCGCCGTGGCGGCGAAGGTCTCCGTTGCCGCTCCGGCCTCGACCGTCTTGAAGCTGACACCGGCGCGACTGTTGCGCGAGCGGATAAACTCGAAGTCGTCGGCCTGCATGTGGCGAACGAGCTCGGTCATGATGCCGCCCGGATGCAGGGCATTGGCGTGCACCCCGCGCGAGCCAAGCCGCTTCTCCAGACCGACGGCGAAGAGGATGTTGGCCGTCTTCGACTGACCGTAGGAGAGCCACTTGTCATACGGCCGCCTCTCGAACTGGATGTCGTCGAAGACCACGGGCGACATGTGATGGCCGCGCGAGCTGAGCGAGACGATGCGGCTCGGCGCGCCGCGCAGCAGCGCCGGCGCTAGCAGACAGGTGAGGAGAAAGTGGCCGAGGTGATTCGAGCCGAACTGCATCTCGAAGCTGTCACTCGTCTTGGCGAAGGGACAAGCCATCACACCGGCGTTGTCGATCAGCACGTCGAGCCGCGGATGGCGCGCCATGAAGCGCTCAGCGCAGGAACGGATGCTGGCCATCGAGCCGAGCTCGACGTCCATCACTTCGATCTTCTGGTTGCCGGTCGACTTGCGGATCGCTGCCGCGACACCCTCGCCTTTGGGCACGTCGCGCGCGGTCAAGACGACGTGCGCACCGTGCGCGGCCAGGGCGCGAGCCGTCTCTCGGCCCAGGCCGCTCGATCCGCCGGTGATCAGCACCAGCTTGCCGCTCAGGTCGATCCCTTCAAGAACTTCGTCGGCGGTGGTCGCCGCTCCGAACTTGGACGCATCTCGCATAGGGGAACCTCCAATTTCATCCGTCGATACACAGCGAGCGGCGCTCCTGCAACTCAGGTGACCGCCGTCGGCGGAGGTCAGATTGCGGCCGAAGCCGCGAGCGGCGACGAAATATAGAGCATCCGTCGAGCGGAACGGTCGCGCAATCGAGCGGCCCCCGTCAGGGTCTTTTTGCTGCCCGCGGGTTCACAGCTTCTCGGCGCCGTCTCCCCGCCATGAGATAAATGTTCGCACGCGGCTCGAACAGTGGATCACGGATGCTTCAATACCGTCCACCCGCGGAACGGGGTCGAAGATGATGTGCTGTTGCTCGCTGGCATTGTTCGCTGGGATCTTCGTCAAGCCGACCTCGCCGAGCGCGATCCGCTGGCGGGTGTCTGGCCAACGCACTGTTGCATCGTCCATGACATCGCCGTCCTCGCCCAGTTGGACCTCGATGCGAAACTTGACCGGACCTTTCGCGATACGCTCCTTGATCTCGTCGAGGAGAAAGTTCGGACCCTTGGCCTCCGCGCCCGCGTCGTCGAGGTACTCGTTGCCCGCCGAGGGCAGAATCCGGTGCGACGGCGTCGCTCACGTCGGCGTGAAGCTGGGTGAGCGCGCTGTTTCCCAGCGCTCCAGGGATCTGATCCAAGGTACCAGCGCTGCTTCCTTGAGCTTACCCTCATCTGTTCGGCCCCTTAACGCTCGGGCGACTCCGGCTGAAAACCGTCTCGTCGTCCCCGGGATCACGACGAAACTTCGGGCGCCGTAGCGCGAGCCCGCTGACCGCGTGCCACGTCGTCTATTAGCTGGCCGGTACACTCGCAGCGCCGAAGGACAGGCCGCGGCCGGCCGTCAACGCCGCCGAGAAAAGGTAGAAGACGCAGTTACCCCAGGCCGTGTAGATGAGGCCCCATGCGACCCACTTCCGGGCGGTCGGGCCGAGGCTCAGCCGGTGCAACACGGCGCCGAACGCGACGACCATCGTGCCGTTGGCGATGTTGCCCACGTGCGCAGCGCGCCACCCTCGCTCGTCGCCGGGGATCTGGAAGTGCAGCGCTGCTGGGATCGGCCAGAGGCTGATCTCCCCGAGCAGGTAGAACAGGAACACGAGCCCGGAGAGCATTCCGACGAGGAGCACCAAGGCGCCGTTGGCAATCATGAGTGATTGAAGTCGGCTGGTCATTTCTCCTCCGGGCGGCTTCTCTTGACTCCTCATTCCTCTCCGAAGAAGCGCCGCCGAGTCCGCTCGTCGCAGGAGCGGCCTCCGGGCCGCTGATCGGCGTGTCCGGGAGGCGACTCAGATCATCGAGCAGCCGGGGAAGAGCCCGCCCCCGAAGGGCGTCCGCCTGCGGGCCGATCTCCAGCAGGAGGTCCGTGTACCAGTTGTCGCAGGTGCGACACGCCGAGTAGCCCCGGTCGTGCGAAAGCACGCGGCACCCCGCCGCGATCTCCTCGAGATCATCGACGATCGCCACGGCTCCCGCTCCGACATCGTCGCCAGCCAGCTCCCTGTCGAGAAGTGGCACGATCACATCGGAGATCCAACGATCGCCGATGCCGTCTGTGACCGTCTCCTCCACAGCGTTCACCGGGCCGTGAGCGCGAATCCCTCGTAACCCTTGGACACGACCTCGTTGCACTTCTGGCTGTAGGCCCGGAATCCGCCAAGGTAGGGCAGGATCACACGCGGCTTGCCCGGCACGTTGGCGCCGAGATACCAGGAGTCGGCCAGCGGGAAGAGCGTTTGGTTGGCGACCTCGTTGACGTGCTCACCCCAGGCTTGCTCTGCCTCGACGGCGGGCTCGATGGCTGCGCGATCCTGCTTGCGCAGGTGCTCGATGCAGTTGGCAATCCAGTCAACGTGCTGCTCGTTACCCAGAACCATGTTGTAGAGCACCGAGGGGCTGCCGGGGCCGGTGGTGATGAACAGGTTGGGGAAGCCTTCGGTCATCAGGCCGAGATAGGTGCGCGGGCCCTCGGCCCACTTCTGCTTGAGTAGCCTGCCGCCGCGGCCGCGGATGTCGATGTTCAGCAGTGCGCCGGTCATGGCGTCGAAGCCGGTGGCGAACACCACGCTGTCCAGCTCGTACTCGGTATCACCGACCTGGAGGCCCTTGGCGGTGAATTTCTTGATCGGTGACTTCCTGAGGTCGACCAGGGTCACGTTGTCGCGATTGAATGTTTCGTAATAGTTGGTGTCGGTGCAGACGCGCTTGGCGCCGAAGGGATAGCCTTTCGGGCACAGCAGCTCGGCCAGCGCCGGGTCACGGACCTTTTCGCGGATCTTGGTGCGGACGAACTCGGCGACGGTTTCGTTGGCTTCCCGGTTGACCATCAGGTCGACGAATGAGGTGTAGTAGGAAAGGCCGCCAGCCTCCCAGCGGTGCTCGTACTCCCGTTGCCGCTCCTCGGGCGTCACCTCGAACGTGGACTTCGTATTGGGTTCGACCAGCATGAAGCCGAAGTCCGACTCGCGCTCCCTGCGCCGCAGCTCGGCGTAGTTTGCCTTGATCGAGCGCTCGTAGTCCGGATCCATCGGACAGTTGCGGGCCGGCACGCTGAAGTTCGGCGTGCGCTGGAAGACGTGGAGGTGAGCCGCCTCTTCGGCAATGAGCGGGATGCACTGGATGCCGGAGGACCCGGTGCCGACCACCCCGACCCTCTGGCCGCTGAAGTCCACGCGCTCATGCGGCCAGTACGCGGTGTGGTACACGTTGCCCTTGAAGGACTCCGGGCCTGGGTATTCAATCGGCTTGGGCGCCGATAAACATCCCGTGGCCATGACGCAGAACTGCGCGCTCACCCGGTCGCCGCAGTCGGTCGCAATCTGCCATCGCCGCTTGCCTTCGGCGAACACGGTGGAGGTCATGCGTGTCTTGAACTGCATGTCCCGGCGTAGATCGAAGCGGTCGGTGACGTGGTTGATGTAGGCCAGGATTTCTGGCTGCTTCGCGTAGCGGTGCGACCACTTCCATTCCTGCTGGAGTTCTTCCGAGAACGAGTACGAGTACTCCAGGCTCGCAACATCGCAGGCCGCGCCCGGATAGCGGTTCCAGTACCAGGTGCCGCCGACGCCGTCGCCGGCCTCGTACAGCCGTGCCGACAGCCCCATGCCGCGGAGGCGGTAGAGCATGTAGATGCCTGCAAAGCCGGCGCCGATGACGACGACGTCGAAGTCGAAGTCGCGGCCCGGCTGACCATCGAGCTTCGTGGGCTTGGCTTGGGTATCTGCTTTCATGACCTCTTCTCCTCTCGTCCGTCTTCCAATCGTCGGAATGGTCGGTGCCGCTCCGGAGAGAGCATGCGGTGGCGTGCGGCCTCATCTTCTTCGAGCACGGCCGGATCGTGTGCGGGATAGGCAGCTGGAGCGGCGAGCTGGTGTCCGCCGCATCGACGGCGCTTGACGTTGACGATGCGCTCATCGGCATCGCTCTTCGAGTCGCAAAGAACTTGCCTCTGGATGGACGCCAAGCCGAAGTTGGAAGAATCCACAGCGCAATCGATGCCAACGATACGAACCGTAATAGCGGTGATTACCCCGTCTCGCCGGGGACACCGAGGGCGGTGAGCACGCTCTCGTAGTCGGCGGTGTTACCGGGGTTGTAATCGGGGTTGGCGTGGAGCAGCCGCCCATCACGGCCGACGACGAAAACCGCTCGCTTGGCACGCCGAGAATCTTCGTCAGCGACGCCGAACGCGCGAGCGACGGCGAGGTCGGGATCGCTCGCGAGGGGGAACGGAATGCCGAGTCGGCGTGCGAACTCAGCGTGGCTCTCGAGGCCATCGCTGCTAATTGCTACCACCTCGGCGCCCAGAGCTGCGAGGTCGGTGTGGTCGTTGGCGAAGGGCGTGAGCTCTCGCGTGCAAAGCGGTGTCGAGTCTTCCGTGTAGAAAACGACGATGACCGCGCCGCGGCTGCGCAGGTCGGTGAGCGAGACAGGAGCGGGCACGGCAGGGAGCGTGAAGTCTGGGGCAATCTTCCCTGCGGCAATCATAGTGGTTCCTGTAGAAGGGTGACGATCCAAGGCCAAGATCGGGATGCGCTCTCGTGTCGCAAATCACAGTCGAGCGAGCTCGACGAAGGGGGCTACGGTGATTCCACCATCTTCGATCCGAATAGACTCGGTACGTCTTCCCCCCGTCTGAGTGAACCCAGTTTCCTGCGGTTCGGCTGGCTCGGTCTACGCCGCATCTAGCACGACTACGGGGGTACAGGGTCAATCCGGGCTCTTCGCAAAACCCTCGACATGATTTGATGCTGTTCCTCAATCCTGCGGGCGCTGATCGCCGTCGGCAAGATACGCGTCACACTGCGGTCGAGCGTGACGACGCGCACGAGTTCATTGTGCCGCTAGAGGTGCGCGCGGAGCGCCGCGACGGTGAAGATTGCTGGGACGTACCGGACGATCTGCGCAGCGAGTCACATTCGATGTCGGAAGTCCCTGTTTCACTTTACATCGAGAAGGTGAAGGTCGGAGGCGCCATCACTTGCAGAACCCGGCAAGGGACGACCTGCTCGGGTGCCAAGCGCCGGCGGGATCGACTAAGGTGTTCGCCGGCTCGCTGCGCACCACGCGATATAAAACGACGCACGGTCGATCGGTACGCGAATGAGGCGGTGCTCACCCTCCGCCGTTCGCAAACCGTGCGAGCTCGTCGAGGCGCTCCCACATCGCGTCGCGGTCGGCGGCGGGCAGGCCGAAGATCACCCGCTCGATGCCCGCGCGCTCCCACGAGTCGACGGTTGCGCGCTCGGTAGGCGCCCAGAAGACCGTGATCGAGATCGAGCGCGGGTCGCGTCCGGCCCTTTTTGCGCGCTCGCGGAGATCCGCCGCCCCGACGGTGATGTCTTCGCCGTTGATTCCCGGGATCGGCATCCAGCCGTCGCAATAGTCGACGACACGCTGGCGCCCCTTCGGCCCGTGAGCGCCGAGCAGGATCGGCGGATGCGGCTTTTGCACGGGCTTCGGCTCTGCCCAGATCGGATCGAAACGCACCATTTCGCCGGGGTACTCCGCCGCCTCCTTTGTCCAGATCTCCTTCATCGCCTCGACCCGCTCGCGCACCAGCCGCCAGCGCGTCTTCGGGTTCGTGCCGTGGTTCTCCATCTCCTCGAGGTTCCAGCCGCCGCCGACGCCGAACAGGAGGCGCCCGCAGGAGAGGAAGTCGGCGGTCGCGACCTCTTTCGCCGTGCTGATCGGATCACGCTCGCAGACGAGGAGCACGCCCGTGCCGAGCTTCAGTTTCTTGGTGACGGCTGCGGCTGCGTTCACGCAAGCGAAGGGGTCGAGCAGGTGCCAGTAGTCGCGCGGCAGCTCGATGCCTTGCGGGTGCGGTGTGCGCCGCGACGCCGGGATGTGGCTGTGGTCGGGGAACCAGAGCGACTCAAAGCCGCGCTCCTCGACGGCCGGCGCGAGCTCGTCCGGTCGCACGGAGAAGTCCGTCTGAAGCGACATCACGGCATACTTCATGGGCGGTCCTCCTTCACCGGTTAGCCTACTCCGAGTCGGCGCCGCATCGAAGTTCGGCGTGATCTCGGCGTCAGTCGCGTGTCCCTGGACCCTGTGCGCCAGCCACTCCGACCGTCGGCGCGGACGACGCCGCATCGAGGTGCGGCACGACGTTGGTCATGAACAGTTCCAATTCGCGCAGCACGGACTCCTTCGGCTGCTGTGCGAAGTGGTAGATCAGCGTGATGTATTCGCACGGCACCTCGTCGTAGATGCGCTTCCATTCGTCGCGCACCTGATCGGGCGTGCCGACGGTAAAAATACCGGATTCCTTGATGTTCTGCACGAAATCGGTGTTGGGATCGGTCGGGAACTGCGGGAAGAATGGACCGTAGAAGTTTTTGTAGATGTCGATGTCATAGTCGCGGACCATCCGATCGCATTCGGCCATGCTGCTGGCGATGTGCGGCCAGCGCACGATGTTCTGCCGCTGTCCGAGCGTCACGCGCTCGCCGTGCTTCGCCGCCTCGTCGACATAGAGCTGCGCCTGCTTGCGGATCGAGTCGAACTTCGAAAAGTAGGTCGGGATGAAGCCGTTGCGGCCGCAGTAGCGCACCGAGTCGTCGCTCCTCGTGGTGGCGACGAAGATCGGCGGTCGGCGCTTCTTGTAGGTCGGCGGCACCACGCTGATACGCCGCACGTTGCCGGCGGCGTCGATCTCGCCCGCTCCGCCGGCCTCGCTTGCGATGCGCGCCGCTGGGTATTTCTGCACGCCGGTGTCGAGCGGAAAGGGCGCCTGGTAGTAGTCGCCGTCGAGGACGACGGAATCCTCCTCCCAGCAGCGCAGCACCATCGCCACGCGCTCCTCGAAGATGTCGCGGTTCTTCAGGTCGTCGGCGCTGCCGTCGGAGACGGTGGCGACGGTGTGGGAGAACTGGCCGAGAATGTTGGTCCAGCGCGATTGGTAGCCCCGGGCGAAGCCGACGAAGTATTTTCCACGCGTGATGTGGTCGAGGATCGCGGTCTCCTCGGCGACGCGGATCGGATCCTGCGTCGCCATCACGTAGCCGAGCGCGCCGACATGCAGGTGCTTCACCTGCCCCGCCCACCAGGCATTGAGGATGCCGGGGTTGGGCCCGACCTCGTAGCCTTCCGAATGGAGGTGGTGCTCGATGGTCGAGGCGCCCCAGACGCCCATCTCGTCGGCCGCCTTGACGATGTCGAGCCATTCGAACAGGACGCGCTGGTAGAGGTCGGCATCGCGCCCGACCGGCCGCGCGCGCCGGCGGCCTTCCTCCCCGTCGGCAGGAAGCATCGGATAGAGCTGCAGGATGACCTTCGGCCGCATCTTGAGCGTCCCTTCGTATTCTCGATTGTCGTACTTGGCCCGCCTATAGGGCGACAGCCGGCAGACCTTGCCAACGATATCTCGGAATATCTCGTACGAGGGTCCAGACTCAATGCTCAACGGCATCGGGTGATGAATTCGCGCCGCCTTAGTCGCTCACCTCGTCGGCGCCCGCGAGCAGCATCGGCGGCACGTCGAGGCCGAGCGCCTTGCTGTTG
>Ga0315273_10010300_pt1 | contig 11912 bp, 13 predicted proteins | sample YL17G02_0_MG_FD_205753 | JGI IMG/M metagenome (GOLD analysis project Ga0315273, IMG submission 205753) | Sediment microbial communities from Yellowstone Lake, YNP, Wyoming, USA - YL17G02_0 | ecosystem: Environmental > Aquatic > Freshwater > Lake > Sediment | place: USA: Wyoming | collected... | reverse complement strand
AGGGCCAAGGCGAGCGTTGAAATCCGGGCGCGCATCATTCCGTTCCCTCCTTCCGGCCCCACGTCCGGGGCCCACCCTTGAAGCATAGACCTCCCTGGCCGTTCTCGAACGCTCGGACGCGTTTTCTCGGACGCAGACGCCCCCGGATGTGGTACGACAGCGCCGGTGCCGGCGTGGGCCACGGCTCATGCCACGAGGAGGGGGACTCTCATGCGATCGATTCGGATTTCGTGGCTGGCCAGGGGCGCCGGCCTCGCTCTCTTGCTCTCCATGCTCGCGTCCAGCGCCTTCGCGCAGGTCACACCCTGGGATCAGAAGGCGGTGACCGCCATCGCCGTGAAGCTGGAAGCGGCCGTCCGAGACCTGAGGCTCACGGTCCGGCGTAACCCGCAGGCGCCCGTCGGCTCGTCGCAGCGGCGCGCGCAGTTCCAGGCGCGTGAGAGCCTGCGGCTTCTCGTGAGTACCTCCCAGCGGCTGGCTTCCCAGCTGCGTGCAGGGGAGGACCTCGACGCAACCCTGCCCAGCTTCCGGCGGCTGCAGATGCTCCGCCGCGACGCCGAGAGGGCCTTACGCAGGGCCAACATCCCCGGGCCTACCCTGGAACGGGTCGTGAGCACCCAGGCCCTGATCGACCAGCTGATGCCCTTCTACGGGCAGGCGGCGGCCGAGGAGGAGGCGGCCGAGGCCAGCGCCCCGGGCGCTTAGCCTCCCGGCAGCTCCGCGATCCGCGCCAGTGCCTCGTGCATCAACGGCGAGCTGCGCAGCAGCTCACGGCCCGCGGCCCGCAGCCGGTCGACGGCCTCGTCGTCCAGCACGAAGCTCGTGGGCAGGTTGCGCAGATAGGCGCGCTCCGCCGGGTCCCGCAGCGCGTCAAAGTAGAGGTCCACGAGCCGGAACTCGACGGGATGGCCGCGTCTCTCGGAGATCTCCCGGGCCCAGCCCTCGAAGCTCGAGCGTACCAGCTCGATGGTCTCGAAGTTGGACGACCGCGTCTGGATGCCCGTCACGGTCTGGATCAGCCTCGTCAACCCGAGCGAGACCAGCCCGCCCCTTCCCACCGCGAGCCCAGGCTCGGTCTCGGCGTTGACCACGATCACCACGATCTGACGCGCATCGCCGACCCCAGCGCGCGCGAGGACCTCTTCGAAGTCTCCCTGTTCCACGATCCGCTCGAAGCTGAAGCGAACGCCGAGATTGTCCGAGATGCCGCCGTCCAGCAGGTAGACGTAGCGTTGGCCGGGGTCGAGATAGGAGTGCATCACTGCCGCCTGCCGCAACCGACGGCGCGACTCCTCGCGGGTCACCAGGGTCTCCTCGATCCAGGTCGGGGGCTCGAAGCCGCAGGTGCCGGCATAGCTGTTCAGGATCACCGGCGTGAGAGGTCCAGGGACGGCGGCCGAGGCGGCCACCGCGCGGGCGAGCGGGATCGGGGCCAGATCGGCGCACAGGAAGTCGAGCTCGGGCTGACGGAACGAGAAGCGGCTCCCGCGCACCATGTCGGTGGCGTTGATCACGAGCTCGACCCGCGGACCGCGCTCCAGGTCTGCGAAGGTCCGGCCGTCGAAGATCTTCTGGTCGTAGTACTCGGCCGCGAGATCGCTGCGCGAGAAGAGCGGCGAGAGCAAGCGGACCCAGTTGATCGGATTGAGCAGCGAGAGCAGGAGGTCGCGCTGGACGTTCCGGCGTAGGAAACGCTGCTCGAAATCGCGGAAGATGCCGTCCCCATGGAGCCCGTAGTAGGCCGCCGTGAAGCTTCCGCCCGAGACGCCGGAAACGAAGTCCATCTCGTCGAGCAGGCGTCGCGGCTGCCCGCCGATCGACACCTGTGTGTCGCGCAGCTCCTCGAGGACGCCGTAGGCGAAGGCGGCTGCACGGGTGCCACCGCCCGAGAACGCCACGACGAGCAGGAGATCGTCACTCCGATCCGTCTCCGACACGGAGCCCGGTCGGGAGGGCTCCCATCGCGCAAGAGGCGGATTCACCGGGAAACGAGCTCACGCGCATGCCGCGAGCAGGAGCGCGACGGTGAACGACGTCGGGCGCCAGCGGGTTCGAGCGGGTCGCGCGCGGGCCGTCAAGGGCGGGCCAGCATCACGATGCCCAGAAGTGCCGCCACTGCCAGGAACGACACGACGGCCGCCGGCCACTGTCGCAAGAGTGCGTCGGCCCGCTCCAGGGCCTCGCCCCAGCCCCAGACCGCTCGCGCGGCACGCTCGGCCGCCGCCACCACATCCCCTTCCGGTATGCGTGGCAGATCATGCCCGAAGCGCCGCAGCGCGACGGCGAGGACGGTACCGATCGCGACCGGCCAGAGCGCCTTCCAGAGCGCCGGCGGGGCGAGCACGTCGTGCAGGTTGCCGTGCGCGACCGTCAGGAACAGCGCCCAGGGCACCGCGACGGCCGCGAAGGCCGTCGCGAGCCAAGGCGCGAAGAGCCCGGCTGGCACGTCGTGCCCTGCGTCGTTCGATGCAGTCGTCTCGAGGGTGTGCAGGAAGTGCAGCATCAGGAGCGTGCTCCCGGCGGCCGACAGCGTCGCGAGGAGCCCCACCGCGCCGTCGCCGAGCGGCGCCTTCACGGCCCACTTCGCGAGCGCGCCGCCGGTGAGCGGCAGCCCGCCCAGGCCGAGCGCGAGCACCGCCGCCGGGACCAGCACGGGCCACGGGCGGTGCGCGTTGGTCCTGGTCACGACAGCCAGCGCCAGGAAAAGCCCTCCCTTCACGAGGACGTGGTGCGCCGCGTAGAAGCTCGCTGCCGACGCGGTACCGGCATCACCCGCTGCCAGCCCCATGCCGAAGACGGCAGAGAGTAGCCCCATCTGGCTCACGCTGGAATACGCCAGCACCGTCTTCGGATTCCTCTGCGTGATGCCGACCGCAACGCCATAGAAGGCCGAGAGCAGTCCCAACGCCGCGAGCGCCCCGCCCCAATCGGGTTGCACGGAGCCGAGCGGCAGGAAGCGGATCAGCCCGATCACGCCGGCCTTGACGGCTGCGCCGCTCATCACGGCCGAGGCCGGAAACGGCGCGGCCGAATACGCGAGGGGCATCCAGACGTGCAGAGGCACGAGGCCGATCTTGAGGCCGAATCCCGCGATCAGGAGCGCCAGCGTCGCGTCACACCACGGCGATGCGGGAAGCGCCCCGACGGCGTCCCGGATCAGCAGGCTGTCGCCCGGGGTGGCAGCCGCGAGCAACACGAAGCCCATCAACAGCGCGGCCTCGCCCAGCAGCGCGAGGCCCACGTAGATGCCCCCCGCGCGCCCTGCTCGCGACGTGCCGTCGTGCGCGACGAGCCCATAGGCCGAGAGGCTGACCAGGGCGAAGAACAGATAGAAGCTCGCCAGATCGGCGGCCAGGAAGACGCCGAGGTTGCCGGTGAGCGTCAGCAGCCACCACACCGCGAAGCGCGCACGATGCGACTTGCCGCGCAGATCGACTGCGGCATGAGCGCCCGCCGCGATCCAGAGCAGCGCTGCGGCGCCGAGGAGCATCGAGCCCGGCAGATCGAGGGAGAGCGTCACGCGGAGCAGCGCCGGGGGCAGCGAGAGCGGCGGGCCGCCAACCGCCAGCAACGCGGCGCCCAGCGCCGGCAAGGGCGCGAGCGCCAGCAGGGCCGGCATGCGCTCCCGGAGCCGCGGCGACACACAGGCCAGCAGCAGGACGAGCGGCAGGAGCAGCGTGGCAGCCAGCAGCGCTCGTGCCTCCATCATCGCACGACGAGCCCCGCCACCTGCGGGCGGCCGATCTCCAGCAGCTTTGCGGGCTGCAGCGAAACGAAGCCGAGCGACACCGCGCACAGGGCCAGCGCCACCGCCTCCCGCCGCCGCGACACGTGGGTGCGTAGAACGAGAGGTCCGTTCGCGTCGCCCCACATCCGGCCGAGCACACGGAAGACGTAGCCGCCCGCGAGGAGGCCTCCCCCGAGCATCACGATCGCCCACCACCATTGGCCCGCCTCGACGGCGGCCGTGAGCAGCAGCCACTTCGCGACGAATCCGCCGCTCGGCGGCACCCCCATCAACGAAAGCCCGCCGAGCGCGAAGGCAAACACGCTGATCGGGAGCGCGCGACCGATGCCACCGAGCCCAGCGATCCGATCGTGGCCGACCGCCTCCGCGATGAGCCCGGCCGCCAGGAACATCGCGGCCTTGGCGAAGGCGTGGGAGACGAGCTGCATCCAGCCGCCGGTCCAGGCCGCGCCGTTCCAGGCATGGGCCGCATCGCTGCCGATCGCGAGTGGGAAGAGAAAGAACAGGTAGCCGATCTGCGCGACCGTCGAGTACGCGATCAGGAGCTTCAGCCGCGCCTGCCGCAGCGCGACCACGCTGCCGAATACGATGGCGGCCGCGCCCAGCGTTCCCAGGAGCTGCGCCGCTCCCTGCTGCAGCAGCCCGGGCATCACGTCGAACGTAACTGCTCGCCGTAGCCCGTCTGGTCTCTGACGCCGATTCCGCGGATCCTTGGTCGACGGAAAACGACGGAGGGGACGCGATGGATCGACTCGAGGTGCAGGCGCGCGAGGCGGTACGGGGCCTCGGACGCCGGGGACGGACGCAGCGGATTCCGACGGCGGTGCGGTAGCGGGTGGTCGCCTACGCGCGCGTGGCCCGAGCGCGCGGCGTGAGCTGGCGGCGGATCGCGAGGTCCGTCGGGCTCTCGACCTCGGGCGTGCAGCGCTTCGCGCAGGCGAAGCTCCCGCGGTCGCAGGCCTCGTTCGTGCCGGTCGTTGTGCAGGCTCCGAGGAACGAGAGCTCGCTGGCGAGTGCGGGACTCAGCCTGCTCACGTCGAGCGGCCACCGCGTCGAGCGGCTCTCGCTCGAGCAGGCGCTCGTGCTGCTGCGGGCGCTCGGGTGATCGGGAGCACGCGGGCGCTGCGGGTCTTCGCCTACGCGGCGCCGGCGGATCTGCGCAAGGGCTTCGACGGCCTGGCAGCGCTGGTCGTCTCGGCGCTCGGCCGCGATCCGCTCTCGGGCGAGTGCTTTCTCTTCACGAGCCGCCTGCGCACGCGGGCGAATCTGCTCCACTACGATGGAACGGGGTTCTGTCTCTACCACAAGTGGCTCGAGGCGGGGCGCTTCGCGAGCCTGTGGGAGCGCGCGACGGGAGAGAGCGTGGAGCTCACGATCTCGAGCCCGCCGGCTATCTCGCCGAGGCCACGCACCGCGCGATCGCCAACCCGGGCACCGTCACCTTGCCCCGCGATCTCGCCACCGCCTGATCCCGTCCCCATCGCACCGCATAGCCTGCACGAGACGGCCTCTCACGCCCAGACGGGGTAGGGCGTGATCAACGACAATTACTTCTGCCGGTGGCAGGAATAGTTGACGTCGATCAGGGCGAGCAGATACTCTTCAGCGAACGTTGGTACAGGCCTGACGCGGGCGGCTTGAAGTTCATCGTGCTCTCCGCCGTCCTCTATGCGCCGGGCACGCTGCTCTACAGCTGGTCGCGAAGTGAGCAGAACCAGACGGTATTCAAGACCTCGGCCTGTGTTATCTTCATCCTCGTGGGCACAGGCGCCATGGCGGGCCTTTATGGGCTTGCGACCGGCTCCATCACCATCTAGACGCGGACATCGGAGGCCATCATGGCGAACGCCACGGAGACCAAGTTCGGCGTGCACTCGGAGGTCGGGACGCTGCGCAAGAACATGGGAGATTCAGGGTGCGTTCTGGCTCAACGTCCAGGTATGGACGTTAGGGCAATTTCCCTCGGGGGCCCGTGGGCGGGGAACCGTCCCGGGCGCCTTCGCCGTCGAGTCGTCGTCGCGATGCTGGGCCTCGCCGCCACGCTGATCAGTCCGCACTTGGCGCAAGCACAGGAGACGAACCGGGACACGACCGATGACGGTCGAGAGTTCCTCTTCGATCTGCTGTACGGGATGCCCGGTCGCCAGGAAGCGGTCAGCGGACCGAGCCTGCTGGCCACGGATCCCGGCGTCGAGCAGCAGGCGCCCACTCCGGTCTTCTACCTCCGGCTCCTCGCGCCGTTGAACTACACCTCGAACGCAGAGTCTCGGAACTCGGGCGGCACCCAGACCGTCGAGGGCAGCCCTGAAGTCCGGCTGGGCTTCGCGAGCCAGATCGCCGAGCTACCTCTCCGCTTCTCGGCGAGCGTCGCTCTCGAGTTCGACCGCTACACCGCTTCGAATTCGGCCGAGTTCGACAAGATCCGTCCGCGAGCCCAACTCCAGTACGTGGATTCGAGCGACGATCAGGCTTTCTCGCCCTTCATCGGTTTCAGCCCGCGATTGGACTTCACGCCGACATTCGATGACCACTTCGCGACCCGCTACGACCTCAACGTCGGTGTCAACAAGGCCTTCAACTTCGACGGTGATTTCAAGCGGGTACCGGCGTCGGGCAACAGCTCCGCCGCCAGCAAATGGGGGTTTGGCTGCACGTTCATCGGCCAGCGACGCTTCCGGGACCCGGCCCCCGAATCCTACGCGCTCTTGCTCATTCCGTCGGCCTCATACCGCATCTCGGAGGATTGGAGCGCTGCGCTCGCCATCGAGTTCACGCAGCGCTGGTTCGAGCAGATCGCAGGCACCTCCCAAGACAACTTCACGTTGGAACCCGTCGCCGCGCTGGAGTACGCCATTCCGGAGCGTTGGCTGGGTGGCCCGGAATTAACGCGCTGGTTGGGCCGCCCGGCGGTCGACTTCTTCGGTGGCGTCGAACGCAACTGGTCCAATGTCGCGAGCGCCGAGTTCACTCGGGTCTTCTCCGGGGTCGCCATCAAGATGGCCTGGCGCTTCTAGCGTCCGTCAAGCAGCGGCAGCCGGTCGGGCCGCTCGAGGTCCACGGCGTCCCTGCCGAACTCGGCGCGCGTGGCTCGACTGTACCGCACTCGATTAGACGCGTGCGCTCAGATTCCCCATGGCAACCCGAGCAGATGCCAGGCGACCAGCAGCGGCAGTCAAACCACCGTGATGATCAGCACCTAGGGAAGCATCAATGCGATCACGGTGCCCACCCCGGCATCTTTCACCTACTTTTGACAGAACACCACGATCATCGCGAAGTGGGCGTTCAGCGGCGTGATCGAGTTCATGGGCGAATCGCCGACGCGATACGCGGCCAGCACAGCGTCGGGAGCGACGTTCAACTTCATCAGCAACGGAACGAAGATTGGCGCGAAGATCGCCCACTTCGGAACGGCTCCGGTGATGATCAGATCGAGCAGCAGGACAACGATCACGAAGCCGATCAGCAGCCACACCGGAGCATAGGAGATTCAGGGCGCGTTCTGGCTCAACGTCCGGGTATGGACGTTAGGGCAAGTTCCCTCGGGGGCCCGTGGGTGGGACCATTGCTTTCCGAAGCATGATCTTCTCGGTCATCCCCTGGTCCAGCATCCTCGGCGGCACGACCGGGCCGGCCGACGACTACATCACCCAGGAAGTCGCCGCGGCCGCGCCCTATTGGTTCGAACTGAACTGGTGGTTCCCGCAACTGGCGATGCTATTCCTGATCGCATCGGTGCTAGTCGGCCTGGTGGCAAAGATGAACGAGAAGGAGATCGTGCGGCTCATCGCCGCCGGTTGCGCGGACATGATGGGTCCCGCCCTGGTCATGCTGCTGGCCGGCGACGTCTCGGTGATCATGACCAACACCAGGACCCTCGATACCATCCTCAACGCGATGGATCAACTCATCACCAGCGCCTCGGCGAGGCCTTTGCAGTCGCGGCGGTGCTGGTGAACATCCCGATCGCGTTCGTCATACCGTCAAGCTCCGGCCACGCCGCACTGGCGATGCCGCTGTTGTCGCCGCTGGCCGACTTTGCCGGCGTCAGCCGCCCCACCACGATCACCGCGTGGATCATGGGCCACGGCTGGCCCTGCTGGCCTCCCCGACCAGTATCGTCGTCGTGGGTGGCCTGGCCATCGCCAAGGTCGGCTACGACAAGTACCTGCGCTTCGTGTGGCCGCTACTGGTCGGGCTGTTCGTTGGGGCCGGCGCTGTCCTCGCCATCGCCGGCACCCTGGGGTAACCGTTGATCAGCGTCGCGAACGCCTGCGCTGGCCTGCGCATGACCTGCATCGACCGGGCGGACGGGCGCGGCGCATGAGGCCCGCTAGGCCTTTGAGTGAAGTTTACGGCTCGGGCGGACTGATGGCGGACGGACGTCCCCCGCGCGGCAGCCAAGCGCGGCGTCCCAGGATCGTCATTGTTTCCTAGAGGTGCGTGGGGATCAGAACTTGTGTGAGATGGTGAATGCGATCACGTTGAGAAAGTTCGACCCATAGTCGCCCTGGAGGGTGCCGGCAAGCGGCCCGCGGGTGGTGTTGATCTCCGCCTTGCCGAGGCTCACGTACTCGTAGGCGAGGCCGAGCCGGTAGTCGTCGGTGAGGTCGTAGAGCACGCCGACGCCGAAGCGCAGCTGCCGGCCGACCGGCAGCGCCGGACCGCGGTTCGACTTGCCGACCGCCGAGCTGTCGTAGGCGAAGCCCAGCTGCAGCTGCGTCGGTTTGCCGAGGCGGTAGTGCGCGCCGACGGCGCCGTGGAAGGTGTCGTCGAAGCCGGCGTCGACGGCGATGTTGCTCGTCGGCACCCCGGAGAGCGACACGCTGTAGCGGCCGAAATGGCTCCAGTCCTGCCAACCGAAGTTCGCCATCAAGGCGAGGTCGTCGGTGGCCTGCCAGAAGCCGCTCAGCATCACTTCCTGCGGGATGCTGGTGTCGAGGCCGAGGTTGCTGCCGAGCAACCCGGCGCCCGCGAGAGCGGCCTGCAGGCTGGGGCCGAGCTGGGAGAACGACGGCGTGTCCTTGAAGCTCTGGTCGACCTGCGACCGGTAGGTGATGCCCACGCGCGTCCGTTCGTCGATCTCGACGAGCGCGCCGAAGTTCCCGCCGAAGCCGAAGCTGCTGTCCTTGTACTTGAGCTGCCCGTCGGGGAGCCCATCGAGAACGTTGTTGATCGCCGTCTCGGACTTCAACTGCGCCCACTGCACCGAGAAGCCCACGCCCAGCGACAGCCACGGGAGGACGCGGTAGGCGATCACCGGGTTGAGGTTGAAGGTCAGGATCGAGGCCTCGGTGGTGTAGTAGCGGCCGACCCAGTCGCCGTCGTAGTCGAGGCTGCCTCCGATGTAGGAGTTGAGGCTGGCGCCGATCTTGAGCTCGGGCAGGATCGAATAGACGCCGTAGAGGCCGCCGGAGGGCACGAAGCCTCCCGCGTTGCCGCCGTCGCTGCCGGGTGTCGTGGTCTGCGACCCGGGGTCGAACTTGCTGGTGACGATGATGGGCTGCAAGCCGAAGAGCACCTGCGAGCCGTCGAGCCGCGTCATGCCGGCCGGATTGCCCCACGCCGTCGACGCGTCCTCGGCGAGCGCCGCGCGCCCGGCGCTCGCCGTGCCGAGGTCGGGCGATCCGACTTCGTAGATACCCAGGCCTCCGGCGCTGGCCTGCGTTCCAGCGAGCGCCGATCCCAGCGCCGCGGCGATGACAATCGTCCACCCGTTCAAGCGTGCCGCGGCGCGTTTCATGAGTTTGGGGTGGGTAGCACCCCTCCGGTGCCCAGGCAGGCTTCAGTCGCCCGCAAAATCCGCGGGCACCAGCTCTGGCATCTCGAACGGTTTCAGGCCTTTCGCCGGCGCTTTCGGCGCCGTACCCGGCAGGATCTCGAAGTTTGGCGTGAACGAGACCAACAGGCCCCGGAGCTGGTCGAAGGGCTTGCGGTCGCCGTCGAACTTCGCCTTGCCGGCCTTGATCAGGTCGTCGAAGGAGCTGGCACCCATCATCACCATATTGAGGTCGCTGCGGTTAAGGGTGATGGTCAGATCAGGATTCTTTGCCTGCTGGCCCTTGATGTTGGTCAGCGTGGCGTTGCTCAGTTCCACCAGATACTTCTCACCGTTGTCGGGAGTAACCAGGTTGATGGTGAAGTTGATGCCATCGGCCCGCTTCGGATCCATGCTGATACCCAGGAAATCCAGCCACATTTCGGTCGACATGGAGCGCACCACATCGGGACTCGTGGCACGCGGTCCCGCAGCGCCAGGGAGGCCGTTGCGGAGTTCGAAGGAACCCTGCAGGAAGCTGTTGCGAATGCTGGTGCTCTCGGACTGGTAGCCGAGCTGCTCGTACGCGTTCGCCAGCAAGCGGCGTGCGGGCATATTCTGCGGCTCTGCGAGCATCAGCTTGTTGAGGATTTCCGAGGCCTCGAGATACTTGCCTTGGTCGATCAGCTCCTTGCCCTTGGCCATGATCTTCGCCGAACCGCCCATCATCTCGACGTACAGCGGCGCCGAATCCTGCGGCGACAGCGGGATCAGGTTGACCGGGTTACCGTCGTAAAAGCCGAGGAAACGGTTGATGACGGCCCGAGCATTATTCCGCGCATCGCCGTGGTAACTGCGTGCGGCCCACTGCTGCTGCAGGCTCTTCGGCACCTCGTAAACATTCTGGATCTCGTTGATGGTCACGCCTTGGTTGGCGTAGTGCAGCGCCTGGTTGTTGAGGTTGGCGTAGGCGTCGCGCTGCGTGCGCAGCACCTCCTGGATACGGGCGTTGCCCCAGCGCGGCCAGCTGTGCGAGGCGAACATCACCTCGGCGTCCTGACCGAATTTCCACAGCGCAGCGTTGATTTCCTTCGACCAGTTGAGGGCGTTGCGCACCGGCGCGCCGCGCAGCGTATAGATGTTGTGGATGGTGCCGGTCACGTTCTCCGCCGCCCAGAAAGCCTTGAACTGCGGGAAGTAGGTGTTCATCTCGACCGGCGCCTCGGTGTCCGGCGTGTTCTGGAACACCATCTTGACGCCGTCGAGCGTCACTTCCTCGAAGTCCTTGCTGATGATGAGATTTGGCGGAATCAGACCCATGCTGCCATGCGCGATGTTCTTGCCGATGGCCTGGTCCACATGGCCGTGCGGGTCCCGCGGCAACAGGACGGCGTACTGCCACTGCGTGCGCCGCGACATGGCGTTGCCGGCGAACACATTTTCCTCGATCGCGGCCTGCATGAAGCCCTCGGGGGCGATTACCTTGACCTTGCCGCTCACGACATCGGCCTCCTCCACCACGCCGCGCACACCCATGAAGTGGTCGCCATGAGAGTGCGAGTAGACGACGCCGACAACGGGGCGCTTGCCGAGCTTGTCGTTGATGAGCTCGAGCGCCGCGCGGGCGGTTTCTTTGGTCGTGAGCGGATCGAACACGATCCAACCGGTGTCGCCCTTGATGAAGCTGATGTTGGCCAGGTCGAACCCGCGCACCTGGTAGATCTTGGCCGGCACCACTTCGTACAGGCCATAGGCCATGTTCAGCACGGCCTGGCGCTGTAGCGAAGGGTGGATGCTCGGGAAGTCCTTGTCTTGCAGCAGCCACTGGTAGCTGCCCATGTCCCAGGCGACCTGGCCGGCATCGGCCATGATCTGCTTGTAGGGCGGCTCGGCGATGAAGCCCTTCTTGGCCTCTTCGAAGTCACGCTTGTCCGCGAACGGCAGCGTGGCCACGACGCCCTTGCGCAGTTCGAGCGTGAAGGTCGACGGCAGATTGCCGTTCGGGTCGAAGTGCTTGATCTGCGCTGCCGGGTTGCCCACCGCGGCGCCCTCAGCCTGCGCCGAGGTACCGATGCCAGTGGCCAATACGATCACCAAACCCTGCACTGCGACCTTCGAAAATCTCATCGTCTCCTCCTAGTGTTGCTGCGTGCAGATCACCGAGCGGGCGCCTGAGCGCCGCCATCAGAACCGGAAGCTGAGAGCTACACCCAGAAACGGCGCAAGTTCAAAGTCCTCTTTCCGAATGAGATTGCCGGCAGGGTCGTCGACCGGCAGTTCTCCCCCCGCGACCATGCCTGCGTACAAATTGACAACGTCAAGCTGGACCCTCCCGCAAGGAACAGGAGAAGTCGTGAAGAAAGTGAGGTTCACGGAATCGCAGATCGTGGCGGTCTCGAGGGAAGG
>Ga0315273_10010298_pt1 | contig 11913 bp, 9 predicted proteins | sample YL17G02_0_MG_FD_205753 | JGI IMG/M metagenome (GOLD analysis project Ga0315273, IMG submission 205753) | Sediment microbial communities from Yellowstone Lake, YNP, Wyoming, USA - YL17G02_0 | ecosystem: Environmental > Aquatic > Freshwater > Lake > Sediment | place: USA: Wyoming | collected... | reverse complement strand
AGCACCCGATGGCAGGAGCCGCGCAGCACCTTACCATCAATCGCAATCACCTGGCCGCCCGTCACCTCGTGCACGGCCTGGACCCATTCCAGAAAGCATTTCTGGAACGGCTCGGGCTTCAGCCGCGCAAATACCCGCCCAAAGGTATCGTGCGAGGGTATCCCATTCGGCAGCGCCAGGAACGTTTGCAGCCAGGGCAGCTTGGCATTGCCAAACAACTCCACCTCGACCCAGTCGTCGGCACCGCAGATGACGGCACAGATGGCAATCACGATGATGTCCAGAAGCTCATGCAGTCTCGTCCGGTCAATCCGGGGATCTTCCAGGCTCGCAAAATGCTCGGTAAGCACAGCGCTCGGGTTATCGCTCATGGCTATCCTCCTGTCACCCGAAGGATAGCGCTTCAGGACCGCCATGTCCAACTCAACAACTTGTACCGTATTTATTTGATGCGTTCGCCCTGGGTCTCGCGGAGAATTCGCTTTACGAAACGCGCCGGCTGTGTTACACTATTGTCGTACGGAGGTGTTGCATGGCGCTGGCGACTGCGAAGGACCTGTCCATCATCTTCCTGGCCCTGGAAAGCATCGTCGTGCTTGTTTTCCTGGCCATTCTGATCGTCCAGGTGACGCGCCTTGTGCGCCTGCTGCGCGAAGAAGTCGTGCCGATCCTTGGCGCCACCCAGGAGACTGTGGGCGCGGTTAGGGGCACGGCGTCATTCATGGGCGACCGCGTCGTCCAACCGGTGGTGCAGATGGCCAGCTACACCGCAGGCGCAGGCCAGGTCATCAGAACCCTGTTTGGCGGGCAACGCCGCAACGGGCAGACGGCAAACACGCAGGAAGGAGATACGAACCATGAATAACAATGGCGGTGCATTCGTTGTGGGTGTCTTCGTGGGCCTCATGGCAGGCGCTGCGGCGGCACTATTGCTGGCACCCTCCTCGGGCGAGGAGCTTCGCCAGCAGTTGGGCGACAAGGCGATCGAGCTGAAGGGCTCCGCCCAGCAGAAGGTCGAAGACGCAAAGGGTCAGATTGGTCAGGTGAGTGAACAGGGCCGAGCGATGCTGGAGGAAAACCTCAAGAAGGCCCAACAGGCCGTCCAAGATGCTCAAGCGATGCTCAGCAAGACCGCGCCGGAGGCGGATTCCGGCCAGTCCATCCAGCTTCCTGCCTGAGAATTCAGCCTCTGGCCTGTACAGAGCCGCGGGGAAGGTGCGCAGCACGGCGCATACCTTCCCCGCATTTACGTTCAGATCAGGCGTCGGGCCGGAGCCTCGGCAGACGCTATCAGACCTCTGGCCATGTTGCAGGATGCAACCACTGCGTCAAACGGTGGAGGGGTCCATCATGAGGTCCCGCAACGCCTCCGGCAATTGTGCCACCAAGTCGCCCGCCACCACTCCGGCGCGGATGTCTGACCGGGCAATTCGGACCCCGGCGTGACCATGCAAATAACCGCCGCAAATGGCCGCGTCGAATGGCGCCAGTCCTTGCGCCAGCATCGCTCCGATTGTCCCCGCCAGCACGTCACCTGATCCGGCTGTTGCCAGCGTCGACACCGCAAACGGCAGCACTGCCACCCTGCCATCCGGCGCCCCGATGGCCGTGTGTGGTCCTTTCAGCAGCACGACATGGCCCCACGCTGCGGCCCAGTACCGTGCCGTCGTGATCCTTGTCGCATTCACTTCGTTAGTTGTCGTTCCCGTCAGGCGCGCCATCTCGCCGGGGTGAGGCGTCAGAATGCTCCCGGGAGGCAGGCGGCCCGGCCAGTCCTCCAACGTGGCCATGATATTGAGCGCATCCGCATCGACCACCGTGCGTGACCGCCAGCGGGCCTGTTCCAGCCCTCCGATCCCGAATAGCGTCTCGACGAACTCTTTGGCCCCATCTGATGTCGTGAGACCGGGACCCACAACCAATGCATCGTATCCTTCGAGGTTCACTGCGAGGCGTTTTGCCCCGGCCGCCGAGTGGGTCCCGTCCGCCTCGGGCAAGACCAGCCACGTCACCTGCGGGAGCGCGCCGGCTAGCGGTGCATGGCAGGACAGCGGTATTGCCAGGGTAACGAGCCCGGCTCCGGCCCGTGTCGCTGCCGCCGCTGCGAGGTAAGCCGCTCCCGTGTAGCTCACCGACCCACCTACAATCATCGCCTTACCGAACGTTCCTTTGTGCGCATCGTCGGGCCTCGGGGGGAGGCGGCGCCGGACACCGCCGGGTTGGACGAGTTCCGTCTGAAGCTCCTCCGTGAGTCGGGCGGGCACGCCGATATCGACAACCCCCAGCAAGCCGCAAGCGCCCGCTCCGGGATATTGCACTTGCCCCCATTTCGGGTAGGCGAACGTGACCGTGACCTCGGCACGCAGGGCCTCTGGGTCGAGGGCGCCGCTATCGCAGTTCAGACCGCTCGGACAGTCTACCGCCAACACCGGCGGTTGTGGCCAGGAAGGTCGCCAGGGCTGGTCATCGTCATCCTCGTCCTCCCAATCGACGAGCTCGTCTCCTGGCTCCTCCAGGCCTTCCGGCATTTCGTTGTCCATGGCATCCGCGTCATCCGCGTCGTCCATTTCGTAGAAGTCGTCCGGTTCATCGTCGCCCCAGGGCTCGGGTTTCGACTCGCGATCGCGCCGGGCACCCAAGGCATAAGCTTCCAGCAGGGGGAAACTGGGCAGGCCCCATGACTCATCGGGATCTGGCCCTATCGCCGCAGCGCGCCGCTTCTGGATTTCCTCCCGGGCAGTGCTGAGCATTGTAGCAAGCGACCCTTCGATTGGCCGCGTCGATCCCGTCCCTAGAAGGGAATCGATCACGAGGTCAGTGGTCCGAAGCTCCTCCCTGAGTTTCGTGCCGTCCGGGTCGTTGTCGGCCCACAGGATTGTCAGCCCGCGGCGGACACGCTTCAGCCGTCGGAATGGCTCATCCCCCTTGGTGTTCCGTTTCCAGACGTAGACGGTGATCAGGTAGCCTTCGATTGCCAGATATCGGGCTGCCACGAGCCCGTCCCCGCCGTTGTTCCCAGGGCCCACCAGGATCAGGATCGCCGATTCGGGCCGCAGTGCCATTAGCTCGCTCGCCGCACGTGCGACTGCCCTGCCAGCCATGTCCATCATGGCCGCGTACGACTGCCCTCCGGCGTCCGTGTCCCGCTCGATCCGACGCATCTCCTCCACGCTGACGATCTTCATCATGTCCCCCTTGGCCTTCCGTGCGTCGCGCATCGCCCGCCTGTCCGCGGGCCATGCCCCCGGCGACCGATCTTGGGCCCGGATCAGCCTATTAACTCGTCAGGGACGGCAGCCGGGCTTTGCGGGGCGCGGACGGCCATCCGCCACGCCACCACTCCCATCGCAGCGGCAACCGGGACCAGCAGCGCCAGGTACGCCAGTCGCAAGACCAGCGATGGTGAGCTGCCGATGGGGTCGAGGGGGTGGCGGAGCACCCCGGTTCGCGCCGCCATCAGGAACACCGCCAGGCCCAACAGAGCGTCCGCTCCGGCCGTGAAGAGCGAGTTTTCGAGCAGACGGCTCACCAGGATTACCACCAATCCTGCAGCAAGGATCTGAAGCGTCATCGTCACCCGCGGCTCCCCCCAGGCGATCCAGGGTCCCCACGTCAGCCGAGTTGCAGGCATGCTTACCAGGAAGTGCGCCGCCCAAAAAAGCCAACCGCTCGTCGCCAAGGCGGTGCTCCACCGCAAGGCGCCCGGCACGCGCCTGACGAGGTAAATCACCCCTGCCACACCGCTGGCCACGAAGCCGGCCATCCCTGCTCGGCTCAGAGCCCCGTGGAAATAGACGAGCTTGATCACTTGCCCCAGAGTCTTCTCCGCTGGCAACAGCGCCAGGATCAGCGCTGCCCCAAGCGCGCAAAGCCCCAACAGTATCCAGAACCACCGCCTGATCGTCGAGTCCACGCCCCACCTCACCCAATAGCTGCAGGCATGATACCCGAAAGGAGCCGCGGTGACAAGAGGTGGTCTCAGTTCCCCTGCGCCGCCGGTATCAACTTCCGGCCGGGGGGCGCCGCCCTTGTGTTATCATTCCAACAGCCCATTCGAACAATCTCTTGCTCAAGATTGCTTCCCCTTTCCCAGGCTTCATGGTATCATCGATCCAACCCATCGAAAGGATCGGCCGCGCATGGCTTGGGGCATAGTCGTCTTGCTATGGTTGCTCGCCCTGGCGGGCGCCTGGCTCGCTTTCAGGCGCGGCCGGTTGCGCAGTCCCTGGCACCTCGATATCGCCATGGTGGGCCTGCTCGCTGTAGCCACACTCGGCTTTTTCTGGCGGGTCGTGACCGGACAGAACTGGATGCCCGCCGACGGCGGCGATCTCGCCTCCTTTCTCTACCCTGCCTATCGCTTTGCCGCTGCATCCATCCGAGACGGCGCTTGGCCACTTTGGAACTCGCACCTCTACGCCGGCGCGCCGCATGTGGCTGATATCCAGGCCGGATTCCTGTACCCGCCCAACCTGGTGCTTTTCCTGCTTGCGCCTGAGTTCCCCTACCGGGCAATGCAGGCGCTCAGCATGGGCCATGTCTGGTTCGCCGGCGCCGGCATGTATCTCCTGCTGGCGCGCGGCCTCAGGCTGCGCCGGGTCCCAGCCCTCGCCGGCGCGCTTGCCTTCATGTTCTCGGATGCCTTCATCGTCCACTTCGGCAACCTGAACTTCAATGCAGTCGCGAGCTGGCTCCCCTGGGTGTTCTGGGCCTATGTCTCGAGCCTGGACGCCGTTGCCGAAGGTGCGCCGGCCGAACCCGGCCAGGCTTCGAGCCTCGCGGGCCGGCGGTACGAGCGGGTGGCCAGGCTCTGGCGGGCAGCCCTTCCGGGGATTCTTCTGGGCATTGCCACCCTGGCCGGCCACATCCAATCGACTCTTTTCATTCTATTGGCGCTCGCCGTCTACTCGGTGCTGTACGTCTTCCTTCGCAGGCGCGACCTCTCAGCCGATCGCCGCTCGCTGGCTGCGCTCGTTCACTGGGCTGTCACAGCGATAGTGGCCTCTCTACTGGCCGCGCCTGTGCTGCTGCCCGCCCTTCAATTGAGCGGGTTCACCGCCCGCGCGGCTTGGAACTACACCGAAGCGGCTGGCTACTCGCTCTCCCCCGCCCAATGGATCGGTTGGCTCATCCCTGGTTTCTTCGGTCGGGGCCCTCAGTTCCACTGGGGCGCCTGGCCGAGGGTCGAGGTCGGCTACCTGGGCATCTTGCCTCTGATCTTGGCCGGCCTGGCCCTCGCCCTGCGCCCGGACCGCCGGACCTGGGCCTGGCTCGGGCTCGCTGGGGCGAGCTTCGTGCTCGCCCTAGGCATCTACGCCATCCCTCACGGTTGGCTTACCCTGCTCCCAGGCTTTGGCCAGTTACGGGCGCCCGCTCGTCTTGTGCTCGTGACCGACTTCGCCCTCGCCGCGCTAGCCGCAATCGGATTAGATGCGGTGCTCGGCCCCCTCGACATACGCCGCCGGCAGGCGTTTGACAGGGTCTGGCGCCTGGTGGCCTGGACCACCGCAGCCGTCCTGATGGTAGTTGTTCCATTGGCCTACCTGTCGCTTCTCCTCTCCCAGGGCCGCGATGAGGCAATTGTCTTGCGGATCTCAATCACTTTGATCGCAGTCGTGGCATTCGCCGGGCTTCTCGTGGCAAGCTTACTCTGGCTCTCCGCCCGGAGGGGGCACTGGGCCGGCCCCGTTGTGTTGGGCTGGTTGGCGGTCGGGCTGATCATGTTGGACCTCGCCAGCACCGGCGCCTATCAAGATCTCGGCGATCGAGACCCCAGCCAGGGTTTCAGCCAGCCTGCTATCGCCGGCTTTCTGGCCGCGCAGCCGGGCCGTTTCCGCATCGACACGCGCACAGGGATGGACTTGGACTGGCAGCCCGACACCTCACTGCTCTACGGATTCGACGACGTCGGCGGCCTCATCAACCCTCTCATCCTATCCGATGTGACCCGCTATTGGGAAGGGCTTGGGTCCAGGTCGTCGCGCCTCTACGATCTATTGAACACCCGCTATGTGATCGCTCGCAAGGATGTTGAGCTTGACTGGAGCAAGTTCGCGCTGGCTTTCGACGGCGACGCCAGACTTAACGTCTACCTCAACCGCCAGGCCCTCCCGAGCGCCTTCGTCGTGGGCGAGGTGCAGCCTGCCGTAGATGCCGAAGCAGCCTGGGCGGCAATCCACGCCCCCGGCTTCGATCCGGCCCGGACTGCGGTGGTGCAGGGTGCATTACCCTTGAATGGTGGGCGCGGCCAGGTGACCGATGTGCAAAGCAGCCCCGGGCGCGTCGTCGTGCGGGCGACAGCCGATACGGGCGCCATGCTCGTGGTCAGCCAGGTTTGGTATCCGGGCTGGCAGGCCTGGGTCGATGGCGCGCCGGTCGGGGCGCCCCTTCGTACCGACTTTCTCTTCCAGGGGGTTTTGCTTCCCGGCGGATCTCATCAGGTCGAGCTGCGCTTCCTCCCGCCACTCTGGGGGCTCGGATGGCTGCTGGCGGGCCTGACGCTCCTCGCGTTCCTGGTCCTAGGGGGTGTCGCGTTGGTGCACCGCATTGCAGCATGGCGCGCGGCCTGAATTCACGACCCGCCCTGCGGCTGGTGGCCATCTGGCTCCCGACCTGGAGACACCATGGAGATAGATGCTCCGATTCACGCCAATGAGAACAACCTTCCCCGTGTCCTCGGTGCGGGACTGCCTGTGCTGCTGGTTTTCTGGCGCCGTAAGTGCGCTCCCTGCGACCAGCTGGCGCCCGCCCTGGACCGTCTTACGCGCGGCTACGCCGGCCGCGCCGTGGTCGTGAAGATGGACGTCGAGGCGGAACCTGGTTTGCTGCCGCGATTCGATGTGCGCCCTATCCCCACGATCCTTACGGATCCCACCTTTGACCGGGCGATTCTCGAGAGCACGACCCCGGTGCTAGTGGATTTCTGGGCCGTCTGTGCCAAATGGTTCCCTCTTCAAGCGGCCCAGGTGGCCGCGGCATTGGAGCGGGATGCCCATACGATCGGGGACTGGGTGGAAGATTTCCGCCCAAAAGGTCCAACGGGGCTGGCTTTTAAGCAGACCGGTGGCCCCCCCGTCCTCGACCCCGCCCAACCCACAGGGAGCCTTCGGCTCCAAACGGAGTTGAGGGCGGCGGTGGAGGCTGCGCCGGAAGCCTCGGGCCTGGGTTTGGCGAATTGGAACTGGAAGGTGGTACGCCAGTTCATCCGGGAGCGGTTTGGCCGGCCCTTGAGCCGCGGCAGTTGTTGGAACTACCTGCACCGCCTGGGTTTTGTGGTAAAGCGGCCCAAGAAGCGGCTGGTGAAGGCCAACCCCGCGAAACGCACAGCCTTCGTAGCCGAGTATGCGGCGCTGCGGGCCGAGGCGCTGCAGACGGGTGCCAAGATCTTCTTTGTGGACGAAGCCCACTTCCGGGCCGACGTCGAACTGCGGGCCAAGTGGGTGTTGCGGGGCCAGCCCGCACTGGTAGACTCGACCAGTCCCAAGCTGGGCGAGAAATCGACCTACTACTCGGCCGGCGGTCTGGAGAGTGGTGAGGTGGCGGCAATGGCGTTGACCGGCCACTCGACGGCAGAGACCTCGGTGGCCTTTCTCGGACAGTTGCGTGCCCAGCACCAGGAGCCGTTGATCCTGATCTGGGACAATGGGCCAGCACATTATGGGCCGCAGATGCGGGCGCATCTCGCCACGCCGCAGCTCAAGCTGCGCCTGGTGGCGTTGCCGGGCTACAGCCCGGACTTCAACGCCGACGAGGCCATTTTGGGAATGGGTGCGAGCTGAAGTGACGGCGAACACCTGCTTTGGCACGGCCGCTAAAACGCGCGAGAAGGTGGACGCCTTCCTTGCCGGGCTGGCCGAGCGCACAGCCGAAGTCAAACAGCGCTGTCGCCGCGACCTGCAAGCCCAAGCCGATGCGCTCGTGGAGGCAGCCAGTCAGTTGTTCGCCGAAGCACAGCATGTAGATCTCACCTTGGATTCAGTTTGGGTCCAAAACATCCAGCCCAGTTTGGCGGCTTGGGGCATGGCACCTTCATTCGATTCCCGATGTGCTTGGCACGTGTGGCTTGACCGGCTTGCCGGCAATGGCATAGAGAATCGCGTGCAATACGACGCGCCCAAACCACGACTCATACCCGAACCAGGTTAGAAAACGGCTATTGAAACCAGCCAGCGCGATGTAATTTCGCAGTGTTCGCTCAAGACGAAAGGTATGCGTCCGCGCGTCGCGGGGCGACACGTTGTATTGAATATCCTCTAGCCGGGAAGGCATATCCCCCAATTCCACCGCCCGCCGAAGGTGCCGCACGCGCTGCCACGAAAAACCCATCAGCTCAGCAACATATCGATCGAACGCGCCGGCATCCGAGGCAGCAATGATCAGGTCCATGCGGACAGGGTCGCCATCCATCGGCCCGTTGCGGTCTAGGAAGTATGTGCCGTCAGCCAGAACCGCTGGCTTCAACGCTCTGTTGATCGCCACAATCGCGTTGTCAAAAATATAGTGCCTTCGCAAGCGCATCAGATCAGGCACGCAGCCCCACTGGTTCTTGTAGCTCAGGGTCAGGCCCGTCATGCAGTGAATCTTAGGGACAGGCATGGAAATAAACAAGTCAGTCTCGTACAACAAACGGGTTGGCAATGGAAGATGATATTCGTCGTGTCCGGAGCGAAAAGCGATCATCTCCCGTGGTTCATCGTTCAAGTTAACGATCTCGATTCCGAACTCGTCCCGCAATTGGTACAGCCCATGCCCTGCGAACGCCTCGCTCGCTCGCCACGCACCGTACCCGCCATCCGTCTCGACGATTGCCACATGGGACGTGTGTTCCCGCAGGATGCGGACGGTTTCTCGAGTCACCTGCGGCGACGTCGTCACTCCGGGCTTGTAGTAAGGATAGGTGAAATTGGGCTTGAGGGCAACGCGGGTTGAACTGATAACTCCCGTCAACAAACCTGTTTGCTCTAAAGCCATTTGGATTGCGTTTCGCAAATCGCCTGTGACTCTAGCCAGAGCGACTCGTCTATCTATCATCTGCTGTCCCTGCGATTATGATCTACGTACAGCACTTGTTCTCACTCCTTCTATCGCATTTCGGAAGAGCATGCGGTTGGCTTGGGCAACACTCGGGTCACTAACAACTTGGCGCGCGTACTCGAGCGCACCCTGTTTCCATTCAAGCAACTCCGCTTCTGTCATTTGGACTACGCTGCGCAAGACGGATGCATATCGTTCAGGCTGTGTCAACGGAATATGCCAGCCGGCCTTCCTTTCCTCTAGATCCTGCCAGGGGGTCTGGTCGCTAATAAGGACCGGACATCCCGCCAACAGAGATTCAATAATCGCGTGGCCGTAGTTTTCTCCTCTTGTGGGCATCAGGAATAAATCGTACTGCGCAAGACTGCGAATCACTTGATCCGGCTCCAAGACTCCCCGATAGCTGACCTGGATATTGGCCGGTAGTCGACTGATAATATCCTGGCAACCTCTCCAATATGCCAGGTCTTCTACCGGACCGAAAATATCGAACTTGATTTCACCCCTTGCACTTCCTAAAAGATTAAGCGCATAGTCGAGGTTCTTCTTGCGGGAGATTCGTGACAGAAATACAACTCGCGCCCGACTTGGAATCTTGGCCGACTTCTGTGACAAACCGATCTGACCGGATAGGTCTACTACGAAGTTAGGTGCAATGGAAATACGGGGAGGGCTCCCCGAGCCAATAACAGCCAAGATATCATTAAGCTCGTGTTCCGAGGTAGCTTGCCACGTAATTGACTTGTACAACCCTGCCTGACGGGACAGCCAAAGATAGGGTGCCTTTTTGTAAGACCGTATTTGTAAAGCCCCTCGCGAGAATTCTCCACGAGGTGCCAAAATGAGAGGTTTGTCCGGAATTAAGCCCAGTCTGCGCAACAGCAGAGTCAATGGCGTTGTGGTGGCAAAGCAACTGTTTAGATAAAGCACATCATAATCAGTAACTCTGAGCATTGATCGCAAATGAGAAACGCTAAGATGGCGCGGAGAGAGATACATAACATCGGCTTTTCCCACACGTTGCCACTGATCAACCCGAATGTTAGGGTACGGCTCCTGGTCATGCAATCCTCGGTCCAGCGTGACAACGCGAAACTCAAACTCGTCTCCGAGCGATTCGACCAGATTGGCAAGACTGCGCGGCGTACCGCCGGCTTGATACGCGGGCAGGTAATACCGCGTTACCACCAGGATACGATACATCCTAATTCATCCCTCAAATCGGACGGCATGACGCGCAAGCCAATCCGTAAGCACAAGAATGCTCCATGGACGACTCCAACGCAACCTGCCTTGCTGAAATTGTTCCCAGATTGATTCCAGTCCAGAGACACGAAATAGGTCGGATTTCTCGTTCGATTGAACTATTCCGAAATGGATTTGCTCCGCAAGACTCTCTCGGAGCCATATTTCAAATGGTAGGTCAAACCCCCGCTTGGGTCGCTGCACGCACTCATCCGGCAGGGCACTCCCCAGGGCACGCGTGAGCAAGGGCTTGGGCAAACTCGGATCTACTTTGCATTTGCCCGGCAAGGTAAAGATATACTCGACCAATTTGTGATCAATCAGGGGAACACGCACTTCGAGCGCATGAGACATGCTCATTTGATCGGCATCCCGCAAGAGCATGCTGAGCATATAGGTCTGCATTTCCAGGGCAGATGATCGGTTTATCGAGTCGTACTCACCGGTCTCGGCCTCTAATTGGGAGAAGCGATCTGGTGCCCAATTCTGAGATGCGGCAATTAGGTCTGGCTTGAGCAAATGGCTCACCTGAACAGGGCTGAAAAGCTGGCGAGTCAAAAAGTATGGATGCCAAGAGCTCTCCAGGGTGTCTGCAGTTCGAAGCATGGCTTCATTGTTGGGCAAATAGCGTAGACCCCTCGCCACCGCCGGGTGCAACACCCTTGGAATCCTACGAATTCGCCGCCCCCATCGTTCGGCAAGGAGTGACTTGTGATATCCACTATAGCCGCCGAAGAGTTCATCTCCTCCCAACCCGGAGAGTGCCACGGTCAACCCGGCCTCGCGGGTCACCTTAGAAACAAAGTAGGTGTTCAGCCCATCCACACTTGGCTGGTCAAACGAAGCAAGTGCGCGCGGCAACTCGCGTCGCACATCCTCACCGACCAAGAGCAGTTCAGTATGATCTGTGCCGGCACGACGTGCGGCAATCTGTGCATATTCTCGTTCGTCGTATTCCTTTCGATCGAAGACCACGCTAAATGTCTTAACCGCGCTTGTAGAAGCGCGCGCCATCAGCGCAGCGATAGCCGTACTGTCAATCCCGCCGCTGAGGAACGCACCGATTGGAACATCAGAAACCAATTGCATACGCACTGCATCGGATACCAAATCGGCGATCCTCTCAAACACATCGGCGGGAGGCTCGCTTAGCACGCAAGCAGGCTCTGGCAAGTGCCAGTAGCGCTCAACCTCGACGTGCCCCTCCTGCCATGTCATCCAATGCCCTGGCAAGAGGGATTGCACCTGATCTACCAACGTCAGCGGGTCTTGGAGCGCGCCGTACGCCAGAAACGCGCGCAAGCCGCGCGAATCCAACCGGCGAGCAACCGCGCCGGATGCCAAAAGTGCGCGCACCTCGGATGCAAATAAGAGTTGCTTCCTATCGCGCCAATAGTATAGAGGCTTGACGCCGAGCTGATCACGGGTCAATAATAGCCTCGCCGCGCGAGCATCCCACAATCCAAACGCAAAGATACCACGTAGTCGCTCAACGCAGTCGGTTCCCCATGTCGCATAGGCTTTGAGGACAACCTCCGTATCAGATTGCGTGTGAAACCGGCAGCCCTTGGTTTCCAGAATACGCCGCAATTCTTGAAAGTTGTAAATCTCCCCGTTGAAGGTGATCCAGTTGCT
>Ga0315273_10010296_pt1 | contig 11915 bp, 16 predicted proteins | sample YL17G02_0_MG_FD_205753 | JGI IMG/M metagenome (GOLD analysis project Ga0315273, IMG submission 205753) | Sediment microbial communities from Yellowstone Lake, YNP, Wyoming, USA - YL17G02_0 | ecosystem: Environmental > Aquatic > Freshwater > Lake > Sediment | place: USA: Wyoming | collected... | reverse complement strand
TATAATGCCTGTGCAGGTAGAGGAACGCTATTGCCCTGATAAGGAGCTTGAAGAATCTCAAACCACTCATGCTGTACAAGATGCTTTGTCTGTCCTAACAAAAGAACAGAAGGAGATCATTAGCTTGGCATATGGTTTTGATGGCGACAAGCCCATGTCCATTAATAAGATATGTAAAAAGTTAAACATATCTAGATTGAGCTGTATCAAAACGATCAACAGCGCTCTTTCTTCCATGAAAGAGAACATCAAAATCTAACCGTCCGCTGTATCATAATATAGGGACTTTAACTTAATTCTTCTAAAGGATGGATTATGACGGGATACACTTATTCTCAGGTTTACGAAGCGTCAATTGAATATTTTGCTGGTGATGAATTTGCCGCCAAAGTTTTCGTTGATAAATATGCTTTGCAAAACTTGAACGGAGCTTATTTAGAACTCACTCCAGCGGACATGCATCGTCGCTTGGCTAAGGAGTTCGCGCGCATTGAACAAAACTACCCTAACCCTCTCGATGAGGAGGTAATTTTTTCATTGCTTGATCACTATAAATATATTGTACCACAAGGCAGTCCTATGTCTGCTATTGGCAATCCTTATCAGATGCAGAGCCTATCGAACTGTTTCGTGATTCAAGGCGTGCATTCAGATAAGTTTGATTCCTATGGTGGTATCATGCTCGCTGATCAAGAGCTAGCTCAAATCATGAAGCGTAGAGGCGGCGTTGGTTTGGATATCTCTGGCATTCGCCCCAAAGATGTAATGACTAACAATGCAGCCAAGACCACAGACGGCCTTGGCGTTTTTATGGAGCGTTTCTCTAATACCTGTCGCGAGGTAGCACAGAATGGCAGACGTGGCGCAGAAATGATCACTATCTCCATTAATCATCCTGAAATTGAAACTTTCATCAATATCAAACGAAATCTAACTAAGGTAACTGGAGCTAATATTTCCATTCGCCTTAATGATGATTTCATGCAAGCAGTTAAAGACGATCAAGGATACACACTACGTTGGCCAGTAGAAGCTTCACCAGAAAAAGCAAAAGTAACAAAGACAATCAGGGCCAAAGATATATGGAATCAAATTATAGACTCCGCTTGGTCATCCGCCGAGCCGGGTCTTTTGTTTTGGGATACAGTTAAGAAGCATACTCCATCTGATATCTACCATGAGTTTGGACATAACTCCATCTCCACTAATCCGTGTGGTGAAATTGTTCTCCCCGCATATGATGCTTGTCGTCTGCTCGTCCTTAATTTGTCCTCATACGTCACGAGCCCGTTTACCAAAGATTCCGCATTCGATTTTAAGAAATTCCACCAGCACACACTGGTAGCTCAGCGCCTTATGGACGATATCATTGACTTAGAGATTGAGTGCATTGATAGAATAATTGCCAAAATCAAAGCCGACCCCGAGCCCGAAGAAGTCAAGGCAGTAGAGCTGGCACTATGGCACAAGATCCGTAACATGAACATCTCTGGTCGCAGGACTGGCCTAGGTATTACTGCTCTGGGCGATACCCTAGCTATGCTTGGCATTAAGTATGGAAGCCCTGACTCAATTGAAATGACTCGCAAGATTTACCGTGCTTTGGCGGTAGGCTCTCATACTTCCTCTTGCATTATGGCCAAGGAAAGAGGGGCCTTCCCAATCTTCAATTATGAGATGGAAAAGAGTCACGCTTACTTGCGGAACATCTTCCGGGATTGCTCTCCAGATACTAGAAAACTATGGAAGACTACTGGTCGCAGAAACATTGCTAATACTACTACTGCACCAGCAGGATCGGTGTCTTCACAGACTCAAACCACTTCAGGCATCGAGCCTGTATATATGCTTTCCTACGTTCGTCGTAAGAAGCATAACCCATCTGACAAGAATGCTCGTGTGGATTTTGTAGATGCAATGGGTGACCAGTGGCAGGAGTTTACTGTCTACCATCATGGCGTCAAGCTATGGATGCAGGCTACTGGCGAATCTGATGTCACCAAATCACCATACTATGGTGCCACATCTAACGATATTGACTGGGTAGCATCTGTAGATATGCAGGCTGCCGCTCAAGATTCAATTGATCACAGTATTAGTAAAACTTGCAATCTACCAGAAGACATCTCTAAAGATATTGTATCTCAAGTATACATGAGAGCTTGGGAGAAGGGCTGCAAAGGATTCACCGTCTATCGTGATAAATGCCGTGATGGTGTATTGATCAGTTCTTCCAATTCTGCTAGCAAGAAGACCCAGAATGGTAGGCCATTGGAGATTGAAACGCACATGGCCCCCAAGCGCCGTCTTGAGCTTCCATGCGATATCAAGAAGGCAAAGATTCAGGGCGAGCAATGGACTATTTTCGTTGGGCTACTCAACGGTAAGCCATATGAAGTATTTGGTGGTTTGTCTAAGTATGTAGACATTCCTAACAAATACAAAATGGGTAAGATTGCTAAGAATGGCAAAGTAGAAGATATCACAACTTACAACTTAATTATTGGTGAAGGCGAAGACCAGATGATGATCAAAGACATTGCTAACGTTTTTGAGAACGCTAACTTCGGAGCTTTCACGCGTACTATTTCCTTAGCTCTACGTCATGGTACTCCGGTACAATATGTAGTGGAGCAACTTCAAAAAGATAAGCACTCTGACGTAACCTCTTTTTCTAAAGTAGCATCTAGAGTTCTCAAGAACTACATTGCTGATGGCACAAAATCAACAGCAGAGAAGAAATGTCCGAAATGTCAGATGGAAAACAACTTTGCATATCAAGAGAAATGCCTGACTTGTATGGGTTGCGGATGGAGTAAATGTTAATATCAATTAACTAGCATTGGATAAAGATGAAAGGTACGATTCTTCTCAATTATAATGAGAATACACATCAAGTGGAAGATGAAGAAAAATCTCGATTCCTACGAGGAATTCTAGAGCAATGCTTCCAAAACACTGATGTAGCCACCCAAATTCAAACAATTTGGAGTGCGGACGGCCCTTTACCAGCATCTCAAAAAGTAAAATTGAGAGGTATCCTCGCTACTTATGGCATACAGGTTATAGATGATCTTGATGGCCACATGCAGATATACTTAGAAAATGAGTTAATAGCTGAGTGGCATAAGTGTACCTATAAACTTAGAAGAGACCTACGTGCTGTAGATCCGCGAAAGCGCGTCTATCTTGAAATGGAAGTCAGTTGTTGGTCAGTTTTTGACGACAAAGAGGAACAAGAGACAGAATGAGAAAAAATTACGTACTTGATACTAGTACCTTGATCACCGATCCCGTAGCATACAAATCTTTCCCACACAGTGATGTGATAATTCCAATTGCCGTTCTTAATGAACTTGATAAGCTAAAGAAGGGCTCAAGTGAAGCCGGCAGAAATGCTAGAGTTGCGATTAGATTGTTAGATGAAATTAGCAATAGAGGCGATATCAGTATGGGTATTCTACTAGATGATGATATTATGCTTAGTGTAGATGCCACCTATATTGATTGTTCCCAACCACCTTATCTAGGATTAGGTGATCCGACTTATGGTGATACACAGATTCTTGCTTGTTTGCAATTGCGATGGCACGCTCACCCAGAGCGCGATGTGTCGTTGGTCAGCAATGATATCAATCTTCGTGTCAAAGCTAAGGCCCGTTCTATTGACTCTGAATCACATGACGGTGATAGATATTCACTTAGCGATCTCTATCCAGGCGCGCAGGTTATTAGTAACGAAGATGCTGGTATAGAGTTGCAGCAGAACAGCAAAATGGATCCGCGATGCTTCAATGTCAAGCTCAACCCTAACGAATGTGTATTGTTCCAGGCTGACAACGGCGATGGTATCTGCATGGGTCGTAAGGTGGCACCAGACTGTGTCAAACTGATTCGCAAGCAGTATCCTTGGAACATTTCCGGTCGTAATAAAGAGCAGAACTTCGCCATTGATCTGATTATGGATAAGAGCGTTGACTTGGTTACTTTAATTGGCAGAGCTGGTACTGGTAAGAGCTTAATCGTATTGGCGACCGCCCTAGAGCTAGTTCTTGGTAGAAGAGAATACGATAAATTCATTATCTACCGCCCAATTCAGCCAGTTGGTAATGACATTGGATATTTGCCTGGAACTATGGAAGAGAAGTTGGCACCATGGTTCAGCGCTATTATGGACAATTTCGAAATGCTCTTCACAACTAAGGCTGGTGGAGATTGGAGACGTGAGTTAGAAATGTACCAGAAAAAGGGCAAAATTGAGATGGAAGCTATTACCTATATTCGTGGCCGTAGTATTCCAAATGCCATTATTCTAGTGGATGAGTGCCAAAACCTAAGCAAAGAGGATGTTAAAACTATCCTAACTCGTGCAGGAGAAGGCACCAAAATCATCTTGACTGGTGATATAGAGCAGATTGATAATTCGTTACTAGATGCTACCAGTAACGGATTAACTCATGTTATCGAGAAGTTCAAAGACTCTGAGTTGGCCGGTCATGTTACCTTCACTCAGGGTGAGCGTAGCAAGTTGGCCTCTAAAGCCGCCGAAATTTTGTAAGGAGTTTTCATGTCTAAAAAGAAGAATTCACAACCGGGAGCACCTGAAGTGGTATTGACTCCAGATGAAACTGAAGCACCAACCACCAATGTAAATGGTGTTCCACTTGGCTCTGTTGTTCCAATGCTAGTCCCAGGAGCGCCAGCCAGATTATCTGACATTGATAGAATGGCTCTTGAGCTAGCTCGTCAACAGAGACTAACCGCTTTGGCTGATGCCAGAGCCGCTATTGCTCAGAACGAAAAAGCCGAGCTATCCTATAAATATGTGGTCCTCCAACTATATATGAAGTACGGTCTAACCGATGCTGATGCTATTAGTGAGCAGGGTGACATCATCAAGAATGGTGCACTACCACAAAATCAACCAAGACAGCAATAATGGAATTTGAAGAACTTATTGGCCTAATCAAGATTAGAGAATACGTTGTCAATTCTACCGCTCTTCCTACCATTGATAGAAAAACGGTGAATGAGTTGAATGGTATTCTTCTATTATTGGACAAAAAGATTATCGGTCTCTTGACAAGTGTAGACTTCAAGGATTACATTGGCTATCAAGATGTGCAAGCTGCCAAAGAAGCAGCCGCACGTATTACGAACATCTATTCGGGAATTGATAATAAGAACAGTGCCCTTCATAAACACATCAAGGGCCAGAAGTAATAGGTAAAAATATGAGAATGAACGCTCCAAAAGAGCTGTTCAGTGAAAACAGCTTGGTTCGTCTAAAAGACAAGGACTGGTTGGAGAAACAAAGGGTCGCCGGCAGAATTGCTGCCGAGACCCTTTTGCTTTTGGAGGGGTATGTTAAAGACAGAACCTTCCACTCTATGATTGCTCTCAATGAAATGGCGGAACATTACATCACTAAAAATGGTGGATTTCCAACCTTCAAGGGCTACAAGGGATTCCCAGCCGGTGTCTGTATCTCCGTCAATAAGGAAATGGTCCATGGTATCCCCAAGGACATGGTTCTAGAGGATGGTGATATTGTCAGCTTCGATTTAGGTGTGACTTACCAAGGCGCTATCGCTGATACAGCAATCACTTGTATCTTCGGAACACCACATTCTGAAAGGCACGCCACGCTCGTCAAAGCAACTGAAGAGTCCTTGATGAAAGGCATTGAGGCCATTCAAGTGGGAAAACGCTTAGGCGTCATTGGCCAAGCTATTTCTAAGCATGCGAAAACCTACGGGTTTGGTGTTATCAATAATTATGGCGGGCACGGATTAGATTGGGATATCCCGCATGCCCCACCCTTCGTGGAAAACAAATCAGATGAAGAGCGTGGAATCCGAATTCAACCAGGATTAGTCATTGCTATAGAGCCGATGCTCGTGCTCGGGTCAACCGCTACTACTACATTGAATGATGGTTGGACTGTAGTTACACCTGACTTGAGTGCGCACTTTGAGCATTCAATTTATGTACATGAGGATCATGTAGAGATCATTACTGATAGGAGCAAACTGTAATGTTTATTGTAGCTGTGCTAATGCCTTGGGATGATATGCCCAATGGTAAAGTAAGTTATCAAGAGACTTTTTCAGACGCCCTAAAAGCTGCCGAAAGAATTGTACAGGAATCGGGCGGAGCCCGCAGTATAGAAATTTTTGAAGCAGATAGCTTACATGCTAAAAACAAAAGGCTAATTGCTGTTCTAAGGACAATTCGATGAATGAAGAAATTATCGAAGGTAACATTCGCATAATTGCTGATGGTCTTGGAAGAGATATACCAGAAAACGAGATTATCGAAGCATATGTTACTGCTGGATTTGAAATGGCAGATGTTACACTTCTACTGGCGGCAGCTAAGCTGCTGCTGGGCGATCGTAAAAATGCTCAGCCTATTAGAGGAACATTCAGGAGAGTAACATGAAAATCACATTCGATGACAAAAGCTATATTGAGTGTATCAAGTCGGCTAATCCAGGCAAGATAGTCATTACCATCTCTGCCAAGGACCACACTGACCCACTCAAGAAAATTACAAACGCAGTTGAAATAACTACTGAAGAATTCAAGAAACTCATTTCAGATGTAATATGACCTTAGAATTTCATTCACCCAAACTAGAAGAGTATCTCAAGCAATACGATCTTGAAAAATGTATCAGCTTTATGAGAGCAATCTTTAGTTTCAGTTACACCAAGACTCGTGGTGATGACGGAGTCTATATTTGGTTTGGTGATAGAGATTGGGACATTAATTCTAAGTGCCCTATGGCTCATGTTGGGTATTGCTCATTCATCTTCATCGATTACACAGAAGATCGGGTAATCGACAAATACAATCGATATTACAAGTTAAAGGCATTCATATGAAAGTATACTTTGTTGGCGCTCACAGCACCGGTAAAACTACCTGCGCCAGATACGTTTCTGAAAAGTACAAACTACCTATGATTACAGAAGTGGCTAGAGCTGTCCTGTCAGAAAAAGAACTGCATCTAGATACTCTTAGATACGATATGAATCTGGTAGATGACTACCAAAATGCAATTTTTTATAGGCAGCTAGAGGAAGAGGCTAAAAATCCCAAATTTGTTTCGGATAGAAGTTTTGACTGTTTAGCTTATGCTGCCCAACATACTCGCATCTTTGCGACCCTAATGAAGTCCAAAGAGCTGGCCGACTATATTGACAATTTACGAGCACCAGACTCATTTATATTTTTCGTTCGTCCGTCCAAGGTCACCCTGAAGGCTGACGGAGTGCGAGAGTCTATAAATTGGGACGGCGTGGTTGCAATTGATGCCATGGTCAAACTAATGCTGGAGATGTGGGAGCTGAGATATTTTCAAATCAATATAGATAATATGCAAGAGAGAATTAGATTAATCGACTCGATTCTATCTCTTTAAAATAAGCCTTCCACAGCAAAAGTACTTACGTTATAGGTTGGTCCAGCGGGAGCGTTTGCTATTGATATACTAGTATCCGTCCAGAAATGTCGTATTCCAACATTATCAAACATTGATAAAGCATAGTGTACAATAATGGGCGGGCAAGTAGTAGGGGTTGTACTTTGCCTTATTAGTCCGTAACCATCCTGAATTCCTTTAGTCACAAATAGTGACATAGCAGGATTTCCAGATCCAGTCAGCCCACCCTCAAGAGGGACGGGATTTGTAGAAATTTCACCATCAAAATTTGCCATAGTTTACCTTAGAGTGACGGTATACTTCCATCCCATGGCATACAGTTCCCGTTGATATAGAAGAAATCACGAGAACCAACACCGGTTGTGCTGATTGTATCTCCGTTGGCACGGACGGTGCCGTTCCACCTCAAAATAGAACTAAAACCTTTGAAGCCGATCTGGCCTCCTGAAATAAATGTTCTACCATAGGGAATTGGTACAAGATCATCTTTCGCGGCAAAAGGATTAGTGCCAACTCCAGCTCCTACTATAGCAGGAAAGCCGGCATTGTTTCCACCTGTATAATTATAGATAAGCCCTGAGACGCCCTGCCAGGTCGTGTTTAGATAGGCGTGAGCTTGTGTGATAGTGTTGGTAAGGTCTGTCCCCCAGGCTTGCGAAGCTCCATTGGGACCAGTCATATAGACGACAACTGGATCTGTATCTGCTGCGGGAAATGTTCCTGGGGCCATAAAATCCATGTACAGCGTATAGTGCGATGTATTCGCATTGCCTGCTGGGAAGGCATCAAAATAGAAAGAGTAACCTACACTTGTGTCACCAGCAAAACAGTTACATCTTAGCACTCCATCTGTACCAGCACCGAAAAAATTCTGGAAAGTTGGAGAAGCGTCGGTACCAGCGCCAATGAGCGTAACTTCATCTGTTGCACTTGGCACTTGAGAAGCGCTTGGTGTGCCACCTACGAATCCAGCAGATTTGCTGTATTTAACACGCCAAACTGCATTGTTCGCGCCACGTTGAAAACAGAACGAACGACCACCGCCCGGATACTGAACGACGAACCATGCATTTGTATTACCAAGTCCATTAGCTCCGGCATTACCACCGGTAATCTGAACGCCTGTGGCAGAAAATGTGGTGCCATCTGAGTCTTTTGGTTTAGTCCAAGTTTGTGAAATAAGCAGCGCAAGCAGTTTATATATACATACTGCGTCGGTTGTCGGAATGCTGTTAGTGTCAAATAAGAATGCCATCGTTCATTTCCTTTATTAAGTTATATCATTTTACGCATAAGTTATTACAAGCCTAGCGCTGGTTAAAAATACGGCATCAGCCGAGCCACCGTTCATTCTAACTTGTAATTCATATTGAGTTGGGACATCATTTCGTAAATTACCGCTTGATGAGCCAACTGTCAATGTAGCTGTGAGTGGAGTATTTGCATTATTTGTGCTTATTAGTCCAGTTCCAGCAACTGTTATGTTATGAGTAACATCATACAGTCTAACTTCCACGCTGGTAGCTCCCGAAGTTTTATCTACATCTGCCGTAAATTTTACAGTTCTAATTGAGATACCAACAATGGGTGGCCATAGCGTCATGTCTAATGTTCTAGCTCCAGCCCTCGTAAAAGTATTTGAGTTTGTAGTAAAAACACCACAAGAAAAGAATACTTCAGTGGTGACGGGTGGAGGTGGTAGTGTAGTCGGACCAACCGCCGGGGACCAAGCCAAACCGTCCCAAACTAAAACTTGACCTATAAGAGGAGTATTTGTAGATACGGGCCTTCCCCTAATTCCAATAACTAAGGGGAATTCTAAAGTGCCTCCCAAATCTTTATCTAATTCAATTATTTGTAAATTACCAACAATATTCTCGATTGAGTCTAGTCTACCTCTAACAGTAGCATAAAGGCCACTAGGCCTAACACCTAATTCGTCTTCAATAGCAATGATAGCTTCCCTCAATTGTTCAACAGATCCACCTGTTACAGGCAGCCCGTCAAGAATTGGCTTGAGGGTAAAAACGGTGTCTATAGCTGCTGGATATTTTGTTACCATCTTGTAAGTCCTGCTATAATATCAAAATTTTAGCATGAGTAGAGTTTCTGATTATCTATATCCGAAGAACTCTTAAAGCCAAGAATATACTAAAATTTTGATATTCTTGTGAGCTTTTAGTTCAATGAGGATACATGAGCGGAATTTTAACTCCAGGATACCTAAGGTGGGATGGCACCAAATACGTTCTAGACCACGATGTAGAAATCGTTGGTCCAGCCGGTTCCCAAGGTCCAGCAGGCGTTGCAGGGCCAGCAGGACCAGCGGGGCCTAATGGAAATGCCAGTGGTGACTTACTAGGAACTTTTCCAGGCCCCATCTCTGTCGTTGGTTTGACGGGAATTTCTGGTGTAGTCAGTTATGGTTCGTCTGTTACGAACCCAACTATTACGCAAGTTGCTACGGCCGCTACAACTGGCCAGACAATGACGCTGAAAGCGCAAAATGCTGCTTTGTTTGGTGGTAATGCCGTTCTTCAAAGTGGAACTGGTACAACTGCCGGACTTATTCAGTTTTTGATTGGTAATAGCACGGCGGCTTTTTTTGATGCTAATCAGGCTTTTAGAATTGGGCCAAGCGCCGCAGCTACTGTAGCTGGTCCGAACGGAACTTCTCCATTGGCTGGTACTGATTATATTTTTGCAAATAGTGCTGCTGGTAGTATACTATCCGAATTTTTTACCGAATCTTCTTCGCAGAGGGCCGGTTATTTCGCTTACAACGCTGCGACCGGTGGAACAGGCGTTAGCGGAATCAGCATACAAGCCCCTGGCACAACTTATACCGTTGGTAATTATCAGGGACAGGGCGTCATTGAGCAGTCAGGACTTTCAACTTCCGCAATAGTTTTGAGTAAAGTATTGGGCGATGGCACATCTCGTGCCATTACTGGTCGTATTTTTCAGTCTGGTGCCTGGAGTATTGGAGATTTAAGCAGTTCATCTTCTTTTAATCAGGCCGGTTTATCTGGACCACTCTTTAATTTTGCTGCCGCTGGTGGCACACTAACTACTACTGGTGGACAGGGAGTAATATACAAAACATTTGCCGGTGGTCCAGATCAAGGAACTATAGTTATTCAGGGTCATACTGGAATTAATTTTGTTTCGTCCACTACCCTTGTAGCAAATACTACCACTACTAAGTTTATTACTAGCGTTGGTAGAAGAGTTAAACTCAGAACAACCACTACCACGCCTGATACGATGACTACGGCCGATGAAGTTCTTTCCATTGGCGCAATTGCAGCTCCGTTCACCGTTAATTTACCAGCCGCACCAACATCGGGCGATACTTATACTGTCAAAGATGCCTTGGGAAATGCGGGAGCTTTCAACATCACTATTTCCGGAAACGGCAGTAATATTGATGGTTCCGCTACTATTGTAATCAGCACGAACTACACTGAAGCAATGTTTGTATACAATGGTACTAGCTGGATTTCGTCTTTGACCAATAATATATCTCCTAATACTGGATATAGCTCAGTTGTCAATGTACCAAGCGGAGGTAGCGCTAACGTGGTTGGTTTTGATCAATTACTTTTGTGCGATCCAACCACCACCACATGTACTATCACGGCTCCAGCATCACCAATCCTTAATATGAGATTTACTGTTAAGGATGCTACTTTTACCGCTAACGGCACTCATTTCATTGCTGTTAGTGGAAATGGTAAAACATTAGAAGATCCAAATACACCTGGCAGCTATGTAACTCCAGTCAATTTACAAACCGCTGGACGTTCTGCAACGTGGGCTTTTGATTCAACCAGAAATAGATATACTCTAGTTTCTACTGCACTTTAATATAGGAATACAATGAACTCTGTAGACAAACTTTTCAAATTAGCTGACCGTTTTGCCCGCAAGATATCATTAGCTGAAGATAAATTACCAATGCCAGCTCAACCAGGAGACATCCAAGATGCTTTGGCTAATGCTAATTTATGGGGCGTGCCGGATAATTTATTTGCTCTAGCCGATCAAGCCGGCCTTGATGCAGATGTTAATGTAGCAACCTTTATTAACATAGATCAAAATCTAAATGTTACATTTAAAGTAACTACTTCACCAGCAAAGCCGGCTCAAGCAGCTAAATTCACTACTCTCCTACAACAAACATATAGTGAATCTTTCAAAACCGCTATACAAAGCCATTTCCAGAAGTATAAGATAATTCCACGTCCTCAAACAGCAGCGTGGCATAAATTCGGACCAAAGAAATAAAGATAAGTCTTCGATATAATATGAGGGCATGAAAGATTTTGATGTCGGTATTATAGGGGCTGGTGTGGCGGGTGCTTTTGCTACTTTGAAACTAGCAAAAGATCACAAGAACGTTAAAGCTATTCTTTTTGATTTGGGTAGACCTCCTATGAAGCGCAGACGACAACTGGAAGGTT
>Ga0315273_10010295_pt1 | contig 11916 bp, 12 predicted proteins | sample YL17G02_0_MG_FD_205753 | JGI IMG/M metagenome (GOLD analysis project Ga0315273, IMG submission 205753) | Sediment microbial communities from Yellowstone Lake, YNP, Wyoming, USA - YL17G02_0 | ecosystem: Environmental > Aquatic > Freshwater > Lake > Sediment | place: USA: Wyoming | collected... | reverse complement strand
GCCGATCAGGCGCACCGGCAGCAACCCGAAGGAGATCACCGCGAGGATCAGCAGGATCGTGCCCACCGTGCCCGAGAAGATGTGGCCCGGCACGATCAGTTCGATCACGATCAGGATCAGCCCGAGCCAGAAGAAGATGAACGCGAGGTTCGGGTCGAGCAGCGTGTGGAGGAACCCGACGAAGCCGCCCATCGACTGTTCCTCGAGCACCCAGCCGCTGGTGTCGAGCGTGGTCGAGGTGCCGTCGGCGAGCGTCACGCGCATGCCGTTCAGGTCGGCGAGCAACTGGGTCTCCGAGGGCGCGATCACGTCGATCATGCCCGCGCCGAGCGCCTCCTCGGCGGTGATGCTCGACGCGTCGCGCACGAACGACTCGGCGACGTCGGGGTCGCGTCCGTAGGTCTCGGCGATGCTGCGGATCGAGGCGGCGGCGTCGTTCACGGCCTTCTCCGAGCCGATGGCACCGCTGATGCCGACCGGGGTGGCGGCGCCCACGTTCGTGCCCGGCGCCATCGCCGCCACGGGACACGAGAGCAGCACGAACGCCCCCGCGGAGGCGGCGCGCGCGCCCTGGGGCGCGACGTAGCAGATCACCGGGACGTGGGAGGCCAGGATGGCCTGCGTGATCTCGCGCATCGACGAGAGCAGGCCGCCGGGCGTGTCGATCTCGATCAACACCGCGGGCGCGGCCGGGTCCTCGGCCGCCCGCGCGATCGCCCCCTGCAGGTAGTCGGATACGAAGGGGTCGACCACGCCGTCGAGCTGGAGCCACGGGACCGTCGCCCGGGGGGACGACTCGGCGCCCGCCGGCAGGGTGAGTGAGAGGCCGCCCGCCACCACCAGGCATGCCGCGACCGCGAGCCGCGCCGCGCCCGTGAGTCGCCCGCCGTTCCGCATCGACATGACCTCTGTTCGCTGGATGTGGTGTTCTGGTTCGAACCGAGGGTACGCCCGGGGCGAACCCCGTGCAGGTCCCGGCGCCGGGGCCGATAATCGTCGGGTCAGCCCGCCGGCAAGCCGCGGACCGCGCGGCGCCCGTATATCGAGAGGAAGCCGAGTGTCCACTCGGAGCGAAGGACCACTCCTCCCACGAGAGGAACAACAGCTCATGGAAGGCCTGCTCGCCGGCAGCGACGACGCGATCCGGGCGCTCTACGGGCGCTACGGTCGCCCCGTGTACTCGCTCGGCCTTCGCCTGCTCGGTACGCGCGAGGCCGCGGAGGAGCTGACCCAGGACGTCTTCGTCACCGCGTGGCGCAAGGCCGCGCGGTTCGACCCGGCCCGGGGGCGCCTCTCGACCTGGCTGATGACGATCGCGCACAACCTGGCCGTCGACCGGCTCCGTCGCGAGACCGGTGTGACGCGCCCGACGCTCGTGCTCGTCGACGAGGTGCCCGACGCACCTGGGGTGGACGAGGAGACCCTGCTGATCGAGCGCGACGCCGCGATGCGCGCGCTCGCCTCGCTGAACGACGCCGAGCGCCGCCTGATCGTGCGGGCCTACTTCCGCGGGCTCACCGCGCGCGAGATCTCCGAGGCCGACGGTATCCCGCTCGGGACGATCAAGACGCGGCTGCGCACCGCGATGATCAAGGTCCGCAAGGCGAACGAAGGCAAGGAGCTCGTGTGAACTGCACCGGCGTCCGCGACCAGCTCACCGAGCACGCGATCGGGATCCTGTCGCTGCGCGATGCGTCGTCCGTCGACCGCCACCTCCAGTGGTGCGCGGCGTGCCGCAAGGAGGCGGGCGACCTGCAGCGCGCATCGGCGACGCTGGCGTTCTCGGCGGCCGCCGCGGAACCGCCCGCGGAGCTCCAGGATCGCGTCGTCGCGGACGTGCGTGCCGCCGCGGGCGTGCGCGTCGCGCACCAGGCTCCGCCTCGCCGGACCCGATGGGCGGCGGCCGCCGTGGCCGCCGCGTTCGTCGCCGTCTCGGGCCTAGGGTGGGGCGCCGTGATGGCGGGGCGCGCGGCCCGGTTCGAGGACCGGGCGGACGTCGCGACGATGCAGCAGCGCACGGCGCTCGAGGAGTTCCAGCGCCTCGTGCGGGTCATCGAGTTCTCCGATCCCAAGGATCAGGTGTTCATCGGGCAGCTCGTGCCGGCGCAGGGGTCGGGCGGCGGCGGCGCCGCGATGACCCTCGTCTCGCCCTCGATCATCGACCTCGCGATCGTCATGGTGAACGGCGTGCCGCCCGACCGCTGGGCCACCCTCCCGTTCACGGTGCACCTGACGGCGCCCGACGGCGAGCGGCTGAAGGTCGGGCGGATCGAGTCGCTCGACAGCGGCGGCGCCGACACGATCTCCAGGGAATTCAACCGCGACCTCACCGGGTTCGACCGGGTCGTGGTCGTAGACGCCAAGGGGCGCGTCGTGATGGCGGGCCCGCTCGCAACGAAGGCCGACGTCGCCTCGCCCGCGCCGTAGCGCCCCCGAGCCGCGCCGGCCACGGGCCGCCGCGTATCCTCGGCCCATGCGATTCGGGTTCAGCCTCCCGCACTACGGGTTCTCCCTGCCCGGCGGTGCGCCGATCACCTTCGAGGCGATGGCGGCGTGGGCGCGGCGTGCCGAGGACGCAGGGTTCGATTCGGTCTCGGTCTCGGACCACTTCTTCTACTCGTTCGGCCGGTACGGGGCCGACCCCGCACCGATCGACGCGCTCGAGCCCCTGACGGCGCTGGCGGGGCTCGCGACCGTGACCGAGCGCGTGCGGCTGCAGACGCTCGTCCTCTGCGCCCCGTTCCGTCACCCCGCGGTGCTCGCGAAGATGGCGGCGACGATCGACCTGCTCTCGGGCGGCCGGCTCGACCTGGGGCTCGGCGCCGGGTGGCTCGAGGACGAGTTCGCGGCCTTCGGCTACCCGTTCGGCTCGGTGGGGGAGCGCTTCGCCGTCCTCGAGGAGACGCTCGAGGTGCTCGCCGCGATGTTCGCCTCGAACGGCGACCCGGTCACCTTCGACGGACCCTCGGTGTCGCTCCGCGAGGCGCGCCTGCTGCCGGCGCCCGTCCAGCGGCCGGTTCCCCTCTGGGTGGGGGGCAAGGGGGGCCCCCGGCTCCTGCGGCTGGCCGCACGGCACGCCGCCGGCTGGAACATGGTCTGGCGCGTGGCGCCGTCGTGGTACGCGGAGCGCACCGCCGCGATCGAGGCCGCGTGCGCCGACGCCGGCCGCGACCCCGCGACCTTCCGACGCACGATCGGGCTCTACGCGCTCGTCGGCGAGAACGAGGAGGACGCCCGCGCTGCGTTCGAACGCGGGCGGGTCGCGATGCCGGGCGGTGCGATGGCGGGCGAGACCTACGGGTCGTGGTGCGCCGACACGCTCTCGGGCACGCCCGAGCGGGTGCGCGAGCGGATCGCGGCGTTCGAGGCGCTGGGCGTCGAGGAGATCGTGATCGCCCCATGGGTGCTGCCGTTCGCGGTGCCCGAGCCCGAGCGGTTCGACGCGTTCGTGGAGGGCGTGCTCGCCCCGCTCCGCTCGACGCGCGGATGACGCCGCGAGAGGCGGCCCTGGCCGTGCTCGTCGAGGCCGACGGCCCGCTGCACTGGACGGTCGTGCAGGACCGGGCGCTCCGCGCCGGCTATCTGGATCCGTTCACGACGCCCGACGTGCGCGCCGCGATGCTCGACGCCCTGCGCGGGCTCGCCGCGGAGGGCGCGATCGCGCGCGTCGACAAGGGCGTGTACGCGTGGGGCGTCGGGGGTTAGCTCGCGGGGCTCTTGCGGGGACGCCCGCGCTTCTTGGGGGCGGCCGACTTCGCGGTGGACTTCTTGGCCGCTGACCTGGCGGCCGCGGACCTGGCGGCCGCAGGCTTGGCGCCGCTGGCGACCGTCGTGCCCTTGCGTCGCCCGGGGCGCGGCTTGCGCGCGCCGGCCACGAGCTCGTTGACGTGCGTGCTGCACAGGTCCTTCACGAAGTTGCCGCGGCTCGTCTTCATCGTGACGGTTTCGGCGGCGGGCTTGCCGCACGCGTCACATACCAGGATCGTCTTCTCGGCCATTCCAGGGTCCCCTTCGGTCGCGGTCTCTGGCAGGATACGGGAACACGCAGGGATCTGGATAGCCCCGAAGGTCAACGGCGATATTCGATCGCGGAGAATCGCTCGAGTTTCTCGAACCTGTGCTCCGCCTCGACCCAGCGCACCGTGCCGGAGCGCGAGCGCATCACCATCGAGTGGGTGGTGGCGCCGTCGGGCCAGTACTGCACGCCCCGCAGGAGGTTCCCGTCGGTGATCCCCGTGGCCGCGAAGAACACGTGGTCGCCCTTCACGAGGTCGTCGGTGGTGAGCACGGCATCGAGGTCGAACCCCTCGTCGATCAGGGTCTGACGCTCCGCATCGTCGCGGGGGTAGAGCTTTCCCTGGATCGCGCCGCCGACGCACTTGAGCGCCGCGGCGGCGATCACGCCCTCGGGCGTGCCGCCGATCCCGTAGAGCATGTCGACGCCCGATCGCGGCGTCGCGGCCGAGATCGCGCCGGCCACGTCTCCGTCGCTGATCAGATAGACGCGCGCGCCCACCGTGCGGATCGACTCGATGATCGCCGCATGCCGCGGGCGGTCGAGGATCTCGACGGTGATCTCCTCGGGACGCACGCCCTTGGCCTTCGCGACGCGGCGCACGTTCTCGTCGGGCGGGAGGGTGATGTCGATCGCGTCGGCGGCCTCGGGCCCCACCGCGATCTTCTCCATGTAGACGGCGGCGCCCGGGAAGAACATCGTGCCGCGTTCGGCGAGCGCGATCACCGCCAGGGCGTTCGCCTGGCCGATGCTCGTGAGGGTCGTGCCGTCGATCGGGTCCACGGCGACGTCGGTGCCCGGGCCCTCGCCGTTGCCGACCTCCTCGCCGTTGAAGAGCATCGGCGCCTCGTCCTTCTCGCCTTCGCCGATCACGACGACGCCGTTCATCGAGACGCTGTCGATCATCAGCCGCATCGCGTCGACGGCGGCTCCGTCGGCCGCCTCCTTGTCGCCGCGTCCGATCCAGCGGCCGGCGGCAAGCGCCGCGGCCTCGGTCACGCGGACGAGTTCCATCGCGATGTTGCGGTCCGGGCGCTCGGTCATCGTGGGTGCCTCCCAGGTCGTCAGCGGCTCGCGGCACCGCCGCGGCGTCGCCTCATCCTACGGCGGGGGGTCGAACGGCGCCGGCCCGAGGTCCCGCTCGGCGTACCAGGCGAGCGTCCGGCGCACGGTCGCCTCGACCGGCGTGTACACCAGGCCGAGCTCCCGCTCGGCGAGCGAGCCGTCGTAGCGGTGGCCGTACAGCAGGACCCTCGTGACCTCCGGGCAAAGGCGCAGCTCGCGACGGGTCAGCCGGGCGACCGCGCCGCCGACGGCGCCCGCGAACGTGACCACCGACCGGGGCGCGTAGCGTGCCCGTTTGGGTCGCCCGCACGCGTCCCGCAGCAGGGCGACCGCCTCCGGCGTCGTGAGGGACGCGCCGTTCACGAGGTAGCGCCGTCCCGGCACGCCGTGGGTCTCGGCCAGGAGGTGCGCCTGGGTGCAGTCGTCGACGTCGACCACCGACAGGTGCGTGTCGACCAGCACGGGGAGCCTCCCGTTGACGAGGTCGATCAGCAGCCGCGCCGAGCCGCCGACCCGGCCCGGCCCCTGCACCGACGACGGGTTCACGCACACGAGATCGATGCCGAGCTTCTTCGCGAGCTCGAGCGCGCGGCGTTCCCCCAGGAACTTCGAGCGTTCGTAGTCCGAGAGGAACCACCCGCGATGTGGCGTGTCCTCGCGCGCGACGATGCCCTCCGATTCACCGATCGTGGCGGCCGACGAGGTGTGTACCACGCGGCCGACGCCCGCCGAGGCGGCGGCCCTGATGACCGCCGCCACGCCGTCGATGTTCGCATGGAGCATCTCCGAGGGGTTGCGTACACACGTCGCGTTCACGCCGGCCACGTGGAACACGGTGCCGCAGCCGCGCATCGCGGCGAGGAGCGTCGACGAGCTCTCGAGCGCACCGCGCACCGGCTCGGCGCCCGCGGCTTCGACGACGGCTGCGGCGTCGTCGCTCCGCACGAGTGCTGCCACATGCCGGCCCTCGTCGACCAGCCGCCGGACGAGCGCGCCGCCGACGAACCCGGACCCGCCCGTGACGAAGACGCGGTCGGCGGCGGAGGTCACGGCGGGGGTCACGGCGCCTGCGCTCCGGGCCCGGGTGCTCCGCGCTGGGTGAGCACGCCGCGGAACCGGGCGAAGTACTCGACCGCAGAGGCGACCGTCACGGCCGCCGCGATCCACAGGGCCAGCTCGGCGATCGCGACGCCGCCGATCTCGACGGCGGGCCACCAGATCGCGAGCAGGATCGCGAGGAACTGGACGTTGGCCTTGAGCTTGCCCCAGATCGACGGCGCCATCACGGTGCCGTCGCCGGCGCTGATGACGCCGCGCAGGCCCATGATCAGCAGCTCGCGTCCGATGATGATGAACGCCACCCAGACCGAGGCGCGGCCGACCTCGACGAGCGCGAGCAGCACGCCCGACACCAGCAGCTTGTCGGCCGTGGTGTCGAGGAAGTTCCCGAGGGCGGAGGTCTTCTTCCAGCGGCGCGCGAGCCGCCCGTCGAAGAAGTCGGTGACGGCGGCGAACGCGAAGAGCACGGCCGCGGCGGGGCGCGCCCAGCTGGGGTCGGTATCGGCGATCACCAGCGCCATGACCACCGGCGTCAGCGCGATCCGGAGGTACGTGATGGCGGTGAGGAAGGCCGCGGCACGGTCGTCGGCGGTCGTCATCGGTACGTGGCGCGCATCGTAGCAGCGGGCCCTCGGCGGGGCGGGCTCGCCTCGCCCCCGCCCTCCATCCTCAAGGTTGCCCGAGCAGCGCCCGCACCTCGCCGGCGGTAGCGCACGCGAGCGCCCGGCCTGCGAGCGCGGCCGCCTCCCCGGCGTCGGTGGCCCGCACGACCTGCTTCACGCCCGCGATCGCCGGGGCGCTCATCGAGAGCTCGCCCACGCCGAGCCCGATCAGGAGTGGCGTGGCCGCCGCGTCGCCCGCGAGCTCGCCACACACGCCCACCCAGCGGCCGTGCGCCGTGGCACCCTCGACCGTGGCACGGATCAAGGCGAGCACCGCGGGGTGCAGCGCGTCGGTGAGCGACGCGACGTGCTCGTTCCCGCGATCGGCGGCCAGCGTGTACTGCGTCAGGTCGTTCGTGCCTATCGAGAAGAAGTCGCACTCGGCCGCGAGCGCGCCGGCGGTGAGCGCGGCCCCCGGCACCTCGATCATGATCCCGACCTCGAGGGCCGCGTCGGCGACGACCCTCGCCCGGTCCAGCACCTCGCGCGCGCGCCGGAGCTCGTCGCGCGTCGTGACCATCGGGAACATCACGCGCACGGGATGGTCGGCGCCCACGCGCAGGATGGCCCGCAGCTGCGTCTCGAGGATCTCGGGCCGCTCGAGCCCGAGCCGCACGCCCCGCACCCCCAGGAACGGGTTCTCCTCGTGCGCCTGCCCGAGGTAGGGGAGCGGCTTGTCGGCGCCGGCATCGAGCGTGCGGATCAGCAGGGGCCGGCCCTCGAGCGCCTCGGCCGCCGCGCGGTACGCGGCCTCCTGCTCGTCCTCGTCGGGCATCCGGTCGCGCCCCATGAACAGGAACTCCGTGCGGAACAGCCCGACCCCGTCGGCGCCCGCTTCCACCGCGGCGGGGACCTCCGCGGGACCGCCCACGTTCGCGGCGACCTCCACCGCGACGCCGTCGCGCGTGACCGCGGGGCCGTGCGCGCCCTCGCGCGCGATCGCGCGGGCCTCCGCGAGGGCGGCGGCCTCCGACCCGAGCCGCGCGACGTCGGCCGGGGACGGGTCCACGTAGAGCTCGCCGGAACGGCCATCGACGGCCACGGTCGATCCCTCCTGCAGTACGAGCGCCGCGTCGCCCAGCCCGACCACCGCCGGGATCCCGAGCGCGCGCGCCAGCACGGCCGCATGCGAGGTCGGCCCGCCGTGCGCGATGGCGATCCCGAGCACAAGGGCGGGGTCGAGCCCCGCGGTGTCGGCGGGGGTGAGGTCGGCGGCCACGAGCACACCGGCGGCGTCGATCCGGGCGTGGGGCGGCTCGACCCCCAGCAGCCGCGCGAGCACCTGGGCGCCCACGCTCCGCAGGTCGTCGGCGCGCGCCCGCAGGTACTCGTCCTCGAGGCCGTCCCACGCGGCCGCGATCCGGTCGATCGCGTCGCCCCAGGCGCGCGCCGCCGAGCGGCCGTCGGCGTGGATCGCGCGGCGCGCGGGCGCGAGCAGCGCCTCGTCGCGCAGGAACAGCAGGTGGGCGTCGAAGATCCCGGCCTCGGTCTCGCCCACGCGGGCGGCCACGGCCTCGCGCTGGTGCCGCACCGCCTCGACGGTGGCCGCGAGCGCGGCGTTGAGCGCGGCGTCCTCGGCGGCCGGGTCGTCGGCGTCGTCGCGGTCGATCTCGAGCGGCGGGACGTGGCATCGGCGCACCGCCCCGATCGCGATCCCGGGCGACGCCGCGAACCCGCGCACGACGCCCTCGGCGGGCGCCGGCGCCCCGAGCGCCCCTCCCGCCTCGACCGCCTCGCCCGCCGGCGCCGTCACGATCGCCGCCTCCGCCACCTCGTCGAAGTCGCGCGCCGCGAGCGCACGGATCGCGGCGATCGCCTCGGCGGCCTGCGGCCCGCCCGCGGCGACCTCGATCTCGTGGCCCACCGCCGCACCGAGCGTCGCCACCGCGTTCAGGCTCGAGGCGTCGGCCGGGCCACGCCCGCTCGTGAGGTTGCGCACCTCGATCTTCGCCTCGAAGCCCGAGGCGGTCTGCACGAACCGTGCGGCGGGGCGCGCATGCAGGCCGTGGGGGTTCCGGATCGTGAGGCGGAGCGTGATGGCGCTCCCGCCGACCCCCTCGGGCGCGACCCCCTGGGGAGCCGCCGACCCCGGCACCGGGGCGCCGAGGTGCGCGGTCTTCCCGGCGAGACCCCCGCGGGCCTCGGCGGCGACCGCCTCGAGCGTGCCGCCCATCTTGGCGGTGACGGCGGCCGCCACGGCGCCCTCCACGAGCGGCGCCTCGCACAGCAGCACGCCGGCCCGCGTCTCGGTGGGCATCAGGTCCAACGCCATCTCGGCCGAGAGCACGGCGCTCCCCAGGTCCATCAGCACGAGGACGCCGTCGCCCGACCACGCGCGCTCGACGGCAGCCATCACGAGCACGGCGTCGGTGCCGATCGGGTGCTCGGGCGTGTCGAGCCCACCCGCGGTCTCGAGCCGGACGTCGGGCCCGCCCATCTCCCGTGCGAGCTCGGCGACGCCCTCGGCGATGCGGTAGCTGTGGGAAACGATCACGATGCCGACCACGCGGGACCCCCTCAGGCCCTCGAGGCCAGCACGCCGATCAGCACGAACCCGTAGGCGACGGTCGCGACGCCGAGTGCCACGAGCGCGCGGTCGGTGCGTCGCTTCGCGCGCTCCGAGAGGCCGAAGTCGAACAGCACGGAGCGCAGGCCGAGCATCGAGTGGATCGTCACGACCACCAGGAACGCGATCTCGATCACGAAGATCACGGGGTTCGCGATGTACTCGAGCACCTGCTGGTACGAGCGAAGGCCCCCGACCTCTTGCACGACGAAGTGGTGCGCCACCATGTGGATCGTCACCAGCACGAGCAGGGCCACGCCGCTGCCCGCGGTCCACGCCCACGTGCGGGACCTGGAACGCTCGGGTGCCGCCGAGGGCGCCCGCGTCGCGGCCATCACTCGCTCCCCATCAGGCGCAGGGCGGCGCCCAACAGCAGGATCGTCCCGATCACCTGGATCGAGCGGTAGAGCGCCTTCTGCTGGTCCACGGCCCTGCCGCTCCCGACCAGGGCGAGCCGCAGCCCGTTCAGCCCGTGCGCGAGCAGCCCGAAGATCAGCAGCACGTCCAGCAGCAGGAAGAACTTCGACGTTGCGACGCCCAGGAACGAGTCCCACGCGTCCTCGCCGCGCAGCAGGGTCGAGAGCACCGCCAGGTGCAGGTACAGGTAGAAGACGAGCCCCAGCCCGGTGATGCGGTTCAGCGAGAACGCGAAGTGCCCCAGGCCGCGCCGGCGGATGTCGAACCACGCGACCGGGCCGACGCCCTTACGCGGGACCGGGCCGGCTTCCTCGCGGCCCTTCCGGATCTCGTCGAGCCCCGGGTCGGCGCCGCGCCGCACGCTCACGAGGACACCTTCTTGCGGCTCCCGAGCTCCTTGCGGAGCGCCATGATCCGCTGCGCCGGACGCACGTTCGAGGGGCACGCCTCGGTGCACTCGAACGACGCGTGGCAGCGCCAGGCGCCCGCCTCGCTGTCGGCCCAGTCCAGGATCGCCTCGCGGTCGGTGCCGCGCGCCTCCTCGAGCATCCTCTGCGCGTACGCGAGGGCGGCGGGGCCCACGTAGGTGTCGTCGGTGGCCGCCACCGGGCATGCCGACAGGCAGAGCCCGCACTCGATGCAGTCCTCGAACCGTCCGTAGCCCTCGACGTCGTCGGGGGTGTCGGCCTGGGGCAGGAACTCGCTTTCGCGCACGTTCGGGTGCGGCGCCGGGAAGCGGTCGACGAAGGGCGCCATGTCGGCCACCAGGTCGTTCAGCACCGGCAGGTTCGCGATCGGCTCGACCGTGACGGTGTCACCCGAGACGTCGGCGAGCGCGGTCACGCACCCGAGCCCCTCGCGCCCGTTCACGCGCACGCCGCACGTGCCGCACGAGGCGTGGAAGCACGAATGCCGCAGCGCGAGCGTCGGGTCCTTCCGCAGCTGGACCCACCGGAGGGCCTCGAGCACGGTGGTGCGCTCGTGCACCGGCACGTCGAACTCGTCGTATCTGTGTCCGTCGTCGCCGCGCTTGAACCGGAAGATGCGGAACCGGCGGGTCGTGCCCGCGGGCGCGCTCATGCGACCGCCCCCGTGGCGAAGGCCGCGTTGTGGGGCAGCAGGATCGTCTCGCGCGTGCGGCAGGCTTCCTCGATGCCGAGCTTGCCGCAGATCACGTCGGCGCAGGTCTCCGCCATGCCGCGCAGCGTCGTGCCCTTGCCGCCGGTGATCGTGACGAAGCCCTCGACGCCGTCGTCCACGGCGTGGTCGATCGTCTTGAACGTGCGCGAGAGCTCGCGTCCCGTGTCGGCCGCCTCGTCCTTCGAGCCGATCAGCGGGCGCGCGGCCGACCACGCCGCCCGGAAGGCTGCCTCGCGGACGGCAGGGATCAGCAGCGAGCCCTCCTCGACCATGCGGCGGACGTGGTCCGCGGGGACGTCGAGGTCGTCGGGATCCTCGACGCTCCACGAGCTGGTGCCCACCACCGAGAGCGCCCGCTGCGGCACGATGATGTCGCCGTCGCCCGAGCGGTGGAGCCGGTTGATCACCATGTTGCACAGGCGCCCGCGCACGGCCAACATCACGCCGGGGGAGGGGCGGATCGGCACGTCGACGCCGGCCATCCGCGCGACCTGCTCGCTCCACGGGCCGGTGGCGTTCACGACGATGTCGGCGTCGACCCGCGCCTCGCGGCCGGTCACCAGGTCGCGCACCGCCGCGCCGGTCACCGTGCCCTGCTGTACGACCAGCCCCGCGACGTCGACGTAGTTGAAGAGCTCGGCGCCGTTCGCCTTCGCGGTGGCGAAGAAGCGGAGCGGCATCCGCATCGCGTCCATCGTGGCGTCGGGCACGCGCACGGCGGCCTGCAGCGCGGGGTTCAGGTTCGGCTCCAGGCGCAGGGCCTCCTCGGGGGTCAGCTGCTGGGCGGGGATCCCCGTGGCGGCGCAGCCCTCGAGGAACGCGGGCAGGTACGCCATGTCCTCGTCGGTGATCGCGACGAACAGCCCGTCGTTCTCCTCGAAGGAGCCGGGCGCGATCGTGCGGAGGATCCGGTTCTCCTCGATGCACTCGATCGCGGATTCCTGGTCGTTCACGGCGTAGCGCGCGCCGCTGTGCAGGAGGCCGTGGTGCCG
>Ga0315273_10010294_pt1 | contig 11917 bp, 8 predicted proteins | sample YL17G02_0_MG_FD_205753 | JGI IMG/M metagenome (GOLD analysis project Ga0315273, IMG submission 205753) | Sediment microbial communities from Yellowstone Lake, YNP, Wyoming, USA - YL17G02_0 | ecosystem: Environmental > Aquatic > Freshwater > Lake > Sediment | place: USA: Wyoming | collected... | reverse complement strand
ACATGTTCTTCATGCGCTTCCCGATCGACGCGGTCTTCACGGATCGCAGCGGACGGGTCGTACGGGTCGTTCCGCACCTCAAGCCCTGGCGGCTCGCGATCGGTGGCAAGGACGCGCACGCCGTTCTCGAGCTTCCCGCAAGCACGGTCGCGCGCTCGCCGACCCGGCCTGGGGATCTCCTGCGCATTTCGCCCGCCGAAGATCGTGCGCGGCGGGGATGAATTCCGTCGCCACGTTCGTCGTCTTTCTCGGCGCCTTCCTGCTGTTCGCGGTCGAGCCGATGGCCGCCAAGTTCATCCTGCCGTGGTTCGGAGGCTCACCGTCCGTGTGGACGGCGTGCATGCTCTTCTTCCAGGCGATGCTGCTCGCCGGCTACGCCTATGCTCACCTCGCGAGGCGCCACCTCGCCCCAACCCTGCAGCGGAATCTTCACCTGACGCTCCTCGCGGTCTCGCTCTCGTTCCTGCCGATCACGCCGAGCGCGGCCTGGACGCCGCAGGGTGGCAGCGATCCGACGCTGCGGATTCTCGCCCTGCTCGGCTCGACGCTCGGGCTCCCCTTCATGCTCCTCGCAGCAACGGGCCCGCTCGTGCAGTCCTGGATCTCGGCTCGCGAGCGTCACGTCTCGCCTTACGGTCTCTATGCGGTCTCGAACGGGGCGTCGCTGCTCGCGCTTCTCAGTTATCCGTCGCTCGTCGAGCCGAAGCTCGCCGTCGGGCGTCAGGCGGTTGCCTGGTCGGCGGCCTTTCTCCTCTTCGCCGCGGCGTTCGGGGCCCTCGCCTGGCAATGGGGCGGGAGCCCGCTCCCGCGGGTTGAAGACAGAAGAATGGCTCGCCCGCGCGATCCCTACGCGCTGTGGATCGGGCTCTCGGCATGCGGCTCCGTCCTCCTGTTGGCGGTCACCAACGAGCTCACCCTGGACGTGGCGCCCGTGCCCCTTCTCTGGGTGTTGCCGCTCGGGATTTACCTGCTGACGTTCGTGCTCAGCTTCGAGGGGGAGCGCTGGTATCACCGGCGCTGGTACCTGAGGGGAATGGCGGTGGCCGTCGCGGCGATGACCTGGGCGAGCGCGAGCGATCCGCGCCTCGGCTTGCCGCTCGAGATCTCGATCTATGCCACGAGCCTCTTCATCTGCTGCATGATCTGCCACGGAGAGCTCGCCGCCCTGAAGCCGCCGGCCGAGCGCTTGACGGCATTCTACCTGTCGGTCTCGGCGGGCGGGGTCGCCGGTGGGTTCTTCGTCGCCGTCTTGGCGCCACGCCTCTTCTCGGATCTCGTCGAGCTGCCGATCGCGCTTACGGGCACTGCCCTGCTGTCGCTCGTCGCGGCGTCGCGCGGCCACGGCGAGCGTGGCTCGGGAAGCTCCGCTGCGCTCGCCATCGCGGCGGCGCTCGCAGCCGTCCTCGCTCTCGCCCTGTATGTGCAGATGCGCCGTCTCGAGCGCGAATACCGGCTGCTCGCTCGCAACTTCTATGGCACCGTCAAGGTGAAGGAGGAGCGCGGGGACGGCGACCCGGCAGGCCCGCGGCGGGTGCTCATCCACGGGTCCATCATGCACGGCGTGCAGCTGATCGGCGGAGACAGGCGCCGCGCGGGAACGGCGTACTACGGAGCGCGCACGGGTATCGGCATCGCGCTGCGCGAGTGGGGCCCGAACCGGCGCCGCCGGATCGGCGTCATCGGGCTCGGCGCCGGCACGCTGGCAACGTACGGCAGAGACGGGGATTCGTTTCGCTTCTACGAGATCAATCCGCTGGTGGCGGAGATCGCCAGGCGCGACTTTTCGTTCCTCGCCGACAGCCCCGCCCGCATCGACGTCGTCGTCGAGGACGCGCGGCTGGCGCTCGAGCAGGAGAGCGACCAGGGATTCGACCTCCTGGCGATCGATGCGTTTTCGAGCGACTCGGTGCCGACTCACCTGCTTACCCTCCAGGCGTTCGAGCTCTACTTCCGTCATATCAAACCCGATGGAGTCCTTGCCTTCCACGTGAGCAACCGTTACCTCGACCTCGCCGCGCTCGTCGGCGCGACCGCGCGAGCCACCGGCAGACAGTGGCTCTGGGTCCGTACGTCCGAGGAGCCACGCAACGGGGTGTTCCCCGCGGATTGGGCGTTCGTGACCAACAACCAAGAGTTCCTCGACATCCCCGACCTGCGCCGAGCGGCGGCCGAGCCCGATCCCTCGTGGCAGGCGGTCACCCCCTGGACCGACGCCTCGAGCAGCCTCTTCATGATCCTACGATGAGATTCGGGCGTGGCCGCTGACCGTCGGGAGAGCTGTCCTGACCGTCGTCACTTTCGCTCCGCGCGCGCTCGTCCGCCCAAGCGCTCGGCGAGCAGCGTCGCGCAGACGAGGCCCATCGCGGACACGAGGAGCCCGATCCGAAACGACACGGGCTCGTACCGCAAGCTCACGGAATGGCGACCGGCCGGCACCACGACCCCGCGCGCCAAGCCGTTCGCGAGAAGGATCGGCTCGGCGCGGCCGTCGACCGTCGCGCGCCACCCCGGATAGAAGGAGTCGTTGACCACGAGCAACGAGCTCTCGGATGCCGTCACCTCGACGAGGATCTCTTCGGGGTTCGCTTCGCGCACCCGAATCGAAGCGCCCCGAGGAGGGTCGGCACTCCCCGGTATCCGGAGGCAGGCGGAAATGGTGGGACAATCCCCCGCAACCGTTGCGTCCTCGCCCGGCACGAAGCCAGCGTCGGAGAGTCGGTCGAGCGCGCTCTGTAGCCCGTCGGCCGAGCGCACCCGCGAAGCGAGATAGATCCGCGTCCCCGGCGCTCGCAGCCGATAGATCCAGGCGCGTCCTGCCGAGCCCCGTCGCACCAGCTCGAGCGCTTCACTGTCGATCGCATCCGGGCCGACGAGGAAACGGACGTCTAGGACGCGGAGCAGACGAATCGCCTGCTCCGCGGGCACTCGGCCGAGATATCCTAACAGACTGGCGATCGACTCCTGCCGCAGACCTGCCGCATCGGCCACGAAGCCAACTCCGTAGGCGAGCCCAACGTTGGCGCCGAGGCCGGCCCACACCGCGCGCTTGAACGCGCCGAGGTCCTCGCCGATCGCAAACTTGGGATTCCAGGGTTTGAGAGAAGGACCGTCGCGCTCGTAGTGAAAGAGTCGCACGCCCGAGCTCACCGAGCCGACGGCCGACGGCGGCGCAGAGGCGATCAGCGAGTCGAAGTCGGTGAAGAGGAGCGCGGGCCGATGGACCGCCCACAGGTCCGCGGCCGCGAGAATGCAAAGCACGAGCGATAACGCGCCGACGGGCAGCCGCGTGCGGTGCCGCACCCAGCTCTGCCATCGGCAGAGTCCGATACCCGCCAGCACCGCGAGCGCGAAATGCGTGGTCAGTAGGAACTTCTGCGGATAGCGAAAGACGCCGACGAGGGCCGGGGCGGCGCGATACGCAAGAGGGAAGACGAGCCCGTATCTTCCCAGCGCGAGCAGAAGAGAGACGGCGAGGAGCGCCGAAAAACGACGGCCCCGCCATGCCACGGCGCCGAGCGCCGCGAGAAGAAGCGGAACCATGCCCACGTAGACGCTCCAGATCAGGGGGAACTCGCGCTCGGGGATCGGGGCGACCACACCGTGATCGATGCGGTGGGGGACGAGGAAGGTGAGGAAGCTCGACGGCTCGAAGGAGAAGAGCGTCACCACGTCGCGCGCCATGCCATTGACCCGCTCCGAAGCGCGCAGCAGCTCGGCGGTGGGTAGAAGCTGCGCTGCCGCGATCGATGTGGCGAGCGCCAGGGCCGCGCCGACGAGCACCGCTCTGCGGCCGAGCGACATCGCGCCCGTCGCGACCCACGCTCCCGCCAAGACCAGGAGCGCGGTTTGCGCGAACGACTCGGGGGAGCCGCCGAGCATCTGCAGGGCGAGCACGGCGACGAGCCACAGGAATCGTCCGCGCGAGGGATCGCGGACGGCATCCTCCGCGGCGACGATCGCCAGCGGCAGCCACGCAGCGACGACCCCGTGTCCCCAGGGCAGCGCCGAAACGAAGAAGCCGCCGAGCGCATAGACGATGGCCCCGAGGAGCCGAGCCGCCGAGGAAAGCCCCCGCCGGGCGAGCAGCCTCTCCATTCCGAACGCACCGAGCCAAGCGTGAAACGCGAGGTAGAGGCCGATGCCGAACGCGTTCGGAAAGAGCCAGACGATCCCCGCCGGGGGATAGAGAAGACCCGCTTGATAGCTCGCATGGAACGGTGCACCGAGCGCCGGCTCGAGCGCCCAGAGCGGGAAGCGACCTCGATCCAGCGCATGCGCCGCATGGAGCTTGTAGGGGAGAAAGACGTTCACGAAGTCGCGGTAGCTCGGCACCTGGCCGGCGAAGATGGCGGGGGCGAAAAAAACGCCGACCAGTAGCGCGACCGCGAGGCTCGCCATCAAGCCGTCTCAGGCGGGCGATTGGCCTCGCACGCGCCGAAACACGAGGGCCAGATCGTCCTCGAAGACGACCTGCCACTGCGGCAGGCGGCGGAGCGTGAAGATCACCGGACGGATTCCCCACGCGAACGAGCTGCCGAGCGCCGAGAACGCGGAGGTCGCGACCGCCGCGTTCCGCCCCGCCCCGGCCGCCCGGCAGGCGAGATAGACGAACGCCACGATCAGCACCGCGACGACCGCCTGCAGCCACAGCAGCGACGCCAAACCGAACTGACGCGCGAGGCCGTCGAACAGAACTTCGGCCAGCCAGCTGTAGGCGAGCCACGGACGGCCTGCGGCGGTGTACGAGAAGACGTCGGTCGTGGGCAGCGCACGGTGTTCGACGATCCAACGACCTTCGGCGAGATGCCACCAGAGATCGTAGTCCTGGATCTTGCCGCGCAGACCGCTCACCGCCGGGAACAGCAAGAGGAAGAAGACGGTCAGACGCCCGGCGGTGAACGCGCCGAGCAGGTCCCGGCGAGATTGCGTGACGGGAGGAGCCGGAGCTCCGCTCACGCCGTCGCGCCCACCGGCTCTGCGAGCTCCTCGAGGAAGCGCGTGTGCGTGTTGCCCGCGCGAAACTGCGGATGCTGCAGGATTCGCTGATGCAAGGGGATGTTCGTCTTGATGCCTTCGATCGTGCACTCGGCGAGCGCGCCGCGCATGCGCTGCACAGAATCGGCGCGGTCGCGGCCGTGTGCCACCACCTTGGCCACCAGCGAGTCGTAGTAGATCGGGATCGTGCAACCTACCTGCAGATGCGTGTCGACACGGATCCCGAACCCGCCCGGCGGGAGGAACGCCGTCACCGTGCCGGGGCTCGGCAGCTGGGTGTCGGGGTCCTCGGCGTTGATGCGGCACTCGACCGCATGCCCGCGCGGCTGCACCGCATCCTGCGCGATCGACAGCGGCTCGCCGGCAGCTGCGCGAATGCTCTCCTGCACGATGTCGATTCCGGTCGTCATCTCCGTCACGGGATGCTCCACCTGGACGCGGGTGTTCATCTCGATGAAGTAGAAGGCGCGGTCCGGCGCGAGCAGGAACTCGATCGTGCCGACGTTGTTGTAGCCGACGACTTGCGCGGCCCGCACCGCGATGCGGCCCATTTGGGCGCGCAGCGGCGGGTCGAGCGCGGGCGAGGGTGTCTCTTCGAGCAGCTTCTGGTAGCGCCGCTGGATCGAGCAGTCCCGCTCGCCGAGATGGATCACTTGCTTGTGCTGGTCGGCGACGATCTGGAACTCGATGTGGCGGGCTCGCTCGAGGTACTTCTCGACGTAGACCTGACTGTTGCCGAACGACGCTCCTCCCTCGGCCTGCGCCACCTGGAACACGCGGACGAGCTCGGCGTCGCTCTTGGCGATCCGCAGCCCCCGCCCGCCCCCGCCCGCCGCCGCCTTGAGCAGCACGGGATAGCCGACGTCGCGGGCCACCTTCTTCGCCTCCTCGGCGTTGTTCATCGCTCCGACCGATCCCGACAGCACGGGAATCTCCGCCCGCGCCATCATTTTGCGGGCGCGCGGCTTGTCCCCCATCAGCCGGATCGCGCGCACGCGTGGTCCGATGAACGTGATCCCCGAGCTCTGGCAGGCCTCGGCGAAGTCGCCGTTCTCGGAGAGGAAGCCGTAGCCGGGATGGATCGCATCGGCGCGCAGCGTCAGCGCGGCACCGATGATCGCCGGGATGTTGAGGTAGCTCTCCTCCACGCTCGGCGGCCCGATGCAGACGCGCTCGTCCGCCATGCGCACGTGCAGGGCCTCGCGGTCCGCTGTCGAGAACACCGCCACGGTGGGCACGCCGAGCCCGCGCGCAGCGCGGATAATGCGCACGGCGATCTCACCACGGTTGGCGACGAGGATCTTCCTGAACATCGGCTTCGGCCGTGCGCTACCCAGCGCGCCGGCTAGACTAAGCCACACTCCGCGAGCACCCTCAAGCGCCCGCGCTCAGCACCTCTGGAGCGGCGGCCGGGGGCGCTCACGAGGCGGAGAGGTATTCGAGCGCGGCAGCGGCCGCCCGCTCGCCGCTCACCACCGCGCTCTCCAGCGTCGCCGGCAGGCCCGTGTCGGTCCAGTCGCCGGCGAGAAAGAGGTTGGCGATCCTCGTGCGGGTGGCCGGCCGCAGGCGCTGCTCCGCCGGAGTGGCGGCGTACGTCGCGCTCGCTTCCTTCACGGCGAGCGCATCGGCGAGCTCGAAGCCTCGAGTGTGCGGCAGGTAACGGTCGAGCGCGCCGCGAGCGATGCGCACGAGGCCTTCCGCCGGCTCGCCGACCAGCTCGTGCGCTCCGCTCGCCACCAACGTCAGGTACCGGCCGCGATCGGGCTGCATCGGCGGGGTGAACAGCCAGTGGATCGGGCCGTCGAGAAAGCCCGCCATGCGCGGAGCAGGAAAGGCCTCCTTGAACCAGAGATGGACCGAGACGATCGGCGACGGGCGAAGCTGGTCGAGCGTGGCGAAGCCTTCGGCCGCTCGCAGCGAATCGGGCAGCAGCGGCGCGAGCGCAGGAGGAGGAACCGCGAGCACGATCGCGTCGGCGCCGACGTCCGGACGCCCCTGCAGGGAGACGCGCGCCGCCCGGCCGCCCTCCAGCACGATGGCGCGCGCGGAGGGGCCGGTCTCGACGGCACCGCCCGCCGCCTCGATCGCACGAGCAGCCGGCTCGGCGCAGAGATCGGACAGACCGACGCGCGGAAAGACGATGCGCGAAGCGGCGGCAGGCGCGAAGAACACCCGGCGCAGCACCTCGGCGAACAGATCCGCCGAGGCGCGCTCGGGCAGCTCGTTCAGCACGGCGATCGCCAGCGGGTTCCAGAAGCAGGTGCACAGGTTCTGGCTCTGGCCGGCCGATGCGAGCGCCTGCGCCACCGTGACCGCGGATCCACCGCGGTAGCCGAGCGCGATCCGCAAGCCACCCAGGACGAGCCGCAGACGCTCCCCCGGCGACAACAGCGTGTAACGCATGGCTCCGAGCGTCAGGTGCAGCGGGCTCGGCGCAGCGGCGCAGCGAAAGGTCGCCGGGCCTCGCTCGGGATGCAGAAACGGCACGGAGAGCTGCGGCTGCACCTCGACGCGGTCACGCGCGCCGATGCGCTCGAGGAAGCCGAGCGTGGCGTGGTAGCAGCCCATGAGCAGATGCTGTCCATTGTCGACGGTGTGCCCCGCCTCGCGAGCGCGGTACGAGTAGGCGCGGCCGCCCAGCACGGCGCGCTTCTCGATCAACCGTACCTCGACGCCGCGCTCGGCAAGCCCGAGCGCGGCGCAGAGGCCCGCCCAACCCCCACCCACCACCACGACACGCTTCTTCACGGAAAGAGCGCTCCGATCCACATCGACGCCGCGAGCGCCGCCTTACGACTGCGCGACAGGCCGAGTCGGCGACCGAACACGAAGTAGCGCTCCTCGACAATGCGATCGAGCACCTCCTCGTAGGTGCGGCGCATGACTTCGGCCGGGCGAAGGCTCGCCGCGTCCTCGGGGGGGAGCAGCCGCTCGGCCGAACGATAGTAGCGCCGCGCCCGATCGCTCTCGAACTCCATGAGCGCGACGAAGTGCCGGTTGTAGACGCCGCGCAAGACGTCCTCGGCGGGCACGCCGAAGCGCGCTAGGTCCTCCTCGGGCAGATACACTCGATCGCGCTCAGCGTCTTCCGAGAGATCCCGCAGAATGTTCGTCAGCTGAAGCGCGAGGCCCACGTCGACGGCGTACTCGCGGGCGCGTGGGTTCGTGTACCCGAAGATCTCGATCGAGGCGAGGCCGACCGCAGAAGCGACTCTCCGGCAGTAGAGCTCGAGCTCGTCGAAGGTCGCGTAGCGGCGCTTGACGAGGTCCATCTCGACGCCGTCGATGACCGCCGCGAGCGCGGACTGCGGGACCGGAAACTGCTCGAGCGAAGCCGCCAGCGCAACCGTGACCGGGTGAAGCGGAGCGCCCTGATAACAACGCTCGAGCTCGGCTCGCCACTCGGCGATCAGGCGAGGCGCGGCGGCGGCATCCGCCTCGTCCGCGGCGTCGTCCACGGCACGGCAGAACGCGTACACGGCATAGAGCGCATTGCGCCGCGCAGGCGGTAGCAGCCGCAGCGTGTAATAGAAGCTCGAAGCGCTTCGCCGGGTGACATCCCCGCAGAAGCGAAAATCGTTGGCGAGGTCGGTGGGGAGCATAACTAATATGATGCGTCCGACGCTTCCTTACGTTTCCCGCTCTTGACAACAGCGGGGGATTTTCCGGGCGAGCCGTACTCGGGTCGCCCGGAAAATCCCCCCACCGCGCGGAAGCGCGGAACGCAATAACTCTGCGCAACCCTGAAGATAAGTGAAGTCATGCGTGACGCACTGCCCTACGCCCCGACCAACCCGAGCGTCAACAGGCGGAGCTTGTCGCGTGCAGTGAGCCGCGGCCGGCATTCGACCGGCGAGTAGCCCCCTTGCTCGAGGCGCTTCAGGATCGTCAGCCCTCCGCTCGCAAACATGCGCACCTCGCGCCCGACCCGCCGGTTCACGTGCTCGGCCAGCGGCAGGCCGCGCGCAAAAAGTTCGCGCGTGCGCTCGACCTCGAAGCGCACGAGCGAGCGCAACCCCTTCGGGCTCTGGCCTGCCTCCAGCGTGCCGCGGTTCACATCGAAGCGCTCGAGGTCCTCCAGAGGCAAATACAGCCGGCCGCGGGCGAGATCCACGCCGAGGTCCTGCCAGAAGTTCGTGAGCTGAAGCGCCGTGCAGATGTCGTCCGAGAGCCGCCAGAGATGCTCGTCGCGGTAACCGAAGAGCGAGAGCACGAGCCTCCCGACGGGATTGGCGGAGTTGCGACAATAGCCGAGGAGATCCGCGAACGTCGCAAATGGCCGAAAGGCGGCGTCGTAGCGAAATGCCTGCAGCAGATCGCGAAGCGGCTCGACAGGCAAGTCGCATTCGCGGATCGTCGCACCGAGCGCGACGAACACGGGATGCGCCGAGACCCCGCGCAGACATCCGTCTAATCGCTCCTCCCAGCAATTTAACCCTGCGAGCTTGTCGCCGGTCGGTAGATCCCCGTCCGCAATGTCATCGGCGAGCCGCGCATAGGCATACACCGCAGCCAGATGCCGCCGCTTTGCGCGCGGCAGGAAGAGCGATCCGATGAAGAAGTTCTCGGGATGCGAGCGCGCCAAGCGCACGCAGTAGCGGAACGAGAGCTCGCGATCGATCGACGTCGCCAAGGAGCTATCCCGACACCGGCACCGCCGTCATCAGCGCGGCCGTGCCGGCGCCGGGACCGACGACGGCGGTACTTCTGCGGATCGACGCCGCGCGCCCTGGCCAGCTCGTCGAGCGAGAGAGACTACATCGGCAGATAGACATTGAGATTCTCGATTCGGACGTCCCGCGTCGTTCGATTCATTCCTCGGTGAATTCCCCGAAGACTCCCCTCACCCGGCGGTTCGCGCCAGCCTCTGCCCAGCCAGCGGGGCAACCCCGAGGCGCTCGGCGAACTGGCCAAGCGCCATCAGCGGGAAGTACGCGCGATACATCCAGTAGCGGAGGTAGAAGTGCCCCGGGAATCCGGTCCCCGTGAATTCGTCCTCGGCCCAGAAGCCGTCTTCGCCCTGGGTGCGCACGAGGTACTCGACGGCGCGGACGAGCTCAGGGCTGACGCCATCCTCCCCGGCGAGCAGGCCGAGGACCGCCCAGGCCGTCTGTGACGCCGTGCTCCGACCCCGGCCCGCGAGCGACGGATCGTCGTACGAGCGGCAGTCTTCGCCGTAGCCGCCGTCGTCGTTCTGAACCGACTTGAGCCAACGCACGGCGCGACGGATGGGTTCTCCACCGAGGTCTTCGCCGAGCGCCCGCAGTCCGGCGAGCACCGACCACGTGCCGTAGACGTAGTTCACCCCCCAGCGCCCCCACCACGCACCGCACGGCTCCTGCGTGCGGCGCAAGAACTCCACGGCACGCGCGGCGCGCGGATCGTTCGCGTCGAAGTGATACGACCCCATGAGCTCGAGCATGCGTCCGGTGACATCAGCGGTCGGCGGATCGATCATCGCTTTCATGTCCGCGAACGGAATGCGGTTCAGAAGATCGAGCGTGTTGTCGGTGTCGAACGCCCCCCAGCCGCCGTTCGCGCTCTGCATGCCGATCGTCCAGGTGAGGCCGCGTTTGATCGCGTCCTCCTTCCGCCGCGCCTCCGGGTGGCGAACGCGACGGAGCACCATGAGGATCACCGCCGCGTCGTCGACGTCGGGATACCAGTCGTTGGCGAACTCGAACGCCCAGCCGCCTGGCTGGAGCGTCGGGTTCTTGATCGACCAGTCGCCGGGCTTCTGAATTTGCTGCTCGACGAGCCACCCCGCCGCCTTGACGAGCGCCGGATGGTCTTCTGCCATCCCCGAGTCGAGAAGCGCCTTGGCGGCAAGCGCGGTATCCCAGACGGGAGACACGCAGGGCTGCGCGATCAGATGGCCGGTCGGGATCTCCATGAGGAAGTCGTCGAGCGCCTGGATGCCCTTGGCGATTCCGGGATGGTCCGCGGGGTAGCCGGCGGCCTTGAGCGCCATCGGACCGTTCACCATCGGCGGCTGGATCCCGCCCCAGCCGCCGTTCCGGTCCTGGTGCCGGATCGTCCATTCGCAAGCGGCTTGGATCGCCCGGCGGCGCAGAGGATGAAACGGCAGCCGGTCCCAAAGCTTGAGAACGCGATCGGCGATGAGAAAGAAATTGTCGAGCGAGAACGTCGTGTACGGTCGGCTGACGTGGAGCTCGCCGGCACGCGCAGGGTCGCGGTAGAGCTCACGGACCGTGAAGCCTGCGGGGGTCTTGGCGCGCGGCCGAAACGCCATCAGCACGAGCAGCGGCACCACCGTACCACGCGCCCAGCTCGACATCTCGTAGATGCTGAAGCCGCTGCGCGGGGGCACGAACATCAGCTCGGGCGGCAACGTCGGCACCGCGGTCCACGGCACTTCGCCGAAGTAGGCGAGGAAGATCTTGCTGAACACCCCCGCACGCTCGAGCCCACCGCGCTCGAGAATGAATCCGCGCGCGCGCTCGAGCACCGCATCGTTCTCCGCCGCGCCCATCAGGCGCAGCGCCGTATACGCTTCGACGGTGACGCTCAGATGCCCCGGGCCGTTCTCGAAGAGCGGCCAGCTTCCCTCGGACTGCTGCGTCGAGCGGATGTGGGCGACCAGACGCTTCTCCGCTTCCGGCCGCTCCCGCTCGAGGAAGCGATTGAAGAAGATGTACTGCGCGTCCATCGTGACGTTGGCCTCGAGCGGAGCGTGCCAATAGCCTTCGGAAGACTGGAGCGAGAGAAAGCGGCTCTGGGCGCGCTCGACCGCCTGCCGCGCCCCGGCCGCGAGATCGGAGCCCCCGCTTGCTTCCTCCGAGCGGAGCTCACGCGCTTCTGCCATTCGACTTTGCATCCTCGACCTCCTGCGGAGTCGCCGATCCGATCCGGGTGGAAAACGCCTCGAAGCCCGCAGCGCGAAGCGCTTCGGCGACGCGCA
>Ga0315273_10010293_pt1 | contig 11917 bp, 13 predicted proteins | sample YL17G02_0_MG_FD_205753 | JGI IMG/M metagenome (GOLD analysis project Ga0315273, IMG submission 205753) | Sediment microbial communities from Yellowstone Lake, YNP, Wyoming, USA - YL17G02_0 | ecosystem: Environmental > Aquatic > Freshwater > Lake > Sediment | place: USA: Wyoming | collected... | reverse complement strand
GGCCGACGGGTGACGGTTACGCGGTGCGGGCGTGGCTGCCGGCGGGGACATGACGCTGCGACTCCTCGTTGTCGACGACCAGGCGCTCGTGCGGGCCGGGTTCCGCAAGCTGCTCGAAGGCGTTGACGATTTCGACGTGGTCGCTGAGGCCTCTGACGGGGCGGAGGCCGTCGAGCAGGCGCGGCTCTGGCATCCCGATGTGATCCTGATGGACGTCCGCATGCCCGTGCTCGACGGGATCGAGGCGACCCGACGGATCCTCGCCGAACCGGGATCCACAGCCCGCGTGCTCGTGCTGACGACGTTCGGCCTCGACGACGTCGTCTTCGAGGCGCTGCGCGCCGGCTCCAGCGGCTTCATGCTCAAGGACGCGCCGCCGGAGGAGCTCGTTGCGGCGGTGCGAGTCGTCGCTTCAGGTGACGCTCTGCTGGCACCGGCGGTGACGCGGTCGGTCGTCGAGGAGTTTGCCCGCCTCTCCCCGCACCCCGTTGAGGCTCCGGCAGGCCTCGACCGCCTCACCCCGCGCGAACGCGAGATCCTCGATCTGATCGCACGAGGTCGCTCGAACGGCGAAATCCGCGCCGAGCTGGTGCTCAGCGAGGCGACCGTGAAGACCCACGTGACGCACATCCTCGCAAAGCTCGGCCTCCGCGACCGCGTCCAGGTCGTGATCTACGCGTACGAGGCCGGCCTCGTCACCCCGGCTGCGCGGCGTTAACCATCGAGCTTGCTACCGTCGCCGATCGATGGATTCGTTGCCCTACTCCGATCACGTCAGCGAGGCTCCGCTCGATCTGGATCCGCGGATCCGCAGGTTTCGCTGCGGGGACGAAGTCGACACGTTCGTCGTCGTGACCGAGCGCTGGCTCGTGATCGTCGACACCCTCAGCACACCCGCTCTGGCGCGTCAGCTCGCCGAGCAGTGCATCGGGCCTGCGGGCGTTGAGCGCCTGCTCGTCGTCAACACGCACGCCGACTACGACCACGCCTGGGGGAACCAGATCTTCAGCGGCCCGGACGCGCCCTACCCGGCGCCGATCATCGGCCACGTTCGGTGCGCGGAGCGGCTCGCCGCCGATGAGGGGCCTTTGTCGAGGGCAAAGATGGAGGAGTTACAGCCGGGACGCTTCGACGAACTCGTCCTCACACCACCGAACCTCACGGTCGGCGACGGCGGGCTTACGATCGACGGCGGCGACCTGACGCTCACCCTCGTCCACACGCCGGGCCACACCGACGATCACTTCTCGATCTGGATCCCCGAGCTACGGATCGTCCTCGCCGGAGACGCCGCGGAACAGCCTTTCCCACACATCGATACACCGGCCGGCATCGCGCGGGCGCGCGCATCGCTCGTGCGCCTGCAAGAGTTCGACCCGCTCCATGTCCTCCCTTGCCACGGCGACACCACCGACCCTGTTCTGCTCGAGCACAACATCGCCTACCTCGACGCCGTGGTCGCCGACCCGGCGCTGCCTCTCGCCGAGGCGGCCCGCATCGCCGGCGTCGGCGTCGACGACCTCGATCCCCTCTACCACGAGTTCCACGCCGACGTTCTTGCCGCGAGCGCGCAGCTTCCTGTGCGCCGGTGACCGGCTTTAGCCGGTCTCCTGGGTTGCGTCCGGCGGCAGCGGAAGCCTCGGAAGCCCCGCGATCGCCGCCGTCCCGATGCCGCAGCAGCCACCCACATACCGGGCGCCGAGCGCGATCCAGCCCGTAATCTCGTCCGCCGAGAAGCCGTGCAACGGGCCGTGCCACGCCTTCTCTGCCGCGTACCAGCCCTGGCCACCGTTCGGGTAGGCGACGAGCCTGCCGTCGAGCCGGTGCCCGGCCTCCTCAAGCGCCGTCGAGAGCCCACCGTCGATGACCCGCACGATCATCCTGCGCTACGCCGCGAGCAGGAGATCAGGGCAGACAGAACCCCTCGCGCGGAGCCGGCGAGGCAATCCTCGTACCAGCACTGGATCCTTGCGATGTGCGTGAACTCGGCGCTCGTCCATGGCGCTTCGGGGTCGCGGCCGAGCTCGGTGTAGGGGAGGCCGTACTCGGGGTTCCACACCGTTCCGTACGCCTCGGCGAGCGCGCGGGCAAGCGTGATCTTCCCGGTCGACTCGGCGCCGAGCAGGCAGACGCGCTTGAGGTGCTCGGCCATGCGCCCAGAGTACGGAATCTGCGACCCTTTCACCGCGACGGCAGCGGATCCGAGTAGCATCACGATCCGTGACGGGTACACGACGGCTGAGTCAGGCGATCGCAGAAGGCGACGGCATCTCCGTGCTCGTCGAGGTTGCCGACGCAGTCGGCGCGAGGACAGCACAGGAACAGGGTGCTGAAGGCCTCGTCGTGCGCCGGCGTCCTGACGGCCTGCGGGAGATCAGCCACTTGCCGCTGCTTGCCTTCGGTCTCGCGAGCGAGGTCGGCGACGTGGACGCTCTGGTCGTGGACGTCGCCGAGCACGGGGACAGCCTCGGTGAGGTTGTCGACGCAGCGCACGCGCGCGGGCTCGAATGCGTCCTTCGGGTGAGGGACGAGGACGAGCTCGAAGAGGTGCTCGAGCTCGTCGACCCCGAGATCCTGCTGCTCTCCGCGGAGGATGCGGACGACGGCCAGGATCACCTGGAGCGTCTCCTCGAACTGCTTCCCGACATCCCGGCCGGCAAGCTTGCGATTGCCGAGCTCGCGGGAGCCAGCCGTTACGAGGTGCTCGAACTCGAACGGGCCGGCGTCGACGCGGTGATCGTCTCCGGCAGCGACGTGGGGTCACTCGTCGGTGACACGCTTCCCGACGTCTAGTTACTTCCCCCGGACAAACGCTTACGGCGAGGACGAAACGGCTCGGTGGGGAAGTAGCTTCTTTTCGGGCTGCGCCTGTTTCTTGACGAATAGAGGCAAATTGCGGATATCCAACAAGGCACAAGGCGAAGGAATGCGCCAGTCCCCTGCTGGTTTCCGGTTGAAGGTTAAGGGGCGGCACACCGGACGGTGGATCGTTCTCGCGGCGATCCTCGTGCTCGCTGCGCTTCTCCGTCTCGTCGGCATCCGTTACGGACTGCCGCTTTCTGTCCTCAACCCGGACGAGTCGAACATTGTCCCTCGCGCCTGGCGGATAGGAAATGGTCATCTCGACCCCGGCTGGTACGACTACCCGTCGCTCCTGATGGGTCTGCTCGCGCCCGTGCAGGCCGTCTTCGGCGCCCCGGCTCTTGGTGCAGCGCGGGGCGTCGCCGTGGCTGTCGGGCTCGGCGGGGTCGGCGCTACGTGGTGGCTCGGCCGGCGCGCCTACGGCACGGGTGCAGCGATCGTGGGTGCGGCCGCCGTGGCTGTGGCCACAACCCACGTCGCCTATTCGCGCATGGCGGTCACCGACGTGCTGTTGACGCTTGCGATCACCTGCGTGCTCGCGCTCGCAGTCGAAGGGCGTATCGAGTGGGCCGGTCTCGCGGTCGGTCTCGCAGCGTCGGCGAAGTACCCTGGCGCGATCGCCGCGGTTCCCGTCGTCGTAGCGGGGTGGGGCAGATGGCGAGCGCTCGGTCGCGCGGCGGCGCTCGCCTTCGCCGGGTTCGCCGCGACGAGTCCCTTCGTCCTGATCCACGCCGGTTCGGCGTGGGACGACATTTCCCGCGTCCAGCGTCTTGCACGCGCGGGCTGGCTCGGGTTCGAGAACGACCCGATCACCCCTCTTGCCTTCCTCGACCGCCTCTGGGAGGCGATCGGGCCGCTCCTCCTCATGTCGGCCGCCGGCCTCGTCGTGGCTCTCGTGCGTCGTGGCCGAACCGACCTCGTGCTGCTTTCGTTCGTGGGGGTCTACTGGCTGACCCTGATGCCTCAGCAGGCCCACTTCGACCGCTACATCCTCCCGCTCGTGCCGGTGCTCGCCGTCCTCGCAGGGAGCATCAGAGCTGTCGTCCCGGTTGCCCTCGTGGCCCTCGTTCTACCGCTCGCCTGGAGCGTCGTCGACGCGCGCGAGCTCACCCGCACCGACACGCGCCTGCGGGCCGATGCCTGGGTCGCCGCCAACGTCCCTCGCAGCGACTCGATCGCGGCAGACCCGTCGACGCTACCGCTGCCCGGCAGGCACGTAGTTCGGCTCGAGCTCCCGGGCCCGGGTCGGCCCTTTGATCCCGAGCGGGACGTCGGGAGGCTCCGTCGGGAAGGCGTGAAGTGGGTGGTCATCTCGGGTGCCGTCACCGATCGCGTGGTCGCCGCTCCCGACACCTATCCGCGCGAGGCGATGTTCTACGAGCAACTCGGCCACAGCCTGCAGCCCGTGTTCGCCGTCTCCCCGGACGACCCCGGCCTCGCAGGCCCGTGGGTTCGCGTCTACCGGCTTTAGCCTGTGGCGAGACGAGTCTCGTGCCCCGCGCCGGCCCATTGTCGGTCGTGGCGGGTGCGACGGATGGCGGACTGCACCTGGTGCGGCCTCCGACGCCGGCAACGAGTTTCAGGTCAAACGTTTGGGGAGGCCGCACTAGCCGAAGAACGTCTGCGCCACGTCGAGCAGCGCCGGATCGACGCCTCGCACCTCAGCGCACGCCTCTGTGAGCGGGACGCCGACCACGTCCATCCCGCGCAGCGAAACCATCTCGCCGAAACGCCCCGCGGTCGCGAGGTCGACGGAAGCGACGCCGAAGCGCGTTGCCAGTACCCGGTCGAAGGCGGTGGGGGTGCCTCCTCGCTGCAGGTGCCCGAGGACGGTCACCCGCGTCTCGAACCCGGTCAACCGTTCGAGCTCGGCTCCGAAGCTGTAGCCGACGCCCCCGAGCCGCTCGAAGCCGAACGCGTCGATCCCGGCGCTGACGGCCTGCCCTCCCGGCGCCTTGCAGCCTTCCGCGACGACGACGATCGAGTAGGTGCGGCCACGCCGGTGGCGGGTCCGGATCGTCTCCGCGACCTTCGCCAGGTCGGTCTCGAGCTCGGGCACCAGGATCGCATCGGCCCCTGCCGCGATCCCGGCGTACGTGGCGATCCAGCCCTTGGTACGGCCCATCACCTCGACGACCATGATCCGGTTGTGCGACTCCGCCGTCGTCGAGATGCGGTCGAGCGCCTCGGTCGCGATCGAGACGGCCGTGTCGAAGCCGAACGTCATGTCGGTGCCAGCGATGTCGTTGTCGATCGTCTTCGGGACGCCGATCACCGAGAGGCCTTCCTCCTGGAGCGCGAGCGCCGTGCGCAGCGTGCCGTCGCCGCCGATCACGATCATGGCGTCGATGCCGTTCGCCTCGACCGTGCGGCGCACGCTCGCGTAGCCGTCGCCGTGCACGTACGGGTCGCGGCGGGAGGTACCGAGGATCGTGCCGCCCCGCTGCAGGATGCCGCGCACATCGTCGCGTCCGAGCGGCCGCACGTGGCCTTCCATGAGGCCTTCCCAGCCGTTGATCGCACCGACGACCTCGATGTCGTGCCTCACGACCGCACGGCTGACGACCGCGCGGATGACGGCGTTCAGCCCGGGGCAGTCGCCGCCTGCGGTGAGGACGCCTATGACCATGGAGAACTACTCAATAATGGAGGACTATTCAATACAGAAACATCGGCTTTCCGGCCACGTGTCGCACCTTTGGCCGGTACTGGTCGATGTCGTAGAGCTCGTCGGTGTCGACGCGCCGCACACCCTCGCGCGTGGCGCTGATCGGCACGGAGGTGTAGGTGCCGCTGCGAAGTGCGACCATGCGGCCGCTTGCCCCCTCGAGTGCCAGGTCGGCTGCCATCACCGCGTAGTTCGTCGCCACCATCAGGTCGAGCGAGTCGGGGGTGCCCGAGCGCATCAGGTAGCCGAGCTGCTGGTAGATGATGTCTTCGCCGGTGCGCTCCTTGATCAGCGCGCTCGTGAGCTCGCCGATGCCCCCGAGCTTGCGGTGCCCGTAGGCGTCCTCCTCGCCGGACAACACCATCTCGCCACCGGCGAGCGTCGCGCCCTCGGACACCGTCACCATCGCGTAGTTCGAGGGATTCGAGTGCTTGTCTTCGACGAGGAGCCTCCCGAGCTTGTCGATGTCGAACGGGATCTCGGAAATCACGGCGCGGTCGACGCCGGCGAGATACGCAGTGATCAGGCACGTCTCGCCGCTGTAGCGGCCGAACAACTCGACGACTGCGATGCGCTCGTGCGACCCGGTTGACGTGCGGAGGTTGTGGATGAACTGCACACCCCGCGTGATCGCGGTCGAGAACCCAATGCAGTAGTCGGTGCCGTGGACGTCGTTGTCCATCGTCTTCGGAATCGCGATCACGGGAACACCCTCGTCGTGCATCCGGAGCGCGTACGACAGCGTGTCGTCCCCACCGATGGGGATCAGCACGTCGATGCCCATGGATTCGATCACCCGCAGGGCGTGGTCCGTGAAATCGAAGGGACCGTCGCCGTCGATGCGGTGGGCGAGATGGGCAGGCACATCCTTCGGCCGCACGCGGCTCGGGTTCGTGCGCGAGGTGTGCAGGACGGTGCCGCCGGTGCGGTCGATCGTGCGCACGACGTTCGCGTCGAGCGGCATGAACCAGTGCTTGCGCGAGTCTGGATCGTCCGAGTCGTACTCGAGCAGCGCCGCCCAACCGCGCCGGAACCCGATTACCTCGTGCCCCTCGTGCACGACGCGGTTCACGACGGCCTTGATGCAGGGGTTGAGCCCCGGCACGTCGCCGCCCCCCGTCAGAATTCCGATCCGCACGTTGCCTCCTCGTTCGCTCGGCTTTCGATGCTAGTCCACGCGGCGCCGCGCTCGGGCGCGGTAGGTGCGCTCACCACTCCGAACGCGTCGAGCTGACGTCCCCCGGGGCGCGCGGCCGCCGCTCGCGGGATCGTCAGAGGATCTTGGAGAGGAACTGCTTTGTACGGTCGCTCTCCGGCGCATCGAAGAGGCGCTCGGGCGTGCCCTCCTCGATGATCCGTCCGTCGTCCATCATCACGACCCGGTCGGCCGCGACGCGTGCGAACCCCATCTCATGGGTGACGACGATCATCGTCATCCCCGCGTGCGCCAGTTCCTCCATCACGTCGAGCACCTCGCCGATCACCTCGGGGTCGAGGGCGCTCGTCGGTTCGTCGAACAACATGAGCGCCGGCTTCATCGCTAGCGCCCGCGCGATCGCGACGCGCTGCTGTTGGCCGCCTGACAGCTTTCCCGGGTACGTATCACGCTTGCCCAGCAGCCCGACGCGTCGTAGCAACTCATGGGCTTCATCGATTGCCTGTTTCTTTGGCAAGCCGAGCACGTGGACCGGCGCCTCGATCACGTTCTCGATCGCGGTCTTGTGCGGGAACAGGTTGAAGCGCTGGAACACCATGCCGATCTGGGTGCGCTGCTTCGCGATCGAGCGTTCGCTGTCCTCGATCAACTCTCCGTTCTTCTCCCGATACCCGATCAGCTGTCCGTTGACCTCGATCCGACCGCCGTCGATCTTCTCGAGATGGTTGACGCAACGGATGTAGGTCGTCTTGCCCGAGCCCGAGGGGCCGATGATGCAGACCGTTTCGCCTTTGGCGACATCCAGTGAGACGCCCTTCAGCACCTCGAGCCGGCCAAAGCTCTTCTCGACGTCGACCGAGTGCACGACGAACCCCGTCATGCACGTCCCCGGTAGCTCACGGCGAACGCGTCGCGGAGCCGCTCGCCACGCGTCGGTGCTCCGTCGTCGCGCTCACTGGCCGCCAGCTTGTGTTCGATTCGGGCCTGGACGAACGACCAGATCGTCGTCAGCAGCAGGTACCAGACGGCGACGGCAGCGAAGTACTCCACCGGCTTGAACGTCTGTGAGTATCCGATCTCCGCGTTCCCCCACAGCTCGACGACGCCGATGAAGAACAGCAGCGACGTCGTCTTGAGCATGTTGTTGAACTCGTTCCCGAGCGGGGGCACGATGACCCGTGCCGCTTGAGGCAGCACGATCCGCCGCATCGCAAGTCCGTGGGTCATGCCGAGCGACCGTGCGGCCTCGAGTTGGCCCCTGTCGACGGAGTCGATGCCCGCGCGGATGATCTCACGCATGTACGCGCCCTCGTTGCATCCGAGCGCCAGGATGCCCGCGAACGCGGCACCGCTGAGCGTGAAGGCACCGAGATCGAGCGAGTTCGGGATCAGGGTGACGCCGAACAGGATGTTGACGCCGAAGTAGACGAAGAAGATCTGCACGATCACCGGGGTGCCGCGGAAGATCCACACGTAGAAGCCGGAGAAGACCTGCGCCGCCCGGAAGTGAGACGTGCGCATCAACGCGAGCATGAGCCCGAGAACCACGCCCAGGATCTGCGCGATCACCGCAATGTAGATCGTCGCGAAGAGCGCCGAAGAGAAAGCGCTGTCGACACCGAAGATGCGGTCCCAGAACGTGTGCCAGTCGAATGCTGCCAGCATTTCGGGCGCTCCTCGCGACGTCAGATGACTACTTCTTGTATGCGAAAGCTCCCATCTGCCACTTGGTGAGGATCTTCTTCATCGTGCCAGCGGCGTACGCCGCGTTCACGGCCTTCTGGATCTTCGGGATGAGAACGTCGCCTTTCCGGATGGCAATCCCGACCGGGATCGGGTTGACAGGCGAGCCGGCGTACCCCAGGGACGCGTCGCGCTTGATGTAGTACGCGACGACCGGCGAGTCGCCGAAGTAGGCATCGACGCGACCGGTCTTGAGCGCGCTCGCTGCATCGGTGTCCTTCGGGAACGTGACGACCTTGATCGTGGGCTTGCCTTTCTTCTTGAGCAACTTGCTCGCGGCATCGAGGAACTGCTTGTTCGTCGTACCGACCTCGACGGAGACGCTCTTCCCCGACAGATCCGAGAGCGCCTTGATCTTCTTCGGATTGCCGGCCTTCACCATCAGCGACTGGCCGACAGACAGGTAGTCGACGAAAGCGACCTGCTTACGCCGCTCTGGCGTGTCGTTCATGCCGCTGATGATCGCGTCGCACTTCTTTGCGAGTAGCGCGGCGATGATGCCGTCGAAGCCGGTGTTCTGGAACTTCGACTTGAGACCGATGCGTTTCGCGATCTCGGTGCCGATGTCGATGTCCGAGCCGACCAGCTTCGTGCCCTGGTAGAACTCCTCAGGCGGATACGTCGCGTCGGTGCAGAACGTGATCGTGTCCCCCGCATGGCGTGTCGGCGCGGCGGCCACGGAGGCGGCGAGACCGAGCGCGGCGAGTCCTGCAACCGCTACGGGGATCAGGCGTCGTCGAACGATGGTGCCCATTAGCGCTCCTTCTTTCGTGCCCGGGAGCTGTCTCTCCTAGTCTGGAGCCAGCCAGTCGACGCTAGCCCGGGGCCGAGATTCTTACCTGATCAATTTTGACCACGCAGCTCTATTTGCCGGGCGTTGTCCGCTGCTGGCAGAGTGCACTACGATGTTGGTCGTCAGCCACGAGGTGGGGTTCGCCCCGGAGGTCGTATCACGGGTGGTGTGCGTCCATCGACGGTCGGTCATCGAGCATGCAAGGCAGCACAAGCCGAAGTGGCGGAACTGGTAGACGCACCGGACTCAAAATCCGGCGCCCGAAAGGGTGTGGGGGTTCGATTCCCCCCTTCGGCATTCCGCATCAGCTCCCCGCCTCTAGAGGCTGCGTCGGGCGTGCGACGTGGGCAGCGCATACTCCTCGTGGGCCTCGTCGTCGCCGGACTTGCGGTGGTCGTGTCCGGCTGCGGAGTGTCCCAGGCCAGTGCGTGCGCGCAGGTCGAGTACACGGGCACGGGAAGCCCCGATCTCGTCCTCGTCTCGGATCTGCCGCTCCAGGGCGCCGCTTCGCGAGAGTCACGCCAGATCAACCATGCGATCCGGGCGCAACTGCAGGAGCGGGGATTCAGGGCGGGAGCACACACGATCGGCTTCCAGGCGTGTGACGACTCGACACAAGCGGCCGGGAAATCCGACGCCGGCCGCTGCGCGAGCAACGCAAACACCTATGCCGACGACGACAGCAAGGTGATCGGTGTGATCGGGCCGCTCGACTCGCGGTGCGCCGCAATCCTCATCCCCGCGCTGAACCAGGCTTCCGGCGGCGGGATCCCCATCGTGTCACCGACGAACACGTATCCCTGCCTGACGCGCGGCGGAGCAGGCTGTGACCTCTCCGAGCCCGACAAGTACTACCCGTCGGGCAGGCGTAACTACCTGCGGGTGGTCGGAAACGATGTGTTCCAGGCAGCCGCCGCTGCCGAGTTCGCCCGCGACCGGGGAGTAAAGCGGGTCTATGTCCTTCACGACAACGAGGCCTACGGCGTCGGGATGGCGGCGAGCTTTCGGGCTGCGGCCCGCTGGCTCGGCATCGAGGTGGTCGGGTTCGAGGGATGGGACGCCGGGGCAACGAGCTACACGTCGCTGTTCGAGAAGGCGAAGGCGCGCCGGGCCGACGCGATCTTCCTCGGAGGCCTGATCGAGCAGAACGGCGCCGGCGTGATCAGGGACAAGGTTCGGGTGCTCGGACCGAACGACGGCGAAGTCGAGCTGCTTGCCTCTGACGGCTTCGCGAAGCAGCAGACGATCGACGAAGCAGCCGCAGCCGCAGACGGCATGGTCATCGCCGCGGCCGGCGTCCCGGCGGGCAGGCTGCCGGAGGCCGCCAAGCGGTTCAACGCTGCATTTGCTGCTCGCTACCTGGAAGGGAAACCGCCCCACCCGAGCGCGATCTACGGCGCGGAGGCCGCGAAGGTCATGTTCGACGCGATTGCGAAGTCCGACGGGACACGGAGTGACGTGATCACGAGGTTGTTCGAGACGAGGGTGAAGGACGGGCTCCTCGGGACGTTCGGGTTCGACGAGAACGGCGATCCGGCTGATGCCACCGGGCCGGTCGTCAGCTTCACGATCTTCAAGGTAGCTCGAGGATTGACGGTCGACACGACGATCGATCCCGAGGCCTCGACGGTTCGGGCCGCCGCACGAGGGTAGCGCGCCGGAAGGTCAGGCTCGCCCGCGGTGCCCGAGACCCGCAACTTTCCACCCGAGGCCGGCGTGACGAGAGCTACCCTACTCGGCCGATGCGGCGGATTGTGATCTTCACGTGCGTGCTCGCAGCAGGCCTCCTCGCCGGCGGCTGCGGGTCGTCCGGAGAGCAGACCGAGGTCGCTCCGGTGGCGACGACGAAAAGCGTTCCCAGGGTCTGCCCTGCGGGGTGGCGGACGGGCTGGCAGGCGCTCGCCGACCAGATCCAGGCGCCCGTCTACTGCCCATCGTGGATGCCCGAACCGCTCGTCGGCGAGATCGGCGGCCCTCTGTTCAACGGCCGCTTCGTCAACGAGACGGGCGCGTACCTCGTCAGCTTCGCCTGGTTCGAGTCGGGGGCAGCGGGCGTGCAGGAGGTCCACGTCAACTTCCGCGGGTATCCGGGACGGGCAGGAATCCCGATTTGCGAGGACACGCTGACGGTGAACGGGAAGACGGTGCACCCGAAGAGCCCGTGCTTCAGTGACCCGGGGCCTCCAAAGCGGTTCGGGTCGACGAAGGTCTCGGTCTACACCGCCAACCAGGGTGTCGACACCTGGCACGTGCTCTACGCCTGGCATCACAGGGGCTCGCTGTACACCGTGAGTGAGCATGTCGCGTCGCCGTACACGTACAAGCAGGTCGTCTCCAACCTCGACCACATCATGCGCGGTCTCGTCATGCTGTCTCCCTCCGCCTAGCACGTGGCTCTGACACGACGGCATCTGCTCGGAGGCGTTGCCGCCGGGGGCCTGGCCGCAGCGGGCATCTACGAGCTCGTCGACAGGTTCACGCCGCCGCCGCCACGGGCGCCAGCTGGTGCGCTTCCGGCAGAGCAGCATCTCCTCGACGGCGTGCGAATGATCCGGGACAACGACGTTGAAGTGCTCGTACCGCCGCTGCACCATAAGGTCGTGACGGCGAAGCTGCGTGTCGGTGAGAGCGCCGCCGACCTGCGCGACGCGCGCACTCAGCTTGAACGTGTGCTTCGCCGGCTTGAGGGGCAGTT
>Ga0315273_10010292_pt1 | contig 11917 bp, 10 predicted proteins | sample YL17G02_0_MG_FD_205753 | JGI IMG/M metagenome (GOLD analysis project Ga0315273, IMG submission 205753) | Sediment microbial communities from Yellowstone Lake, YNP, Wyoming, USA - YL17G02_0 | ecosystem: Environmental > Aquatic > Freshwater > Lake > Sediment | place: USA: Wyoming | collected... | reverse complement strand
CGCCGATTGCGGGCATCGTCCACGCGTGCGTCGTGCTGCTCGCGGTGCTGCTGTTCGGGCGCCTGGCGGCGAAGATTCCGCTCGCCGTGCTGGCCGCGATCCTGACCATGGTCGCGTACCACATGAGCGACTGGCGGACGTTCGTGTCGGAGCTGCGCGCGCCGAAGAGCGACGTCGTCGTGTTGCTGGTCACGTTCGTGCTCACGGTCCTGGTCGACCTGACGGTCGCGATCGAGGTCGGCGTCGTGCTGGCGACGTTCCTGTTCATGCGGCGCATGGCCGAGGTCACGCAGGTCAGCGTCACGAGCGGCTCGGCGGCCGATGGCCTGGACGACGAGGGCGAGAACGACCCGGACAGCGTGCGGCGCCGAAAGGTCCCGAAGGGCGTCGAAGTCTACGAGATCGACGGACCGTTCTTCTTCGGCGCAGCGGAGACGTTCAAGAGCACGCTCGCGCGGGTCGCCGCGCGGCCGAAGGTGCTGATCGTGCGCTTGCGGCACGTGCCGGCGATCGACTCGACGGGCCTGCATGCGCTCGACGACCTGCGTCGCCGGTGCGAGCGCGACAAGACGTTGCTGCTGCTCGCGGACGTCCACGCCCAGCCGCTGATCGCGATGGAACGCGGCGGCTTCCATGCGGCGCTCGGCGCGGGCCGTTTCTGCGGCACGCTCGACGAGGCGCTCGAGGCCGCGCGGGCGCACCTCACGCCCGGTTCCACTTAGCGGCCGCGCTGCGGGCGATGCGGCGGCGCCTTGACCGGATGCGCCCCACGGGCCTACCCTTATGGGGTGTTCCATCGATCCGCAGAGGTCCGGGCTCCGGCCCGGGGCCGGGTCAGGCCCTCGCCGGCTCCCGAGACCTCTGCGGATTTCGAGTGTTCTGCCGATAACCACGCATGATCTCCTTCGTGATTCCGGCCCACGACGAGGAGCGCTCGATCGCGCTCGCCCTTGCGAGCGTGCATGCGGCCGCCCGGGCTCTGGGCGCTCCCTACGAAGTGATCGTCGTCGACGACGCTTCGACCGACCGCACAGCGGAGGTCGCGCTCGCGGCCGGAGCGCGCGTCGTGCCGGTGGCGCACCGCCAGATCTCCCGGACCCGCAACGCGGGCGCCCGCGCCGCCCGCGGCGAACGACTCGTGTTTGTCGACGCCGACACGCTCGTCAGCGCCCGGCTCATCGCCGACGCGATGCGTGCGCTCGACCGGGGCGCGATCGGTGGCGGGGCGATGGTGACCTTCGACGGCGGGCTGCCGCTCCACGCACACCCGGTGCTCCTCGTGCTCGACGCGGTGATGTGGATCGGACGGTTCGCGGCCGGGTGCTTCGTGTTCTGCACGCGCGAGGCGTTCGAACGCGCCGGCGGCTTCGACGAGTCGCTCTACGCGGGGGAGGAACTCGCGATCAGCGTCGCGCTCAAGCGCGAGGGCCGGTTCGTGATTCTCGGGACGCGCGTCGTGACCTCGGGCAGGAAGCTGCGCTCGCACACGATGGCCGAGATGACCTCGTTCCTGGGGCGCATCGCGAAGGGCGGAGTGGGGACGCTCCAGACCCGCGAGGGCCTCGAGGTCTGGTACGGCCCGAGGCGCGAGGATCCCAAGGACGCGAAGGCCGCGTAGCCCGGCGCCGCGAACGTGGTAGTCTCCCGCCCCATGACCGAGCCCGCCGCCCCGAAGCGCCCGCGCATTCCCGCCTGGCTGTCCATCTCCCTGCGCGTTGCGCTCGTCGTCGCGTTGTTCGCGTGGATCTTCAAGCGCGTCGACTTCGCCGAGTTCGCCCGCACGCTGCGCGCGGCGGATGCGCGATTCCTCGCGCTCGCCGCGGTCGCTATCCTCCTGTCGCAGCTCACCGCGGGCTGGCGCTGGCACCGGCTGCTCCAGGCGGCGGGCGCACGCTGGACGTTCCCCCAGGATTTCGCGGTGTACGGGGCGGGGCTGTTCCTCGGCTTGTTCATCCCGACCGGCGTGGGCGGCGACGTCTACCGGGTTGCGCGTGTGCGCACCAGCGGCACCGGCCTGGCGCGCGGCGCCGCCACGATCCTGCTCGAGCGCGCAATCGGATTGCTGGCGCTGCTCCTGCTCGGCATCGGGTTCGTGTGGTCCCACCCGGGAACGCGGCCGTGGGCGATCCTCTTCGGCGCGGGCGCGCTGGCGGGGCTTGCCGGGCTGGCGACACTGTGGATCCCGGGCGGGATCGAGGCGGTGGCGCGGGTGCTCGACCGCTTCCCGGGGCGCGGCTTGGGCGATCGCCTGCGGGGGGCGTTCCCGGGGGACGCGATGAGCCGGCTCCACGGCGCGATCCCCGGGACGCTTCTCTTGTCGCTGCTCAACCATGCGTGGTTGCTGACGGTCAACGTGCTGCTCGCGCGCGGCCTGGGGCTCGGCGCCCCGTGGACCGCGATCTGTGCCGCGGTGCCGATCGTGCTGCTGGCGGCGCAGATCCCGATCACCCCGGGCGGGGCGGGCGTGCGCGAGGCGGCGTACGTGTTCTTCTTCGCCCGCATCGGGGTGGGGGAGGCGCCGGCGCTCGCCCTGGCGCTCGGGTGGTTCGCGCTGCTCGTCTTCGCCAGCCTGCTCGGCGCGCTGGGCTTCCTGTTCGAGCGCACGGACAAGGAGCCGGGCGCGGCATAAAAAACGGGCGAGGCCGAAGCCCCGCCCGTCTCATGCCCTCGATTCGACTCCGAACTACGGCGCGACCGCCAGCGGCTTCGCGTCCGACCCGCGATAGGTGATCGTTCCCAGGTTCAGCTTCACGATCTGCGGCTCGATCACCGTGCGATCGCCGATCGCGATCACTTTCATCTGGTCGGGTTTGAGGAAGTCCTTCGCCACGCCCTGGACGTCGGACGAGCTCAGGTTCGCGATGCGCGCCGGCAGCCCGGCGTAGTAGTCCGGTGGCAACTCGAACAGGTAGAGGTTGCCGATCGTGCCCACCGTGCTGTTCGAGGTCTCGAACAGCGCCGGCAGCGAGCGCGACACCGAGTCCTTCGCCAGGTCGAGCTCCTCGGCGGTGACCGGGGCGTCCTGCATGCCCTTGACCTCCTTGAGCATCTCCTCGATCGACGGGCCGGTGGCGTCCGTGCGCACGGCGGCGCCGACGACGAACGGCCCCGCGCCGCGGTTGTCCTGCTGGAACGAGAACGCACCGTAGGTGTAGCCGTGCTTCTCGCGCAGGTTCATGTTCACGCGGCTGGCGAACAGCCCGCCCAGGACCTGGTTCATGACATTCATCTTCTCGTAGTTCGGGTCGTTACGAGCCATGCCGATCTGGGCGACCGCAACCGCGGTCTGCGGCGCGCCCGACTTGTCGACGATCACGACGCGTTCCGCGATCGGCGTGCCGGCCCCGGGGCGCGGCGTCTCCGTGCCGGTCCCGTGCCACTTGCCGAACGCGCTCTCGGCGAGCGTCTTCGCCTCGGCGATGGTGAGGTCGCCGGCGAGCACGAGGGCGGCGTTCTGTGGCGCGTAGGTCGTCTTCCAGAAGCTGACCAGCTCGTCGCGCGTGATCCCCTGGACCGCGTCGTCGTTGCCGAGCGCGATGTGGCCATAGGGATGGTTCTCGCCGTACATGCAGGAGAACAGCACGCGGAACGCGGTCTGGAACGGCGAATCCTTCTGCTGCAGGATCGACGTCAGCCGATCGTTGCGCACGCGCTCGACGTCGGACGCGGGGAACGACGGTTCGAGCACGACCTGGGACGCGAGTCCGATGACCTCGGGCGCGGTGGCCTTGATCGAGCGCCAGAACACGTAGCTGCCGTCGGTGCCCGAGTTCGAGCCCAGCGATCCGCCGAGCGCCTCGAGCTGCTCGGCGATCTGGAGCGCGTCGAGCTTCGTGGTGCCCTCGTCGAGCATCGCGGCGGTGAAGCCCGCGAGGCCCGGCTTGCCCGCGGGATCCGATGCGCTGCCCGAGCGCACGACCAGCTGGCCGGCGACGACGGGGAGCGCCTTCTGCTCGACGACGTAGACCGTGAGGCCGTTATCGAGCTTGAACGTCTTCGCGTTCGGCAGCGCCGCGGTCGAAACCGGACCGGCCTTCGGCTGCGTGATCCGCCAGGGCTCGGCCTGCGACATCGGCAGGTCGACCTTCGCGACCGGCTCCGGCGTCGGCGGCGCCGCGGGGATGATCTTCTCGCCCGGGTTGACCTGGACGACCGCGCGCCGGTTCTTCGCCAGGTCGGTCGCCACCATCTTCTTCAGGCCCTCGGCCGTGACCGCCGCGTAGCGCTCGAGGTCCTTGTTGAGGTAGCCCGGATCCTTGAGGTGCTGGTTGTAGTAGTTCAGGCGGTCCGCGACGCCGGAGCAGTTGCCGCTGCCGCCGCCGACGCCGCCCAGGTTCTCGAGGCTCTCGACGATGTCCGAATACGTGCCGGTCTTCGCGGCGGCCAGTTCCTCGGCGGTCGGTCCGGTCTGGGCGAGACGCTCGATCTCGGCCGACACCGCCTGCTCGATCTCGTCCGCCGTGTGGCCGGGCTTCGCGGTGGCGGTGATCTCGAACACCGAGCCGAGCACGAACGTCTGCTGATTCGCGCTCACCGACTGCGCGATCTTCTTGTCGTAGACCAGCGACTTGTAGAGCCGGCTCGCCTTGCCGCCACCCAGGATGCGGGCCGCGAGCACGGCCTCGGCGTCGCCGGGCTTGAAGATCGGCGCGGTGATCCACGCCATGAACACGCGCGGCAACTCGACCTTGTCGGTCACCACGACGCGGCGCTCGGACGTGATCGGCGGCGTGGTCGCGGTGATCGGCGGCACGGGTTCGCCCTTGGGCAGCGGGCCGAAGTACTTCGTGACCAGGGCCTTCGTCTGTGCGATGTCGATGTCGCCGACGATCGCGAGCGAGGCATTGTTCGGGACGTAGTAGCGCTTGAAGAAGTTGCGCACGTCCTCGAGCTTCGCGTTCTGGATGTCCTCGTGCGAGCCGATGACCGACGCGGCATAGGGGTGGCCCTGCGGGAAGAGCTGGTGGAACAGTTCCTCCTCGCCCAGGCCGTAGGGCGCGTTCTCGACGCTCTGGCGGCGCTCGTTGCGCACTACGTCCTGCTGGTTCGACAGGTTCGTCTGGTCGAGCTTGTCGAGCAGGAAGCCCATGCGGTCGGACTCGAGCCAGAGTGCGAGCTCGAGCTGGTTCGACGGCAGGTCCTCCATGTAGTTCGTGCGATCGAAATCGGTCGTGCCGTTGATGTTGGAGGCGCCGGCGGCCTCGAGCAGCTTGAACTGCGCGTCATCGGCGACGTGCCCCGATCCCTGGAACATCATGTGCTCGAACAGGTGGGCGAAGCCGGTGAGGCCCTTGGTCTCGTTCGCGGGGCCGACGTGGTACCACACATTGACCGCGACCATGGGGACGCGCGGGTCCTTGCGGAGGATCACGTCGAGTCCGTTCGGTAGCGTGTATTTCTCGTAATCGAGTTGGATCATGGGGGGCTTGTTGGCTTTCGGCGTCGCGGCGCGAACGGCCACGACCACGGTAGCGAGCGCGGCGCAGGCGACGGCCGCGAGGACGGCCAGCCGACGCGTCCCTCGCGTGACCTGCGTCCAGAGCTCAGGATGCTGCCTCATCGCGGGATCTCCCGGGGAAAAGGAATGCGAACGACGGGGAACACGGGCAACAGTACGGCGTTGCGCTCGAAGGTCCGCGTCATTTTGGGGTCAAAGGGCTGTGCTTGTGCCCGATTTCACGAGGACCGGCAGGCCGCACTCCGCGATCGCATTTTGCCGCCTAAGTGCTGCCCGGGCAAGACATTCCATTGACACTCGCGGACCGTCTCGGGGCTTGACTCGGCCGCGGCCCGATGGGTACAGTGCCAAGGTAACCTAGCGCTCAGGTGGGGTATGGTCCCGAGCGCGGTCCCACCCTGAAACGGGGTTCGCCCCGGAGAATCCATGTCCGACTCCGAAGACATCCAGCCCGCCCGCCTCGGCCTCGAACTCGAGGTGCAGTCTGTACTCGAGGAAATCCGCCCGGCGATCCAGATGGATGGCGGGGACGTCGCGTTCGTGAGCATCGATGCCGCCGGCAAGGTGCTGGTTCGCCTCTCGGGCGCCTGCACCGGCTGCTCGATGGCCCAGCTCACGCTCAAGCAGGGAATCGAGAACCTGCTGATCTCGCGCGTCGATGGCGTGACCTCGGTCGAGGCCGAGGGACTCGAGTCGCCGGCGTGAGCCCGGAAACCATCCTTCAAGCCCTGCGCATCGTGCAGGATCCCGATCTCCACAAGGACCTGGTCGCGCTCGGCATGATCGAGGACGTCAAGATCGACGGCGGCCGCGTGTCGTTCACCGTCGCGCTGACCACGCCCGCCTGCCCCGTGAAGGACGATCTCAAGCGCCAGTGCGAGGAAGCCGTGCGCGCCCTGCCCGGCGTGACCGCCGTCGAGGTCACGATGACCTCGCGCGTGCGCGGCAAGGGCGGCATCGGGCCGAAGCTCGCGATCGAGGGCGTCGCCCACGTGGTCGCGGTGGCCTCGGGCAAGGGCGGCGTCGGCAAGTCCACGGTGGCCGTGAACCTGGCAGTGGCTCTGGCGCAGGAGGGCGCGCGCGTCGGCCTGATCGACGCCGACGTGTACGGCCCGAATGTGCCCGTGATGATGGGTGTGCGCGAGCAGCCCTTCCAGAAGGACGGCAAGATCCTGCCGCTCGTGGCCCACGGCGTGAAGATCATGTCGATGGGCTTCCTGGTCGATCCCGAGACACCGGTGATCTGGCGCGGGCCGATGCTGCACGGCGTGATGCAGAACTTCACGCGCGACGTCGACTGGGGCACGCTCGATTACCTGATCATCGACCTGCCGCCGGGCACGGGCGACGTGCAACTGTCGTTGGCGCAGCAGGTGCCACTTGCCGGCGCGGTCATCGTGGCGACCCCGCAGCAGGTCGCGCTCGACGACGCGCAGAAGGCGATCGCGATGTTCCAGAAGCTCGAGGTGCCGGTGCTCGGCATGGTCGAGAACATGTCGTACTTCGTGTGCCCGTCGTGCGATGCCCGCCACGAGATCTTCTCCCACGGCGGCGCGCGACAGAAAGCCGAGGCGATGGGGCTGCCCTTCCTCGGCGCGATCCCGATCCATCCCTCCGTGCGCCAGGCCGGTGACGCCGGGACGCCGGTCCTCGTGACCGCGCCCGACTCGCCCGAGGCCGAGGCGTTCCGGGCGCTCGCGCGGCAGGTCGCCGCTCGACTCTCCATCCAGGCGGCCGGGGATGTCCCCGCGCTTGCCGGTTCGTGAGGATCCACCCTTGAGCGATCCCAACGGGAACCGTCCCGGAAACGCGACGTTTGGCGACTCGATCGAGATCCGCACCGAAGGCCTGGGCCCCGCGGGCAAGGACGGCGTGCGCAGTGCGCCCCGGGACAAGACGCGCCGCGTCCGCGTCGGCAAGGTGCCGATCGGCGGCGGCGCGCCTGTCGCGGTGCAGTCGATGACCACGACCATGACATGGGACGTGAGCGCCACGATGGAGCAGATCCGGCGGCTGGACGAGGCCGGCTGCGAGATCGTGCGCGTGGCCGTGCCGGACGAGAAGTCGGCGGACGCGCTGCCCGAGATCGTCCGGCTCTCGCCGCTGCCGGTGGTGGCGGACATCCACTTCACCTGGAAGCTCGGCCTCAAGGCGATCGCGGCCGGCGTGCACAAGGTGCGCATCAACCCCGGCAACATCGGCGGCGAGTCGCGCGTCCAGGAGATCGTGGCCGCCGCCAAGGATAAGGGGATCCCGATCCGCGTGGGCGCGAACGCCGGATCGCTGCCGAAGGAGATCATCGCCAGGTACGGCGTGCACGATCCGCTCGGCATCGTCGAGGCAGCGCTGATCCCGATCGGCATCCTCGAGAAGGCGGGCTTCGAGGACATCGTGGTTTCGATGAAGGCGTCGGACGTCGGGCTCGCGGTCGCGAGCTATCGCCTGGCGTCGAAGCGGATCCCGTATCCGCTCCACATCGGCATCACCGAGGCTGGGTCGTCCAAGCGCGGCTCGATCAAGTCCGCGGTCGGGCTCGGCATGCTGCTCGAGGAGGGAATCGGCGACACCATGCGCGTCTCGCTCACCGCCGACCCGGTCGAGGAGATCGAGACCGCGTTCATGATCCTGTCGGCGGTCGGGCTCAGGCAGCGCGGGCCGGAGGTGATCTCGTGCCCGTCGTGCGGCCGCTGCGACATCGACCTGATCGGCCTGGCGACGACGGTCGAGAACCGCGTCAAGGCGCTCGGGACGAAGATCCCGCTCAAGGTCGCGGTCATGGGCTGCGAGGTCAACGGTCCCGGCGAGGCGCGCGACGCCGACGTCGGCATCGCCGGCGGATTGCATGAGGGCCTGATCTTCAAGAATGGCGAGATCCTTCGCAAGGTGAAGGAGAACATGGTCGTGGACGAACTGATGGTCGAGGTTGAGAAGGTCCTGCGCATCAAGGAAGCCGAAGCGGCCCGCGGGGAGGCCGGCGCGTAAGCGCCGGATGAACATGAAGATTTCCAGTCGGGGACAATACGGATTGCGCGCGCTGGCGGTGCTGGCGCGGCGGCATGGGCGCGGACCGACGCAGGTGCGCGAGATCGCGCGCGAAGAGGCGCTGTCCGCGAAGTACCTCGAGCAGCTGCTTGGGCGACTGCGCGCGGGCGGCCTGGTGAAGAGCGTCCGCGGCGCGAAGGGCGGCTACCAGCTGTCCCGCGAGCCGGGCACCATCACAGTGCGCGAGATCCTCGTCGTGCTCGAGGGCTCGCTCGCGCCGGTGGGTTGCGTGGACCAGAGCGGCGCCTGCCGCGACGAATCGGCCTGCACCGCGCACGCGGTGTGGGCGGGCCTGCACGAGACCGTGCTGGCCTACCTGGGCTCTTACACGCTCGCGGACCTGGTCGTTCGGTCCTCGGAACGCGCAAAGGTGGCGGCAGAAGCCGCCGCCGATGCGACGCCCGAGGACGCGCTCGAGTCCGCCGGCGCGCGAGGTTGAGATGAACCAGCAAGAGACGGCATTCCGGCTCAAGGTCGGCCTGGCGGAGATGCTCAAGGGCGGCGTGATCATGGACGTCAGCAACGTCGACCAGGCGAAGGTCGCCGAGGAGGCGGGAGCGGTCGCGGTGATGGCGCTCGAGCGCATTCCCTCGGAGATCCGCGCGGACGGCGGTGTGGCGCGCATGTCGCACCCCAGGATGATCGAGGAGATCCAGGCGGCGGTGACGGTCCCGGTGATGGCGAAGTGCCGGATCGGCCACATCGCCGAGGCGCAGGTGCTCGAGGCGCTGGGCGTGGACTTCATCGACGAGTCCGAGGTGCTGACTCCCGCGGACGAGGAGAACCATGTCGACAAGCACGCGTTCAAGGTGCCGTTCGTCTGCGGCTGCCGCAACCTGGGCGAGGCGCTCCGGCGCGTCGCCGAGGGTGCCGCGATGATCCGCACCAAGGGCGAGGCGGGCACCGGCGACGTGGTCGAGGCCGTGCGTCACATGCGACAGGTGCAGCGCGAAATCCGGGCGCTTACAACAATGAAGTCCGAGGAGCTGTACGCCGAGGCGAAGCGCCTCGCCGCGCCCTATGACCTGGTCGCCGGGGTGGCGAAGACCGGCAAGCTGCCGGTGCCGAACTTTGCCGCCGGCGGCGTGGCCACGCCCGCCGACGCCGCGCTGATGATGCAGCTCGGCGCCGAGACCGTGTTCGTGGGCTCGGGCATCTTCAAGGTCGACGATCCGAAGGACGGTTCGACCGACCCGGGTGAGCAGGAGGCTGCTCACGCGAAGGGCCTGATGGAGTCGCTGCGCCGCGCCGCGTCGGACCCGGCGAAGACCGCCGCGGAGCGCTCGGCGGCCCAGGTCGAACTCGCGCGCTGCGAGCAGTTGCTGTACCGCTGGAAACTCGGTGTCTCGCGGATGCGCGCGCAGGCGATCGTGCGCGCGGTCGCGCACTTCGCCGACCCGAAGGCCGTGCTCGACGCCAGTCGCGCGACCGATACCGGTATGCGCGGCATCGCCGCCGCGGCGCTGCCCGCGGGCGAACAGCTGGCGCCGCGCGGATGGTGATGGCCGCCTCCCCGGAGACCGCCGCACTGCTGGTCGGCGTGTTCGCGCTGCAGGGCGACTTCGCGCGCCACGCCCAGGCGTGGGAGCGTGCCGGCGCGCGCACGCGCGAGGTGCGGACCGCCGCCGACTTCGACGGGCTCGACGCGCTGTCGCTGCCGGGCGGCGAGTCGACCACGATGCTGCGCCTGCTGGGCGTGACGGGCCTCCGGCCGCGCTTCGAGGCCGCGGTGTCCGAGCTGCCCGTGTTCGCGACCTGCGCCGGGGCGATCCTGCTGGGCAAGAAGGGCGAACGGTTGCCTGCGCCGCCTTTGGGTGTGATCGACGCTGACGTCTCGCGCAACGCCTACGGCCGCCAGGTGGACTCGTTCGAGGATGCGCTCGACTGCCCGGTGCTCGGGTCGGGCGCGACGATCTCGGGCATGTTCATCCGCGCCCCGCGCTTCACGCGCGTCGGGCCCGGGGTCGAGGTGATCGCCTCCCACCGCGGCGAGCCGGTCGGCGTGCGGCAGGGGCCCCTGGTCGCGCTCGCGTTCCATCCCGAGCTGACCGACGACGTGCGCCTCTTCCGCTGGTTTCTCGCCACCGTGGTCGAGCCGGCGCGGCGGTCCGTGTCCGCATCCGGGGCCGTGCCCGCGCCCGTGCGGGGGGCGCGTTGAGCGCACTCGATCCGCGGCTCGAGCCGTTCGACGCGCTGGTCAAGTCGAAGCAGCACTTCGTGCTCTCGACCCACGTCAATCCCGACGGCGACGGTCTCGGCTCGGAGGTCGCGCTCGCGCTCTACCTCAAGGCGCGCGGGAAGGACGTCGCGGTGTTCAACGACGGCCGGGCGCCCCACAACTTCGCGTTCCTCGAGCGCCTGTTCCCGCTCGAGGCGTTCGACGCCGCTCGCGCCGAGGAGCTGTTCGGGCGCGCCGAGGTGCTCATCGTGCTCGACATGCAGAATCGCGCGCGCCTGGGCCGTGTCTCGCCCTTCGTCGATCGTCCCGGGCTCACGACCGTGATCCTCGACCATCACGTCGGCGACGAGGCGTTCGGCCAGGTCAATGTGGTCCTGCCGGAGAAGGCCGCCACCGGCGAACTGATTTACGACTACATCAAGCACGACCCCGGGCGCTTCACGCGGCCGATGGCCGAGGCGCTGTACACCGCACTGGTGACCGATACGGGCTCCTTCCGGCATTCGAACACCGATCCCGACGTGCACGCGATGGCCGCGCACCTGCTGACGCTCGGCGTCCAGTCGGCGGTCCTGCAGGCCGAGATCAACCGCCACCGCCACATGGATCGATTGCGCTTCGTCGGGCACCTGCTGCAGGACCTCAAGACTTCGGAGGACGGCTCGGTGGCGTGGTTCGAGATCACGCCCGAGCTGTTCGCGCGCTACCATGTCGACGGCTCCGATACCGAGGGCCTCGTCGACTTCCCGCGCACCGTGCCCGGCGTCGAGGCCGTGATGATGCTGACCGATCTGGGCGACGGGCGCATCAAGGTGAGCCTGAGATCATCCGGTCGCGTCGACGTCCACCGGGTGGCGACCCAACTCGGCGGGGGCGGACACAAGTTTGCGGCGGGGATCACGCTCGAGGGTTCGCTGGAACAGGCACGCCGGACGATGCTCGAGCGGCTCGGCGAGGCGGTCGCCGCGCTCGACCCGATGTCGCGGCCGTACGCCGGCGCGGCCACACCGCCGGCCGGGCGCTAGGGCCGGGGCGGGGGTGCGGGTTCGGGCGGAGGACCTCGGGGTGCGCCTCGGCGGGCGCGTGATCTTCCAGGGACTGTCGTTCACCTGGGAGAGTCCGGGCGTGATCGCGGTCACCGGTTCGAACGGCAGCGGCAAGACGACGCTGCTCAAGGTGCTCGCGGGGCTGCTGGCCCCGGGCAAGGGGCGCGTGGTGTGGGAAGATGGGAGATCGGA
>Ga0315273_10010289_pt1 | contig 11918 bp, 8 predicted proteins | sample YL17G02_0_MG_FD_205753 | JGI IMG/M metagenome (GOLD analysis project Ga0315273, IMG submission 205753) | Sediment microbial communities from Yellowstone Lake, YNP, Wyoming, USA - YL17G02_0 | ecosystem: Environmental > Aquatic > Freshwater > Lake > Sediment | place: USA: Wyoming | collected... | reverse complement strand
TCAGGTCCACCTGCTCCGAGCGCAGCCATGCGGGCAACAGGTTGATGAGCAGATAGAGCGGCAGGCCCGACGAGAATCCCGTGAAGATGCAGATCAGCATCCGCCGGTTGAAGAGCGCCTCGTGCCACGTGGGGACGGCGGGGGGCGCAGCGACGTCGGTCATCGGCAGATTCTAACCGTCATTGATCCCTCGCGAGCGGCGCTGGCCGATGCCGCCCATGCGAGTTGGGCGTACCATTTGCCGGCGTGATACTGGGGACCCCTCCGTGGACCAACAAGGATTGAGACAGCGGCTTGCGGCGATATTGGCCGCCGACGCCGTCGGCTATTCGCGCCTGATGGAGGCCGATGAGCGCGGGACGCTCAAAGCGCTGGACGCCGCGCGGAGCGTCTTCCGGGCCGAGGTCGAGGCCAACCAGGGCCGTGTGATCAACATGGCGGGAGATTCCGTGCTGGCGGTGTTCGATACCGCAGCAGGGGCGGTCACTGCGGCGCTCGGCGCGCAGCATGCGCTCGGTTCGTCGGGAGGCGCCAGGGACGGTCCGCACTTGCCGTTTCGCATCGGCGTGCATCTCGGCGATGTCATCGAGGCGGGTGGCGACATGCACGGTGATGGCGTCAACATCGCCGCCCGACTGCAGGCGCTGGCCGAGCCGGGGGGCATCGTCGTTTCCGAGGCGGTGCGCGGAGCGGTCAAGAGCCGTGTCGCTGCGACCTTCGAGGATCGCGGGCTGCAGAACGTGAAGAACATCTCCGATCCGGTCCGGACTTTCACCGTGCATCCGGAGGGTTCGGCACCGCCGGCCGCGCTTGCCGCATCCTCGGCGCCCACCCCGACGCTCGTTGCCGCGCCGAACTCATCGGCGGCGACGGCGCGCTTCACGAAGCGGCGCCTGGCGCAGCTGTCTGCGACGGGCATCGCGATACTCGTCGCTATCGGCGCGACAGTATGGATGCGCCCATCGCCACCGCCGGGGGCGCCACCGACGGTGGCATCGTCGGCGCCCGCACCTTTGGGGAAGCCGTCGATCGCGGTGCTGCCGTTCGACAACATGAGCGGCGATCCGGAACAGACGTACTTTGCCGACGGGATCACCGAAGACCTGATCACCGACCTGTCCAAAGTGGGTGGACTGTTCGTCATCGCGCGGAACTCGACGTTCGTCTACAAGGGCAAGTCGCGCGACATCCGCGAGATCGCGAAGGCGCTCGGCGTGCGCTACGTCCTCGAGGGAAGCGTGCGCAAGAGCGGCACCGACATCCGCGTCAACGCACAGCTGATCGATGCCACGACCGGCGGCCACGTTTGGGCGGATCGATACGATGGGGACCTCAAGAACATCTTCAACCTGCAGGACACGGTCACGCGCAACGTGGTGAAGGCGTTGGCCGTCGAACTGACCAAGGAGGACAAGGATCGTGTGGCACAACGAGGAACGGAGAATGCCCAGGCCTACGACGTCTTCCTGAAGGGTTGGGAGCACTATTTGAAGCAGACGCCCGAGGGTTTCCGCGATGCGCTCGTCGATTTCAAGAAGGCCACGGAACTCGATCCGAACTACGGGCGCGCCTGGGCTGCGCTTGCCGCAATCTACTGGGAAAGCTACCGGCGATATTGGGGTCCGGCGGTGGGAATTCGCAGCTCCGCCCACCAGGTCCAGTACGAGGCCGAGCAGCACCTCGCCAAGGCCATGCGGGCACCGACGCCGCTCGCCCACCAGGTGGCGAGCGCGATGCTCGTGCACGCGCAGCAGCACACCGAGGCCATCGTCGAGGCGAAGCGTGCGATCGCGAGCGATCCCAACGATGCCGACGGCTACATCGGACTTGCCGCGGCGCTGAATTTCGCCGGCCGGCCCGCGGAGGCGCTCGAGGCAGTCGAGCGCGCGATGCGGCTCAACCCGCACTACCCGTCGACCTACTTGTATCAGCGCGGGCTGTCGCAGTTCGGCATGAACCGCCTCGACGAAGCGGCGCTGTCCCTTGAAAAGGCCCTGGCACTCAATCGCGACGACTACTGGTCGCAGCGCTTGCTGCTGTCCACGTTCGGACTGCTCGGTCGCCGGGACGACACCTCGCGGCTTGCCGAAACCATGAAGAACAGCGACAAGCGGGGGCTCCGGGCCTACTACGATCCGTTGTCGATCAAGGCGGTCGCCTTCTGGTACCCGTTCGCGAACGCGGACGATGCCAAGCGCTTCGCGGAAGGCCTGCGCAAGGCGGGCGTGCCCGAGTAGCGGTTCGCGCCGGCTCAGAACTTCAGCGCGTCCCCCGGCTTCACGTCGAGCATCTTGATGGGGGCATTGCCGAGCGCGATCTTGAGCTCGGCGGGCGTGCGGTTAATGACCGGAAATGTCCCGAAGTGGATGGGGATCACTTGCTTCGGGCGGATGTATTCCCTCAACGCGAACGCGGCACGCTCGGGGTCCATCGTGAAGTGGCCGCCGATGCACACGAGCGCCAGGTCGGGCTTGAAGAAGCGATTGATGAGCGCCATGTCGCCGAACACGTCCGTGTCGCCTGTATGGTAGATCCGGAAGCCATTCTCGAATTCGATGACGTAGCCGACCGCCGGACCGCCATCGAAATGCCGCATCCCTGTCGCTTCGGGCTTGAACATCGGCAAATCCACCGACGAGCTGTGCTCGGCGTGCACCATGTGCACCTTGATCCCGGGACCAAGAGGCGTAACGGTGCCGCCCTTGTTCATCCCGATGGTCTTCGATCCCTCGAGAACCCCGAGCGCGACCAAATTCTGCGCGAACTCGTAATTGGCGACGACGGTCGCGCCGGTGAGGCTGGCGAGCTCGGGGAGGTCAGCGACGTGATCGCCATGACCGTGCGTGACGAGGATCAGGTCGACCTTGCCGAGCGCGGCCAAATCCTTGTACTTCACCGGCGTGCGCGGGTTCTTCTTCAGGAACGGATCGATGACGATCACCTTGCCCGTGGTGCTCGTGATCCGGAAGGCGGAATGGCCGAGCCACAGCACCTCGACCTGCTGCGCCAGGGCGTGGCCCGCGAGCATCCACAATACGGTCGCGGCGGTCGCCGCGAAGGTTATCCTGCGTGCGATGGACATTTTTCCTCCTACGTTCGCGCGAAATGTTACCGCATCACCGCCGGAATGGGTCGGTCCCCGCCGGGTCATCGCGCGCGCCGGAACCGGTAGATCGCGAGCTCGCCGAGGAGATTGGGCAGCAATCCCGCGGGACGCCCGCCCGCGAGCACGACGCGGTTCATGACAGGCAGGCGCCGCTCGGCGAGGAAGGCGTCGAAATCGGCGACGGTGCACAGATGTATGTTCGGCGTGTCGTACCACTGGTAGGGCAGCGAGGTCGAGACCGGCATCCGGCCCTTGACGATCTGCCAGCGGTGCGTCCAGTGGCCGAAGTTCGGAAATGTGACGATCGCCTCGCGCCCGACGCGCAGCATCTCGACGACGATGTCCTCGGCGTGCCGCATCGCCTGCAGCGTCTGCGAAAGAATGACGCAGTCGAACGACGCATCGTCGAATCCGGCAAGCCCCGACTCGAGGTCGCTTTGCAGCACGTTGATGCCGCTCGCAACGCTCGCGAGTACACCGGCGTCATCGATCTCGATGCCGTAACCTGTCGCGCTTCGCTCGCGCGCGAGGTGGGCGAGGAGGCTGCCGTCGCCGCAGCCCAGGTCCAGGACGTGCGAGTCCCGCGCTATCAACGACGCGATCGTCGCGAAGTCAGCGCGACCGGCAGCCGCGGCGGCGGAGGGAACATAGGGCGCGGGAATGGAAACGGGGTTGGCGTCGACGCCGGAAACGGAGTCAGACTCGGCACTGGTTCCCCGGAAACGGGGCTCCGGCTCGATTTTTCTCGCAGCTCGGCCGGGCGAGTCCGCCGGGGGTGACATGTCGAGTCCGACTTTATTTTCCCCACTTTCGGCGGCGATGCGCTCGTAGCATGCGCGGACAACCGCCATGTACTGCGGGTCGTCAAGCAGAAATGCGTCGTGGCCGTGGGCAGCGACGATCTCGGCGTACGACACGTCGCGGTTGTTGTCGACGAGCGCCTTGACGATCTCGCGCGAGCGCGCCGGCGCGAACCGCCAGTCGGTCGTGAACGATACGACGAGGAACCGGCACGTCGCCGGGGCGAGCGCGCGCGCGAGGTCGCCATCGGTCGCGATCGCCGGATCGAAATAGTCGAGCGCCTTGGTGATGCGCAGGTACGTGTTCGCGTCGTAGTACTCGGCGAATTTCTCGCCCTGGTGGCGCAGGTAAGACTCGATCTGGAACTCCGGGGCGAACGAGAACTTGAGTCCGTCGCGCAGCGCGCGGCCGAACCTCGATTCCATCTGCTCGTCGGAGAGATACGTGATGTGGCCGATCATCCGCGCGACGACGAGGCCGCGGCGCGGTTTGGTGCCGCGCTCGCCGAAGTGGCCGTCGTGAAAATCGGGATCGGTGAGAATTGCCTGCCGTGCGACCTCGTTGAAGGCGATGTTCTGCGCGGACAGGTTTGGCGCGGCGGCGATCACGAGCGCGTTCCTTATGCGCTCCGGATAGCGCGTCGCCCAGGCGAGCGCCTGCATGCCGCCCAGGCTGCCGCCCATCACCGCGGCCCATTGCCGGATGCCGAGTCTGTCGGCAAGCCGCGCCTGCGCATCCACCCAGTCCTCGACGGTGACGAGCGGAAAGTCGGCGCCCCACGGCTTGCCGGTTGCGGGGTTCGGCGACAGCGGCCCCGTCGAGCCGAAGCAGCTTCCGAGGTTGTTGACGCCGACGACGAAAAAGCGATCGGTGTCGAGCGGCTTGCCCGGACCCACCATGTTGTCCCACCAGCCGACGTTACCCGGCTCGCCGGCGTAGAACCCGGCCACGTGGTGCGACGCGTTCAGCGCATGGCAGACGAGCACCGCGTTGGCGGCATCGGCGTCGAGCGTTCCATACGTTTCGTATGCGAGTTCGTACTGCGGCAACGTCGTGCCGCAGGCGAGAGGGAGCGAAGTATCGAATCGGGCACGTTGCGCGACGACGGGCCCGACCGACCGGCCGGGTGCCGGGGCATCGGCGCTGCCGCCGGTCGTCGCAGAAAAGGAAGGCATCGGGGATTCCGCCACAAAAAACCGACCCGCCTGCTCGCTAATCGGTTTGGTGTCGGGGCGCCCCCTTGCCGCTCCGCTTTAGCCGTATTTGTTCGGGAAGCCCGATTTCGCGAGATCCCCTGCGCCCGCAAGCTGGCTCAAATCGGCGCAAGCGCAAAGTGTAGCGCGTTGCGCCGACAATGGGAAACCACCGCCCTCTGGGCGTGCGGTTGCGCGTCGACCGTCGGAATTCGCAGAAGTGCAAATCGCGGCAGCCGTCCGCAATGCTCGAGCAATCAGTGGCTGTGCCCGCGTCGATGGTCATCGGTCGGCGAGCGTCGCCTGACTTCGGCGTTCACGGGAATCTCCTGCCTGCTGCCGTCCACGGCCTCGATCGTCAGGACAATCGCGACGCGATCCCCGAGTTTCAGCGGGCGATTGACGCTGGCGAGCACGAACCTATGCATGCCCGGAGCCAGCATGACGGTCTCGCCCGCCGGAAGCTTGATTTCCCTGATCGACGTACGCTTGGTCCCGGGCGGCCGCATTTCGACGTTGGCCGTCGCGTCACTGCGTACCTCGACGAGCGTCGCCCCCTCGGTACTACGCAGTTGCATGTAGGCCTCCGCAGAACGCGCATTCGGCGAAAGCCGCACCCATGGTTCATTGACGATGAAAATTGCCGCCGCGTCGGTCGTCGCGATCAGCGCGATAGCCAGTCCGCACGCCAGCGCCCGGCGCCACACGTGCGTAATGCGTGTATCCATGGCCGCCCCCTTGCCTTCAAGTCGTCGCCAAGGCATCAGTCCCGGCTTCCGCGACGTTTCTGCGCGCGACCCTCACCGGTCATGAAGGGCGTTACACTGTTCGCAAAGAGAGCACGGATCGCGGACTGCCATACGGGCGCGCCAAGCTCCAACTCACACCACCAAGTGTGAGCGCGGCACGACCTGCTCACCATGAAAATATCCGTCTCCGAGCCTCGTATTGTCGCGTCGATCAGTTGCGGTCGAGATCATACTCTGGCCCTGCTCGCCAGCGGAAAGGTATTCGGTTGGGGGGGCGACGGCAGCGGCAGAATTCCACCCGATGCCCGGGAATATTGCAGTACTTCGAGCGCTCCCACCGAGGCTGTCGAAGTCAACGTGCAACAAATCCTGATATCCGTTGCGGCCGGCCATGGCATCAGCCTCGGGATCACGCGGGAAGGGCGTGTTGTGGCTTGGGGCGCAAATGCCGCCGGCATTGGGGGGCAACTGTCGTCCGTCGCGCTGACTTCGCCTCAATTGCTGTCGGAGATCGAGGGCATCCGCACGATCGTGGCTGGCGAGTTTCTGTTCGGCGCGATCGATACTTCCGGCCAAGTCCATACCTGGGGTCTCAATAGCGAGGGCGCACTGGGCCGGCCGACGACGCACTTCAACGCAGCGCCGGGACCGGTCGCAATGGTTTCGCGGGCCAGTCAATTGGCATTGGGCAAAGGACACATGCTGGCGTTGACGCACGGCGGGCAGCTACACGCCTGGGGCGGCAACGCCGCCGGTCAACTCGGATTGGGTCATTTGACGTCGGTCGCAATACCGCAACCTTTGCCGCTCGAAATGAAGATCCAATCTGTCGCCGCCGGCGCGACGCATACGCTAGCCGTTGCGACGCAGGGCGAGGTGTTCGCGTGGGGCAGCAATCACCACGGACAGCTGGGACGAGAGAAACTCGCTTATTCGGCCGTGCCCGTGGCGGTCGAATTGCCGGAACCCATAAAGACCGTTGTCGCCGGGATGCACTTTTCGCTTGCGCTCGGCCATAGCGGTAAGGTCTATGCATGGGGCTGGAATGGTCACGGCCAACTCGGCGTGAACGATACCGAAGATCGCCGCGTGCCATTTCGCGTAGCGGGCCTGGAACAGGTGCAATCGATCGCAGCGGGAGAGGCCCATGCTGTTGCGATGACCTCCCATGGACTGGCTGGATGGGGCAACAATGCCGGCGGACAGATAGGCCGCGCAGATCGCGAGCAGTTGCGGCCCATCTCGATTTTGCCGTGAGCCACATGAGGCCGAAATGACCGCTGCACGCCTGCGCCCCTGTGCGCGGCGCGATTTTCTGCGGCTCGGCTGGGCCGTCGGAGCAGGATGGGTCTTGCCGGCAGGTTTCTACGGCTGCGGGGGCGGCGATTCCCACCCTCCACTGCCGGACGAAACCTTTGTCGAACCGCCGACGCTGGCGTCGGTTGGCGGAGAACTGGATATCACGCTGACGCTGGCGTACCTCGAGGCGGCGCTCGACGGCAAGGCGGTACGCCTGCGCAGCATGTACCCCAGCATTCCGGCCCCCACGCTACGGGTCAATGTCGGGGACCGTCTAAGGATCAAGGTGATCAATCAACTGCCGGCCAACCCCGCCAGCAGCGAACCGACCAAACACCTGCGGTATCCCAACAGCACCAATCTTCACACCCACGGCTTGCACGTCACGCCGGGCCTTGTGTCGCCCGGCGTCTACGGCGACTACGTGATGGACGACCCGCAACTCGGCATCCAGCCGGGACAGACGCGGCAGCACGAGTACCAGATCCGCCTCGACCATCCGCCCGGAGCGTGCTGGTATCACCCGCATTTGCACGGATCGAGCGCGATCCAGGTCGGCAGCGGCATGGCCGGCGCGCTGATCATCCGTGGCGAAATCGACCGGGTTCCCGAGATCGGCGCGGCCGTCGAGCGTGTGTTCATGTTTCAGGCGCCGATCACCGATGCCATGGGAAGGCTCGAATCATTCACGCAGGTTACGGACGACCCGACGAACGAGCCGCCATTTCTCATCAATGGCGTGCGCCGGCCCCGGCTCGTGATGAGGCGGGGCGAAGTGCAAAACTGGCGCTTCATCAACGCCGCCATATTCAATTATCTCAATCTGAGCCTCGATGACCATGCACTGCACGTCTACGGCCATGACGGCAATCCGCGCAGCAGCATCCTGACGGTTGGCCCCGACAGCCCGAATGGGGTTGTGCTGGCACCGGCCAATCGAGCGAGCGTGTTGGTTCAGGCAGGCGCACCGGGCACGTACTATCTGCGCACTTTGCGCTTTCAGATAGGAAGTGCGGCCGCAATCCTGGCAGAGGATATTCTGGCCGAGCTCGTGGTCGTCGACGAGCCCCGACCGATGGCGCTGCCAGCCGGCCCGCTTCCGGTTCCGGCCAGCCTGGCGCCGATCACCGACGAAGAGTTGGCAAGCGCCGGGGGGCTGCGGCGGAATATCGTAATGCGCGCGGTCTTCGCCCCGCCTTTCGCCGACCAGCCGCCTGGTTCCGTTGTGCACCCGGGAAGCGAAGTGGACGACTGGTTCTACCAGACCGGAATCACGAATCTCGCCAAAACGGTGTTTGCCTTGGGCACCGCAAGCGAGCAAGCGTCGACCGCTCCCGCCATGCCGGGCGAGTACATTCCCTTCCAATCGAGCCGCGCGTTGAAGCAGAGCGTGGCGCTCGGCAGCGTCGAAGAATGGACCGTCTTCAACATGAACGAAATCCGGCACCCGTTCCATTTGCACATCAATCCGTTCCAGGTCGTGAAGATCAATGGCCAGCCGGTCGATCCTTATTGGGCCGATACCATCGCCTTGCCGCCCAACGGGTCGCCTGCCAATCCGACGTCGGTGACTTTCCGGACGCGTTTTCGCGATTTCAGGGGAACCTTTGTGATGCATTGCCACATGCTGGCGCACGAGGACATGGGCATGATGCAGGTGATCGAGGTCGTCTAGTACCGCAAGTTCGCTTGACCCTTGTTTTTCGGAACTTGCGGGGCAGCACACCAGCGTCCAACGCGAATGAGAACAATTCCCTTGACATCGGCTCTGTGGCGGGAATAGGCTCGCCGTGCTTGCGGTGCTTTCGCGTCGCTGGCCCGGGATGGCGCAGCGGCGGGACCGTGTAGCGCCGCATCTTTCCACTGATGGAGTTCATCATGAAGCGTTGGCTTTGCGTGTGCGGTGCGACAACGTTGTTGATGGTGGCACCGATAGGATACGCAGCCTTTCATTTGTTCACGCTCGAGCAGATCTACTCGAACGCCGATGGCAGCGTGCAATTCGTCGTGCTGACCGTCAATTCCAACGGCGAGAATCAATGGACCAGCCAGACCTTGGTCAGCAGTGGGCCGGGCCCGCAAAAGGCATTCACCTTTCCCAGTGATCTTCCTTTCGCGACGTCCGGACATCGTGTCCTCGTCGCCACCCAGGGCTTTGCGGCACTTGGCCTCGTCACACCGGACTATGTGATCCCGAACGGCTTTCTGCAAATCCCCAATGGGACTGTCAATTACGCCGGCGTCGATCAAGTGACCTATTCGGCGCTGCCGACCGATGGCGTCCATGCGCTCGATCGCAGCGGCGCGCTGATCCAGAACCAGGCCAAGAATTTTGCCGGCGCGACCGGCTCGGTCGCGGCGGCGCCCAGCGCCTTCACGCCAGTCGCCGGACTGTGGGCGAATGCGAACGAATTGGGCACCGGCTATACGCTGGAATTCAAGCATGGGGTGCTGGTCGTGGCGATCTACGCGTACCAGGCAACCGGGGCTGCCCAGTGGTATCTCCTGTCCGGGCCGGTGACCGCGAACGTCTTCACGGCGACGCTGGACAAGTACGCCGGCGGCCAGTGCATCTCCTGCCCGTTCACAAGAAGCCCCGGGCCGCCCACCGGAAACGACGGCACGATGACCATCACGTTCACCTCGTCGACGTCGGCCACGGTCAATCTGCCCGGAGGTCGCGTCACCACGATTTCGCCGTTCCAGTTCTAGTGTACTGAGTCAGAAATTATCGCGGCTCGGCCGCGGCGCCGTGCACCACGCCGCCGGCATCGACGGCAACATAGCGCAACCCCTGCTCGCGCAGAAAGGCCTCGGCTTCGCGCTCCTGCAGCATCGCGATCGTCGCGAAACTCCCGGCAACGACGCAAAGCGGCGCGACGACGCTGATCGATTGCCAGTGTGCGACCGGGCGTCCCGTTCGCGGATCGAGAATATGGCTGTAGCGCTGTCCCGCGATCTCGAAAAAGCGCTCGTAATCACCGCTGGTCGCAACGGCTCCGGATTCGAGCAGCACCGTGGCTATCGCCGCCCCCTCGCGGCGCGGGTGCCGGATGCCGACGCGCCACGGTTCACCCTCCGGCTGTGGCCCGGTCGCCCGCACGTCGCCGCCCAGATTCACGAGACCGTGTTCGATTCCGTGCGCGGCGCAGACCGTTGCCGCGCGGTCCGCCGCGTACTCCTTGCCGATGCCGCCGAAGTCGATTTCCATTCCGGCGTCGGGGAGTCGCGCCGAGCTTTCGTCCCATTCGACGCGATTCCAGCCGATCAGTGCCGTCGCGGCTTTGATCGCGGCGACATCGGGGATTCGCGGGGGGGTGCGTCGGAAATCCCAGGCGCGACGCAGCGCGCCGGAGGTCAGGTCGAACCGCCCTCCGCTGATGCGATGACACTGGTCGGCGTAGGTCAGGAGCGCCGCCGTTTCGGCGTCGATGGAGACGGCCTCGCCGCCTGCGGCGCGATTGATTCGGGTCGTGACGCTGTCGTCGCGGTAGCGCGAATATTTCGCCTCGATGCGGAGCACGTCGGCAACCGCGGCCTCGGCGGCGAGGGTCGCGCGGGCCTCGTCGTCGGACCAGAGCAGGAGCTCGTTCTCCGACGCCATCGCCCTGAACACCGTGCGAAAAAGACGCATCACGGTGGCAATATGCCGCGGTCAGAACGATTTTGAAATGCCCGCCTCGATCCACCGCGCGGAAAACGGCTCGAGGCCCGGGCTGCCGTTGCCGGCGAGTTGCCAGCTCGCGCGCTGCCGGTAGAAAGCGAATTTCAGCATGGCGTTCCAGCCTTCGGGGAATGCTCTTGCAATCGAAACGGCGGGCGTGAACGCGCCGAACGCCGAGAGGCGCGTGTCCGCGGTGTAATCCCGCCCGGCAACGTACCCCTGCGGAAAGGGCGGGTTGTGGTAGAAATACGCGGCGCTTTGCGTGTAATAGCGGAGGCTCGGCGCGACGCTCCAGCCCGCAGGCAGCGGTTGGAACCAGGCGGCCTCGAGCGCGCCAGAGTTGGCGCCAAACGAATCGTGCAGATAGCGATAGGAAAGCCGCAGCGTTCCGTCCATCGCCGGGAAATGCTCGTTGTACCGGGTAAGCCACGCGGACACGGTCCGGCGATCGGGCCGCCTGTCGAGCGGCTTGTACGGATCCCCGTAATAGCCGTGGCCGCTCGAATAGGTGAGATTCGATTGCACGATGGATGTCGGCGACAGCGCCTGCGTCACGCCGACGAGGAAATCGAGCGTGTTGCGCGGCGCATTCACCACCACGCCGTTGACCGGGTTGATCCGGTCGTTGGCGCCGCCGAAGACGAACGCCCACGTGCGATTGCGATCGTCGGAAAAAACGCGGATCTCGAGCGACCCGGCGCGCGAAAGATAATCGCGCTCCGAGGACGCCGCGCCGCCGACGGCAATCGCCATACCCTTGAGATACTTGGTCACCCTGACATCGCCGGCGGTCCGGTAGTCGGTCACGCCGAGCCCGGATGCGCCCGAAAGCGTGTTGTAGTAGAGCGGGGACGCCCCCGACATGCTGTCATAGACGACGGAACCTTCCACGACGAGCGTGTCGGACAAAGGCGCTACCGCGTAGACCGAAGGACTCTTGACGGACATCCGGTTGGCCCCCGGTTGCCAGTCGCGATAATCGAGAACCTTGAGTTCGACCAACCCGAGATCGGGCGCGGATTGCGCGGCGGCCTGTCCGGCGATCATCCCGGGCAACGCCAGCGCTGCGGCGAGAAGCGCGCCGGCCGGCGAATGCGGCGCAGCGT
>Ga0315273_10010288_pt1 | contig 11919 bp, 10 predicted proteins | sample YL17G02_0_MG_FD_205753 | JGI IMG/M metagenome (GOLD analysis project Ga0315273, IMG submission 205753) | Sediment microbial communities from Yellowstone Lake, YNP, Wyoming, USA - YL17G02_0 | ecosystem: Environmental > Aquatic > Freshwater > Lake > Sediment | place: USA: Wyoming | collected... | reverse complement strand
TTCAACCTGACGGCTGTCACCGAGCGGGAGCAGGTCGAGGTGCGGCATTACCTCGACTCGCTATCTCTCGTACCGGCGCTTTCGGCATTCGACGGGATCTCTCAGGCCAGCCTGCTGGGCCGGAACTTGCGCGCCGTCGATGTGGGAGCGGGCGCGGGGCTTCCGGGACTTGCTCTGCGGATCGTTTGGCCGCGGCTGCGCCTCTCTTTGATCGAGGCTACGGGGAAGAAGGTACGATTCATGGAGCACGTCGTCGACCACCTGGGCCTGGCCGACGTGCAATTGATCCAGGGACGCGCCGAGGAGCTGGCGCTGCGCGAACCGCACCGGGCCGGATATGACCTGGTCCTGGCGCGTGCTGTGGCGGCGCTGCCTACTTTGGTGGAATATCTTCTACCCCTTGCACGGCGCGGCGGTCGAGTCGTGGCCTACAAGGGCACTGCCGCCCACGAAGAGGCGCTGGCCGCCGAATACGGCATCCGGCTGCTGGGCGGGCAACTGAGCAAGCTGATTCCGGTCGAGGTCCCGGGACTTGCCGAGACGCGTGTCCTGGTCGTCATCGACAAGGTTTCGCAGACCCCAGAGGGCTATCCGCGCGGCCGCGGCCTGCCGCGCAAGCACCCCCTCGGATGCAATCCGCGTGAGGATTGCTATGATGAGTCCACTGAGGTGTAGCCGAACGGTCCCGCTAGATTCGAGGCAGTCCCCGAAGGCGGGATCGACCTCAAGTTCTATCTGATTGCTCCACCGGCAGAAGACTGCCCCGCTCGACGCGCAGCGTACAGGCCTGAGCGAGCAGCTCCGGTGTAAAGTCATCCCAATCGGTGGTCGTTACGATCGCCTGGGCCACTCCCGCCAGCGCATCCAGCAGAGTCCGCCGCCGGGTCACATCCAACTCCGACATCACGTCATCCAGCAATAGCAGCGGGCTCTCCCCGGTCTCGGCCAGCATCATCTGAACCTCCGCCAGCTTGAGGGCCAACGCGCCTGTGCGCTGCTGCCCGCGCGAGCCAAAGGTCCGCATGTCGCGACCGTCCACCACGAAGACCATATCATCTCGATGGGGGCCCAGCAGCGAGGCCCCGGCCGCAATCTCGCGGGCTCTCGCGCGCTGCAATTCGAGCAGAAAGCGGTCCCGAAGCGCCGCGCGGGTGCTGGCGTGATATGCCGGGCGATCTTCCATCAGGAGTTGGCGCCCGCCCAACGCCCGCCGGTGGTTCTGCCCCGGCGAAACGGCGGGATCCGGGCTCGGCAAGTATGACAGGTACAGCCGCTCGACGCCGCCCGTTAGGGCATAATGACCCTCGGCGGCAAGGCCATTCAGAGTCTCGATCGCCTGGCTGCGCCTATGCATCAAGACACTGCCGTGTTCGACCATCCGGTCATCCCAGAAGGATAGTTGATCCGGATCGCCGCCCTGTTCGCGCAGCCTTCTCAGCAGGGCGTTCCTCTGGCTCAGAACCCTGTTGTACTCACCTAGTGCCCGGCAGTAACTCGGCGCGATCTGACACAGTGCGATATCCAGATACCGCCGGCGTTCGGCCGGTGCTCCTGAGATCAAACTGACATCTTCCGGAAGAAACAGCACAACCCGCAACCGGCCAACCAGATCAAGCCCCCGCTTCGGCACTCCATTGATGCGCACTTGCTTGCGTACCGTGGGGCCGTTGCCTGTGTTGCTGCTGGCCAGCTCCAGCACGAGCTCCAGCTTCTGCGCAGCCTTCCCTTCACCGATCTCGCCCTCCAACCGGGCATAGGGAAGCGGACCCTCGATTGCCAACCAGTTGATCAGCTCGCGCTCCGCGATGGCGCGCGGTGACCTGCCGGTGGCCAACAGATGAATGGCTTCCAGCAGATTCGTCTTGCCCTGCGCGTTGGCGCCCTGGATTACGGTCAGCCGGTCCGGCAGTGGGAACTCGAGCCGGACGTAGTTGCGGAAGTTGCTCAGGGAGAGATAGTTCAGGCGCACGGTTACCGATTGAGCTGCATCGGCATAATCACGTGGGTGAACTCTTCTGGCCCTGTGCCCACCGGATGGAACACCCCTGGCCGGTCGGCGCGGGTTGTCTCCAACACCACCTGCGGGGTGTTCATAACAGCCAGGACCTCGAGCAGGTAACGGGCGTTGAAGGCGATCTCCAGACCGCTGCCCTCCACCAGCGCATCGACCTCGGCAACGTTGTCGCCGGCCTCGGCTGAAGTCGCCTTCAGGGTGAGCTGCCCCGGCGTCACATCCGTCCCTGGCGTGATTTGCAGCATGACACGATCGGCGGCATCGCGCGCAAACAGCGAGGCAACACGCAAGGCGCGCTGGAGGGCAGCGGTATCTAAGACGGTGCGCGTGGCGAAGTTCTTGGGAATGATGGCGTTGAAGTCCGGGAATTTGGCGTCGATCAGCTGCGAAACAAGGTCCACCTGGTGGAATGCGCCCCGTTCACCTTCGCCTTTGCCCGACAGGCGGAAGAGGATCTGATTGCGCGTCTGGGCCACTGCTAACTCGACCGGCTTATCCGCGTCCGCTTCGCCACTGATCCTACTGACCTCAGCCAGCGAACGAGCAGGGATGATGACGCTGAGGTCTTTCGGGACGGCGGTCGGAAGTACGGTGCGCCGGACAGAAAGACGGTAGCCGTCTGTCGCCGCTAGCGTGAGATGATCGCCCTCGAAGCGGGCCAGTACTCCCGTGAGCGAGGGCCTGCTGGTATCCTTGGCATCGGCGGCGGCAAACGCCACCTGGTCGATAATCTGGCGCAGGGTCGCCGCGGGCAGTCCCAGCCCTTCCTCACCATCGGCGGTGGGGATCAAAGGGAATTCGCTCGCATCGATACCCTTGATATTGGACTCAAACCGCGCGCACTTGAAATTGACACTCATCGTGCGCACCACCATCTCCAGGCCGATCTTTTCCGGAGGCACTGAATTGACCCAGTCAGTGAGCAGCCGGGCAGGGAGGGTGATCGCCCCGTCGTCTTCAATCTGCGCGCCCAACCAGCAGCTGACGCCGACCTCCAGGTTCGTGGCGGCCAGTTTCAGCCGTCCTTCATCGGTGCTGAGCAGTATATTGCCGAGAACAGGCAAGGTGCTGCGCGACGATACAGCCCGCCCGACTATCGACAAACCCTTGGAGAGGTTCTCCTGCAAGATCGATACGCGCACGATGCAACCTCCTGGGGATGCTGGTTAACTCGTTAGTACCAGTATAGCACTAAGTGAAGCAGAACTCAAACCGGATCGGCAAGAAAAGAATCTTCATGTTCCTGCATCCACCCGTTTTCGAGACCGGCAGCGTCAAAAGCATCCAACGCAGCGTCATATTCCTCGGCGGTGATCTTGCGGCCGAGGATAGGATCGTCAAGCACTTTGTGGGCGGGAAAGTACTGGTCCATGAGGCTGACATGCAGGCGCGGCGAAAGTTGGGTCGCCAGCCAACGGAGCACTTCCGCGGTGCCCGCCAGGTCCTGCGGCAGCACCAGGTGCCTGACGATCAGTCCGCGCAGCGCTATCCCCATTTCGTCCATGACCAGATCGTCACCGACCTGGCGGTAGATCTCGTGCAGCGCGGCGCGATTGTGGGCCACGTAGCCGGGGAAACCGGAAATGCGGCTTGCAGCGGCGTCATCGGCGTATTTCGCGTCAGGCAGCCATATGTCGATGACATCCTGCAGAAGCTGCAGTGTTTCGATACTCTCGAAGCCGCTCGTGTTGTAGACCAATGGGAGGTGCAGACCTCTGGCTGCGGCGCTATCCACCGCGCCCAGAATCTGCGGCATAAAGTGCGTTGGGGTCACAAAATTAATGTTGTGGCAGCCGCGCTGTTGCAGCTCCAACATCATCCCGCCGAGCCGCTCCACGCTCACCCGGTTGCCGTAGCCGAACTGGCTGATCGGGTAATTCTGACAGAAGCGGCAACGGCCCGTGCAGCCGGCGAAGAAGATCGTGCCCGAGCCGCGCGTGCCGCTGATCGGCGGTTCCTCCCATAGGTGTACGTTCCATGAAGCCACTACCGGGTCGGCAGCGACGCGGCATACGCCGTGCTCACCCTTTAGCCGGTTGACACCACAGGCGCGCGGGCAGAGCGTGCAGTTATCCAGGCTCGCCCAGGCTTCTTTCGCCAACCTGGCCAGCTCGCCACTGCGATGAAGGCGAAGATAGGAAGGCTCCCAGGCATTTGGATGGAGTGCCATAGCGCCGGGCTATCTGAGTGCGGCGCGTACAGCAGGCAACTGCCCTAACGAACCAAGCTTCTCGCACTTGTGCACGATGAATTTGGCGTACTCGGTCACGAAGAGAGCGCCCGGTTTGCGGAAGTCGAATTCCTCCGGGTGATCGCGGAAATACTCACGGTGAACTCTTGTCCAGACCAGGCGTCCATCCGTGTCGATGTTCACTTTGGTCACACCCAGCGCCGCGGCACGCCGGAATTCGTCTTCATTTACGCCGCATGCCGACGGATCGAGCGTACCGCCCGCTGCGTTGATGCGCACCACCTCGTCGTGGGGCACCGAGCTCGAACCGTGCATCACCAACGGAACGCCCGGCATGAGCACTTGGATCGCCTCGATCCGGTCGAAGTGCAGTGACTGCTGGCCCTTGAACTTGTAGGCGCCATGACTGGTCCCGATAGCAACGGCGAGGCTGTCGCAACCGCTTTGGGCGACAAAGACTTCGGCCTCAGCAGGATCGGTAAGCAGAACATGCTTCTCATCGACTGCGATGTCTTCCTCCACGCCTCCCAGCATGCCCAATTCGGCCTCGACTACCAACCCCTTGGCGTGAGCACGCTCTACGATCCGCCGGGTGGTGGCGATGTTTTGTTCCAGCGGCTCATGCGAGGCATCGATCATAACCGAGGAGTAGAAGCCGGAGTCGATGCAGTCATAGCATGTCTTCTCATCGCCGTGATCGAGATGCACCGCGTAGATCGCCTCGGGGTAGAGCGCCTCGGCAGCCCTGATGATCGCTTCGATCATCGGGATTCCCGCATACTTGCGGGAACCCTTCGAGATTTGGATGATGAATGGCGCCGCCGCCTGCGTATGTCCATGGAACAGGCCAAGTGCCTGTTCCATGTTGTTGATGTTGTACGCGCCGATCGCATACTTGCCATACGCGAGGCGAAACAGGCCGGAGGTTGTGACAATCACAGGACAGTCCTTTCATCGCGGATGGATCTATCGGCGCGCATTTCGCAGCAAACCGGCGCCGAACATCGGCATTGTATCATAACCGGTGTTTTTGCCACGTCCGCCGATCAACCAAGTCGCAGGAGTAACATCTTGAGGTACGGTTCCTGCCCAGGGACAGCGGGAAAGTCGATGGCGGGCTCATGGAATATACCCGCTACCTCTGCGGTTCGACCCGCAGCGGCCACACCGGCGAGAACGCTCTCCCGGAAGGAGCGCCGGTTAAGCTCGGCCACATTGCAGCATGCCAGCAGCAGGCCATCCGGGCCAGTGCACTTTGCAGCCACCGATGCGAGCTCGCCGTAGTCCTGTGAGGCGCTGAAGTGCCCGCTCTTGGTGCGGGAGAAACCGGGTGGATCGAGGATAACCAGATCAAAGCGGTCGTTGCGGCGGGCCAGGCGCGCCAACCAGTCGAACGCATCGCCATAGACGAAGTCGTGCGGGTCCGGATCGAAACCGTTTGCGCGATAGTTGGCGCGGCCCCACTCCAGGACGGATTTGGAGAGATCCAGATTCAGCACGCGCTGCGCCCCGCCGGCCATGGCCGCAACGCCAAAGCCACAGGTATAAGCGAAGCAGTTCAGTACACGACGGTCCTTCGCCCAGGCTCGCACACGAGCCCGGCCCTCTCGCATGTCGGGAAACAGGCCGGCGCTGAGCTTGTCGCCCGGCCTCACCAGGTATGCGAGCCCCTCCTCGCGAACAACAAATTCTCTCAAACTGGGGCCGAACAAGGGCTCGGGCGGCGCCAGGGCTGTCAACTGTTCCTCCGATATCCGGCTGGCCTGCCTGAGGCGATACTTCACATATACGCTCTGGCCCCCGCAGGCCCCGGCTATGAGGTTAACGAGCGGCTGCGGGAGGGGCGCCGGTGAGCTTTGGCCGTTATCATCATAGACACTGGCAATCAATGCATCGCCGTAGCGATCGACGGTGAGGCCCCGGACCCCATCGGCGGCGCCGTTCACCAGGCGGAAGATAGTCGTCTCAGGATCGGAATCCAACGGTGTTCGCCGCTCCACCGCTTGCCGGAGCAGCTCGGCCAGCGGCTCAGTGGGCCGCCAGGCCTCCCGGACATGAATACCGGATGCAGCCAGTGCCAGCTCGGGCAGCCCGGCTGCCAAACGGTCAAAGAGGACGGGCCGAGGTGCGGTAAAGCTCACCGGCTCACCGGTGGTCGGGTGAGGAAACATAAGCCGGAGGGCATGCAAGCAGAGGCGCGGTGCAGGTTTGTCCGCCGGCCCGTAGAGCGAGTCGCCGATCACGGGTGTGCCGAGATGGGCTAAGTGCACACGAATCTGATGGCTGCGCCCGGTCTCAGGTATAACCTCCAACAGGCTGTAACCCGCATTGGCGGAGAGCAGGCGGTAGCGGGTGCGTGCCGGCTGCCCCAATCGATCGACTGGCGATGTGACCCGGTACGTGCCGCCCTGGGCTCTCACTACCGGCGCGTCGATCAGTCCCTCCAGTCGTCGCGGGATACCGTGGACCAGCGCCAGGTACACCTTGTGCACTTCTCGCCCTTCAAAGGCGGCGGCCAGCGGCTTATTGGCCTCCTTGCGGGCAGAAAAGAGCAGCACTCCGGACGTTTCGGCGTCAAGCCGTTGGTGCATGCCCAGGTATGCCAACCCGGTCTGCCACTTTGCGATACGCAGCGCATCGCCGGGGTACGGATCGGAGGGGTCGGGCGCGTGCGTCGGAATACCGGCGGGTTTGTCAACCACGACCAGGTCATCATCCTGGTACAAGATGGGGATTCGCATCGTCAGGACTGTTCGCACTCCCTGATCGTCATGGGTCCCGCCCGGGCATCCCCCGTCAGAAATACAAAACGCGCTGCCTCGTCCAAGGACGAGGAGCGCGCCCGTGGTGCCACCTTGGTTTGCCGAGGCCTCACGGCCCCAGCCTCAAAGGTCAGCGCCGACCCAACCTCGTAACGGGAGGCGCCGGCCCGAGCCTACCCCCGGCCTGCCCACCGGCCGGGCTCGACCCTGCAACTCCGGAGTGTCTTTCCAGGGGAACACAGACGGCACTCGCAGCATGCGGCCGTTCTCTGAACTGCGTTCTGGCCCTGTACTTGCTCCATCACCGTCTTTTTACATATGGCCGGGGTAGCGCCGCATTCACACTAAGGCCCTACCCGCGTCGACGCCGCCGAGAATACCATGGCCGGAACGGAGTGTCAACAAAACAACTACGGGCGCCGAGGCGAAGTCCTGTTCCAGCCCACAACATCCGCACGCGTCGGGGCTGTAACCGTCATCGCGAGTTCCCGATGCCGCCTGGGCGGCATGCGGCTGCGCCGTGACAGTCTCTCGCGCAACGGTGAGATTGCTTCGCTCCGTCCGGCGAAAACCACGCCGGACTGCGCTCGCAACGACGCGCTTGGGTCGGCCCGCAGTAGCGGTCGGACCACCGCGGGGCGGCAGCGCGTGCCCTGCCGGCCGGGGTACTCTCACTCGCAGAGGTCAGACCTCTTACAAGCTCTGCCCTATTTTGACTTTCCCGGCGGCTGCTGGTAAGATCGTCTCGAGCACGCAAAGGTGCTCGTTGTCGTACTTCAAGAGGTCAGACGTCTTACAACTAACAACGTCGATTCGAGACGGGGCATTGCCCAACTCGAACAGCGTTACGAGGCCAACTCGATGATTCCGTCGACACAGGTCCGACTGCGGGCCGACCAACGCCCACTGTACGCACAGGCCAGCGAGGCCCTCAAAAACCTGATGCAGGGTGGGGGCTATGCCGCCGGCGACCGGCTGCCTTCGGAAGTCGAGTTGTCGCAACGCCTGGGCATTTCCCGCCCCACTTTGCGCGAAGCGTTACGGCATCTCGAAGAAGATGGGACCATCGTGCGGCGGCACGGTGTTGGCACCTTCGTGGCCCCGCCGCCTCCGGTAATCGAAGGCGGGCTGGAGGTTCTCGAGAGCATCGAGCGCATGGCCGAGCGACACGGGCTGCGCACTCGGATGGAAGCTGCAACCATCGAAGAGCGCGTTGCTACCCCGCGCGAGATGCACGGCCTCGGATTGGCTGAGGAAACCCCGGTGTCTGTCGTTACGCGGGTGATCATGGCCGACCCTCAGCTCAACGCAAGTCAGGCACAACACATCGCCTTTCTGACAGACGTGGTGCCCCAGCAGTATTTGCGCGCTGCAGATCTCAGATCTCCGAACTCCGAAGCGTATGCCAGCCCGTCGGACTCATTCCGTCAAGACTTCAGCGGTTCCGTTCTCGACGTGTTCCTGGCCCGCGGCTGGCCGCATCTGTCGCACTCACGCACGGGCCTGGCGGCAGAATCGGCGGATGCCGGCATCGCGCGGGCGTTGCATATCCATCGCAACTCCCCATTGCTCCGGATGGAAGCGCAGTTGTTTGCACAGGATGGCCGGGTAGTGGACTACTCGCTCAGTCACTTCGTGCCGGGTTTCTTCCGGTTTCACGTGGTAAGAAGGATCGGTTAGACAACCATTCACTTCAGTTCAGTAAGGAGAGTGTCACATGCGCAGTTTTATGGGCCGCGACATACTGTCGCTCAAGGACTTCGAAAGGCAGGAGTTCTTTCGGGTATTCGAGATCGCCGAGCAGCTGGAGCCAATCGCACGGAACCGGCGCAACAGCGACATGTTGGCCGAGAAGACCATGGTAACCGCGTTTTACCAGCCGTCTACCCGTACTCGGCTGGCGCACGAGGCTGCCATGCACCGCCTGGGCGGCCATGTTACCGGCTTCTCCGATGCCAAGATGACTCGCGCCGGCGATTGGTATCAGGAGTCGATCAAGGACACCGTCAAGATGCTGGAGTTCTACGGCGACGTGATTGTCATGCGCCATTTCCAGCAGGGCGCGCCTCATGAGGCCGCCAAGTGGGCCTCTGTGCCGATCATTAATGGCGGCGACGGTTGGGGCGAGCATCCTACCCAGATCCTCACCGACCTGTACACGGTCCTGCGTGAGAAGGGCCGCATCGACGGGTTGAAGTGGGTGGCCGTCGGCGACATGCGCATGCGCACGATGCACTCCCTGGGCTACGCACTGACGCAGTTCGACTGCCCGATCACGTTCGTCGCGCCCCCCGACATGAACCTCAAGCCGGAGTTCAAGGAAGAGCTCAGGCAGTACAGCCTGGACTTCAAAGAGGCCGAGCATATCGAGCAGTGTATCGCCGACGCCGATGTCATCCTGGTCGAGCCCGTGGTGCAGCCCGACTACACAAAGTCACGCCAGGAAGCCGGCGAGCACGGCATGACCCCCGACAACTACAAGATCACCCGTGAGCTGCTCTCTACGAAGGCCAAGTCGGATGCCATCCTTCTGCACTCGCTGCCGCGCATGGATGAGATCCCGCCCGACGTGGACATTACCCGCTGGTCCCGTTACTGGCAAGAGGCCTTCAACGGCGTCGTGATGCGCATGGCGCTGTTGGCGCTGGTGTTGGGAGCCGTCGAATAGTCATTTCGACCAGGAGAAGAAAAGACGATGCAAACCTACATGCACGGCCGGGACTTGATCGGTGACCTGGATTTCAGCAAAGAAGAAGTAGAAACCGTACTCGACGTGGCGTTCGATCTCAAGCGCAAGCGCGCCTTGAACGAACCCCACGCCTATCTGCGCGACAAAGTGCTGGCGATGCTGTTCTTCTTCAGCTCTACCCGCACCCGCGGCTCGTTCGAGGCCGGGATGGCGCAGCTGGGCGGCCATGGCGCATTTATCGAGAGCAAGACCACTCAAATCGCCCACGGCGATACGCCCAAGGAGATCGGTGAGATCTTCGGACGCTACTTCGATGGCATCGCCATCCGCCACGTCGACTGGGGCATCGGTAATGGCTATCTGAATGCCGTCGCAAAGGCATCCCGCGTGCCGGTTCTGAACATGCAGTGCGACGTTTACCACCCGTTCCAGTGCCTCGCCGACCTGATGACGATCATCGAGAAGAAGGGGCGTGATCTGCGCCGCAAGAAGATGGTGGTCTCTTGGGCCTACGCCGCGTCGTACCAGAAGCCGATGTCGGTGCCGCAGTCGCTTGTGTTGCAGATGCCGCGCTTTGGCATGGACGTCGTGCTGGCGCATCCGCCCGAGTTCCGGCTGATGCCCGAGATCATGGATCAGGCCCGCGAGCAGGCCCGCAAGTTTGGCGCCGGCTTCGAAGTTGTCGACGATATGGAAGCGGCCTTCAAGGATGCCGATATCATCTACGCCAAGTCTTGGGGGGCGATGGTCCACACGCCGGACCCCGAAGAGGGCGCCAAGATCATCAAGAAGTATGCCTCTTGGATCACCGACGAGCGCAAGATGGCCCTGGCCAAACGCGACGCCATTTACATGCACCCTCTGCCCGCCGACCGGAACATCGAGGTGACCGACGGCGTAATGGACGGCCCGCAATCGGTCGTCTACGACGAAGCGGAGAACCGTCTGCACGCGCAGAAGGCCGTCATGGCCTTGACGATGTAGGAGACCTAGATGGCCAACCACGCTCGCAGAGTTGCCGTTGTCGCTATTGGTGGGAATTCGCTGATCAAGGACTCGAAGCACCAATCGGTCGAAGATCAGTATGAGGCCGCCAAAGAGAGCACGAACCACATCGCCGACATGATTGAAGCTGGCTGGGACGTGGCCATCGGCCATGGGAACGGGCCGCAGGTGGGCTTTGTCCTGCGTCGCTCCGAGATCGCTTCGAAGGTGGAGGGCATGCACGAGGTGCCGCTGGATGTCTGCGGCGCCGACACCCAGGGGGCCATCGGCTACGCTCTCCAACAGAACCTTCAGAATGTGCTGTTCCAGCGCGGCGTCAAGAAGAACGTTGCTACGGTCATCACTCAAACCCTCGTCGATCACAGCGACCCGGCGTTCGAACGTCCCACCAAGCCCATCGGCGGTTTCATGGACGAGGGCGAGGCCAGGCGCCGGGAAGCCGAGATGGGATGGTCGGTTGTTGAGGACGCAGGGCGTGGCTGGCGGAGGGTCGTCGCTTCACCGATCCCGAAGGAAATCGTCGAACTGGAGACCGTGCAAACCCTTGTGAGCTCCGGGATCATCGTGATCACAGTTGGCGGAGGCGGCATCCCGGTTATAGACACGGGCAACGGCGACTATGCCGGCGTCGCAGCGGTCATCGACAAGGACTATGCCAGCAGCCTGCTCGCTCAGAGCATCAAGGCGGACCTTTTCTTGATCTCCACCGCGGTGGAGAAAGTAGCGCTCAACTTCGGCAAGCCCGATCAGCAATGGCTTGACAGGATCACGGTGTCTGAGGCCAAGCGCTTTCTGGCCGAGGGCAAGCACTTCGCCAAGGGCTCAATGGCGCCGAAGATCCAGGCCATCATCTGGTACCTGGAGGCCGGCGGCAAGCACGCCATCATCACCAACCCCGAGAACATCGGGCGGGCGCTGAAGGGCGAAACCGGCACGCACATCGTTCCGGACTGATCGCAGCTGCAAACCTGGAGACTGGAGCTATTCGCTCCGGTTTCGAGTTGTTGGCTTTACAGGGGAGATCGCGCGTGGACCACGTCAAATCACTCAAGTGCCTCATCTGCGGCCGCGAGTATGCGTCCGACCAAATCGAATACGTCTGCCCACTCCACGGCGACGAGGGAATTGTCGACGTGCAATACGACTATGATTTGATCGGCCGCCGCATCAGCCCGCAGGCTCTGGCCGAAAACAGGGACTACACGATCTGGCGCTACAAACCCCTTCTGCCCGTTCGCCCCGAGAGCCCGGTGCCGCC
>Ga0315273_10010287_pt1 | contig 11919 bp, 8 predicted proteins | sample YL17G02_0_MG_FD_205753 | JGI IMG/M metagenome (GOLD analysis project Ga0315273, IMG submission 205753) | Sediment microbial communities from Yellowstone Lake, YNP, Wyoming, USA - YL17G02_0 | ecosystem: Environmental > Aquatic > Freshwater > Lake > Sediment | place: USA: Wyoming | collected... | reverse complement strand
GCGAACTCGAGGCCCGCGAGTTCTCGATCCCGGCATTGAAGGATGAAGTCGAGGAAGTCCGCACCGCATCCAACGTGGGCGACAGTGCCCTCGAATTCGACCGACGCGCAGGCGTTGCGGATCACTAAGCCGCGGAATCCCTGGTCTGAGACCAGCAGGTTGCTGCCGCCTCCGAGCAGAAACGCGGGCATTTCGATCTCATGCGCGATGCGCAACGCCGCCACCATCTCGTCGGGAGTGGGCGCCGCGAAGAAGAAATCGGCCGGGCCGCCGATGCGGAACGTGGTGTGGTAGCGAAGCGGCTCGTTCAGCAGGAGCGAATCACCCAGAGCCCTGCGCAGGCGCTCTTCGGCGGTCGCGACGCGTTGCACCATCGGGTCCAAGCCTTTCGGGTTGGGGCGTTCAAGTCCCGTGCGAGCCGGCTACCTTGCCGCCCGCGGGCGGCCAAGGTCAATTGAGCCACCACGATCGTCCGGGGACAGGCGGGTTGGGCGTGGCCATGATCGTTTTCGGCCGGTTGGCCGCTCCGGATCAGGCGGCTATAGTGAAGCAGGCGCTTGGGACCGCGTCACGAACAGCCCGCGGCGCCTTGAGCACCAACCACGATGCCCCATGGCCGCGACACTTTCCGACCGGGAGAAAAGCATGGCCACGCTCGAGATCACCTATTGCGTTCAGTGAAACTATCTTCCCCGGGCCTCCAGTCTGGCGGCCGAGATCAAGAAGTCGCGCGGCATTGACGCAACGCTGCACCGCGGTTCGGGCGGCCAATTCGAGGTCATGCTCGACGGCGCGCTGATCTTCTCGAAGAAGCAGCTCGGGCGATTTCCAGATCCGCAGGAGATCCTGAGCCAGATCCCCACGACCTAGACGCTAGATCGCGGACCCGCGTGCGCCTGCGTAACCACCCACTCCATCCGATCATCGCGATCTTTCCGCTCTCGCTGCTGGCCGCAAGCGTGGCGCTCGACGTCTATGCGCTGGCGACTCGCGGCACCGAGACCATTGAAGGGGCGCGCTGGGCGCTCGGCGCGGGTGCGCTCGCCGGGGTGATCGCATCGATTCCAGGGATCGCCGACATGCTCATCTACCCGAAGCCGGCGCGGGGCGCGCCACTGCGCCACGGACTCCTCAATGGCGGGCTGGTCGTGCTGATGGCGACCGGATGGTGGCTGCGGGGTGTGGGTGCTACGGCACCATCTCCGATCGCCCTCGCGGTCTCGGCGGCAGCGGTGGTTACTGCGGTGATCGCGTGGCGAATGGGCGTGCGGCTGACACCGGCCTAGGCGGTCACGGAGCATCCTGTTCCAGCCAGCCCCGCGCACGAACGATCAAAACGAGTAGATCGCCTCTACCATCGCCGTCGGCTGGGTCCTGCGGAGCGCGCCCGAGCTTTCGAACAACGTCAGGTTCGATTGGTCTACGCGCACGTCGCCGCGCAGGAGAAAGTGCGGCGTGAGCCGCGCCTCCGTCGTTACGGTGAACTCGTGGAGCTTCTGGCTCACGCCCGTCCGCAGGCCATCGGGGTCGTCGAAGAATTCGCCGCGCAGCGAGAGCGCGAAGTTCCCTGGGAACGTGACGCGGGCGTAGCCGGCCGCGCCGCTCCAGCGTCCGTCATGGTTCGAGCCGACCGCGTCGTCCTCCATGGCCCAGTCGAGGTTGGCGCCGAGCGTAAGCCGATCGGTCGGCTTCACGATCGTCACCAGATCGAGCAGGTTTCTCGAATGTGAGTCGTCGCCTGAGCGCTCGGGTCCGGCGAAACCGGTCGCGATGATCGTCAAGCGCGGGCGCGGGGTCAGCGTGAGTGATCCGCCCAGCGTCTTCGAGCGGTTGTTGTCGCGCGCGAGATCCCAGCCGTTCACCACCATGAATGTGGCCGTGACCTGTGGCGAAAACGTGTAGCCGGTGCGCACCCCGACGTGCGTGAACGGAATCGCATATCCGAACAGGATCGAGCGCGTCGCGTTGTCGTTCCAGCCGTCATAGCCGTCGATGACCTCGTAGCCGGCGGCGGTGATGAACTTGCCGACATCGAATCGCAGCCCCGCACCGAGCGGCGCGATGTAGCTCGCGAACGCCTGATGCAGGTCGATGTCCGCAGCGACACCGGACTCGTCGCGGAACAGGCCGGCCGCCGCCGTGACGCGCGGCACCGAACTGCCGAGCGTAAGGTCGACGCGGAAGCCCGAGTCGCGGGGCCGAACCGCGGTTTTCTGCGCGACCAGTTCAAATTCGTCAAGCTTGAATGTGTTGTCGTCGAAGTCGAAAACACGGAACTGATTCAAGCCCGACGCTGGCCGGTTGAAGTTGTAGGAGTAGCTCGTCGCCACGAACCCATTCAATGTGACTTGATCGAGCCAGGCCGGTGCGGCGTTGTTCGCGTGGTCGGCCGCGCCCAACCGGGGCGCGCAGCAGCACGCCCCGGCCACAACGCCGGCCACCAGCAGGAATATCCGCCGCGTCCGAGTTCGCATGCGTCAGATCATCTCGATGTAGGCCCGTTCGCCGTGGAGCGCCTCGTCGAGTCCCATGCGTTCGTCCGATTCCTTGACGCGCACCGGAGTCACGCGGTCGATCAGCCACAACATGCCGAGCGTGAACACGAACGCCCACACCGACGAGAGCAGCACGGCAGCGCACTGGCGGAAGAAGAACGTGGGGTTGCCGGCCAGCAGCCCATCGGCGCCCGCAGCGTTGTAGCCCTTGGTCGCGAACACGCCGAGCAGCACCACGCCGAGGAAGCCGCCCACGCCGTGGACGCCCCACACATCGAGCGCGTCGTCCCATTTGAGCTTGTTCTTGAGCGCCACTGCGTAGAAGCACACGACGCCCGAGATGATGCCGATCAGCACCGCACTCTGCGGCGAGATGTAGCCGGCGGCGGGCGTCACCGTCGCGAGCCCGGCGACCGAGCCGGTCAGGAGCCCGACGAGCTTCGGCTTGCGCGTCGTCATCCACTCCACGAGCAGCCAGGTCACCCCCGCGAACGAGGCCGCCAGGTCGGTGTTGATGAACGCCATCGCGGTGGTCGCGTCGACCCGGAACTCGCTGCCGGCGTTGAATCCGTACCAGCCGAACCACAGCAGGCCGGTCCCGAGCGCCACCAGCGGGATACTGTGGGGCCCGCTGTCCTGCACCCTGCGCCGCCCGACGAAGAGAATCGAGGCGAGCGCCGCGATGCCCGCGATGTTGTGCACGACGATGCCGCCGGCGAAGTCGAGCACGCCCCAGCGGGCGAGCACGCCGCCGCCCCAGATCATGTGAACGAATGGGAAGTACACGAACAGCAGCCACAGCGTGAGGAAGATGAAATACGCCTTGAACGTCACGCGATTGGCGAACGCGCCGGTGATCAGCGCCGGGGTGATGATCGCGAACATCATCTGGTAACCGACGTGCACGATCAGCGGGATGCTGTCGTTCGGCGAGGGCGACATCAGGTCGACGTGGCGCAGAAATGCCATGTCGAGGTTGCCGATGATTCCGCCGACGTCGCCGGAGAAACACAGCGAGTAGCCGCAGATGTACCAGAGCACCGTCGTCCAGCACAGCGAGATGAAGCTCTGCATCATGATCGCCAACACGTTCTTGCGGCCGACCAGCCCGCCGTAGAAGAACGCCAGTCCCGGCGTCATGAGCATGACCAGGCTGCTGCACAGCAGCATGAAGCCCGTGTTGCCCGTGTCGAGATGAAGCATCGCGGCCCCTTCCTGTGGGTGCTTCAACAGACTCGCGTGAGACGGCGCGCAGATTACACCAGCGGCCCGTGCCTTGGCTCTGTGTTTCTGAGGGGCCTGGCCGCGAGCACACGGTACCGCGAGCACCGCGCGCGACCGGACGATTGCGGCTATCCTGCCGGGCATGGCCTCTGCTCTCGCACGACTCGTGGTCTTTCTGTTGTTGCTTGCGCCTGGCGTCATGGCCGGCGCGCGCTCGCATGCGGCCGTACCCAAACGTGCCGCACGCCCGGTGCCGGGCCCCGCGGGCCCAGGTCGCGTGCGGCTGCCAAACGGCTGGTATCTCTCGCCGGCCGGCCGGCAGATCGGCGTGGGGGACTTCCCACTCGGGTTGGCGGTGAGTCCCGATGGCGCGCTCGCGGCGGTGGCGCACAGCGGCTCGCGCGCGAAGGGCGTGGACGTGGTGGACCTGCGCACCGAGCGTCACACGCAGAACCTGCCGCTCGAGGAGACCTGGCTCGGGGTGGCGTTCACAGACGGCGGGGCGCGCCTGGCGGTGGCTGCGGGACACTCGAATCGCGTGCTGTTCTTCCCGGTCGATGCCGTGGCCGGCCGGTTGGGAACCCCGGACACGGTAGTACTCGGACCCGCGTGGTCGGATGGCGGACTCTATCCCCAGGGTGCGCCCATCCCGCCACGCGCTGACGCGATCTGGCCCACCGGCCTCGCGGCAGACGACACGCGCGGTCGCCTGTTCGTCGTCTCGCGCCTCGATTCCGCGCTGACGCGCATTGGTACTCGTGCCGCACGGGTGGAGCGTCGGCTGCGTCTGGGTGCGGTGCCCTACACCGCACTCGTGTCGCACGACGGCAAGCGCGTGTACGTGTCACTGTGGAGCAGCGCCAGCCTGGCGGTGGTGGATGCCGAGTCGCTCACGCTCGTGCGCGTGATCGGCGTGGGCGCGCATCCCACCGACTTGGCGGAGTCGCCTGACGGCCAGCGCGTATTCGTGGCGAATGCCAACGAGAACTCGGTTTCGGTCGTGGACCTGGCGAGCGGGCGCACGAGCGAACTGCTGCGCACCTCGCGCACGCCGCGCGAACCCGATGGCGACACACCCAATGGGCTCGTGCTCGACGAGCGGGGCAAACGGTTGTACGTGGCGAATGCCGGCGGCAATCACGTGGCCGTGTTCGACGTCGCCAGGCCCGGGCATTCGCAGGCGCTCGGGTTCCTGCCGGTGGGCTGGTACCCGACCGCGGTGCGCGTGCAGCCCGGCGGCGGCGCGCTGGTGGTAGCCAACGGCAAGGGCGCCGGCTCGGCACCCAGCTCGGGAGCCGATGCCGACACCGGCGCGTGGTGTCGCTACGTCACCTATAGCCCCTCGGCGCGCGGGACGCTCTCGCTGATACATCATCCCGACGTGGCGGCGCTGGCGCAGCTCACGCACCAGGTCGGGGCCAACACACCGCCCCTGCGCACGCGCCGGACCGTGCGCCGCGCGCCGCCGATCACGCACGTGTTCTACATCATCAAGGAGAACCGTTCGTACGATCAGCTGCTGGGCGACATGCCGCGGGGGAACGGCGACTCATCGCTATGCCTGTTCGGCGAGCGCGTCACGCCCAACCACCATGCGCTCGCGCGCGAATTCGTGCTGCTCGACAACACCTACTGCGACTCGGACGGCAGCGCCGACGGTCACAACTGGGGCATGGGTGCCTACGCCACGGATTACGTCATCAAGGGACAGTCGAGCAATCGCATCTACGATTTCGAGGGTGGCAACCCGCTGGCCTACCCGCGCGACGGCTACCTGTGGGACTTGTGCCAGCGGCACGGCATCACGTTCCGCAGCTACGGCGAATTCGTGTTCAATGGCGCCACGCCCGCCGACACCGTGCGCGCAGGTCTCGCCGGACTCGAGGGTCACGTGGCGCCGCGCTACCGGGGCTACGACACGAACTACTCCGACCTCGACCGCTACCGAGCCTGGCTCGACGAGTTCGACCGCTACGATCGCGAAGGCGGCCTGCCGCAGTTGTCCATCATCCGACTGCCCAATGACCACACCGAGGGCACGTGCGCCGGTCGGCCAACGCCTCGTGCGCACGTGGCCGAGAACGACCTGGCGCTGGGGCTCATGGTCGAACGCATCAGCCACAGCCGCTACTGGCCGGGCGCGCTGATCCTGGTGATCGAGGACGACGCGGCCAATGGCCAGGACCACGTTGATGCGCATCGCACCGTGGCGCTCGCGGCCGGGCCCTACGTGAAGCGCGATGCGGTGGACAGCGGGCTCTACACCAGTTGCAGCGTGCTGCGCTGCATCGAGGACGTGTTCGGATTGCCGCCCATGTCGCAGTTCGACGCGCGCGCCAACGGCCTCGAAGGCATCTTCCGCTCCACGCCGGACCTCGAGCCCTACTGGCATCACGAAGCCCAGGTCGACGTGAACGAGACCAGCGTGGCCGGCGCCTACGGCCAGGCCGAGAGTGACGCGATGGACTTCTCGATGGCCGACGTCGTGCCCTACGACGCGCTCAACCGCATCCTGTGGCACAGCGTGCGCGGCGTGGATGCGCCGCCCCCGCCACCGGTGCGCAGCGGGTTCGCATTGGGAATGCGCCGCGCGGCCGCGCCAGACGCGGACGACGATTGAGCGCGCACCTCGGCCGCAGTGCCCGACGCGGCGTGGTTGTCGCGCTGCTCGCGTCCGCCGTGGTCGCGTGCGCGTGCCCGTCCGCACACGCCGAAGGCGCGGCACCCGAGTCCACCACCGTCATCCTGCTTGGCACCGGCATGCCGGTGCCGAACTCGAAGGCGCAGGGACCGGCGACCGCGATCGTGGTGGGCGCGCGGCTGTTCGTGTTTGACGCGGGCCCCGGGGTCGAGCGCCAGATGGAGGCGGCGGGACTGCCCTATCGCCGCGGCCCGGTGACCGCGCTGTTCCTCACCCATCTCCACAGCGACCACACTCTCGGGTACCCCGATCTCTTGCTCACGTCGTGGGTGATGGGGCGGCGTGATCCGCTGCGGGTCTACGGACCGCCGGGCACGAAGCGCATGACCGCGAAGATCCTCGACGCGTGGAGCGAAGACATCGACATCCGCGAGCACGGCCTCGAGCACGGCATCCCCGGCGGCTACCTCGCCGACGTGCGCGAGATCCGCGGCGGGGTGGTGTACGACTCGGCCGGCGTGACGATCCGCGCGATCCCGGTGCCGCACGGCACCTGGAAATGGGCATTCGGCTACCGCATCGACGCCCCCGGAAAGTCGATCGTGATCTCCGGCGACACGAGCCCGTCGAAGCCGCTCGAGGACGCCGCGCGCGACGTGGACCTGCTGATCCACGAGGTCTATCCCGAAGCCCGGCTCGCGCCCGAAGCACGTCCGGGCGGCGAAGAGTGGGTGCGCTACATGCGCACGTTCCACACCTCCGACCGCGAACTCGGCGCGCTCGCCGCGCGCGCGCGGCCCAAACGACTCGTGCTCTACCACATCGTGCGCATGAACGGGACCGACCAGGAGCTGATGCGCGGGATCCGCGACGGCGGCTTCAAAGGTCCGATCACGATCGGGCACGATCTCGACCGCTTCTAGTCAGCGGAACCGCAGCCGCGCCCACCGCCCCTGAGGTACGGTCTGGCCGTGGCGCTCGGTTCTGGTTGGATGTGGCACGCTCAACGGTCGATTCTCACCGTCCTGATTGCTGAATACACTTCCCCAGAAGTGTGCTAGAATCCGTCTAATGTTCATACGTTCGAATCAGTCCGGTGTTCATGGAGTAACATCAATAATGAATAAGTCGCAGATCTTTATGTGGATGGCTGTTATTGCGATGATCGGCACGGGGCTTGTTCACGCGATTGATGCACCGCATAGCTTCAGCGAAGCCGCTTATAAAGGCTGGCTGTTCTATGCGAACGCCCTGGGTTCAGTGCTCGCGTTGGTTGGTATTTTCAGTAGACGGGAGTGGGGTTGGACTTTGGGGCTCTTGATCGCCGCGGGATCGATTGTGGCGTACGTGGCCAGCCGTACCGTGGGATTACCGCAAATCCCTGCCGAACCGGATGCATGGCTGGAACCGCTGGGTGTTGCCGCACTACTTGCTGAGGGATTGTTCGTCGCGATGTTTGTCATGCGAAGACATGCAAGTAGAAGTTCCCAACTCATCGTAGATTTCACGCCCCCCTCCCCGCCACGCCGGTTCTCCAGCTAGAAACCTGCGGGACGGACCGCCCCCGGGAAAACCGTTCTGCTCAAGTGGGCCCCGGGCGTGCGGTGGACGGTGTTTTCCGCCGCGTTCGCCGGACGCGATCCGAACGCTTCGCGCGCCGCCCCCCCTGCGGACTTCGCACGTTCGGGGACCGCACGATCATCCAAAGGTCCCATATCTTTCCGATCATCCGTGCGCCATGGTTTCGGATGCCTTCGGGCGGAGTGGTCGTACTCACGCACCTGCCCGCCTCGCTTCTGTGTCGGTTTTCGTGTGACTTCCTGGCTTGAAATGCCTCGCCAGCCGTTCCTTAGTCGGAGGTGAACGATGACGCCGAATTCGGAGTTCTCGCTGAAGATGGCCACGAGATCGCTGTGCGGCGGACTCGTGCTCGCCACCATCGTGGCCGTTTGTCCCGCTGTCTCCCCGGCTCACGCTCAGCTCGGTTTCACCGAGTTCGCGATAACAGACACCAGCCTCAATTCGAGCCCGACCACCGATTTCTGGATCGCCTCGGCTGCGCCGGCGGACGTGGATGCGGATGGTGATCTCGATCTGCTGATCGCGGGCTACTTCGTCGTCTATCCCACCGTGGAACACCCCGGCGGATCGGTCGATCACCGGCTCACGCTCTATCGCAACGATGGCGCCGCAGGCACGAAATGGGCGCTCACGCCGATCGCGATCGATGCGAGCGGGTCATGGATGGGCGCGACGGACCTCGCCTGGGGCGACTACGACAACGACGGGGATCCGGATGTCGTACTCGCAACCGAGGGCCACAGCGCGCTCTATCGCAACGACGCGGGCACGCTGGTGCGAACGGCGACCGTGTTGCCGTCATACTTTGAAGACAGCGATTTCACGACGATGGATCTGCACTCGGTCGCATGGGGCGATTTTGACAACGACGGCGATCTCGATCTGGTCTTCCCATCGGTCGTCTCGGACAACAACAGCCTGCCGACGGTCATTCTGCGCAATGACGGGCCCGGCCCGGCCGGCACCTGGAGATTCACGGATGTCGGGGCAAACCTTCCGACCGCTGCCAATGCCGTGAGTGTATGGGCCGACATGGAAGGTGACGGCGACGTCGACTTACTGCTCGGCAACATCAGTCCCTACGGCGACAACTTCCTCAACACCTATCGCAATGATAATGGGTCGATGGTCCTTGCCGACTCCGGCCTCGCGTTCATTCGGTACGGCACGGCCGACTGGGGCGACGCGGACAACGATGGCGATCTCGACATCGTCTACTGCGGGAACCTCGACCTTCCGGACGGATCGGGCGAGACCGTAGTCCGCGTCCTCTTCAACGATGGCAACGGCGGCTACACGCCGGTCGACGTGGCTCACGACTTGATGGTCGGTGTCCCGTGGCTCGACTTCAGCGCTGTGACCTGGGCGGACTACGATTCGGATGGCGACGTCGACATCCTCGTGAGCGGCGAGTGGCTCGCTCCCGGTGAAATCGAAGGGCGCGCCATGGTCTACATCAACAACGCCGGCACGTTCACGGCGGCAAGCGAGCCGCTTCCCGCGCCGATCGCTGGAAATGCCGGGGGCGCGTTCACCTGGTTCGACGTCGACGCTGACGGTGACCTCGACTACTTTGTAGCGGGTGGCTACTACGTTCCTGGTGGCAACGGTCTGATCGAAGCGCGCACGCAGTTGTTCCGGAACGGCGCGATGGCCGCCAACGCGGCTCCGGGCGCGCCGGCAGGCCTCCATGCCAGCATCTCCGGGCACAACGTCACGCTGGGCTGGAATCCTTCGACCGACGACCGCACGCCGCAGACCGCGATGACCTACGAGTTCGGAGCGTCCCGCGCCACGGCGGGGGCATTGGATGACGCTTTCGACGCGTTGGTTTTGGCTCCACGGGCGCTGCCGCAGGCAGGAAACGTGAGCGGCAACACGAGCTGGACGTTGCACGGGCTCGCGCCGGGGACCTACCGCTGGAGTGTGCGAGCGCTGGACAACGCCTTCAACGGCAGCGCGTTGGTGCGGGGGACGTTTTCGATCGGATCCACCACAGCTGCCGAGCTCGTCTCGCCGCAAACATTCGAACTCTCACCAGCGTTCCCGAGTCCGTTCAGCCACGAAACGCGCTTCACACTTGCCGTCAGTGAGGAGCAACACGTGTCGATCGCTCTCTATGATGTGCAGGGTCACCGCGCGGCCGTCGTACACGACGGTGTTATCGGGCCGGGCCGGCACTCGCTGACGATCGCCGCGGTGGATCTGCCGAGTGGGATCTACTTCATTCGGGCCAGCGGGAGTGGGCGGACGGCTATACGCCGTGTTACGCTGCTGCGGTAGGTGCAGTCTGAACCGCGCCGGTTGGGCGCACTCCAACAGGCCAGCGCTGGAGGTGAGTGACCTCGGGCAGTGGCCAGTAAGGAGGTTGGCTTCGCAGACGCCTGAAGCTCCAGGGCCGTCACGTCGATCGAAGGCTTACGCTGTGGCCGCCTCATCGCAATCCTGGCTCGCTGATTTGAACGACGTCCGTCATCTCCTCCAGGAGGTGCAATATGAACGCCCGCCTCACGATCACATTGCTGGCCGCGTTGCTCCTCGTTGCTCCGGGCTGCGGAAAACAGAAACTCGCACCCACCCAACCGGTGGTTGATTCGCAGGTCTCGATCGATCGTCCCGATCTCCAGCTCGATCATAGCCGCCATCACGGCGAGGCCGCGGAAGTCGTCGGCCGCAAGGATGGAGCCATCTACGCGCTCTATCGACCGGCGCAGTGGAACGGCGATCTCGTCGTCTACGTCCACGGCTACACTGCGCCCTACGCGCCGATCTCTCTACCGACCGGCGATTCGTTCGGTCTGCTGCGCGATCGGCTGCTCGAGCGGCGTTACGCGGTGGCGGTTTCGAGCTGGTCGGAGAACGGCTTCGCGGTCAAGGACGCGATCAAGCAGTCGAATCGTCTGCCCGATCTGTTCGCCGAACGTCTCGGCCGGCCAAAACGCGTCTATCTGATCGGAGTCTCGCTCGGTGGCCTCGCCACGATCGCGCTGGCGGAGCGCGATCACGATGACTTCGAATACGACGGCGCCCTGTTGCTAAGCCCGGTTGCCGGGGGAAGCCGTCACGAGATCGAGTACATTGCCAACGTCCGCGTTCTGTTCGACACGTTCTATCCCAACAAGCTGCGCGGCGATCTGCTCCACCAGCCGGCGGATCTCGACATCAATCGCGATGTCATCGGCGCCGCGGTCGCGGCCATCCAGGCGGATCCTCGCGGCGCGATCGCCATGAGCCAGATTGCGCAAACACCGTTGCCGTTCCGCGATGCGAACGAGCTGGTGAGTTCGATCGTCCAGGCGCTGGTGTACCACGCGGTCGAGATCGGCGATCTGCTCGCGCGCACCGGCGGCGAATCGTTCTTCGAGAACTCGCAGACCCAGTACACCGGCGGGCTGCCACCGGCGGTGCTGGCGGACGTGAACGCCCGGGTTGCCCGCCATCAGCTCTCACCGCGCGCCGCAGTATTCCTCAAGAAGTCCTACGAGCCGTCCGGAGATCCGGAGATCCCCGTGCTGGTTCTGCACAACGCCTGGGATCCGGTGGTTCCGATCTTCAACCAGAATCTGTACCGCGATCGCGTCGCCGCCCACGGCGAATCTCGCCGTTTGGTTCAACGGGTATTCCAACGCTATGGCCATGTGGGCTTCAAGCCGGAGGAGTCGGCTGCGGCATTCGATGATCTGACGCGCTGGGTGAGGAAACATGAGCGCCCGCTCGCAGTCGATGCGGCTCTCGTCCGCCAGCCGGTGGCAATGGAAGACATGAAACAGCAGATGCGATCCGGAGTCTCGCTGCAGCAACTGGAATACGTGACCTCCGAAGCGCGTCGGCCCTCACGCCAATAACGCCAGCGTCCCGCGAGGACTTGAGTTGAAGGCGCGGCGCGCCGGGTCGAATGATCCGGCGCGCTGTGCGTTGATATTCCTCGACCTCACTTCAGAACGCCGTGGACCTCGATCGAGGCGGCCGAACGCTCCC
>Ga0315273_10010285_pt1 | contig 11919 bp, 10 predicted proteins | sample YL17G02_0_MG_FD_205753 | JGI IMG/M metagenome (GOLD analysis project Ga0315273, IMG submission 205753) | Sediment microbial communities from Yellowstone Lake, YNP, Wyoming, USA - YL17G02_0 | ecosystem: Environmental > Aquatic > Freshwater > Lake > Sediment | place: USA: Wyoming | collected... | reverse complement strand
CACCTCGTCGCGGACATGGAAGCGCTGCGCAAGCACTTGGGCATCGAGCGCTGGCTCGTGTTCGGCGGCTCGTGGGGCTCGACATTGTCGCTCGCCTACGCACAGGCACACCCGAAACGCGTGACCGAGCTCGTGCTGCGCGGGATCTTCATGCTGCGTGACTGGGAGATACACTGGTTCTACCAGCACGGCGCGAGCGCGATCTTCCCGGATCATTGGGCCAACTACATTGCAGCGATCCCGCAAGCGGAACGGGGCGACCTGGTCGGCGCGTTCTACAAGCGGCTGACCAGCCGCAGCCGTGCGGTGCAGCTCAAGGCCGCGAAGGCCTGGGCCGAGTGGGAAGCCGCAACGAGTTACCTGCTAGTCAACGAACAGAACATCGCCGACTGGAATTCCGATGACTTCGCGATCGCCGTGTCCCGCATCGAATGCCACTACTTCGTCAACCAGGGGTTCTTCGACAGCGAAGACCAGCTGCTGCGGGGCGTGCGCAAGATCCGCCACATCCCGGCCGTGATCGTGCAGGGCCGCTACGATGTCGTGTGCCCGATGCGCAGCGCGTGGGACCTGCACAGGGCATGGCCGGAAGCCGACTTCCGCGTGGTCCCCGACGCGGGACATTCGGCGCTCGAGGCTGGCAACACGCACGAGCTCGTGTCGGCGACCGACCGATTCGCGCGGTGAGCCAGGCCGTCTGGATCGATTCGAACCGGTTAGAGCGACTCGAGCCGGCGCGTCACCAGCATCGCGAGGTCCTTCGCCATCGACTCGCGGATGATGGCCTCCTCGCGGTCTTTCGCGAGCAGCTGCGTCTCGTCGAAGCTCAGGTTGCGGATCATCTCGAGTGGCTGCAACTCGAGTACTTCCTTGCCGCCGCGGTCCACCGAGTACTCGATCGAATAGAAGATCTCGTATTCCTGCGGCGTGTTGCGCGCGGAAACCGAGAGCACGCGTCGCCCACTGCGATCGCGCTGGATACGCACGACCGTGTCCGCTTCTGCCGAGGTGCCCGTCAGCTGGCCGCCTGAACGCTCGATGGCCCGGCGCAGCTCCACGGCAAAGGGCGTGACTTCGTCGGCCGTGATCACGTAAAACTTGCGCATTCCCTCTGGCAGCGAGCCGCTTCCCTGCAGGTGGAAACCGCAGCCCGCCAGCAGGAATGCAGCGACGAACAGCGTCAACGTCGTGCGCAAGGCGTTCATACGACCACGTTTGCGAGCTTGCCGCGCACGTAGACGAACTTGCGGATCGGCTTGCCCTCGATGTATCTGAGCACGCCCTCTTCGGCCAAGGCCGCCTCGCGCACGGTCGCCTCATCCGCGCCCGCCGGCACCGTTACGCGCCCGCGCAGCTTGCCGTTCACCTGCACGACCACTTCGATCGCGTCGCGAACCAGGGCGTCGGCATCGACCTGCGGCCAGCGCTCGTCGATGACCGCACCCGCGTGACCCAGCTCGTGCCACAACGCGTGGCAGACGTGCGGCACGACCGGCGCGAGGCCCAACACCACGATTTCCAGCGCTTCCTGCATCACCGCGCGGCCCTGCGCGCTGCGGTCGTCGAACCTGGCGAGAGCATTCATGAGTTCCATCACCGCGGCGATCGCAGTGTTGAACGTGCGGCGGGTGCCGATGTCATTCGTGATCTTGCGCAGCGTCTCGTGCACCTGGCGACGGATGTCGCGTTGCGCGGGTGACAGCGCCGCCTTGTCGAGGACCGCTTCGGGCGGACCGCCCTGCACGTGCTGATGCACGGCCTTCCACAGCCGCTTCATGAAGCGGAACGCGCCTTCGACGCCCTCGTCGCTCCATTCGAGCGATTGCTCGGGCGGCGCCGCGAACATCATGAACAGACGCGCCGTATCCGCCCCGTACGTCTCGACCAGCGACTGCGGATCGACGCCGTTATTCTTGGACTTCGACATCGTGCCGATGCCGGACGCCTCGACCGGCTGGCCGTCGGCACGCAGCACCGCACCGGTCGGCGCGCCCTTGTCGTCGAACTGCACGTCCACGTCGGCCGGATTGAAATAGACGATGCGGCCTTCCGCTGGCTTGCGGAAGTAAATCTGGTTCAGCACCATGCCCTGCGTGAGCAGGTTGGCGAACGGCTCTTCGACCTGCGTCAGGCCGAGGTCGCGCATCACGCGCGTCCAGAAACGCGAATACAGCAGGTGCAGAATCGCGTGCTCGATGCCGCCGATGTACTGGTCGACGGGCATCCAGTACTGCGCGCGCTCGTCCACCATCGCGCGCCCGTTGTTGGCGCTGGCGTAACGGAAGTAGTACCAGGACGAGTCGACGAACGTATCCATGGTGTCCGTCTCGCGGCGTGCCGGCTTGCCGCACTGCGGGCATTGGCACTCGAGGAACTTTGCGTTCCTGCCGAGGGGATTGCCGCTGCCATCCGGCACGAGCTCTTCGGGCAGCACGACCGGCAGCTGGTCGTCCGGCACGGGCTGCACGCCGCAGTCGCCGCAGTGGATCAGCGGGATCGGGCAACCCCAGTAGCGCTGGCGCGATATGCCCCAGTCGCGCAGCCGGAAATTCACCCGCCGCTTGCCGCGGCCCTGCGCCTCGAACAGCTTCGCGAACGCGTCGAACGCTTCGTCGAAGTTGAGGCCGTCGAACTGCCCGGAGTTGATCAGCGTACCGTGTTCCAGGTACGCCTCCTGGTCGATGTGGGCGAGCGAACCGTCCGCCGGCTGCACCACCTGGTGGATGCGCAGGCCGTAGCGGCGCGCGAACTCATAGTCGCGCTGGTCGTGCGCAGGCACCGCCATCACCGCGCCCGTGCCATAACCCATCAGCACGAAGTTCGCGACCCACACCGGGACGCGTTCGCCGCTGATCGGGTGGATGACGTGGACGCCGAGCGGCATGCCGCGCTTTTCCATCGTTTCGAGCGCGGCTTCGGTGACACCGTTGCGCTGGCATTCCGCGATGAACTGCTGCAGGTCGGGATTGCCCTGCGCGGCGCGCTGCGCGAGCGGGTGCTCGGCCGCGACGGCCATGTAGGTGACGCCGAGCAGCGTGTCCGGCCGCGTGGTGTAGATACCGAGGGTGCCGCCGCCGTCGACCTCGAACTCGATCTCGAGGCCTTCGGAGCGGCCGATCCAGTTTTCCTGCATCAGCCGCACGCGCTCGGGCCAACCCGGCATGTCGGCGAGCGCGCCGAGCAGGTCGTCGGCGTACTTGGTGATGCCGAAGTAATACATCGGGATTTCGCGCTTCTCGACGAGCGCTCCGGTGCGCCAGCCGCGCCCGTCGATCACCTGCTCGTTGGCGAGCACCGTCTGGTCCACCGGATCCCAGTTGACCGTGCCGGTCTTGCGGTAGGCGATGCCCTTTTCGAGCATGCGCAGGAACAGCCACTGGTTCCAGCGGTAATAGTCGGGCTTGCAGGTGGCGACTTCGCGCGACCAGTCGATGCCGAAGCCGAGCGACTGCAGCTGCCGCTTCATGTACGCGATGTTGTCGTACGTCCACTTCGCAGGCGGCACGCCGTTCGCCATCGCGGCGTTCTCGGCGGGCAGGCCGAAAGCGTCCCAGCCCATCGGCTGCAGCACGTTGTAACCCTGCATGCGCATGTAGCGCGTGATCACGTCGCCGATCGTGTAGTTGCGAACGTGTCCCATGTGCAGGCGCCCGCTCGGGTACGGGAACATGCAGAGGCAGTAGTACTTCGGGCGGGACGGGTCCTCCGTGACGGCAAAGCTGCCGTTGCCGTCCCAGTAAGCCTGGGCCTGCGGCTCGAGGACGGACGGTTCGTAACGTTCCTGCATGGGCGACCGGATGGCGCGTGGGGCGGACTGCACAGGATACTGGACCGGTGAAAGAAGGGGTTAGGGGTTAGGGGTTAGGGGATAGGGGTTAGTCGGAGGTGCGGCTAAACCCGGTGCCGCAGCTGCTCCTCCGACTAACCCCTAACCCCTAACCCCTTTCCTATCCCCTTCCTTTCATCAGCGCCATCGCCGTGCCGATCAGCGCCGACACCTCGGTCATGTTGCCCGGCACGATCATCGTGTTGTTCTTCTGCGCCAGCTGCGCGTAGGCCTCGACGGCCTTCTCGGCCACCTTGAGCTGCACCGCCTGCTCGCCGCCCGGGGACTGGATCGCCTGGGCCACCTTGCGGATCGCATCCGCGGTCGCTTCGGCCACCGCCACGATCGCAGACGCCTCGCCCTGCGCCTTGTTGATCTCGGCCTGCCGCTGGCCCTCGGAGCGCGCGATGTAGGCTTCGCGCTCACCGGTGGCGATGTTGATCTGTTCCTGCTTGCGGCCTTCCGAGGCCGCGATCAGGGCGCGCTTCTCGCGCTCGGCCGTGATCTGCGCCTGCATCGAACGGAGGATTTCCTGCGGCGGCGTGAGGTCCTTGATCTCGTAGCGCAGGACCTTGACGCCCCAGTTGCCGGCCGCTTCATCGAGCGCGCTCACCACCGACGCATTGATCGCGTCACGCTCCTCGAAGGTCTTGTCGAGTTCCATCTTGCCGATCACGGAGCGCAGCAGCGTCTGCGCGAGCTGCGTGATCGCGAGCACGTAGTTGCTCGAGCCGTAGCTCGCGCGCATCGGGTCCGTGACCTGGAAGTAGATGATGCCGTCGACCTGCAGCTGCGTGTTGTCCCGGGTGATGCAGACCTGGCTCGGCACGTCGAGCGGCACTTCCTTGAGCGAGTGCTTGTACGCGACGCGCTCGACGAACGGCACGACGAAGCTCAGGCCGGGCGTCAGCGTGCGGTCGTACTTGCCGAGGCGTTCGACGACCCAGGCGTGCTGCTGCGGCACGATCTTGATCGTCTTCATGACGAAGATGATGGCGATGAATGCGAGTACGAGAGCGATTTCCATGGATCAGTCCGTCCCTTTGCCTTAAGTCGATTGCTGCAGCGGTCAGTGCCGCGGGGCAGCGGGTTCGAGCACGAGCCAGTTGCCTTCCACTGCGCACACGAGATGTTCGCCGGCAACCGCCGTTGCACCCGGTGCCAGTCGCGCCTCCCAGGGCGAGCCGCGATACTGCACGCGCGCGGTCCGGTTTGCCGCCCATTCCGGCACGAACACGCGCTCGCCGATGTCGAGGTTGACGTCGCGGTTGCTGGCCGCCGGCAGGGTCGGCGTCGTTTGTGCATGGCGCCAGCGCCACAGCGCCGTCGTACCGCCGCCGACGGCAGCCGCGGCGACGATCTGCAGCGGCACGCTGAAGCCGAGGTGGCCCGCGATCGCTCCCGCCGCCAGGCCGAGTGCCAGCAGCAGCAGGTAGAAGGTGCCCGTGGAGATTTCCATGGCGACCGCGACCCCAGCCAGCACCCACCAGAGCGTCGTTGGTGAAATAGTCATGCGCGTTCCTCAGCCAGCCACGAAACGGATACGTCCGGCAGCGTCCACGGTACGCGCGATGTCGCCGGCATGCCAAAGGTAATTCAGGTGGGCGACCGTTTCGCCGAGTGCCAGGAACCGGTGGTAGCCACGCAGCGGACGCCCGTACATGACCGGCAGCAGGTCATACGCTGCCTTCGATTCGCGGCAGGCCTCGCGCAGGTTTCCCAGCTGTTCGTGATGGTGCGAGCGCAGCACGTGGATACGGCGGTGCAGCCCGCGGAAGGGCCTGCCGTGCGAAGGCAGGACCAGCGTTTCCGGCGCGCACTGTTCCAGCGCCGCGAGGGAGTCCAGGAATTCCTTGAGCGGGTTCGCGTCGGGCCGCGACGGCAGCGCGCTGACGTTCGGCGAGATCGTGGGCAGGACCTGGTCGCCGGTGATCAGCACCTGGTTCTGCGCATCGTAGAGACACAGGTGCCCACGACAGTGCCCACTGGTCTCGATGATGCCCCAGTCGCGACCTGCTGCGTGCACTTGCTCGCCGCCAGCCGACGCGCGCGCCAGAGGAGGCAGGCCGCCGTACCAGACACCGTGTTCCCTGCCCGCGGCCTTACGCAAAGTCTCGAGTTCGATTTCCATGCCGTGCGCGGTGACGAAGGCGTGCTGCTGCTCACGCAACGCTTCTGGCGACGTGGCCAGGTAGTCGCCGGTCGAGCGGTGCCCGATCCCCGACATCCACACCGGTGCACCGTGACGCTCATGCAGCCAGCGCGAAAGACCCATGTGGTCGGGATGGTCGTGCGTGATGAAAATGCGGCGCAGCGCGCGGCCGTCGAGGTGGTGTGCCTCGAGGCTGTGCCACGCCTCGCGACAGACGTCGTCCGCCAGGCCCGTGTCCACCAGCATCCAGCCGTCTTCGTGCCGCAGCAGCCACACGTTGATGTGGTTCAACTCCATCGGCAGCGGGATGCGCGCCCAGCGCAGGCCTGCGCCGATCTCGATGGCGCGACCCGGCTCCGGCGGATCGGTCTCCAGGTAATCGAGGGCCCGGCGCGGCGATGGATACAGTTCGCCTTCGGCGGTCAGCGCACCGCGGTGTTCGCTCATCGGCCGCTGCTCCGGCGGTGCAACACCGCGATGAAGACGACACCGAGCCACAGCACGGCAAGGATGGGCCAGTTGCCGAATCGCACGTAGGGCGTGAGACCCGTGCGCGGCTGCACTTCGCCCGTGAGCACGCCAGGCTGGAACTGCGGCAGCGTTCCGAGCAGCGACCCGTCGTGCTCGATCAGCGCAGTGACGCCGTCGTTCGTCGCGCGCAGCATCGCGCGCCCACTCTCGAGCGAACGCATGCGGCTGATGTCGAGGTGCTGGTGCGGCGCGGTCGAGTCACCGAACCAGGCGTCGTTGGTCACGTTGACGAGCAGCGACGACTGGCGGACCAGCCCAAGCTGCTCGGAACCGTAGGCGTCTTCGTAGCAGACGGTCGGCGCAAACGATTCGCCTGCCACCCGCAGCGGCGCCTGATCGGCGCGTCCCGGCTCGAAATCGGAATACGGCAGGTTCATGAGCCGCAGCCATTCGCGCACGGCTTGCGGCACCGGGAAGAATTCGCCGAAGGGAACGAGTCGACGCTTGTCGTACCACTGCACCGGCTGCCCGAGCGCCCAGGCCGCGACCGAGTTGTAATACGAACCCGTCGCAGGGTCGCGCCGCAGCAGCCCCATCAGCAGCGATGAACCGTTCTCGTTCGCAAGCCTGGACATCTGCGCGAGGTATGGGCGCACGTTTTCTTCGAGGGCGGGAATCGCCGACTCCGGCCACACGATGACATCCGCGCCGAGGTGCGGCACCATCATGTCCGCGTACAACTGCATCGTATGCGCGCGATGATCCGCTTCCCATTTCATCGATTGCGGCACGGCACCCTGCACCAGCGCCACGCGGATCGGTGCACCACGCGGCACCGTCCATTCGATGCGAAGCAGTGCGGCGCCGGTGCCCCACACGCACAGGACGATGACGGCAGCGACGATGCGGTCACGCCGCTCGCCGAGCAACAAAGCAGCCAGCGCACCCGCCGTGACCACAGCGGCGAGGCTCACGCCGTACACGCCGAGCAGTGGCGCAAAGCCACGGAGCGGCGTCGCAAGCTGCGAGTACCCGAGCGCCAGCCACGGAAATCCGCTCAGGAACCAGCCGCGCACCCACTCTGACAGCACCCACAACGCTGGCAACAGGAACAGCCAGCGCAGTGCACCGCTGCGCTGCGCCCAGCGCGCGCCGACGTAGCCGACGGCCGCGGTGTATGCACCCATGATCGCAACGAGCCCGAGCATCAGCAGCAGCGCAACCCAGACGGGCGCCTGACCGACCAGGTGGATGCTGTGGTACAGCCAGTACGTGCCCGCCAGGAACGTACCGCCCGTGAACAGAAATCCGCGCCAGGCTGCTTCGCGCGGACTCGCGCCGTGCCACAGCACGAACAAGGCGGCCGGGCACACGAAGGCCAGCAGATAGTGATTGGTGGGCGCGAAGGCGAGCGCCAGCAGGCCGCCGAGCGGCAGCGCAAGCCAGCGCCCCCAGCCGAGGACGCCTCGCAGGCGGGCCGCGACGTCCACCCGGCTAGCCGCCGTCCGCCGGGCGCACTTCAAGGTCGCGCGGCGAGGTCACTCGCAGGGTCTCGATGCGGCGCCGGTCCGCGCGGGTCACTTTCAGTTCGAGCCCGCCGATCAGCACGGCTTCACCGCGGCGCGGCATCCGTCCCAGCTCCTGCAGGATCAGGCCACCGATGGTGTCGCATTCGTCGTCCGAGAACCGCGTTCCGAACGCATGGTTGAAGTCCTCGATGCGCGTGAGCGCAGGCACCGTCCAGCTGCGGTCGGCTTCCTTGCGGATGCCCTCGCTCTCGTCGATGTCGTATTCGTCGCCGATGTCGCCCACGATCTGCTCGAGCACGTCTTCGATCGTGAGCAGGCCCGACACGCCGCCGTATTCGTCGACGACGATCGCCATGTGGTTATGCGTAACGCGGAATTCCTTGAGCAGCACGTTGAGGCGCTTGCTCTCCGGAATGAACACGGCGGGACGCAGGCATTCCTTGATGTCGAAGTCGTCGGGCTGGTCCTCGACGAAGAACCGCAGCAGGTCCTTGGCCAGCAGGATGCCCTGCACTTCGTCGCGGTCCTCGCCGACGACGGGGAAGCGCGAGTGCCCCGATTCGATGACGACCGGCAGAATCTTCTCGACCGGCTCGTCGCGGTTGATCACGACCATCTGCGAGCGCGGCACCATGATGTCACGCACCTGGATCTCGGAGACCTCCAGGACCGACTCCAGCATCTGCAGGACGTCGGCGTCGATCAGGCCGCGCTCGCGGGCCTCGACCAGGATGGTCGCGAGCTCGTCGAGGTCGCGCGGCTCGCCCGTGATCGAGCTGGCCAGTCGCCTGAGCCAGCTGCTCGTCGAACCCGCTTGTCCGCTACTGCTCATACAGCCTGTTCGGCGACCTGCCGGTACGGGTCATGAAACCCCAATCCGCGCAGGATTTCCACCTCGAGCGCCTCCATCGTGCGGGCATCGCGCACGCGCTCGTGGTCATAGTCCAGCAGATGCAGCGTGCCGTGCACCACCATGTGGGCCCAGTGGGCGCCCAGCGTCTTGCGCTGCTCGCGGGCTTCGCGCGCCACGACCGGGGCGCAGATCACGAGGTCACCCAGGATGCCGGTGGCGACACGCTCCTCGGGCGATGAGGGGAACGACAACACGTTGGTCGGCTGGTCCTTGCCGCGGTATTCGCGGTCCAGGCGACGGCTTTCGGCGCTGCCCACGACGCGCAGGCACACGGCGGCACCCCGCTCGACCGATTCGTGCAGCCGTCGCTTGCGCACCGGCAGGGACACGAGTCCCCCCTCGTGGGCCGCGCGGGCCCAGCGCCGCAGGGTCACGGTGCCCGGCACCCAGGGCCGGCGCGTGGCGAGCTGCAGCTCGACTTGCAGGGGTGACGGCGCTTTGGCGGGACCGCGGGTGGGCTGGCTGGGCATCAGCGGTCCCGGGCGTCCTTGGCGTCGGTGTTGCGCTCGTACGCCTGCACGATCCGCTGCACCAGCGGGTGACGCACGACGTCGAGCGCGTTGAAGAACGTGAAAGCGACGCCATCGACGCCGCGCAGCACTTCGATCGCGTGACGCAGTCCCGAGAGTTGCTGCCGCGGGAGGTCCACCTGCGTGATGTCGCCGGTGACGACGGCCTTCGAACCGAAGCCGAGGCGCGTCAGGAACATCTTCATCTGCTCGACCGAGGTGTTCTGCGCCTCGTCGAGGATGATGAACGAGTCGTTGAGCGAGCGGCCACGCATGAACGCGAGCGGCGCCACTTCGATGACCTGCCGTTCGATGTTGCGTGCAACGCGGTCGAAACCCATCATCTCGTAGAGCGCGTCGTACATTGGCCGCAGGTACGGGTCGACTTTCTGCGCCATGTCGCCCGGCAGGAAGCCCAGCCGTTCGCCGGCTTCGACTGCCGGCCGCACGAGCACGATGCGACGCACGCTGCCTGAATGCAGCGCCTCGACGGCGCTCGCCACGGCGAGGTAAGTCTTGCCGGTACCGGCCGGGCCGATGCCGAACGTGAGGTCGTTCACGCGGATCTGGTCCATGTACTGGCGCTGGTTCGGCCCGCGGCCACGGATGCCGCCGCGCTGCGTGTGCACGACCGCCTCGCTGCCACCGGCCGCCGCCTGCTCCGTGACCGGGCGCGGGAAACCGAATTCCTGCACGCAGAGATGCACGCGGTCGGGCGACAGGGTTTCCTGCGCCGACAGTTCGAACATCCGGGCGAGCACGGCGGAGGCGTTGGCCACCGCAGCGGCGGGGCCGAGCACCTGCACGTCGTAGCCGCGCCGGCGCACCTCGACGCCGAGGCGTTCTTCGACGTGACGCAGGTTCTGCTCCATCGGTCCCGCAAAATTTGCGAGCCGCGAATTGTCGGCGCCCGCGAGCGAAAGTTCGCGCGATTCGACCGGTGCGTTCAAGCGCTGCTCCGGGCAGGTTCTGCGACGACCAACCGCCCCCGCAGCGAATTCGGCATCGCCTCGGTGATGACGACGTCGGCGAAGCGGTTGATGAGTGAGGCCGGGCCATCGAAATTGACCCAGCGATTGTTCTCGGTGCGACCCGCGAGCTGGCGCGTGTCACGCTTCGACGGCCGCTCGACCAGCACCCGCTGGGTCGTGCCGACCATGCTGCGACTGATCGCCCGGGCCTGCGCATTGAGCTGGGCCTGCAGCCGCTCGAGGCGCGCCTGCTTCTCGGCGTGCGTCACGTCATCGGGCAACGACGACGCGGGCGTGCCTGGCCGCTGGCTGTAGATGAAGCTGAAACTCTGGTCGAAACCGATGTCGCGCACGAGGTCGAGCGTGGCCTCGAAATCGCGCTCCGTCTCGCCCGGAAAGCCGACGATGACGTCGGTCGTCAGGCTGATGTCGGGCCGGACTTCGCGCAGCCGACGCAGCTTCTGCTTGTACTCGAGCACGGTGTGCCCGCGCTTCATCAGCGCGAGCACGCGGTCCGAGCCGCTCTGCACCGGCAGGTGCAGGTGGTTGGCGAGCTGCGGCACGTCGCGGTAGGCCTCGATCAGGCTGTCGCGGAATTCAACCGGGTGCGACGTGGTGAAACGGATGCGTTCGATGCCGGGCACGGTCGCGACGAGGTAGATGAGCGCGGCGAGGTCCGCCTGGCCGCCCGACGCCATCGGACCCCGATATGCGTTCACGTTCTGGCCGAGCAGCGTGATCTCGACCACACCCTGCTGCGCCAGCGAACGCACCTCGGCGAGCACCTGTTCGAGCGGGCGGCTGACTTCTTCGCCGCGCGTGTACGGCACCACGCAGAATGTGCAGTACTTGCTGCAGCCTTCCATGATCGAGACGAAGGCCGTCACGCCTGCGGCTCGCGGCTCGGGCAACCGGTCGAATTTCTCGATCTCGGGGAAGCTGACGTCGACCACCGCGCGTCCCTGACTGCGTAATTTCTCGAGCATGTCGGGCAGACGATGGATCGTCTGCGGGCCGAACACGAGATCGACGAACGGCGCCCGAGCGGTGATGCCCTCGCCTTCCTGGCTCGCCACGCAACCGCCCACGCCGATGATGACGTGCGGGCGCGCAGCCTTCAGGTCGCGCCAGCGACCGAGCTGCGAAAATACTTTCTCCTGCGCCTTCTCGCGCACGGAGCACGTGTTGAGCAGCAGCAGGTCGGCCTCTTCCGGATTCTCGGTCGGGTGGTAGCCGCCGGATTCGCGCAGCACGTCCGCCATCCGGGCGGAGTCGTACTCGTTCATCTGGCAGCCGAAGGTTTTGAGGTAGACGCGAGGCATGGGGCGGCAAGTATACGGAACGTTGGGGCCACGCAGGCCCGCCGGCGGTGGCCGGAAAGTGAAAAAAACCGAGGGAAAACGGTGGCTTATAAGATCGGTGGCGCGCGTTGGACAAAACCGGGCCCGCGGCTTCGGCTGCGGGCCCCTGGTTCGCGAAGCGATTGCGCGAGGCGCGTCCTAGAACGGGATATCGTCGTCGAACGGCGATTCTTCCGGACCCTGCGCT
>Ga0315273_10010282_pt1 | contig 11921 bp, 10 predicted proteins | sample YL17G02_0_MG_FD_205753 | JGI IMG/M metagenome (GOLD analysis project Ga0315273, IMG submission 205753) | Sediment microbial communities from Yellowstone Lake, YNP, Wyoming, USA - YL17G02_0 | ecosystem: Environmental > Aquatic > Freshwater > Lake > Sediment | place: USA: Wyoming | collected... | reverse complement strand
CGGAAGCTCACCGGATAATTTATCAGCCCTATATAGAACTAATAAACAGAGCCATCGGCAGTATTAAACACATCCAGCCGGATTTTAATTACGGCTTTAGCCATATGTCCCCGGAGTCGCGATGGAAAGACAACGTTAAGAAACTTTTACTGCCAATTTACTGGAAACTGCACGGATAACCGATCCGGCCGGAACAACGGTGTTATCGGGAATAACTGCTCCCTTGAGAATGATGCACCCGGTACCGATAAAAACATTTTTGCCGATCAGTATCGGCGCAGTGCGGATATTTTGCCGGGAATAACGGCGGTGGTCGCTTTTTAGGGGATGAAAATCGGTATCAATTATTGTGCAGTTGGCTCCGATCAGGGTGCCGTCGCCGATACGGATACCGGAAGCGGCACAGATGGAACCGCCGCTTACTCCCACATCATTACCGATAATAATACTGGCGTCGGCTTCCCAGGTAGTCAGAATCAGGGGATGATTTATTCCCAGCGGATTTGAGTCCCACCAGTTACGGTTTTCAAAATTGTTTCCGATGGTGATTAGTGACCGGCGATGCCGGTGAATTTTGGGCAAACCGTAAAATTTTCCCTGCCGGCCGATACGAATGCCGCCAAGCCTGCAAACCAACCTGACATAAGCAGAAATAAACGGCTGTAACAGTTCCGGCAATATTTTCCAGGGAGTATCCAGTCCGGCTTTAAGATTATCCATACCTACTTTATCCCCCTTCGCAGAAAACCACGGGCGTAAGCCCGGGGATGAATGCGATGAAGTTTCTGCTTCGGAGGGATTTCGCTCCCGACGAAGCAGTGGGGAGAAGATACCCCTATCGTCATATCGGGGAGCTTCATAGCATCTACGATCAGGGACGTGTAGTAAAGGGTTCCCCTTTTAAAGTTTTTTTGCCGGTCATGCTTAAAAGACCGGTGGACCAGACCGTCCCGGTCATCCCATGGGCGGTGAATGAATCTGCCCCGGTCATCAAAATATTCCAGCAAATCAATCTTTTTAAATCCGGCATGGTTTAAAATTTTACCCAGATCGTGATAATTGAAGTATTGGAGGTGGCCGTCTTTGGGCGGAGCTACTTCCCTGATGTAATTTTTATCCCGCCTGTTCCTGTCCGGAACGGCAATTCTCAACCTGCCTCCGGGGGACAAATAGCGATAACAATTAGTCAGGGCAGCTGCCAGTTCAGAATCCGGTAAATGCTCAAGAACATGTTCAGCCAGGATGTGCGTCAGTGAAGAAGGCGAAAAAAACTTTTTCCAGTCTGAATCCCTGCAGATATTCAGGGTGTCGACATCCGTCGATTTAAATCCCGGCTGTTTTTGGTATCCGGCCTCGATGATGACTTTAGCGGTCGAAGTATCATTCCGTGCTAACTGTTTTAACAATTTAAACAGTATGTATTTGAGGTGTTCTCCCATTTTGCCCGTTTGTGCGGCTACTGCTCCGAGATGAGAAAAGGTTTCGGATAATGAATAGTAAATACGTGATTTAATATTATTTTTTGGTGATGACATGAATCTTAGGAGTAAGGTGATTAAACTCAAAATAAGTAAATAAAATTGATATAAAAATGGTTTTGATTTATTTAGCTGATAAACGCCACTAAAATCGAGATAAAATTGTTTCTTTAATAACCAGGAAAGTGATAATTTATTGGGATCCAAACGATGATTAACCATGATATCAGGACAATAATATATTTTTTCGCCGTAATTACTTATTCTTAAAAGTAAATCCATTTCTTCACCGTATCCGAGTCTGGTACCTGCCATTCCCAGCATGGAGCTGAAGCCACCGATTTCAGCAATAAAGATACGGTTAAAAATCATGTTGGTGCCATTAATCCATTCTTTACCCAAATCAATTATTTTTTGTTCCTTTCCCAGGGAATAACGGGAGGTTTCCAGGGGATACCATCCGGGTACGGGTACCGGACAAAAGTAATCATACGGACCACCGAAGGCTTTTATCTGAGGGTACCGGGAGATGAAGTGATAGATATTCTCCACCCAGTAGGGATCAGCTACAGCATCATCATCAATGTAAGCAATATAGGGAGTTCGGGCTTCCTTAAGGCCTCTATTTCGAGCACTGCTAAGGCCGATAATCGGCTCTTTCACATAATCAATAAACTGATATTTCTTCCGGTATCCGGCAACCACATCTGCAGATTTGTCTGCTGATGAATTTTCAACCACAATAATCCGGTATTTATGAGAAGTTTTCTGAGAAGTGAGAGAGGAAAGGCACTGGCCGAGTAATTCGGGTCTGTTATACGTACAGACCAGAACACTAAGCTGGGTGTTGGAAAGTTGAGATTGTTTGCTCATAGAATTTTATCAGTTGTCCCAGATAATCGTGCTTATGGAATAACCGGGTATATGCCAAGCAATTATGTCTGAATTTGGATTTCTGATAGACGGATGTATCCAAATATTGATTGATTTTACGATACAAATCCCGAGAAGAGTTATTTTCGACTAATAATCCGTTGTAACCATCCCTGATAATTTCATCAATACTGGAACCACGTGATCCGATGACCGGAGTACCCACCTGCATTGCTTCCAGGCAAGTGTTGGGATAGTTGTCGATTCGGGACGGCATCAATACCACCAATGCTTTTTTAACAATGGGTAACAAATCATTTTTAGACAGCGGAGGTAAAAATATTATCCTATGCAGATATTCAGAGTTTTGCCGGCGGATAATATCAGTGAATTTTTCTCCCCCTGGTATACCATCATCCCGACCGATAAACACAAAATGTATATCCCGGTGATTACGGCATATTGGATTGATGATTGAAGAAATAAGGTCCGTACCCTTAATTCTGGATAGGGTTCCAAAATGCAGTAAATATTTTTTCTGATACAGTTTTTGTTTATAAAGACTCCAGTCAAGATGGCTCTTGTCGATTGCTTCCATGGGAGAGTGAATAACCTGACATTTTTTATTGGTACGGGATATCTTTTTCGCCAATAGACTGCTTGGTGCAAACAGAGTATCTGCTTTATCAATCTGGTATTTTTCCGATAAATCGTTTATCTTTTCCACCCAACTATCCATGGTTCCGTATGCTTTTCTTAAATCGGAGGAAATACTGGATATCCGGCAAATCAGGGGGGTGCTACTCCGTGGTATTAACAGGGCGGGAAACTTATAACTCGAGGTTTGTACCAGGTCCAATTTTATCCGTGTTCTTATATTTATATATGTACGTCTGATTTTAATTAATAATAATAGCCAATAAACCAAACCTAATACGGGTAGAAAATTAGCAATATTTTTTTGCAGGTTGTTAAAGGGGAGACCAACTTCGTAGATATGAGTATTACCATCAATCCATCTTAAATTTCTTCCGGTGACAGCCAGGACATAAGCATTAAATTTCCGTTGGTTTAAAGCGGCTGCAGTTTTTCTTATATAATTCGCCAAACCACCTTCCGGGTGGTTTATCCAGGGATATTCAGGGGTGATAAATAGAATATTCTTTACAGTCTGCATATGGTATATCGATATTTACCGGATTTTAACGAGCGAATGTGTTTCAACCGCCTGAACCCAATTCGGCATTTTTTTCCCATAACCAGCGTTATATGTTTCCTTATTTCTGATAATTCCCTATGTAAAACCGACTTTTGATAATTTTCCAAAGTTTCATAGTTTACGATAACGTTATTTATCCTGTTTTGTATAAGTTGAAACTTCTTAATGGTTTTAGAATAATAAAATAGATGGGTAAAATATTCTCCATCGATTTTTTCTCCTATATTGTTTATAAAAATATCGACAACACGTCCTTTAATGTTTTTGATAAGCGGAAACCCACGTTTACATAAACACTGACGGCTGGTATATGTTGCCCTGTCCCCGATTTGATATCGAATTAACGGCATTACCGGATTTTCAAAAGTTGTTACATATAATTCACCTGTTTGGTTTTCCCTGGTTACTGGTTTCTGGTCTTCATCCAGCAACTCAATATAATGAAGCATAGTGTCAAGATGGAGCCCTGAATGCATTTCACATTCACAGGCCATGGCGTTCATTTCCCGTGATCCGTATTTATTAAATACCGGTGAAGTAAACACTTTTTCGATAAGTGATCTTTGTTCGGAGTAAAGAGTCCCGGCTGATGTTAATATACCCTTTGGGGAATAAATAAAGGTTTTATTGATTTTAGCGAACTGACATATCTCGTAAATAGACTGAACGTAGCTGAAAATTATATCAGGCTTATAGTTGTTGATAAAGCTAATATATCTGGCAATAGTTAAAGGTGACATTTTAAAACTGTTTAGTATATAGTGTTTATCTGATATTTTGATGATTCCATCCGACTTACGTTTTTTATCTATTATTTCCCTTTCGTCTCCCCAGATCTGAAGATATTTACAACCATTTCTGTAACCTGCCCACTCCAGATGCATTTTATGAACCTGATTACACTTTTCGATAAACGATTTCGACTGAAAGACAATAACTGGCTCACCGGTAGTACCACCCGAGGTCTGTTTTTGACTAGAATTAAGATAATCCGGATTTACCAGATCCCGCTGAAAATTCCTGATGATTTGCTTGGTTAGAACAGGAAACCTCAATAAATCCTGAAATATTGTCTCCTGAGTAAAATGAAAATTGATTTTGGTAGATATTCCGGAATAGTAGGGAATTTCTCTAATTGCGTAATCGAGAGTTTTATAAAGCTGTTTCTTTTGATCGAAAATAATTTTATCGGGACTATTCCACTGTTGGTATTTAAAAGACTGTTGCACTCTAAGCTGCTTTTGGATCTGAAGATAATCAAGGTAATTTTTCGGAGTCAAATATTTTTTAAAGTCCGACATTTTTCCATCCCTGATGTAAATAATAATCAGACCATTTACTTAAAGCAAAAAGGGACCAGTTCTGAAATTCATTACGGGGAGACGGGATATTTGGTATCCATTTTAGAGATTTTTTAGAATAGACCAGGTTACCCAACCAAGACCATGGCAGCCCGAAACCCTGTTTGGGTAGGTTACTATACTGTTGACCAAATATTTCCGCAGATAAATTCTTTAATTCCGTCTTACCCGGTTTTTGGGGTAACCGATTACTTAAAAACGAGTTTGACAAAAAAGGAACACGGGTTTCAATGGCGTGAGCCATGCTCATTTTATCCTGACGATTTAATATCGGAAGCAAATAGGTTTGGCGATCAAACAACAGTTGCTTATGAAATACAGATCGGAATCCGGAATTGTCAGAAAAGTAACTGTTAAAATGGGATCTTCCGCCTAAATCAAATATTCGCCGGGTTTGATCGTAATTTTGAAAAGTAATCCCGTCCTGCCAGGTGTATCCGCCATACATTTCATCAGCACCTTCGCCGGTTAAAAGGACTTTTATATCAGTGGTATTTCTGACAAATTGACACAGATGGTAAATAGCAGCGGCGTTGGGATGTCTTATAGGCGGTTCATCTGAAAACCAGACGACCCTGTCCAGAGAGCGGAAGAAATCTGAAGATGAATATTTTAGAGTGAATAATTTAAACGACCGGCTGACTTTTTGCAGTCGTTTCACTACAATTTCAACACGATCATTTTCATTCAGTTCCCGGTTGTCAACCGAAATATAAAAACCAAGCGTATTGGGGTGATTCAATAAATAATAATAGGCCACCAGTGACGAATCCAAACCTCCTGAGAGCTGAACTCCTACCGGAACATCGGAAATCGACTGGGCTTTGACAGCAGCGGAAAGAAGTTTTGATACCGGATGTCTAATATTACCCGGAGTGAAAACGTATCTGTTAATCCTAGCAATAGCTTTCTTTTGAATGCATATTTTTATCCCCGGAACCAATTGGTAAGTATTTTTTAATAGCGTGGGAAACGCAGGCAAATCGACTACCCCATCGAAAATTCTAACCTTAAAAGTATTTTCGAAGTGATATCCGTATTGAAATAAATCATTTAGGTTATCCTTATCAACATTCGGTAGGGGATGAAAATAATCAATGCCGAAAAAACCCTTTATCTCCGAAGAGAAAGCCAGACGGCTACCATCGGATTCCAGATATAAATACAGAGGTTTAATACCCGCCGGATCTCGGCATAGGATGAGACGTTTTTCTTTCAGGTAATAAACGGCAAAAGCATACATGCCATCCAGTCGGGAGGGGTCAAAACCTGGGCCTGATGATGAAAGCCACTCGACCAAAGCTTGAGTATCGGACGTGGCCGAAGGCAGTAATTTATGATAATTATAAATTTCACCATTAAAAACCATTACTACATTCCCATTTTGGCTCCATTTTGGTTGGGCTGCCCTACCCGACAGATCTATTATTTTCAAACGGGTATGACCAAGAGTTATACCGGAAACATCTACTATTCCCATTCCATCCGGGCCACGATGGCGGAGGTAATCAGGATTAATAGAAGTTGAAGGCCATGACCCTATAATCCCACACATACAAATATCTACTTTGTTCCTATCCAGAACAAATGTCCCCCCTTTCCCAACCACCGATTTATTTGAAAATTGGTTTTAAAACCTATATATCCAAATGAAGTATCAATGATCCGGCTGACAATATCCAATAATGCAGAAGCTAAATATTTTACCGGGGTGTCCAGCATTTGAGACTTTAAAGTTGTTTGAAACTGAGCAAAATCGGTGTGATTACAGTCAAGGGTTGTGAATCCTGCCTGGGTCATCATCTGGATTAATGATGGAACATTAAAAGACTGCAAATGCTGATAGCGGTGAAAAATGCTGGAACATTCCGGGCAATATACAAAGCTCTTAAATAATTTTTCATTGTACGGGGTCGAAATAAATAATATTCCCGATCCAGGCTTAAGGACTCTTTTGATTTCCGATAATATCCGTTTGTATTGGGAAGGAATCAAATGCTCCAAGGTTTCTATGATTAAAATCATGTCGAAAGTATCGTTATCAAATGGTAATTGCAAATTGTCAGCAAGGACCATGCCTTTCCATTTGGATTGGTTTTTAAATTTCAAATTGGCACTCTTTATTGACAAGGGAGAAAAATCAATACCCCATACCTGGACGGGATATGACTGAAGATGATTCATCAGATACCCCGGTCCGCAACCAAAATCCAGGATCCGCCCTTTTATCGGTTTGTATGATTTTATAAATTTTAATACTCCCCCACCCACCTCATTGGTAAAAAAAGTTTCCTGAAAATATGAATGAGCTCCCAAGGTGTCGTGAAACCGCCGGACTGAACTCGGAGTCCAGAGGTGTTTCCGGGGTGAATTGATTTTATTGAAACCTGACATAGTCCGAAATTTTTTCCACCAGACGGTTAAAAACCGAAACCTCATTATATTCCCTGATCGCCCTCTCCCACCCGGCTGCGGCGATTTTTTTTCTTTCCGAGTCATGATCGAGATAATATCTGGTCAATTCTATGGCTTCTTTCACATTATCAAAACCTACAACTTCCTTATTCAAAGCAAATATTTGGCTTAGAAATGATTTGTTGTCACATATTTGCATAACCCCATTGGCGGGAAGAATAAAAGTCCGGAAATTGATGGGGCCGGTGGAATTATGAAAATTCGGGCCGATTTTGGTTTTTTGCATTAAGGGTATATGACGGGATTGGGGGACAAAACCAGCTGTCCATCCGGAACCATAATATTGACCATCAGGAAAAGCTTTTGAATATTTCTCCAAACGCTGCTTGCGATAAGGACTGTTTTTATCGCAGATTAATGATATCTCCACTGGTCTCTTGCCCTCTAAAATGTCCTTTTTGGTGAGTTTGGGATTGTAATCCACGGCCCGAAATCCGTGAGGCCAATAAAAGGCTCTTTTTACACCCCACCTGCGATAACTGTCGACCTCAGCAATGTTCCCTACCATTACTAGATCGTAAGCCCAGGCTACAGGCCGGGAAAGAAACGCTGAGGATTCAGGATCATCAAAGCAGGAATAGACATTAAATGTTCCCAGTTGTCTTAAAAGTTCCGGATGAATATTAATTCCGTTCCAGTTCAGGAAAACATCATACTCGTTTAAAGTTTGGCCCAGCTTGTTGTATAAAGTTAGTAATTCTCTATCCCCTTTTTTCCATAAATAATTCAGCCTATTCCACGAAAGGTACGAACCCGGGGGATTGATGGTCAGACAAAAACCGTTAATATTTATTCCAGCCCGGCGTAGCCGTTTCAGCCAAGATTCAACCCAATACTTAACATTAAATCCGGCTTGATAATAGGAATAACCCAAGAGAATTTTCATAAAGGTCTGGGGGTTAGTATTATATTTGTACTTTGGTTGAAATTTCCGCAATTGACAAGAAATTCATGCAGAGTATTAATAGGAATAAGGTTTTCGATTGTGTATATCAAATAACCCAGGTTTTTAAGAATTGAGAAATAATCCCAGGCCGTGATACCATATTTCAGCAGGTGAGAATGGGATACTTCCATAACTATTACCGGTTGGTATTTTTTAAGAGTTCTGACGGCTCCTTTCAGCAGATCAGGCTCACACCCATCGACGTCAACTTTAATAAGGTCTAGCCTAGACATAGAATAATACTTTAGGTAATTATCTAGTGAAACGAGATTAATAACCTCGCTATATTCCGGTTTTTTGTCACCTGTCCAGAAGGCAGTGGCTGAACTATTGTCAAATTTTAATTTTACTTTTCCTTTTTTGTTTGACAATCCAATTCTATTTAGGATTACATTGTTCAAATCATTTTCTCTAACATTCCGGGATAAATATCCAAAGTATTTTCGCGTAGGTTCAAAAGTATAAACTTTTCCGGTCGGTCCGGTTAGTTTGGCTAATAATACCGTATAGTAGCCGATATTTGCCCCTATATCGATCACGTTCCAACCAGGCTTGATGAATTTATTGAAAAATTGTGTTGTTTCTGATTCATACACCCCGGAACGGATTATTTCCTGATGCAAATAACGCTGGTCATCAAGCCAATACCGGTTACCGTTTCTTAATTGATACAAACCCAAATGCGGGGAGAGCGTTCTGATTAGTTTGGCTCGATTTGTAATATATAAATAATACTGGTATACCTGATAAGGTAAGAGCCTAAAATTCATTCGACTTTTTGGTTTTTCCAAGAAATTAATGGTGCAATTTTTCCACGGATTAGATCTGAAGGGTAGGAACTGTTTACCAAACCATCACGTATAATATCCAATTGGAGGTTAAGCCCGGTTCCCATGCAAGAACGGACATTATAAATGGCAGAATTGATATTCAATATGTAGGAAGTTGGCGCCAGAAAATTCTCAGGAATAACCGCCCGGGAAATATATTCGCCTGGTACAAGATGCATCATCTGCGATGTCTGGTCATCATAGAAGCTGCGGAATAACAGATTTCCTTCAAGATCTAACAGATCGAAATATAAACGGAATTGACCTACCGGTATTAATATCCGGTAGCGAATTTCCACTGTCAGTGATTGGCCGGTAATTATTATGACCGGGTTGACAGTTTTCTGTTTCAAACTAACCCCTGTAACTTTAAATACCGGATCCAAAGGCAATATCTGAATTTGCTTTTTAACCTGCTCCAGGCTGGAAGTTCTAGGGAGACTCGATAAATATTTTGTTATGGCCTTTGAGGTTTCACCATAATAAACCATGTGGCCGTGATTTAAGTAAAGACTTTTGGGGCATAATCGTCTGATTGCTCCCAAATTGTGACTCACGAACAATACAGTCCGACCGGAGGAAGTTACCTGACCCATTTTGTCCAAGCTTCTTTTTTGAAATTCTGCGTCCCCTACTGAAAGGACCTCATCCACGAACATAATATCCGGCTGAAGATGGGCAGCTACGGAAAAAGCCAGCCGGACATACATTCCGGAAGAATAATGTTTGACTTGGGTATCTAAAAATTTATCTGCGTCGGCAAATTCCACGATAGCAGCAAATTTCCGGCTTATTTCCGCCCTTGTCATACCCAGAATTGCACCGTTGAGATAGATATTTTCCCGCCCGGTTAATTCCTGATGGAATCCGGTTCCAACTTCCAGAAGACTGCCAACCCGGCCGGAAATTTTAGCCAAACCTGAAGTGGGAGGAGTAATCCGACTTAAAACTTTTAACAGAGTACTTTTACCGGCTCCATTCGGACCGATTATTCCTACGGCTTCACCAGGAGCGATATTGAAGGACACGTCTTTCAAAGCCCAAAAAGTTTCACGGGGTTGGTGCCGGAACCAGGTTCGGTTGACCAAGCTGGACAGGGAATCACGAAGCGAGTAATACTGCTGATGCTGGAGAGAAAAAGACTTGGAAATATGAGAAGCGGAAATTGCCCACTGCATAAGTGTTCAGGCCACATCGGCCAGAAATTTTTCGGTTAAACGGAAATAATATAATCCAAAAATAAATATGGCGACTGAAACCAGCAGAGAAATAAACATTGACTGCCAGTTTAACAAAACGGATCCAGAAATCAGTACCCGGGCAGATTCGATAATTCCGGTCAGGGGATTTGCTAACAGTAGCCATTTGTGACGTGGGGCAATAATAGTTAAGGAATAGATTACGGGGGTAAGAAACATCAGTATCTGAATAAAGAACGGTAAGATGTAACGGACATCCCGGTATTTAACGTTAAAGGCGCTTAAGAACAGACCCAAACCGGAAATAGTCAAAAAAAGAATCAACAGCTGGAGTGGAAAAATTAAAACCAATAAAGGATGGGGATGGAGGTGATATATAAAAATCAGAACCACGGCCAGCAGAAGGGTGATAACAAAATCAACCATGCAGGTAATTATGGCGGCCAAAGGCACTATCAGACGTGGGAAAAAAACTTTCTGCAGAAGCTGGTTATGTTCGATTAAACTGTTACTGGATAAGGTCAGAGCTGAGGAAAAGAAAGTCCAGAATACCAAACCCGTGTATACAAAAACCGGATAAGGAAGATTTCCTGAAGGGATACCTGCCAGTTTACCAAAAAAGAATGAAAAAATGATCATTGTGACCAAAGGCTGAAATATTGCCCAACCCAGACCAAAAATTGTTTGTTTATACCGAACCTTGATATCCCGCCAGACGAAAATATAAAACAATTCCCGGTAATTCCACAATTCCTGTATGTTAATTTTGAGGAGACCGGGAGTGGATTTAATTATCGTTTCCATTGACTTTTCGTATTATACCCTTATTCTTCAGATCACGATCTGCCTGCAGGAGACAGTGAAAATCCGGGTGCTGCTTCCTTAACCAATTGACGTATTCCTCCACCGTTTCCGGTTCCCGATGAAGCGGCCGCCAGCCCAGGGCTTGGAGTTTGGAAATATCGGAAACAGAATGCCTGATGTCCCCTACCCGGTATTCCCCTTTAATTTGAGGCGGAATTTTCTTTTTCAGTGCATCCGATACCATCCGGTATAGCTGAAGGACTGTGTATTTAGCCCCACCTCCCACATTGAAGTTTTCAAAATCGGCCTTGTCATTCTGTAAAACCACTAAATTAGCCCGGGCTACGTCATGGATGGAAACATAGTCCCGCTGTGATTTGCCGTCTTCGTAAATCACCGGCGATTTGTCCTTTAACAGATTCAGGGCGAATATTCTTAAAGCACCCGTATAGGCATTTTTTAGTGACTGGCCAGGGCCATGAACTATGGAATACCGCATGGCTACCGAGGGAATGCCGTAGAGTTTACCTAATTTAAGGGTGATTAACTCCTGTGTGTATTTGGAAATTGCATAAGTGTTGGGGGGATTCTGATGGCTTTCCAGGTTTTTCAGGGGGGTAATTTCTCCGTTGCAGACAGGGCAGCCGGGGTCCCAGATTCCCCCGGACAATTGATTGATGGATCGATTTTGAGGAAAGACTATTCCATGTTTCGGACAATTCCAGCGGCCTTCACC
>Ga0315273_10010279_pt1 | contig 11922 bp, 4 predicted proteins | sample YL17G02_0_MG_FD_205753 | JGI IMG/M metagenome (GOLD analysis project Ga0315273, IMG submission 205753) | Sediment microbial communities from Yellowstone Lake, YNP, Wyoming, USA - YL17G02_0 | ecosystem: Environmental > Aquatic > Freshwater > Lake > Sediment | place: USA: Wyoming | collected... | reverse complement strand
TGCAATAATGTATCATGTTGGTTCCAGCAGAGAAGTACCGGGGAAGACCGGATTTGCCCATCTCTTTGAGCATCTTCTTTTCGGTGGTTCGGAGAATGTCCCGACCGGAACATTTGACAAGATCATAGAAGGTGTTGGAGGGAATAATAACGGTTTTACATCAAATGATGTAACCACCTATTTTGAGATGTTCCCTAAAAACGCCCTCGAAAAAATATTATGGCTTGAATCAGACCGCATGGGATTTTTCATTAATTCCGTCAGCCAACGATCTCTTGCCATCCAGCAGAATGTTGTGCAGAATGAGAAAAGACAGGGTGAAGATAATACCCCTTATGGATTTACAGATTATGTCATCAGCAAAAACCTTTATCCTGCAAGTCATCCATATAGCTGGGAGGTGATAGGTGAAATGGAAGACCTTAAAAATGCAAGCCTCAATGATGTGAAGTCATACTATGAGCATTTCTATGGTCCGAATAATGCCACACTGGTACTTGCTGGTGATTTCAATCCTGACTCTGTTAAAGTAATGATCAATAAATATTTCGGTGAGATAAAATCGCATGGCGAAGTTGCTCCACGCACTGCTATGGTCCCATCCCTTGAAAAAACCATTAAGCTGTACCATGAAGACAATTTTGCTAATGTGCCTGAGATAAATCTTGTCTGGCCGGTACCACAGGGATATCAGAAAGATGCCTATGCCCTTGATTTTCTTGCAAAAATACTTGCCGATGGAAAAAAAGCTCCTCTTTATAAAGTACTGGTAAAAGAGAAACAGCTGACTTCAAGAACATCCGCCTTTAACTACTCAAAAGAGCTTGCAGGTGAATTTACAATAACCATCAGGGCAAATGAAGGAAAAACGCTTAAAGAAATTGAAGATGGTGTTAATGAAGCTTTTGCCCGTTTTGAAAAAGAAGGTATAACCGAAAAGGATGTTGAAAGGGTTAAAGCTTCAAGTGAAAAAAACTTCTATTCAGGAATCGGGAGTGTTTTTGGGAAGTCTCTGCAGCTTGCATTCTACAATACTTATCTGAACGATCCCGGTTACATAGAGAAAGATATTGAAAACATAAAGGCTGTAACCCTCAATGATGTAAAAATGGTTTATGAAAAATACATTAAGGGGAAACCTCATGTAGTAACCAGCTTTGTACCGAAAGGAAAACCGGAAATGGTTGCTGAGAATTCAATTCCGGCAGGTGTTAAAGAAGAAAATATCAAGGAAGCGAGTCAGGTGGAGATCGCCAGGACCAGTGATGAAAAAATAGTAAAGACTTCTTCTTCCATTGACAGAAACGTTGAACCCCAAGCAGGAAAGGCACCTGAGGTTAATGTACCGGTGGTCTGGAAAGCCTCGTTGACAAACGGTATTCAGGTTTATGGAATTGAGAACAAGGAATTGCCGCTGGTGGAATTAAGTCTGATTATAAACGGAGGTGTTCTCCAGGATGTAACAGACCTGCCAGGCGTTTCTGGGATGGTTGCAAGCGTACTTCCCCAGGGAACAAAAAACAGAACACCTGAAGAATTAGAGGAAGAGACCGAACTACTTGGATCCAGTATAAATCTGTACGCCGGACGTGAAGAAATGGTATTCAATGTGAGCTCTCTGTCGAGAAACTTTGAAAGAACAGTTGCTCTCCTTAAAGAGATAGTTCTCGAACCACGCTGGGACACAGCAGAATTTGTAATGGCTCAAACCCGTACAAAAAACAATATTATACAGGCTGAAGCGCAGCCAGGAAGTGTGGCCAGCAATCTGTTCAATAAATTACTTTATGGGGCTGATCATATCTTTGGGTATAACTCAAGGGGGACAAAAGAATCAATCAGTAAAATAACAATGAATGATTTACAGAGCTACTACAACTGGAATTTTTCACCTGCTGTCTCAGAAATACTTATTGCAGGCAATGTTTCAAAAGAAAAGGCTCTGGCTGCGCTTAAACCGTTTGAGACAGAATGGAAAACAAAAGAAGTTAATCTGAATTCTTATCAGATCCCGCAAAACCCCGATAAATCTCAGATTTACTTTGTCGATATCCCTGGTTCAAGACAATCAGTGATATTTGTTGGATATCTGGCTCTTTCAAGAAGTGATCCTGATTATGTAAAGGCAGATTTTGTCAACTACAGGCTCGGTGGGGCATTTACCAGCATTCTGAACCAGATACTGCGGGAGGAAAAAGGATTCACTTACGGTGCATCAAGCTATTTCCAGGAAATGAGGACCAAAGCACCATTTATGTCCGCTACCAGTGTAAGATCAGATGCGACTTTCGAATCGGTAAAAATAATAAAAGAGGAAATGGAGAAATATCGCAATGGGGTTGACGAAAAAGACCTGCAGTTTATTAAAAACTGTATGATCCTGTCGAATGCGTTGCGTTTCGAGACAAACGGTTCTCTGGTTGGAATGCTATCCACCATGTCAAAGTACGGGATGCCTGACGATTATATAAAGAAGGAGGAAAACGTTATTAAAAATATGACAATTGAAGAGCATAAGGCAATTACTGATAAATATATTGTTCCAGATAAAATGTATTGGGTCATTGTCGGAGATGCCGCAACCCAGCTGAAACCACTCGAAAAAATCGGATTCGGTAAACCGATACTGGTAAAACAATAATAATCATTTAAATGGATATATATGAATTTTAAACGGCGAGAATTTATTAGACTGGGTGGTATCTCTGTTGCAGGTTCATTCATCATACCTCCTTTTTTACATTCGTGTAAAGGTGTACCACTATCACAAAGTACCTCCGGCTATCTTTATCATTTTGAAGTTACACTGGAGCTTCTTCAGAAAGTTATACGCACTGCTATGGAAAAAGGTGCAGACTATGCTGACCTCTATTTCGAACACACTCTCGAGAACTATAGTGCTCTCGAGGACGGAAAGGTCAACAGCGCTTACTCAAACATCGGATATGGAGTAGGAATAAGGGTGTTAAAGGGTGACCAGACCGGCTACTCATACTCCGAAAATGTTTCACCTGAAGCAATGCTGAAAGCTGCCAGAACAGCAGCAAATATTGCAAATGGTGCTTCCGCCTATGCTGCAATAAAAGCGAATGAACTTGTTGCTCCGGGTTTTTATCCTGTGAAAACCTCATGGGAAGACACTTCCATTAAGGAGAAAATCCCTTTTATCCAGCGTATGAATGATAATATTTTTGCAGCTGATAAACGTGTTACAAAAGTAAATGCCGTTCTTGGAGATTCTTCATCATATATCCTTTTCTATAACTCTGAAGGTACAATTGCATGGGATTATCGCCCTATGGTTGCGCTACGTGGTGTTTGTATAATGGAAGTCAAAGGAAGAATTGAGAACTTTTCTGTTGGAAGGTCAAACAGAATCGGATCGGAGCTGCTTACAAATGATCTTATCGATAAACTTTCCAATGAAGCAGTAACGAAGACAGCTATTTTATTCGACGCAGTAAAACCGAAGGGTGGCGAAATGGAGGTTGTTGTAGGGGCAGGTGAATCCGGAATTTTACTGCATGAAGCTATGGGACATTCATTCGAAGCCGATTTTAACAGAAAAAACCTATCAATTTTTTCTGATCAGATGGGCAAAAAAATAACTGAAGATTTCGTAACAATAATTGATGACGGAACAATCACCGGAAAACGAGGTACTTTGAATTTTGACGATGAAGGAATTCCTACGAAAAAAACTGCAATGGTAAGCAAAGGAATTCTTTCAAGTTATCTTCATGACAGGATTAGTGCCAGATTCTACAAAGTTGAACCGACGGGAAATGGGAGGAGGCAGGACTTCCGGAATATTCCAATACCAAGAATGAGAACCACTTACATGGAAAACGGACCTCACAAAAAAGAGGAAATCATTGCAAGCGTCAAAGATGGTATCTATGTTGAAAGCTTTAGCAATGGGCAGGTTAACATCGGCCAGGGGGATTTTACCTTCTTTGTTAAATTAGGATATTTGATTGAGAACGGGAAACTTACCAAACCAATAAAAGATATCAATATCATTGGCAATGGCCCTAAAGCGCTGGGTGATATTGTGATGGTGGCAGATGATCTTGATATTACAGATGGAATATGGACATGCGGTAAAGGCGGACAGGGAGCTCCTGTTTCCATGGGTATCCCAACTGTAAAGATTAAGAAACTTACTGTCGGCTGATTAAATTCTTAATAAATCCAAAAAACCTTATGAATACAAATGATAAATACACTCTGGCTAACCTTGTAATTGAACATGCACTGAAAAATGGTGCTGAACAGGTTTCTGTTGTTATTCAGGATAATCGAAGCAACAATATTGAGATTAGAGATCAGAAAATTGACAGCCTTAAAGAATCTAATCAAAGCAGCCTGAACATATCCCTGTATGCTGACAAAAGATATTCAGCCCATTCAACCAACAGGATGAATGAAAAGGATGTGCCCAAATTCGTTGATGAAGCATTGGCAGCAACCAGGTATCTGTCTCAGGATGAATTCCGGTCACTGCCTGACCCTGAATTATACTATAAGGGCGGAGGTTCTGATTTGAAAACAATTGATGCCAATCTGGAAGCTGTTGACGCAAAAAGAAAGATAGAACTTGCTAATAAGGCTCATGATGAGGCTTATAAAAAAGACGATCGGATAATTTCGGTAAGTTCTAAATATTCAGATAACATCTCAAACATGGTGATGGTTACAAGCAATGGTTTCAAAGGCGACATTGGAAATACGAATATTTCGCTAACAGTTTCAGTCTCGATCAAAAGTGATACCGGCCGGCCATCTGATTACTGGTATGAAAACTCGCTGTTCTTCGACAAACTAAAAGCAACTGACATTGGGAAGAAGGCTCTTGAGAGGGCAATCAATAAAATAGGACCAAAAAAGATAGCTTCAGGAAAGTATCCGGTACTGATTGAGAACAGGGTTGCAGGAAGAATTTGCGGTCCCGTCTTCCAGGCTCTCAGAGGTGCCAGTCTGTACCAGAAGCAATCGTTTCTCATAGGCAAGGAAAACAAATCCATTGCGTCGCCGGTTCTTACTGTAACAGATGATCCTGTGATACCAGGCGGAATGGGCTCGAGGCTTTTCGATAATGAAGGATTCGCTGCCGTAAAACGACCAGTAATCGAAAACGGAGTACTAAAGAGTTATTATATTGATAATTACTATGGCAAAAAACTTGCTATGAAGCCCACTTCAGGCAGTTCCTCCAATGTAATATTCAGCACCGGTACCAGGGAAATGAATGATATGCTAGGTTCCATAAAGAAAGGTGTTTTGATAACAGGTTTTATAGGCGGAAATTGCAACGGATCAACTGGTGATTTTTCTTATGGCATTGAAGGATATTTTGTTCAGGACGGAAAAATTGTTCACCCTGTAAACGAGATGAATATAACAGGCAATATGAACAGCTTCTGGTTCAACCTCAAGGAAATGGGTAATGATGTTCTCGAAAATGAGTCAGTAAAAACTCCTTCAATGATGTTCGAGAATATTGACCTGAGCGGATTATAAATTAATACGGTTTCTTACTTCCCGGTCAAATTCAGAACTGCTACATAATACCCGGCATCGACTTTAATTAGGGCGCTATCAACATCAAGTTTGATTGTTGTAAATCCAGTTTTAGGATTTACAACTTTCTCTTTTCCTGAAATATAAATTTTAAGTGGCATATCAAATTCAGGGACACAGTTGTTCCACCTGAAAGTAAGATTATTACCTTTAACAAAATATTCAAAAACAGGTATTCTGATATCTCTCAGATACTGGTCAAAAAAGGGCTTCAGATTAATGCCGGTTTTCTCACTTAGATAGTTTTCGATCTGTTCTCCTTTAACAACCTGATGATAGAAATCCTTATTAAGACCACGGAGTATACTTATCCATTTCTCATCATCATTAATTATCTGACGGAGGGTGTGCAGCATATTGCCTCCCTTATAATACATATCGTGCGACCCTTTACGGTTGACATTATAAGGACCAATTATTGGTATGTCATTCAAAATATTGGCCCGGGTACCTAGGACATATTCACTCCCGGCTTCCCTGCCAAAATAATACTCAACATAAAGATTCTCTGCATAATTGCCAAAACTCTCATGAACCCACATGTCAGCAATATCCTCATAAGTGATATTGTTTGCAAACCATTCATGGGCCGATTCGTGTATTATTATAAAATCGAATTTAAATCCCCAACCGGTATTGCTCACATCAGTTCCATGATATCCATTTTTGAATCCATTACCATAGGTCACTGAGCTCTGGTGCTCCATTCCCAGATAAGGTGCTTCAACAAGTTTGTATCCGTCTTCATAAAAAGGATAAGGACCGAACCAGTGTTCAAAAGCGGCAAGCATCATTGGAGCCTGTCTGAATTGAAGCTTTGCTCTCTCAAGGTCTTCCTTAAGAACATAATAATCACAATCAAGCGACCCCTTCTCCCCATTATATATTTCCGAGAAATGTGTATAATCACCAATATTGATATTTACTCCATAATTGTTAATAGGATTAGCGACAAACCAGTTGTAAGTCTTCGTATTATTTTTCTGTTTTACAATACTTCTTAAACGTCCGTTTGAAACATTCATCAGGTTTCCCGGCACGTTTACACTTATGAGCATACTGTCAGGTTCATCATACATATGGTCCTTGCATGGCCACCAGAGACTCGCACCATCACCCTGGCAGGAGGAGGCGATAAAAGGCAGTCCGCTCTTATCCCTTTCCCAGGTAATACCGCCACTCCATGGGGGCATCATAGATACTTTCGGTTTGCCACCATAACTCAGAACAATTGAATAGACCTTCCCGGGTTTCTGATTTTCTGCTAGATCAATCCAATAGACATTGTCTTCTCTTTTAAAATTAAGAACATTGTTATTTTGAACAGCCTTGATAAGCTTCAATGGCTCCTGGAGGTCTATCTGCATGATACCGGCTGGCTTAATTACCCTGTATGTTACTGTGTTAGTTCCGTTTATTGTGCTGTCAGAAGGATTAACTGTAATATCAAGATGATAATAGGTCAGGTCCCACCATGCTCGTTCAGGGGTAATTGATCCGCGCAGTGTATCCTGACGGGTAAAATTTACTTTTTGAGATAGTAGCTGCAATGGAAGAAAAATTACCAGGCAACTGACTATTGTACATAAAATGAATAACCTCTTCATTGATGGGAATATTAAGACAAAAGACAAAAGTATAAAGACAAAAATAATAAGATATGTCAGCAATAAGGAATTTCCCGCTGATCTCGCTGATTTTCGCAGATTTTAATTGTAAAAATAATTATCTCTTCCCTTAGTGTTACCTTGTGAAAACCTTTGTGTCCTTGTGGTTAAATAAATACTTTTTTACCACGAAGGTACACTAAGGATAGCACAAAGGTGCTCAAAGGTTTTTAGATCTAATTGCCTGCAATATTATAAACCATTTGCGAAGTACCACGCCGTACATAAAGTTTCTTATCCTTAATAACCAGGTGAGCCCAGTGAGATGTTAAGGAAAATCCTGATATTGATTTCCCCAACCTATTAATAATAGGAAAGTATAATCTTTTGAGTAACTTCGTTTCAATGTATCTAATTCTTAAAATCTATTAATAATGGAAAGTTTATACAAACTCAGTTTTGGAGTTCTGTTTTTATTATTTACAGGAAACTACAGCATTGAAGCGCAACAAATCATGCGTTTCCCTGATATCTCTGATAATACTGTTGTGTTTACTTCAGGTGAAGATATTTGGACTGCACCATTGGAAGGTGGAGATGCTGTGCGTCTGACTATTAACGACGGACAGGAACGTTATCCGAAGTTTTCTCCGGATGGCAGCTTAATAGCTTTTACTGGAGATTATGATGGAAATTCGGATGTATACGTAATGAACAGCAAAGGAGGGAATATCCGCCGGGTAACCTATCATCCTGGTATCGACGAAGTTGTAGGATGGCATCCTGCTAAGAACAAAATAATATTTAGTTCAGGAATGAATAGCACTACCCGTTACACTAAACTTTTTCTGATTTCACCGGATGGTACCGGGCTTGAAGAACTTATACTTTATGATGCTTCGCGTGGCAGCTTTTCGACTGATGGTAAAATGATTGCTTATAATAAAGTAGGGCTCGAAAATCGCACATGGAAAAGATATACTGGAGGGCTTGCCCAGAAAATCTATATCTATAATTTTGAAACCAACATGGAGGAAAACATCACGAATTTCAAAGGAAGCGACAGAATGCCCATGTGGATTGGTAATACTGTATATTTCGTTTCCGATCGCGACGGGTTTCTAAACATTTATGCATATAATACCGGAGGCAAAGAAATCACTCAGTTAACCAGTCATAAAGACTATGACGTTCTCAGAGCCTCGGCACGAAAAGATAAAATCGTATATGAAAAGGGGGGGGAAATATGGATACTTGATATAAATTCTAAAAAAAACAGCGAAATAAATATAACAATTAATGCCGATGCCCCTGAAACCCGTCCTTATATCCAGAATCTTGCTGACAATATTCAGGGTTTTGATATCTCACCTTCGGGAAAACAGGCTCTTGTAGTTGCAAGAGGTGAAGTATTTTCTGTTCCAAAAAGTAGTGGGATCACACAAAATATAAGTAATAACTGCGGTGCACGGGATAAAGATGCAACATGGTCGAACGACGGAAGAAAAATTGCCTATTTATCTGACAAAAGCGGGGAATATGAAATTTATATTCAAAACGCTGATGGAACTGGTGAAGCAATAAAAATGACAAGTCATAAAGATGGTTACCGGCATACACTCCGCTGGTCGCCCGATGATAAAAAAATTGCTTTTGCCGACCAGACTTTACGCTGCTATATTCTGGATGTAAATAGCAAACAAGTTACTGAGGTGGATCAGGCAAAGTATGAAAATGTTGACGAATCACTTAACCATAAAGCTATTTATGATTATAACTGGTCGCCCGACAGTAAATACCTGGCATACTCCAAAATGAATAAAGATATGATTTACCAGATATACATTTATTCATTAGAGAATAGAAATGTCTATCCTGTAAGCGATGGATTATATTATGATTTTAATCCTGTTTTCACCAAAGACGGTGAGCATTTGCTTTTTGTGTCAGACAGAAGGTTTAATCCAACTTTTTGCGATATAGAGTGGGAAATGGTTTATAAAGATGTGGCCGGAATTTATGCTTTAACTCTTAAAAAAGAGGGTATGTCAATTCTTCCTTTCAAGAATGATACTGAACCTGCACAAAATAAAGCCACTAAACAAATCTCAACCTTCTGTATTGATTTTGAAGGACTTGAAAGTCGTATAGAGGCATTACCTGTTCCTGCAGGAAATTACAGGGATTTAGCTTTAGATGATACCAGCCTATTTTACCTGAACAGTGATGATGGTGATTATAATAAGATGGATTACAGAGAGCTGGGCCCAAGAACACTTTACAGGTATTATTTTAATAACCACGAAGTAAAAACAGTAATTGAAAATATCAATGGTTTCAAAATTTCTTCAGATGGCTCGAATATTGTTTACAGTAAAGGTAAGCAACTTGGAATAATTTCTTCAAATTCAGAAAATAGTAATGGTAACGATCTTAACTTATCCGATTTAAAAATGAAGATCGATCCTGTTTTAGAGTGGAAAGCAATTTTTAACGAGGCCTGGCGAATGGAGCGTGATTTTTATTATGAAGCCAACATGCATGGAATTGATTGGAATTCAATGAAAGAAAAATATGGAAAACTTATTGACATGGCGACCTGCCGTCAAGATATCGGATTCATTATAGGCGAATTAATTGGAGAGCTAAATACTTCACACACGTATGTTTATGGTGGCTCAGGGCAACGCAATCCCAACAAGTTGAATATTGGAATGCTAGGTGCAGATTGGGCACCTGACATGACAACAAAAAGTTATCAGTTTAAAAAGATTTACCGGGTTCCTGACTGGTCACGAGAAGTCTATTCACCTCTGGCAAAACCAGGTTTGAATATAATTGACGGTGATTATCTTTTAGCGGTTAATGGGGAAAAAGTAACAACAGACAAAAATATTTACAGCTATTTTATTGATTTAGCAGGAAAACAAGTAAAACTCCTGGTAAATAATATTGCTTCGGAAACAGGTGCCAGAGAAGTGATTGTTGAACCCTTAAGAAGTGAAGCGCAACTCAGGTATAATGACTGGATTGAACATAACCGTATTGAAGTAGAAAAAGCCTCAAACGGGCAAATTGGTTACATATACATGCCTGATACCTATGAGGGATCAGCGACTGACTTTCCTAAATATTTCTATTCTCAAACCAAGAAAAAAGGTTTAATTGTCGACGCCAGGTTTAATGGTGGAGGGCTCGATCCGGAGATTTTTTTCCAACGCTTGCTAAAAAAACCTCATGGCTATTGGACAAGACGTTATTCTGAAGATCAAACCATACCATTTTTAGCAGTGACTGCACATATGGTGTGTCTTACTAATCGTTACGCAGGTTCCGGTGGTGATGAATTACCTTATGAATTTAAATTGAATAAAATGGGACCTGTAATTGGAACACGTACCTGGGGAGGACTCGTCGGAATATCCATGTTCTTAGAACTATTGGATGGTAGTGGATTAACTGCTCCCGATTATAGAATTTATAACGAAAATGGCGACTGGGTTGTTGAAAATGAGGGTGTTGAACCAGATATTGTTATCGAACAAAACTCTTTGGATTTATCGAAAGGAAAAGATACACAACTCATGAAAGCAGTTGAAGTTTTGATGGTAAAAATTAAAGAAGAGCCAAGGTCAATGCCCATACATAAGCCCTATCCTGTAGATAAAAAATGAGTCCTGGCATCACAATACTAATCAAACAAATATAATAGCCTCTAACTCTTTGGTTACATCACCATACATCATTTCCCGGTAATATTCAGGGCCGCAACATAATACCCCGGATCGACCTTAATAACTGGGTTATAAGTATCGAGTTTAATTGTAGTGAATCTGGTTTTCGGGTTAATGGGTTTCAGATTAATGCCTGTTTTCTCACACTTCTCAAACTATTGTACATAAAATGAATAACCTCTTCATTGATGGGAATATTAAGACAAAAGATAAAAGTATTAAGACAAAAATAAGATGTCAGTAATCAGGAATTTCCCCTGATCACGCTGATTTTTTCAGAATTTATTCCTCCTATCTGCGTAAATCTGCTATATCTGCGGGAAAAAATGTGTCTGTCCCGGATTCTAAAAGAAATATCGTATTTTTAACATCATTTTTTTTATATCCTGTTTGTGAAATCATTCAGTAAAGCATTATTATTTATCTTCCTGTCTGCATATAGTACTAATCTGGCTTATGGCCAATCTGTTGATCATTGGGAAACTGCTGTCTTTAATAATGATACCTGGAAATATTTTGTCGGAGTTTCAGAACCTGATGCAAACTGGAGATTGTTGTCTTTCGACGATACGGGTTGGACGTCGGGACAGGGTGGTTTTGGCTACTCCGATAATGATGACAATACAGTTATTCCTCAATGCACATCTGTCTATATAAGACACATGTTCACTGTGACAGATACTGCCTCAATAGCAAGGGCTTTACTCAGTATGGATTATGATGATGCTTTTGTTGCCTATCTTAATGATATTGAGATCGCCAGAGCAGGTATTGCTGGTGTACATCCCGCGTTCAACCAGCTTGGAACTGATCATGAGGCTGTAATGTATCTTGGAGGATCGCCCGAATCATTTATAGTTGAGAAAAAATTACTGAAATCATGTTTGTTTCCGGGTGATAACGTGTTAGCCATCCAGGTGCATAATTCAAGCACTACATCTTCTGATATGTCATCTAATACCTTTTTATCGTTCGGCATTACAAATACATCGCATAAT
>Ga0315273_10010278_pt1 | contig 11922 bp, 7 predicted proteins | sample YL17G02_0_MG_FD_205753 | JGI IMG/M metagenome (GOLD analysis project Ga0315273, IMG submission 205753) | Sediment microbial communities from Yellowstone Lake, YNP, Wyoming, USA - YL17G02_0 | ecosystem: Environmental > Aquatic > Freshwater > Lake > Sediment | place: USA: Wyoming | collected... | reverse complement strand
TTTGACCCGCTCATCGATCACCCGATTCGAAGACTTCCCCCGACCCCGATGAACCAAGCCGTCGTCTCCCTCGGCCCGAACACGCTTCAGAAGCCGACGCACCTGCCGATCCGTCACTCCTAACAGCCCGCCCGCCTCGACCTGCCTCATCTTCTTCTCCATCACCTGATGGATCACATGCACCCGCCGCAACTCCTTCACACTCATAATGATCTTGTCCCCGCTGGCCATCCCGCCCCCCTTCACTTGAAGGACAGTCTACCAGCCATGAGGACATTTCTACTTTGGTAAAACCGGACATTATCATTTTGGGATTACAGGCCTTGCGTGCGCTTTTGTTTGTGCCATGTCGAAGTTGTCGTGTCTCCCGCCAATCCGGAGTCTGTGCGGAGGTCTGGGTCGGCGCGACCAAGCGTCAACCGGGGCATCGACCTTCCTGTCGGCATCATCCGAACCTGTTCGATCTTAAGCTGTTGCGCTGCCGACTTGGAGCTGTGGTTTAGGCGTGTTGAAAAAGCCGTGCACGCACGGCTCGGAGGCCGGACTCGCCGCGGCGGGTCCGGCTTTTTTCAGCACTCCCTTTTAGGAGGAGCGTATGTCTGAAAAAACGGGACGGGGTCGAAGGACCCCGTCCCGTCATTGAGAGCCGTGTCACGCCTTACCAAGGCGGGCAGTTGGTCGGATACGGACTGCACAGGCACGGATCGCACGGTGCCTTGCCACCGCTGAACACGAAGTCGATCAGACCCACGATATCAAACACGTCTTGCACACCGTCGCAGTTCACATCGCTGCGGTTGATGTGCGGGCACAATGGATCCTTCGGCGGCGCCGCGCCACCCGAGAAGACGTAGTCGATCAGGAAGATCACATCGAACACGTCCGGCACGCCGTCATCAGTCATGTCGCCGGTCTGGTGCTTGGTACAGTCGCAGGTGCACTCGGGCACCGGCAGGCAGGTCGCATAACCACCGCAGGTCGGCATACCGGCGCAAGAAGGCTGCGGCGCACACGTTAGTGTACCCTGACATGTGGTCATCCCCGGGCAGGTCTGTGTCCCAAAGCAAGTAACGCCACCGGCGCAGGTCACGATCCCGACGCACGTCGGTCCGCCAACGCAGGTGAAGCCGCCGCAGGTGACATTGCCCACGCAGGTCTGGAAGCCGGGACAGGTCGGGACGCCCCAGCAGGTCGCCCCGTCGAAGCATGTCGGATTTGGTTCACAGGTCACTCCGCCGACGCAGGTCACATCACCGGGGCACGTGCCAAGACCGATGCATGTCTGCATCGGAGCGCAGGTCGGCACACCCGCGCAGGTCGTTGTCCCCGGACATGTCGGATATCCGGGGCAGGTCGGGACGCTGGCACACGTGAGCGTCATCGCGCATGTAGTGGTCCCCGCGCAGGTTGGATACCCGGGCGATGTCGGATTGCCAGGACAGGTCGGCCCACCGGCACATGTCGCGGTACCCAGGCATGTCACGAAGCCGGGGCAGGTGCTGACATCAGCACAAGTGAATGTTCCATGGCACGTGGTGTATCCCGTGCACGTCGGTCCGCCGCAGGTGGCGGCTGGATCGCACGTGGCAGTTCCTGCACACGTGAGATTCAACCCGCATGTCGTCGTGCCCTCGCATGTCGGGTATCCCGGCGAAGTCGGATTCCATGGACAGGTCGGTCCGCCGGCACAGGTTGCGGTCCCGGTGCATGTCGACGAACCCGGACAAGTCGAGACATCCTTGCAGGTATTCATACCCGGACACGTCGTTCCACGTTCGCAGGTCGGCTGTCCGAAACAGGTCGGCGCACCAGAGCAGGTGGTTGTCGTTCCGCAGGTCGGGGTCGTGGAGCAGGTGGTCGTCCCCTGGCATGATGGATAGCCGGGGGATGTCGGATTCTCCGGACAGGTGGGACCACCGGCGCACGTCGCCGTCCCATAGCAAGTGTACTCGCCAGGGCAGGTGGGCGAACCGACGCACGTGTGCATGCCGGGACAGGTCGAATATGTCTCGCAGGTCGGTTGTCCGAAACAGGTCGGTGCACCAGAGCAGGTGGTTGTCGCTCCGCAGGTCGGGGTCGTTGAGCAGGTGGTCGTCCCCTCACACGTCGAGTATCCGGGGGATGTCGGGTTCTCCGGGCAGGTGGGACCACCCTCACAGGTCGCTGTACCATAGCAGGTGTACTCGCCGGGGCAGGTCAACGATCCCATGCAGGTGAGGAAGCCGGGACAGGTCGAATAACCCTCACAAGTCATCGCCCCATAACAGGTCGAGGATCCGTCACAAGTCGGGACTCCACCGCACGTGTAATACGGCGGACATGTGGTCGTCCCTTCGCAGGTCGGGTAACCGGGCGAAGTGGGATTCTGCGGACATGTTGGTCCACCGGCGCACGTCGCACTCCCGAAGCAAGTCTGATATCCTGCACATGTCGGCATGTCGGAACATGTAATCGACCCGTGGCAGGTCAGAGACCCAGGGCAGGTCGCTACTCCGGAACAGGTCACAGACGGACCGCATGTGGCGATTGGCGCGCAAGTGGGATTCACGCACGTCTGTGACCCCGGACAAGTAGGGAAGCCGGGGCAGGTCGATTGACCCAGACACGTCGGTGTGCCGGGACAGGAGTACGTACCCTCACATGTCGGATATCCGTGACAAGTCGACATGTCGGGACACGTGAGACTCCCGGCGCACGTCGTATACTGCGGGCAGGTCGGAGTCCCGATCATGGTCGGCAAGCAGGCAGCACTCTCACAGGTGTAAGTTCCCGCACACGTAGCGTACCCAGGGCAGGTGGACATGTCCTTGCAAGTCGGTGTGCCTGGGCACGTGTACGTTCCTGCACAAGTAGCGTATCCGTGGCAGGTCGTCATGTCCGGGCACGTATATGATCCCGGACAGGTCGTGGTGCCAGGGCAGGTCAGCTCACCCGCGCAGGTGGGGATGCCGGGCATAGTCGGTGGGCATTCGACGACACTGCATGTGGTTGTCCCTTCGCAGGTGGCATACCCGGGACAGGTTGACCGATCGCTGCAAGTCGGGGTCCCGGGACAGGAGTAAGTTCCCTCACAAGTGGTGTACCCGTGGCAGGTGGTCATATCCGGACACGTGTAGCTGCCTGGGCACGTCGTATAGCCGGGGCAGGTGGCCGTTCCGGGCATAGTCGGCACGCAGATCATGTCGCAGGTGTAAGTCCCCTTGCAGGTCGCATACCCTGGGCAAGTGGGGACGACCGAACAAGTCGGTGTGCCTGGACAAGTGGTTGTTCCCGCGCAGGTTGCGTATCCGTGGCAAGTCGACATATCCGGACAGGTGTATGATCCTGGGCAGGTTGTTGTACCGGGGCAGGTCGGGGCGCCAGCGCAAGTTGATGTACCCTGCATGGTCACCGAACACCCCGGATCACAGGTGGCCGTGTTGGGACAAGTTGTCGTCCCTGGGCAGGTTGGGTTGCCCGGACACGTGAACATGATGGCGCAGGTGGGCGTGCTGCCGCAAGTTGTGGTACCGACGCAGGTGGCGTACCCGTGGCAAGTCGACATGTCGGGACAGGTCAGGGATCCCTGACAGGTCGTAGTGCCACGGCAGGTCACTTGACCGGGGCATGTCGCCATCACACAGGTGACACCGCATGTAGTGGTGCCCTCGCAGGTTATCGAGCCGCCGCAGGTCGGCCAGCCTGTACAGGTGATCGTACCCACGCAGGTCGGGAATCCTTGCATTGTGGGCAGCGAGTCGGCATCGGCTGGTGCCGCCGCTAAGGCAGCCTGTGCGGCTTTCGGCTTGGAGCCGGGGTTCGCGTCGAATTTCTCAATTGATGTCTGAAGGCTCTGCTGGAAGAGCGGTGAGGGCTGCGGGTCTGCCAAACCAAGGGCCTGGTTGGGGAAGATCATCACCAGAAGGGCAAAGGCCGCAAGCGCGAGACATGGGACTCGGAAATCATAGCGACGCGGCGCGGCCTGGGGCCTGCCTCCGGTTCCTCTGAACATGACGCACCTCCTACATCTTGGTTACAAACGCAGACGAACGGCTGTTTCTACTCCGTAAAACGGGCACAAAGCACCTGTCGACTCCCTATAAACCTCGTTTCTAATTTAAGGCAGCGCACGAGATTGTCAAGGCCTTATCATCAATATTTCATTATCAGACAAAACTTGTCCTCTTTACGTGCTTAACTCCTTGTCGTCCAAGAGAATCGTGCAACCGGTCGCGGCCTGTCCGAATCGTCAAGATGCGCAGGCATCGCCGGACGGTATGCAGATGGGCATCCCGCGCAACCCTGCGAGGACAAAACAGGCGCCCTTTCTGAGCGGGCCAATGGGTTTTCGCTACCAACTCCCCGTTTGCCGGTGTATCATGGGCCGGAGACCGAAGAGGAGGTGGTGGAATCCACATGACATTCTGGTTCTTGGCCGTCTTGGCGACAGCGACTCGGGCAATCGGGGATTTTCGCGATCCGGTCTATGGCTTCGCAACGGCGGTCCTGCTCGGGTTCATGTGGCGTGACTTCCCGGCGGTGAGGTCTTGGGGCAGGGGAATCAACTGGCTGCTGCGGTGGTCGAGCTGGGCACTGGCGGCGGGAGTGATCAGTTGGGTGAACATGCCGCTGAAGATCGTCGCCGCGACGGCGATCCTCTGGGCGTTTGATCGGTATGGTGACTTGGAGAGGCGCGGACGTTTCCGCTCGCTGATTCTCACCGGTACCCTCTACTCGCTGTGGTGGACGGTCTTCTTCCAGTTGCCCCCCTTCTACCGGCTAATCTCGCACTGGTCTTTCATCTACACGCATACCATCACGGGCGCGATGCAGAAGCCCTTGATCCTGGGACCATCAGCATCGGCAGTTGATCTGTTGCTTCTGGGAATCTGCGGGATTCTGGCCGTTACGATCGCAGCACCCCAGAGACGCTGGACCTGGGCGATTGCGTGGACAGTTCTCCTCGAGGCGGGGCGGGTCGTGTACATCTGGCTGGCGCCAGCCTTGCTGGGCGTTGCCGGCAAAGTGATTCCCATCTCGCAGACGCCCCACCTGGATATGCCGGTGGCCTACCTGCTGTTCGTCGCGATTGTGGTGGCGTTGTACCGGAAGTCCGCTGAAGTGGAGCCGGCCGGACAGCCGGCGGCGCCTCTGGGCATGCAATGGAAGTACGCTGCCGCGGGAATTGTCGCAGCCGCATTCGTGATCGCAGGGGCGGGGTCGTACACCTGCCGCCCGATCCGCGTGCTGTTTCTCGACAAGAAGACGCTCGACATGACCGTCCCGCGTCACGGCGAGTACGGTGATCGTTCGGGCGGAATGTTCGGATACCTGCCGATGTTTCTTACGGCGTCTGGCTACACGGTGTACCGCAGTGACCTGACCCCGGGCATCCTCGATTCGGTCGACGTGATTTTCATGGCGAACCTGCTGAAGAAGCTGACGGAAACCGAACGTCAGCAGGTTTGGACGTTCGTGGAAAACGGCGGCGGTCTTCTGATGGTTGGCGACCACACGGGGACCGACGCGATCCGGGAGCCGACCAATGATCTTCTCTCCCCGTGCGGGCTCGAGATCAACTTCGACACGGCAGTTCCACTGCGGCGCAGTTGGGTCTCCGAGAAGAGCTTCCTGTTCCATCCGGCGGGCCGTTCGGGCGGGATAATGGATGGTGAGTTGTGGCTGGGCGCATCGGTCAATCCCGGCCCGCGCGGAGAGCCGTTTATTATTGGACGCGGCGCGTTTTCCGACCCCGGGGATTTGAACAACAAGAATCGTTCATACCTGGGGAATCTCGCTTACGATCCGGGCGAGCCTCTGGGCGATGTTGTTCTGGCGGCGGTGGCGCACTGGGGCAAGGGCAAGGCGATGCTCTACGGCGACACATCGCCGTACCAAAATGGCACGATTGTGCGTTCCTACACGCTGATCCATCGGTCGCTGCGATGGCTTGCGAACCGGGGACTGGCGAGTTTTCTGGACCGTTGGCGCAGCTGGCTTCTGGCACTTCTCCTCGGAGTCGGAGGCACTGTGCTGGTGTTCCCAGCGACGAAACACCCAGGTTTGCTCCTTTCGGGGCTGCTGATTCCTGTTCTCAGTGTGGGACTCTGGTCGGAGATTCCCGGTCCGCGTGGGACGACGTGGTCGCCGGACAAATACCGTCTGGCGCTGATCGACAGAGGCCACCGGCCATTCTTCGATGGCATGGCGTGGGAACCAACGTCAACCGGTGGTCTCGAATTCAACCTGATGCGCAACGGTTTCGCGCCTCGCTACGCCGATTCACCGGCACAGGCCGACATCGATTCCGCAGCCGTCTATCTCCTTTTCGCTCCTACCATCGCGCCGACACCGGAGACAATTGACCGCTTTGAGCACTATGTGAAAGACGGCGGATGGCTGATCGTGAGCGCGGGATGGAATCTGGAACCGATGGTGCGTGATCTGTTGCAGCGCTTCGGCCTGAAGATTGAGAACGTCCCTCTGGGGCAGGCAATGGGAGTGGCGCTCGGCGACTCGGTGAAGATGGCCGACGCGTACCCGCTTTCAGGCGAGGGTGCCCACATTGAAAACCTGATCACGGCATTCGATTATCCCGTTGCGAAGATCGTGCGCCACGGGCGGGGCGGCGTCGTGGTCATCGCCGATTCCCAGTTCCTCTACAACAAGAATCTGGAAGGCCAGAACGAGCTCTTGGTCATGGAAAACGTCAACTTCTTCCGGAAGCTGATGGAGCGCATCAAAGGACCAGACAAGCCATGAAGCGATTCTACGTGTGGGGCATGATCGCCTGGTCAATCGGCTGGCTATTCCTCTGGCCCAATCCGGATCCGTCGGTCGCAACGTTCGCCTGGCTGGCCGGCGGGGGAACACTGCTGATTCTGCTGGGCGGATGGGGAGAGCTTGCGGGGCCGGTGCGTTCCCGCTGGCCATGGCGGGCGCTGTTGCCGACCGCGGCCCTAGTGGCCTTCTGGCTGTGGTTGGGAGCTCCGTCCTACGCGGGAGTGGTAATAATTGCGGCCGGAGCGGTCCTGCTGGTGTTGCTGGGTGGTTCCCGAACGGGCCGGTTTCTGGGCGATGGGCTGCTCGTGGCCGGCACCGTGGGGTTGCTGCAGCTTCTCGGACTGTATCTTTACTTCGTGTATCTGGGCCCGCGCGGTCACGGCACGGTTATTCCCACGGCGATCCTCGCGTCGGCATTTCGACTGTTCGGCATCGATGCCTCAGCTTTGGCGGATGGACTTCATCTGCTCGCGACCGATCGCCTCTACCATGCAGTACCCACTCTCAACAACATGGGACTGCTGGTATTTCTCCAGGTGTTCATGGGGCTGATTGCATTGGCATTGACCCGCAAGATTAAGATGCGGTCGATCTTCACCGGCGGGCTGATCGTCACCCTTTTCGCCTTCGCGCGATACGCCGCGATTCTGCTGTGGGATTACAATCAGAACGGAATGGGCGCGACCTACTGGGATCCCGCGATCCTGGCGTGGACCGCATGGCCGCTGGCGTTCTTCCTTCAGCGGCTGCCGAAGCGAGGCACTGGACCGAATGCGATTTCCACCGGGGAGAGCCCGGAAGGCGCGAGAACGCGCCCCGGTTCTCCGCGCAGACTTGTGGTGGCGATTGTCGCGACGGCGCTGGGCGTGTGCGCCTGGACCGCCTATGAGGGATATCACCCGGCCGGCGAAAGAAAAGCCGGACGAATGCTGATTGACGAGTTCCACTCCGACTGGGAATGGACGGAGATGCCGTTCGACACGGTGTGGTACGGGCAGCAGTCTACGTACAACTTCTATTGTCTCGCCGAGTATTGGAATAAGTTCTACAAGATGGACCGCGGGCACGACACGCTGACGCCCGCGCTGCTTTCGAAGTATGATATCCTGGTTCTGAAGGTGCCAACATCACCGTACAGCGCACAGGAAGTCGAAGCTGTCTACAACTTCGTGCACGACGGGGGCGGGCTGGTCTTGATCGGCGAGCACACCAACGTGTTTGGGTACGCAACCTTCCTCAACCCGATCGCCACGCGTTTTGGGATCCGTTATCTCGCCGACATTGTTTACGAGCTGAAGACGGGTGATTTGAATCTGCATCGCAAGCCGGACATCCTCCCGCATCCGGTGGCGCAGAACATGCCGGCCGATTTTTTGTTCGGGGGACCGTGCAGCATGTATGGCGATCTGGCCGCGCGTTCGATCGTCACGGAGCCGCGGATCAAGACACTGCCTGCGGACTACACCCAGCGCAATTTCTTCCCCGAGCGCACGGTACAAACCTCATATCGCTTCGGGATCTTCTCTCTGAGCCTGTCGATCCGTTGCGGCAAGGGTCGAATTGTGGGTTTCGGTGACTCGACGTTGTGGTCGAATTTCTTTGTCTTCATTGCCGGCAAACCGGAGCTGGCACTCGGGCTGGCGGAATATGCCAACCGAAAAGAGACCTTTCAATACTGGCGGATTCTCACATTCCTGTTCGCGACGGTCGCCCTGCTCGTTGGGGCGATTGCCACCGCAGGAATGGGACTTGAGGGATGGGTTTGGTTCGCGGCCGTCGGATGCCTGACTTTCGGCGGCTCGGCCAGGCTGTTCGAGTCGATCAACCGCAAGAACTACCCCCTGCCGCGTCCCCACACTCCCTTCGCGCAACTCAACTTCGAACGGGAGCACTCGCAATTCTTCCTGCCGGAACTGCGGCTGGCACGAGAGGCCGACAAGGATTTCAGCACGTTCTACCTGTGGACCCAGCGCGTTGGAATCGTGCCGCTCCGGTTCCCGACACTGGAGGAAGCGCTGGCACAACCGGGAGGTCAGATAATCATCGACCCGGCAACTCCGTTCGATCCAAACGAACTCCAGCGGTTAAAAGACTTCGTGGAGCGCGGCGGCACACTTTACGTCTTCGATGATCCCACGAACAGGCTCTCCACATCGGGGCCATTGCTGCAGCAATTCGGATTGTCTTTCGATCTGAGACCCATTGCCCCTCCTGCAGGGGCGACGAGTGATCTTACCGCTGTGCTGTGGCAGGGTGGTGGCCGTGTCATCGGGGGCGAGCCGTTGGTGGCGTTGCCCGACGGCTCTGTGAGCTGCACACTGAAAAAAGCCGGGGCAGGGCAGGTGATCGCGTTCGCCAACTCTCATCTGTTCGAGCGGAAAACCATGGGATACACCGCCATGATTCCCAATGCGATCCAGAATACGATCAGCCAGTTCGAATACCGGTTAATGTCGTATCTGAACTATCCGCCAAAGCAGGCGGCAGTCAGCCCGACAGGCAATCCGAACCAAACCGCGTTGCAGAAGGATTGACAATGTCAGAGGACGCCGGCCGAACATCTGGGTCACTGAACCTCGCGTTAGTGATGGTTCTTGGCCTGCTGGCAGGATTCATCGGGGGGTACATGGTGGGACAACATGGACCGATCGCCGTTACCGCCGATCCGGGCGTAGCACCACCGTGCCCATTCGAATTGTCTGCCGCGGATGAGTATATCATCGCAGGCTTTTCGTGCCCGGCGCCCGTCTGTCAGGATCCGCTCCTCACCTGCCACTGCGATGAGGCCCACGAAATCAAAACCAAGATCAAGCAGGAACTCGGACAGGGGAAGGACGGCTCCGTCATTCGTGAGGAGCTGATCCAGCGCTACGGCGCCCAGTTACGCAAGGCGATGTGAAGGAGGTTCACGTGAACGGAGCGAAGAGCAGTACAATTAACGCCATCCTCATGGCACTGATCGGATTGCTGATCGGGTTCATCGGCGGGTATCTGATTGGGCAGGGGCGTCCCCAGGCTCCTGTGACCACATTGGCCACCCAGACGGCACCAACCAACTGTCCCCACGATCTTGAATCCAAGGACGCGTGGATAGAAGCCAGCTTCCGCTGTCCCGGAACCGATACGGTTCAGGTGCTCTTGTCGGACTGTCACTGCCCGATTGCCCATGCCCTCAAGGACCGCATCAAGGCCGAACTGGCGCAGGGCAAACAAGGGCAGGAGGTTCGACAGACCCTGATTGCCGAATACGGAGACCGGCTGAGGTTGCGTGGCGGACCAGTCCTGAAGTAGAATTCGCAGGAAAGGCGATTTCCCGTTCGAAGGTGGCACGAGGGTCTTTCCCTGGCACCGGGGTTTGTGTTATTGCCTTGACAGCCTCCGCGACACCATTGACATTTGCGGCGAATGAGTGATGCGCAGATAGGGACGATTATCGAGTCGATGATTCCGCGCAAGCGGGGAGGAGGGATCGATGAGTCTAATCAGCAGAGTTCAGAATATCGCGTTGCGCCCCAAGGATGAATGGCCGGTTATTGCGGGCGAGACCACGAGTGTGGCGTCTTTGTATACCGGCGTGATCGTGCCGCTCGCGCTCATAGCGCCGGTGTGCACATTCCTCAATTCGGTGGTTTTCGGGCAACGGATTCCGATTCTGAACGTGACTGTCCACCCGGCAGCCGGTGTGTTGATCAGCACGATGGTGCTGACCTATGTCCTGACATTGGTCTCGGTCTGGGTCACTGCGATGATCGTAGAGAAGCTGGCGCCGAGTTTCCAGTCGAGCGGCGATCTGGTCCAGGCGTTGAAGCTGATCACCTATTCGCAGGCTCCATTCTGGGTATCGGGTGTGCTAAATCTCATCCCGTTCCTGGGAGTCCTGACCTTCCTGGTCGCCCTTTACGGCCTGTATCTGGTGTATGTAGGCATGCCGACGATGATGAAAACCCCGCAGGAAAAGGTGCTTCCCTATCTACTCGTCGTCATCGGTGTCTCGATCGTCCTGTGGATCGTGATCAGCTTTGTGACTGCGGCAATCGTCGGAACGGGGGCCATGCTGGGCGGGGCAGGGACCTGACTGGCTGCATGGAATAAGAGTTGATGCGACGGCCCGCTGCCTTGGAGGTGGCGGGCCGTTCCCTATGTCTGGTGCCCGCCAGGAATCCTGTCCCGCGAAGCGGGACTGGATGGATGGTGAGTCCCCCCTGCGACTTGCGACCCCGCCATACGCGTCGTCCCGCTACGCGGGACTCGCTTCTGGTGGGCCACCCCGCTATCGCCGTGCATGCGGCATCGCGATGATCCGTTTTGTAGCATTGCGCCTCATGCCTGCCGTGCGTGGGTCCCAAGGTCCCCGATGCGGTGGCAAGGCCTCATCGCAGCGAATTCCGTCAACGCCCACGAGGGGCTATGCTACAACAGAGTGAGGAACAGGAAAGGGACGAAGCGGCGCGTGCGCCGGGCGTATCCTGCGTACTCTTCCCCGAAGGCTTGATGCAGGGCGGCTTCCTCGATGCGCACGCGATACAAGAATGCACCCGTGATGGGGATGATAATGACCAGGATACTCAGCCAGTTGGCAAACGTGATCGCCAGACCGAGGAAGGAAACCAGACTCCCGGTGTAGGATGGATGCCGGATGAATCGGTAGATACCCCGGTCGATGATCCGCTGACCGGGTGAGATCGCGATGTCGACCGTGAAGGATTCTTTCAGTGTCAGAATCGCAAGCCACCGAATTACCAGACCGCTCAGAATGAGCAGCAGTCCCACCAAGGTCCACACACTCCGCTGACCCGGCATCGCTCCGAGTCCGGTACTCGCTGCGAATACACCACCGGTGATCGAGACAAGAATCGCGAGCCACAAGATCCTCTGCGAACCCCGGTCAGCAGCCTTTGCCGCGCTTTTCTGTGACCGTTTAGTGATAACCAGAACGACTTCGGAAACAACCCAAAGGACACTGACGAGAATTACAGTGAGGTTAGCTCTCATAGCAGACCCTGCGGCATTATGGAACGAGTGGCTCCAGCTTCCTAACCCAACTTCCGCAGTTCGGGGGGTGCGTTTGTTGTTTGTCAACGGGTTAGGGTCCGAAGTCGGCACTACATTTTGGCCATCATCCGTGGGATCCGCAGACGTTCGGGCAGTTCGAGTCCGAGT